>OLOR01002732.1_pt1 | contig 13332 bp, 4 predicted proteins | sample 1672521 | NCBI WGS metagenome assembly OLOR01 (sample SAMEA3136695, study PRJEB25190) | human gut metagenome | biome: human gut; feature: human-associated habitat; material: faeces | place: Austria | collected 2013
GTGCGCGGGCTGGAGGTCGTTCTTGCGGACGGCACGGTGCTGAAAGTCGGCGGCAAGCAGGTGAAGGACGCGAGCGGACTGTCGCTCAAGCACCTGCTCATCGGCTCGGAGGGCACGCTGGCGGTTATTACCAAGTGCCTGCTGCGCCTTCTTCCCAAGCCGGAGACCACGGTGAGCGTGCTCGTGCCGTTTGCTGACCTCGGCACGGGCATCCGAAGCGTGCTGACCATCCTGCAGGCGAACGCCAACCCGACCGCAGTCGAGTTCATGGAACGCAAGGTTGTAGCCCTCGGTGAGAGCTTTTCCGGCGTGCAATATCCGCGTCCGGATGCCGGTTCATACATCCTGCTGACGTTTGACGGTCACGAGAGCGAGGTCAACGCGAATATCGAGCGCGTGCGCCGCCTTGCGCTTGACAACGGTGCCATCGACTACATCGTGCTGCGCAGCGCTGAGCAGGCTGCCGACATCTGGAAGGTGCGCGGTGCGCTCGTCATGGCGGTCGAGGCCGTGTCCGAGCAGGAGCCGGTGGACATTGTCGTGCCCATCAGCCACACGGCGGACTTTGTACGTTACATCAACGAGCTGGAAGCGTCCTCGGGCGTGCGTATGATCGCGTTCGGTCATGCGGGTGACGGCAACGTGCATCTCTGCGTGGTGCGCGACGGCCGCGACCAGCAGACCTGGGAGCGTGAGCTGCACGACAACATGGAGCAGGCCTACGCCAAGGCGTATTCCTACGGCGGCGTAGCCTCGGGTGAGCACGGCATCGGCATTTCCAAGCGGCCGTACTTCCTGCGGGAGACCGCGCAGGAGAATCTTGCCGTGATGAACACCATCAAGACCGCCCTCGACCCGAAACATACACTGAACGACCAGAAATCTTACATTGTGGGAGGAAAATAATCATGCAGAGCTTATCTGAGCGCACCGCTGGCTTTACCGACTCGGTCATCCGCCGCATGACGCGCGTTTCCATGCAGTATGACGCGGTAAACCTGTCGCAGGGTTTCCCGGACTTTGAGCCGCCGAAAGAGCTGCTCGACCGTCTGGCGCAGGTGGCCTACGAGGATTACCACCAGTATTCCATTACCTGGGGTTCGCAGAACTTCCGTGAGGCGCTGGCCGCCAAGCAGACCTATTTCATGGGCCGCAGGATCGATCCGAACACCGAAATCGTCACCACCTGCGGCAGCACGGAGGCCATGATGGCCGCGATGATGACAGTCACCAATCCGGGCGATAAGGTCATCATTTTCTCCCCGTTCTACGAGAATTACGGCGCGGACACCATCCTGTCCGGCGCAGAGCCGATCTATGTGCCGCTCGTGCCGCCGGATTTCCACTTTGATGCGAACGTGCTCGAGGATGCATTCCGTCAGCACCCGAAGGCCATCATCCTGTGCAACCCGTCCAATCCGTGCGGCAAGGTGTTCACCCGCGAGGAGCTGGAGATTATCGCGTCTCTCGCAGAGAAGTACGATACCTACGTTATCACCGACGAGGTGTATGAGCACATCGTCTTCGCGCCGAACAAGCACACCTATTTTGCCACCCTGCCGGGCATGTGGGAGCGCACGCTGTCGTGCTCGTCGCTCTCCAAGACGTATTCCGTCACCGGCTGGCGGCTGGGCTATATCATCGCGCCGCCGGAGATTATCGACCGTGCGAAAAAAGTACATGACTTCCTGACTGTCGGCGCAGCAGCACCGCTGCAGGAGGCTGTTGTTACCGGTCTGAAGTTCGGTCAGGACTACTACGACGATCTGCAGGCCAAGTACACGCACAAAAAGGATCTGTTCCTGAAAGGTCTGGACGATCTCAAAATCGCCCATACCGACCCGCAGGGCGCGTACTATGTTCTGCTCGACATTGCCGAGTTCGGCTACGAGAGCGATCTTGCGTTCTGCGAGGATCTGGCGCATTATGTCGGCGTAGGCGCGGTTCCCGGATCGAGCTTCTTCCGTGAGCCGGTCAACAACCTGATTCGCCTGCATTTTGCCAAGAAGGACGAGACGCTGCTCGATGCACTCAACCGTCTGGAAGGTCTGCGTGATAAGATCAAACCGAAACACCGATAAACAGGAGGAAAAGCCGTCATGGATGTAAAGAAAGCCGCAGCGGAAACGAAGGACTACATCGTATCCATCCGCCGGGAATTTCACCGGCACCCGGAGCTGAGCCTGCAGGAATTCCGCACGGCACAGCGCATTGAGGAGGAACTGGACAAGTTCGGCATTCCGCACACGCGCGTAGGCGAAACCGGCGTGCTCGGCACGCTGAAGGGCGCAAAGGACAACGGAAAAGTGCTGGTTCTGCGTGCGGATATCGACGCGCTGCCCATTGAGGAGACGCACGAGTGCGTCTATCGCTCGGAGAATGCAGGCGTTATGCACGCCTGCGGCCATGATGCGCACGCTGCCTGCCTTCTGGGTGCCGCGAAAATCCTGTCGGAGAACAGAGACGCGTTCAGCGGAAAGGTCCGTCTTGTGTTTCAGCCGGGAGAGGAAATCGGAAAAGGTGCAAAGCCGTTTGTCGCAGCCGGTGTGTTGGATGGTGCCGAGCGCGTGTTCGGTCTGCATACCGCGTATGATTTGGAGGCAGGCACGGTAGGACTCAAACCGGGCATCAACAACGCCGCAGTCGATCATTTCCGCATTCGCGTGCACGGTAAGTCCACGCATGTTTCCACGCCGCATCTGGGCGTAGATGCGCTGTACATCGCCAGCCAGATTGTCGTGGCAGTGCAGGGACTGGTTACGCGCCGCACTTCACCGACCGAGCCGGTCATCATCGGTATCGGCAAGCTGAATGCAGGCACGACCTACAACGCCGTGGCAGCATTTGCTGAAATGGAGGGCACAACGCGCACCATTTCGCAGGAGAGCCGCGACCGCGTCCGTGCACAGGTCAGTGAGACCGCGCAGAGCATTGCGGCGCTGTACGGCGGCACGGCGGAAATCGAGTGGACGGACTTTGCCGCTGCGCTCGTCAATGACCCGCAGGTGTGCGAGGAAGCTGCTCGGGTCGTGGACGAGCTGCTCGGAGAAGGACACGTTGTCACAGACCGTGAGCTGTCGCTCAGCGGCGATAATTTCGCCGAGTTTGAGCTGTATAAGCCGGGCGCGTATGCGTATCTCGGCACCGGCAATCCGGATTTGCCGCATACGATGATCACCAACCATAACGGCGGCTTCGATGTGGACGAGAATGCACTTGTGACCGGTGCCGGTCTGTATGTCGGCTACACAGTCGCGCGGCTTGGATAAAGCAAAACGCTCAGCTATCGTTTGGTAGCTGAGCGTTTTGCTTTTGAAATTACAGTTTTGAACTTACATCCCGCACTCAAGTCCGTTATACCGTGTCACCACAAACGGATAGCTGAGTGTTTCAGGCTGGATGCCAAGCTGCCGCAGACCGGCGCACAAATCCTCGACAACCTGCATATCGTGGTCGCGCTGCGCGACGGACAGTTTCATTTTATCTCCATACGACGAGATCAGCAGCGCAAACGGCTGCACAGCACACGGCAGGATTGCGCCGTAATCGAGTACATACGGACGGCAGCTTTCCGGCAGGGCGAACCGGCCGACATTGGTAATGAGAAAGCTGTCCTCGAGCACAAAATCAGTCGTGACCTTCTGTGCCGCCTGCATTTTCTCCGCGAGCGGCATGTCTGCCTCATGCAGCGATTCACAGCGGTCTGCGGCGGCTTTTGCACGATAGAGCAGCTGTTCGCGCTGCATCTGATCCTTCAAAAACGCCTTCGTGCGCCGGAACACCTCGTCATTCGGCAGATCGCGGTATTCCGGAAAATACGGCAGATCGATAAAGCAAATAAAATACCGCGTGGTAAGCGTCGGCAGCAGCGGACGCAGATCGACCGGAATCTCCGCGATAACCGGCTTGTCCGTTCCGCCGAACTTATCATCAAACGCTTTCATCATCAGCGGAGCCAGTACAGACAGCGGACTGACGCCGATGGACTTTGCGTAATCGTGCAGCTGAGAAAACGGGAACGTCACCTCGGTGACGACCTCGGAGCCGTCAGCGCCCCACTGTACCTCGGGGGCATGAACAGCCTCCGGCTTTTTCCAGATGCCATCCGGCGAAAATTCACGGTCTGCCAGCTGCTCGTAGCCGTTTGCGCTCTCCTCGGGAGACCAGCGGGTATCCATGCCGCGCACAGAGCCGTCATTCTCAACCGGGAAACCGCAGTTTTTCAGGTACTGGAACAGTACACAGCGGATAAACTCCTCGAATCCGCGTCCATCCGAGATAGAGTGCTGATACTCCATATAGATGGTCTTGTCGTGGTAGCCGACGAGAAATAAGTATCCGTTCGTATCCTTGGAGCCGATGGTGTAGCGGGTGGATACGCCGTCGAACGGCAGCACTACGGCGGGCTGCACGTTGCGGCGGTAGCGGAACGCGGTCTCGGTCGGCTCGGCGGTCAGCATCATGTGCGGAAAGCGCAGCAGTGCCTGCTCGACGGCTTCGCGCAGCTTGTCCGGGCGCACTTTATCGCGCATGCGGATGGTGTGGCGCGGCACACAGGCGACGGTTTCATGGGTGTTATACAGGAAGATTTTTGCATAGCTGTCCGTGCGGAGCAGCGGGTCATTCATGGTCATTATAGCATTCTCCTCAAAGCATAATCCGGCGCATCTTATATGGTAATTTCAGTATATCACTCTGCAACGACGTTGTAAATCAAAATGAGTCGAATTTGCACAGTATTATGCAAATATAGAACATGATGTACGATATAATGAGCCGCGAGCCTGAAAATACTTGCGATTTGGTTGGCAGAGTATATCACGCCGGAGAAGCTGACATATGAGCATGGAATTTCTGCCGCGGCTGTTTGATTCGTTCTCGCGTGAGTGTATTCCGTGTGAGAAGCAAAAAAACAAGCGACACCATATTTCGATTGGTGTCGCTTGTGTGCGTTTTCAGGCGCTGTCGGTATTGTCTGCCCTTGCAGGGCGGTTGTTCATACCATATCCGTTGGGTGGTATGGATCGGATGGGATTACTGGTCGGTGTAGCGGCTGAGGATAACCGCTACCTGAGCACGGGTTGCGGTGCCGTTCGGCACGAGCGTAGTCGGGGTAACGCCGGTTACCAGACCGTTGCCGTTCGCCCAGCTCATTGCTTCAGCAGCCCACGACTCGACAGAAGACGCGTCTGCGTAGCCATCGAGTGCTGCGCTGCCCTGCGGCGTATGACCGCGATAGGTATCGTAGCGGTACAGGATGGCCGCCAGCTGCTGACGGGTGATCAGCGTATCCGGCTGGAATCTGCCGTCGGTGAAGCCGTTGACAATGCCGTTTTCGGAGGCCCATGCGATGGCTTCTGCGTACCACTTGCCATCCGCCACATCGGTGAACTGTGCGGTGGAAGCGGCCTTGCTGCCGCTCATGCGGTAGAGCACCTGAACCAGCATTGCGCGGGTCATGCCGTCATCCGGACCGAACTTGGTTGCGGTCAGGCCCTTGAACCAGCCGTTCTCGAGTGCAGTGTTGACCTCGTTGTAGAACCACTTGCGCAGGTTGACATCGGAGAAGTCGCTGCTGTACTCGTGGGTGATAACGAAGGTGGAGAAGTGGGTGGTCTTAAAGGTAGCCTTTCCGGTCGCTGCATCATAAATGACAGGCAGCTTTTCGAACGAGCCGTCCTCAGCAAGATAGTATGCAACCAGATGCGCGGCGTTCTCGCCGCTCTTGAGGCTGTATGCTACAGAAACCGAAGCCGTGCCGTTCAGCGCATGAATGCGGGTTGCAGTGCCGTTTTTCGGCTGTATCTGCGCAGAAATGTTCAGGATGGTGCCGTTCTTCGGCAGGTATTTGCGCTGTGCGTCCGTCAGGGAGGACTTGTCAGCGGAAGCGATCGAAATACTTGCCATACCATCGGCCTGTGCGGCGCTGCCGAGTGCGGTCAGCGTCTCACGGTCGAGTGCAACCGTGCCGTTCGGCAGGGTAAGCGCTGCGCCGTTCTTTGCACCGGCGAGAGCAGCTACCACATCGCCGGTGAGCGATACCGTGCGTACGGTGGAATCTGCGGACAGGTCAAGCGTCAGCGAATCCTTGCCGGAAACCGCAGTCAGCTTGGAGCTGTCGGCGGAAACCGCTGCGGTGCCGTTCTTTACCTCAACCGTTGCGGGAACCTTGGTGCCGTCCGGTGCGGTAATGGAGGACGAGCCGCTGTCGGTCGGAGCCGGTGCAACAGCGCCGCCGCCTGCTCCACCGCCGCCGCCTGCGCCGCCGCTGCTCGGCTTGACGGCAAAGGTCGCGGTGACAGTAACGTCATTCGCCGGCATGGTGAAGGTGTAGGTCAGGGTGGACGCGGAAACCGTCTTGTCGAGCGCGGTATCCGGTGTCAGCGTCAGGGTTTTCAGCTGATAGCCGCTTGCGGGTGCAGCGGTGAGCGTTACCTTGTCGCCAGCCTTGGCGCGTGCCGCAGAAGCGGAAACGCTGCCGTTTTCGGCCTTGCCGGCCGTAATTGCGTAAGTTTTGTGGAACAGATTGTCGGTGTTGACCGCCAGAGCTTCCGTTACGTTGCGGATAACGGCTTCAAAGCTGCCGTCCTTCTCGGTTACGGAAACAACGGCATTCGGAGCCGCCTTCTGGAGTTCGGACTTGATTTCCTCGGCGGTGCCGACACAGTTTGCGCTCGGTGCGAGCGTCAGCTTGACCGTGCCGTTCTTGCGAACCTGAGCGGATGCGCTGTTGATTGCACCGGTGTCGTTCGGCTGAATCGGCGTGGTGTAGGTGAATTTGCCGGTGCCGTTCGTGCCGGAAATCTTGGCATCGTACTGTACAAGGTCGGTGAAGTGAACGCGGATGGTCTGGTTGTCATCGAGTGTGTGAATATAAATTGGATCGACAAGATTTACACCATCAACCTGTACAGCTGCATCGTTTTCTGCTGCGGTAATGTCACCCTGGGTAACCGTCCACTTTTCGACCATCTTTTGGGTGTTTGGTGCTGCAGTGAAGGTGATTTCACTGCCGTTCGGCTGCTTGGTCTGAGAGTTAATCGCGGTGTTGTCAATCTTGGCGGTCAGATGGCCGTTCGTATCAGTGGTGCCGAAAGTAAGCTGATAGCTTGCCGTAACCTTAAAGTATACGGTCGCAGTAATATTCTTGTCCGCACGGATTTTGCCTTCCGGATTGGTTTTGGAGTTTCCGGCAGTCTTTTTGCCGTTTACTTCCCACTGTTCAACCTGATAGCCAGTCTTCGGCGCTGCATGGAAGGTGATTTCCTCATCCTTATAGATGGTTACGCCATCAGTCGGCATAGCCTTGGTCTCAACTTCCTCACCGTAGATATCATACAGCGTGTATTTTACGGTGCCGTTGCCGGCTGCAGCGGTGGCCTTGGCGGTGTAGGAAGCGCTCTGGGCAAATTCAGCGTGGATGGACAGATTGCCGGCCAGTTCGCTGATGGTGTAAGTGCCGTTGGTCTTTGCCGCAGCTTCATCCTGAGCAGTACCGTTTACAACCCAGTTCTTGAAATGCCAGCCGCGGTCTGCGCGTGCCTGCAGCTCAACCTTGCTGCCGCCGGGAATCTTGGACAGATCGTCCACAGCTTCGCCGTCTACGGTTGCAATGATCGTGCCATGCTCCATTTTCGGTGTGGTAATCGCAAATGCGGCACGGTCGGTCTTGAGCGAAACCTTGGTGTTCTCGGTGATGGGGAAGGTATAGCTGCCGTCAGCGTTGAGCTTTCCTGCTTCAACAGCCTTGCCGTTCACCTGATAGGTCTCGCCCGTGGCGGCAGCATAGCCTGCCTTGGGCGCTACCGTAATCTTTGTATCGCCGGTGACGCTTTCGCCGCTCTTGAGAGACTTGGTGAGCGTCTTGGAGGTATCGTTCGGATCAACCGTCTGATAGCTTGCGGTCAGTTCGCCTTCCAGCGTCAGCGTGTAGCTGTCGCGCTCGAATACGGCAGCCAGATCAATATCCTGCACGCCAACCTCAACAGAGAGCGTGTTGGAGCCGTTATCGTGCGGGGTGCCGGACGGATAACTGTTTGCACCGCGTTTCGCGAGAATCCACTGCTTGAAGTGCCAGCCGGTATTCGGCGTTGCGGTGAAGTTGAACTTTGCACCGCTGGCAATGTAAGCCGGGAAGTTCTTGAGGCTTTCGGAGCCATCTTCATCCGTGCATTTGAGTGTACCGCCCTGCTTATTCTGAACGGAAGCATTCAGTTTGGTATCGGTGGTCTTGAAGTAAACCAAAACAGATGCCGGTTTTGCAAGGGTCTTGATGGTAACCGAGCTCTTCTCCTTGCTGTCCTCGATTTCCTTGCCGTCATAGGTCCAGTAATCGACTGCATAACCTGCATCCGGCACAGCCGTCAGGGTAACATCGGTGTCTGCGGTAAAGCTGGAGATTGCACTGCCGTCATCCGCCTTGCCGGCATTCAGACCTGCGGTAATGATCGACGCAGAACCGACAGAGTGCCTGTTTGCGCCTTCGCCGAAGTCCTCAGCCTTGAGGGTAAGGATGTAAGTCGTGCCGTTTACCGTGTAAACACCGGGGATAAAGGTGAATTCATAGTTGTTGTACAGCGTTTCGTTGGTAGCAGTAGTCTTGCACGGGGAAACCGTGTAGTTGCTGGGCGCAATTTTCGGCGCGAGCGTTACCTCGTTGCCTGCGGTGTTGACTGCGGTATAGCCAAGGTGCAGAGCTTTAATCTCATCAGCAGTCATGTTTTTCGTGTCTGCCGAGAGAGAAAGCTGGGTGCTCGGATTGACCAGAGTCTGATCAACGCCGTCCTTCGGAGTGACAACGCGCAGCGTAACGGCACGCTGAACAACGGTAAACTCGGTTTCCGCAACCGGCTTGGTTTCGCCGTTTACATAAGCATACAGCGTGTAAGTGCCGACATTCAGCTTATTGTTCTTTGTCAGCGGCTGCGAATCCTTGGAACCGGAAACTGCATACTTGAAGGTTGCGTTATCGACCTTCTGCAGACCCTGCGTATCCTTGCTCATGCGGGAGAGCGACGGCGTTACCGTATCGCCGTAGGTGAAGCGGGTGACGCTGTTGTTATCCTTGCCGTTGGTGAGCGTCAGCTGATAGCCGGTCGCGTTCTCGCCAACGAGAACCATCTGGCCTTCCGCGTTGCTCATATCCTTGAATACATAGCTGCCCGGATAATACGGGGTAACCGTGTAAGCGCCGTCTGCGGGCACGATAACGTCCTTGGTGGCCACGCCGTTGGCGCCAATCTCTGCGGCAACCGTGGTAGAGAAGTCCGTGCCGCGAATCAGGAAGCTGAGCGTGCCGGTCGGGATGGTGGAGGTAGCAGACGCGGAACTCATTTTAGCGCTGATGTGCAGCGTACGGTCAAACTGAGCAGTGTTGTCTTTTTGTACATTCTCTGCCGTAACATTCAGCTCACACTTGGGTGTGCGCTTGCTGTACTGTGTGGTAATCTCAGGCGAGTAAGCGGAAATGCTGAACTCCTTCTGGGCGGTGTTGTCGAAGTAGAGCACATTCAGTCGGCAGCGGTAAGTGCCCTTGTCGGCAGAACCGGCGTTTTCGATGCTCAGCGTATCGGAAACGCTGCCGGCAATCTCGGTCCAGGAACCATTGTTCAGCTTCTGCCACTGATAGCTTACGCTATTGTACTTGCCGCCGTCCGGATTTTTATTGTCTCCGTTATACTTAACCGTTGCGGTTGCCAGAGAATCCGGATAGATCGGTAGAACCGTCTGCTTCTCCTTGCCGTCAATCGTTACCGAAATATCGGGATAGCCTGCTGTGGTCTTGGTGCGGCAGGTCAGCGGTTCGCTGTAAATGCTCTTGCGCTGCTGCTCAGCCTTGTTGTTGTTGCGGGTCTGAATCTGATATTCATACTCGGTATAGGGAGACAGGTTCTTATCCGTGTAGCTGAAGGTGTAGGTGCCGTCATCGTGACGCTCACCATCGGTGAACGGCACAAATGCGAGTTCCTTGCGTCCGGAGCCGTCCGGGAAGTTGTAGTAGCGGTACAGCTGGAAACCGGAACCGATCTTGTCGTAGGTCCACGTCAGGGTGACGGAATCATCGGTGGTTGCCGCAACATCCTGCTCAAAATCCTCCGGCAGCGGAGACGGAGCCTGCGGCTCGGTTACCGCGTAGGTAACAACCGGGAACGCCTGATTGCCGCTGCGGTAGTTGTAGCAGAAAATACGCCAGTTCATGCCGTAGCCGTACGGTTTGGCTTCAATCGGCATGTTCTGTAGCGAACCGGAGAACGAACCGCCTGCGGTGTTGACCGATACCTTGCCGGCAGAGCTTTCCGAACCGGCCACTACGCCTGCGGTTACACCGCCTGCGCCTGCACCGGCCTTGGTTTCGATAGAGGTGGTGTTGGTGTAGTTTTTGCTGTCCGAGGTGGAGAAGCTGATCTCCTGCGTGATGCCGGAGCCGCCGCCTGCCGCGGTGAAGTCAACCTTAGCCGGCTTGCCTTCATAAGCCTTGGAACCTGCATATTCCTTGGTCGGATAGCTGGACGGATCACCGATCGTATGCGTCAGCACGCTGCCCGAAATGGATGGCAGAACGCTGTAATCCTCGGCGATATTTTCGTAGTCGGACAGGTCGATCAGACCGATCGAGGCTTCGTGCGGGATGGAAACGGTGGAGGTTACTTCAGTGTATTTGCCTGTTCCGTCCGGGATGTAGGAGGTGTACTCGTAAATCTCCATCGGGATGGAATAGAACGCCACTCTGTCCTCGCCGGAGGTTGTCTCGTAGGTGATGGACTGCTCGAGCGAGGAGGTGTGCTCGGTCTCGTAGGTGAAACCGGAGGTAAAGGCGGCTTCCGCCTCAACGCTGCCGATCTTAACGCCGAATACCGAGAATTCCTGCTCAAAGGAGACGTATGCGCCGACCGAGATGGTAGAGGAGGAGCTGGTGCCGTTCTCGGTGCCCTTCATGCTCGAGTAGGTGGTGGAGGACTCGGCATAGTTGCCGGACAGGTCATCACGGTCGAGCAGATCGGAGAAGTACGGAGGTGAAGCCAGTACCGCCAGAACCTGCGGGTCGGAGTAGGTGTAATAGTGCTTGCCGGTGTAGGTCATGTAGCTGGTATCGTCGTCCGTGTTGGCGAGACAGAGCGTGTACGAGCTGTTGACATCGGTTTTTACCGGCTGAGAGCCGTCAAACAGGTTGACGGTCGAAAGTCTGGTTGTACCCGGCGTGCGGGTGGTGTAAGGTGTTGTTTGCGATGTAGTAGCATCTACATAGCCGACAAAAGCCTGATAGGAAGATCTTTTGCGGAACAGTTTATGCCACCAGCTCTTGTAATAATAACGGGTTGCGTACTGGGGAACTTTACCGGTGACGTTGTAGGAGTCAGACTGCTTGTTTTCATCCTTGGACATGGTCTGCGTCAGTGTGAACAGCGTACCCGAACCTGCGGTGTTGTTGTCTTTATCCACCGCGGTGGTCACAGAGCCTGCGGATGCATCGTACTCAACGTAGTCCTCGTTCGGCATAGCGTCCGTGTTGTCAAGCGCCTGCTTGATATTCAGACCGTTCTCATCGCAGGAGATAACAAGGCTGTCAAAGTACAGCAGATCGCTGGTTTTGCCGTTATCATTCGACTTGTTCGTGCTCTTATCTACTTCGCCTGCGGTCGGACGGGAGATAATCGCCGTATTGGCCGGGCACAGCGGCAGAGAACGGAAGGTATCGTTGTGCTTTGCCATTGCACCGTAGATGTACTCGCCTTTATCGTTCTTGGAGAACAGATCGAAATTCTGCGAAACAGACGGCTTGAAGGTGACGCCGTTCCATGCGTACAAACCTACATAGCGCGTGTTCTGCTTATTTGCCTTGAGGTCGGCATCCGACTGAGCCGCCAGAATCAGCGTTTTGCCGCCGCCGGTCATATCGCCGAAGGCGAAGGATGCGCGGACCAGATTGCTGCCCTCGTACGTCAGCGGGAATTCCTGCGAACTCTGCAGCATGTGCGCGCTCGTGGAGCCGAACATTACAACGGCACGCGAGCCTGCGTTCTGCTGCGGACCGTAGTAGTAACCCCAGGTGCAGGCGAGATCGTCTACGCCGTCCTGGTTGACGTCACCGCTGACGAGAGAGATCATGTTGGAAACGACACTGCCCTCACGGAAGAAGTACGTCCAGGCCTGTCTCCAGTTAGAGGGATTGGAGTAATCTTCAGTCTGCAGGTCGTAAATCTCAATGCGGGAATTGCCGACCTCCGGCACATAGACCGCAACCTCGTCCTTACCGTCGTTGTCCCAGTCGCCGGTAGCTACCTGCAGGTAGTTTTTCAGCTGATACGGGTTTTCTGCGAAGTTTTCGACCTTTTTGGCGGTCGTGCTGCCTTCGTCGCTGGTGTCGGTCAGATTCGGGTTGCCGATTTCCTTGCTGGTGTCCAGCAGCGTGATCGGATTGCCGTACTCGCCGGATTCTGCATCGCCGAACCGCAGGTACAGACCGCCTTTCGCGCTCAGGTCACCGGCGTAAACCATGACCGTCTGCGAGGACTTGGCGTCACTGCTCGAGGTGAAATGGCCTGCGGCCACGTCTGCCATAGCGTAATCGGTACCATCTTTCAAATCGGTGGTGGCATTGGTCATGCCGGTCAGATAGCCCTTGGTGGCATAGCCGTCATTGCCCTTGCTGCCTGTCGGGAACTGTGCGTATGTGCCGGTAGAGGTGGTTTTACCCTCAGAAATAGTTAGGGTCTGCTTCTGAGCGCTCAAAAACTGCTGAGCCTTGGTAGATGTGTTATCATCATTGCCGTACAGCGTGCTTTGAAGGATATTGTCCTTCTGGGTGGACTTGGAAACGCTTGTATCGCATTGATCTGCGCTTCCACGATTGTCCAGGTCGATTTTATCCGACGGCAGAACATCACTCGTCAGACCAACGGTATACAGCTCGTACACCGGCGTAACCTTGATGGTATTGCGCCCGTATGGGTTGCTGGGGTCGTTGGCATTAAAGCCGTCGGGCGCTTTGCTCGAATCAATACCGAGCGCCGCAAGCGCGTCCGAGCTGCCGGTATCCGCCGCCGCTGCGCGGATATCAAGCGGGCCGCCTATGCCGGCCAGAGTAAGTCTTATGCCGCGTTTGAATTTCATGGTATATTCCTCCTTTTCCTATTCTGCGGTGCGGTGGAACGAGCCGCGCCTGCAGAAAAGAGACTGAAAATTGCCTGCGTTTATCATAGCAGCTTTGCAGCCTGCTGTGCGGTCGGGCACACGAAATGTCCGATTTTCGACACGAAATACACCGATAGGAAAAACAGAGTGAACTACGCGTAAATTCTGCAAAAAATGACACACAAACCACAGGAGTTCTCA
>OLOR01002733.1_pt1 | contig 13331 bp, 9 predicted proteins | sample 1672521 | NCBI WGS metagenome assembly OLOR01 (sample SAMEA3136695, study PRJEB25190) | human gut metagenome | biome: human gut; feature: human-associated habitat; material: faeces | place: Austria | collected 2013
GCCGTAGCCCGCTACGGCGCCCTCATCCGGGCAAAATCTCCCACAAATTGTGACGTACATCTTGCAGAAAGTCTTTTACAGACACGCTCCGGGAACTGGGAAAAAAGGAGAAATTGTAACAATGGAAATGATCATTGGAGGTGCTTTTCAGGGAAAGAGCACATATGCAAAAGAACATCATCCTGATGTCTGCTGGAAAAAGGGAGCCGATCTGGAAAAAGAAGAGCTTATGAATGCAGAGGGCGTCCTTGATTTTCAGGAGTATATCAAAAAAGAATTAAAAGCAGACAAAGATGTGGCCAGACTGGCAGAAGAATTATGGGAGAAAAATCCGGATATCATTCTGGTAAGTCAGGAAGTAGGATACGGCGTTGTCCCCATGGATGTTTTTGACCGGAAATACCGGGAGGCAGTGGGAAGAGTCTGTACGGATCTCGCATCAAAAAGCAAAAAGGTAATACGTGTAGTATGTGGAATTGGGACGGTGATCAAAAATGCTTAAACTTATTCTGATTCGTCATGGGGAAACCCAGGGGAATAAGTTAAAAAGATATATAGGAAAAAGAACGGATGAACCTCTTTGTCCGGAGGCTGGGAATATGCTGGCGCAGCTTGCTTATCCGGAGGTACAGGCAGTTTATGCAAGTCCTATGATCCGCTGTACCCAGACAGCAGGAATCCTTTTTCCCGGAAAAAAGCTGAATATTATTGATGAGCTTGCAGAATGTGATTTTGGAGAATTTGAAAATAAAAATTATCAGGAACTGGACGGAAATGAACATTACCAGTCCTGGATCGATTCTGGTGGACTACTGCCATTTCCGGGAGGAGAGAGCAGAGAGGAATTTAAAAGACGCAATGTGACCGGCTTCCAGAAAGCTGTAAATGGTTGTCTCCGTAATGGGATTTCTTTGGCAGCACTTGTGGTGCATGGCGGTACGATCATGAATGTTATGGAAGAATATGCAGACGAAGACCGCTCTTTTTATGACTGGCATGTGCAGAATGGCAAAGGTTATGAGGTGGAAATTGATCCTGAATTATGGAAAAAGGGCCGGAAATTCTTGCATGTGATCCGGGAGTTATAAAGATACATATACGAATAATGCAGATGGAAAATCAGCTATGGATTAGAGCTTGTTTGAAAAATCCATTAATAGAGAGAACAAGGCAGTTTGTTTAATTGACAGACTGCCTTGTTTTCATGTTTATGCAGACTGCGGGCAAAATCTCCCTCGAATTGTGACGTACAGCTTGTAGAAAGCATTTTCAAACGTGCCCTAGAGCGTGTTTTGGCTGTGATCAGTTAGTTTGTTTGAACAAAAATTTTGAGAAAGCCAAAAATATTTTTAGATTTCCTATTGAAATTTATATGGGAATGTGTTACATTATCTGTATAAAATATCCTAAAAAATGTTGAATTGTGCTATTTGATTCAACAATTTTAACAAGTAAAGGAGGATGCCATATGCTTATTATTGGTAATGGAAGAATGATCACACGGGACGCATCCAAGGCATTTATAGAGAACGGTGCAGTTGCAATGGATGGTAACACCATAGTTATGGTGGGGACTACAGATGAGGTGAAGAAGGCATATCCGGATGGAGAATTTGTAGATGCCAGAGGCGGAGTTATCATGCCTGCATTTATCAATACCCATGAGCATATCTACAGCTCTTTTGCCAGAGGTCTGAGTATTAAAGGATATAATCCCAAGGGCTTTCTGGATATTCTGGATGGACAGTGGTGGACTATTGACCGTCATCTTACCCTGGAGCAGACCAGACTTTCTGCGATGGCTACTTACATCGACAGTATCCGGAATGGTGTAACGACTGTATTTGATCACCATGCAAGCTTTGGACATATTACCGGTTCCCTCAGTGCTATTGAGTCAGCAGCTAAGGATCTTGGTGTCCGTACCTGCCTTTGCTATGAAATTTCCGACCGTGACGGCATGGACAAGTCCAGAGAATCTGTAATGGAGAATGTGAACTTTATCAAACACGCACTTGCAGATGACAGCGACATGATCGCTGCTATGATGGGCATGCATGCATCTTTCACTATTTCCGATGAGACCATGGAATTGTGTAACGAACTGAAGCCAGACGGTGTTGGCTATCATATTCATGTTGCAGAGGGAATCTATGACCTTCATCAGTGCCTGAAGGAGCACAGCAAACGAATTGTAGACAGACTTTACGATTGGAATATTCTTGGGCCGAAGACGCTTCTGGGACATTGTATTTATATTAACGAGCATGAGATGGATTTAATTAAAGAGACTGACACCATGGTTGTCCACAATCCGGAATCCAATATGGGAAATGCCTGTGGATGTCCACCTACTATGGAATTGGTACATAAGGGAATCGTTACAGGACTTGGAACTGATGGATACACCCACGATATGCTGGAATCCTGGAAGGTTGCCAATATCCTTCACAAGCATCATCTCTGCGATCCAAATGCTGCATGGGGTGAGGTTCCCAAGATGCTCTTTGAGAACAATGCAATTATTGCCAACCGCTACTTTAAGAAACCACTTGGTGTTCTGAAAGAGGGGGCAGCTGCAGATGTAATCGTAATGGATTACAACCCGCTTACACCTATGAGAGCAGACAATGTAAACGGACATCTTCTGTTTGGAACTACAGGACATGACGTTGTGACTACTGTATGTAACGGCAAGGTTCTTATGAAAGACAGGGAAGTGCTGGTTTGTGACGTAGATAAGGTTATGGCTGACTGCCGTCAGTCTGCACAGGAACTGGCTGACGATATTAACGGAGGAAAATAAATATGAGCGATATGATGACATGTATGCCTTTCGGGCAGCTGATGGACTGGGTCCTTCAGGAGAAAAAAGGGCAGGACACTGTATTTGGGGCACATCGCCCATATACAGCAGATCCGAAGAATGATATGACTATTTTTACCAGAAACCTGGAGACACCAGTGGGACCGGCAGCCGGTCCCCACACCCAGCTTGCACAGAATATCATCGCTTCTTATTATGCAGGAGCCCGTTTCTTTGAATTGAAGACGGTTCAGAAGATGGATGGTGCAGAGCTTTCTGCATGTGTGAATAAACCTTGTATTCTTGCAGATGATGAGGGCTATAACTGCGAATGGTCTACTGAGCTGACTGTTCCGGACGCGATGGGCGAATACATCAAGGCATGGTTTATCCTTCATGTGATTGCAAAAGAATTCGGTTTGGGTGCACAGGATGGGTTCCAGTTTAATATTTCCGTAGGATATGATCTTGCAGGAATTAAGGGAGAAAAGGTCAATACCTTTATTGACGGAATGATGGAAGCAAAGGACACTGTTATTTTCCAGGAATGCAGAAAATGGCTTTTGGACAATGCTGACAAGTTCCAGAACTTTACCAGAGAAGACATCGAAGCAATCCCATCCAATGTCTGTAATTCTGCTACGATCTCCACACTGCATGGATGTCCTCCACAGGAGATTGAGAGCATTGCAAATTATCTGCTTACAGAGAAACATCTGAATACCTTTGTAAAGTGCAACCCGACCCTTCTTGGCTATGATTTTGCAAGAAAGACCATGGATGAGATGGGATATGATTATATGGTATTCGGCGATTTCCATTTCAGAGACGATTTGCAGTATGAGGATGCAGTCCCCATGCTTACACGTCTGATGAAATTATCCGAAGAACTGGGGCTGGAATTTGGTGTAAAGATTACCAATACTTTCCCGGTTGATGTTACCCGAAATGAGCTTCCAAGTGAAGAAATGTACATGTCCGGCAAAGCTTTGTTCCCATTGTCCATTTCCCTTGCAGCCAAACTTTCTGCTGAATTCGCAGGAAAACTTCGAATTTCCTATTCCGGAGGTGCAGATTATTTCAATATTGACAAAATTGTGGGATGCGGTATCTGGCCTGTAACTATGGCTACCACCCTTTTGAAGACAGGCGGCTATCAGAGATTTACCCAGGTAGCGGATAAGGTGGAAGGAATCTGCCCGAAGAAATGGGAAGGAATCGATGTGGATGCACTGAAGAAGCTGGCAGCAGATGCTATTACTGATGGGCATCATGTGAAGAACATTAAGCCGGTTCCGAACAGAAAGAGCACAAAAGAAGTTCCTCTTCTGGACTGCTTCTATGCACCGTGTTCTGAAGGATGTCCAATCCATCAGGATATTCCACAGTATGTAGCACTGACTGGTGAGGGGAAATATAAAGAAGCACTTGAAGTGATCCTTGAGAAAAATGCCCTGCCATTTATTACAGGTACCTTATGTGCACACAACTGTATGACCAAATGTACCCGTAATTTCTACGAAGAATCCGTAAATATCCGTGGCACCAAGCTGACAGCAGCAGAGCATGGCTATGAGCAGCTGATCGGTGAGATCAAGGCTGGCGAGCCAAACGGTAAGAAGGTCGCCGTAGTTGGTGGCGGTCCTGCAGGTATTGCAGCTGCTTACTTCCTTGCAAGAGAGGGCGCAGCAGTTACCATTTTTGAAAAAGAAGAGAAAGCCGGCGGCGTGATCCGTTACGTGATACCTGGATTCCGTATTGGAGACGCTGCTATTGACAAAGATATTTCTTTCATCCAGAAGATGGGTGTAGAGATCTGCACAAATACAGAAATCACTTCTGTGGCAGATCTGAAAGCACAGGGCTATGATGCTGTGATCCTGGCAATTGGAGCTGGCAAGCCTGGCACTTTGAAACTGGAAAAAGGTGAGACCGTTAACGCTCTGAAGTTTCTTCGTGATTTCAAGGCAAATGATGGTAAGCTGAATATTGGCAAAAATGTAGTTGTAATCGGCGGCGGAAACACTGCTATGGACACTGCAAGAGCTGCGAAACGCACAGAAGGTGTAGAGCATGTTTATCTTGTATACAGAAGAACCAAGCGCTATATGCCAGCTGCAGAGGATGAGCTTCTGGAAGTTCTGGAGGAGGGCGTTGAGTTTAAGGAACTTCTTTCTCCGGTAAGTCTTGATGGCGGCAGACTGCTCTGCAAGAAGATGAAGCTCGGCCAGATGGATGCTTCCGGACGTGCAGGTGTAACCGAGACTGCAGATGTGGTAGAGGTTCCGGCTGACACCGTGATTGTAGCTGTTGGAGAAAAGATTGATACCGATTTCTACACTGCCAACCAGATCGCAGTAGATGAAAGAGGAAAAGCAAAGGTCAACGATAAGACTCTTGAAACCAGCGTGAGTGGTGTCTATGTTGCCGGAGACGGCGCCAGAGGCGCAGCAACCATCGTAGAGGGAATCCGGGATGCACAGCTGGCAGTGAAAGATATTCTTGGCAAAGAGATTACCAGAGATGCAGCTGTGACAGGTGATGTGAAAGACTGTTTCGAAAAGAAAGGTATCCTGAAGCACAGCAAAGAGGCGAAGACAGAGGAAGAGAGATGTCTTACCTGTAACAAAGTCTGTGAGAACTGTGTAGATGTGTGCCCGAACCGTGCCAATATTTCCATCAAGGTTCCTGGAATGGCTATGAATCAGGTGATTCACGTAGATTATATGTGTAATGAGTGCGGCAACTGTAAGAGCTTCTGCCCATACGCAAGTGCACCATACAAGGATAAATTTACTCTGTTTGCAAATGAGAAAGACATGGCAGACAGTAAGAACGATGGTTTTGTTGTTCTGGATAAAGAGAATAAGACCTGTAAGGTCAGATTTGTAGGCCTGATCACAGACTGCAAGGCAGACGATCCGGCAGATAAACTGTATGACGGTTTGAAGAAGCTGATCTGTGCAGTGATCGATGATTATGGATATTTGATAACTAAATAAGGTAATAGAAATACTGTCCACAGCTTTTTAAGGGCTGTGGACAGTGTCTATATTTTGACAGGCAGCGAGCCGAAGTATGCTCATGCATAAGATCTTGGTGACTGCTGCGATAATTTGGGAAACCTTCAGAATGTGTTTCTCATAGTTCACTGTGAAAGTTTAGGAGCGCAGTTAAAAGCATCTGACTTTCATGGGGGGAGTAGAAAGGAGAGTCCAACATGGCAGTATTTACAGTCAATGGCCAGAGGGTAGAGACGAAAAAAAATCAAAAGCTGCTCAGATTTCTCCGTGATGAGTTACATCTGACTTCTGTAAAAGATGGCTGTAGTGAGGGTGCCTGTGGAGCCTGTACAGTGATTATCGATGGCAGAACCTGTAAGGCCTGTGTGCCGGATACAGATCTGCTGGATGGCAGAAATATCATTACAGTAGAAGGTCTGACAGAGTGGGAAGAAAAGGTATATACGTATGCATACGGAAAGGCTGGTGCTGTACAGTGCGGCTTTTGCATTCCTGGCATGGTAATGTGCACGAAAGCTCTTCTGGATGTGAATAAAGAGCCCACTGATGAAGAAATCAAATATGCCTTGCGTAACAATTATTGCCGTTGTACCGGATATGTAAAAATTATAGATGCAGTACGGATCGCGGCTAAAGTTATGCAGGAGGGGACACTTCCGGAAGAAATTAACAACGACTGGCATATTGGCTCCCGTGTAGCAAGAATCGATGTTGGGGAAAAGGTTCTTGGTACCGGAAAATATCCAGACGATTTTTACCTGGATGGTATGCTTTATGGATCAGCACTGAGAAGTAAATATCCGCGTGCAAGGGTGCTTTCCATTGATAAGACCAAGGCACTGGCACTTCCTGGGGTAGAGGCAGTTGTTACGGCGGAAGATATTCCAGGAGAGAATAAAATCGGACATTTGAAGCATGATCAGTATACCTTGATTCCGATAGGAGGGCTTACCCATTATCTGGGAGATGCCATTGCACTTGTAGCAGCCAGAGATAAAGAGACTGCGGATAAGGCAGCGAAGCTGATCCAGGTTGAGTATGAGGTGCTTCCTCACATTCATACGATTGAAGAGGCAGCGAAACCAGATGCACCAAAGGTATTTGATGAGGAAGAGAACAATATCTGTGCATATAAACATATCAGCCGGGGAAATGCAGCAGAGGCTATAAAAAATTCCAAATATGTGATTTCCCATCATTTTGAGACACCATGGACGGAACACGCATTTCTGGAACCGGAATGTGCCGTGTCTTTTTATGATGAAGACGGAGATGTTTTTGTATATTCCACAGACCAGTCAGCACACCAGACGCTGCACGAATGCAGCTTAGTTCTTGGTACAGACAAAGTAAAGGTACAGAATGCGCTGGTAGGCGGCGGATTTGGTGGTAAGGAAGACATGACCGTGCAGCATTTAAGTGCGCTTCTTACTTATGTGACGAAGAAACCGGTTAAGATGAAGCTTACAAGAGCAGAATCCCTGCTGGTTCATCCTAAGCGCCATCCTTTTTATATGGATATGACCATGGGCTGTGATGAAAATGGAAATATCATGGGAGTAAAGGCAAAGGTTGCCGCGGATACAGGTGCATTCGCATCTCTTGGCGGTCCGGTTCTGGAGCGCGCATGTACCCATGCAGCAGGTCCTTATCACTACGAAAACTTTGAAATTGAGGGAACAGCTTACTATACCAATAATCCGCCGGCAGGAGCATTTCGCGGATTCGGAGTTACCCAGACCTGTTTTGCGACAGAGACACTTCTGAATATGATGGCAGATAAGGTGGGAATCACTCCCTGGGAAATTCGTTACCGCAATGCGATCCGGCCCTGGGAAACACTTCCAAATGGTCAGATTGTTGACGCTTCCACAGGTCTTGTGGAGACCTTAGAAGCGGTACAGCCGAAATATGAAGCTGCGTTGGCAGCAGGAAAAGCGGTGGGCATTGGCTGCGCCATGAAGAATGCGGGTGTTGGTGTTGGAATTCCAGACACTGGCCGCGTGAAACTGATTTATGAAGAGGATAAGAAGCTTCACATCTACTCAGGAGCTTCCTGCATTGGACAGGGGCTTGGCACAGTACTGACCCAGATGATCGTGAGTAATACAGATATAAAAAGAGAGGATATCATTTACGAGCGCAGTAATACCTGGATTTCACCAGATTCCGGAACTACATCCGGTTCCAGACAGACACTGATCACCGGTGAGGCTTGCAGAAGAGCCTGTGAGAAATTGATGGAGGATAAAAAAGCAGGATTAAGCGTAGAAGATATGATCGGTAAGGTTTATTATGCAGAATATCTTGCGAAGACTGATCCTCTTGGTGCAAATGTGCCCAATCCGGTATCCCATGTTGCTTATGGATATGCTACCCAGGTTTGTATTTTGGATTCCAAGACAGGTAAAATTGAAGAGATAGTTGCTGCTCATGATGTGGGAAAAGCGGTAAATCCTTTGTCCTGTGAGGGGCAGATCGAGGGCGGTGTGGTAATGTCCATAGGATTTGCCCTGCGGGAAAAATATCCCATTGATGAGAACTGTAAACCTATTTCCAAGTATGGTTCTTTAGGTCTTTTCCGTGCACATGAGATTCCGAAGATCGATGCCATTGTTATCGACAAGCCAGGTCTTAAGGTTGCCTGCGGTGCTATTGGTATTGGAGAAATTACATCCATTCCCACCGCTCCCGCAATAGCAGATGCCTATTTCCGAAGAGATGGTGTAAGGCGTTACAGCCTTCCTCTTAGTGAAACACCATATGAAAGGAAGGGATGAGAGATGGCAGTAAAGAAGAAATTTCCGTATCGGTCAGCTGTTGTGGCATGTAACGGGGGGTGCAGGGTTACAGCAGGGGACAATGGATGCAAAGATGGATGTATTGGCTGTGGAGCCTGTGTGGAGAAATGTAAATTTGGCGCCGTTTCCCTAAATGAGTATGGCGTGGCGGAAATAGAGGAAGAAAAATGCATCGGCTGCGGAGCATGTGGGAAGGTATGTCCACAGAAGATCATTCATGTCCATGAATGTGCCAATTGGATCGTAGTAAAATGTTCAAATAAGAGTAAAGGGGCAGAGGCAAAAAAACAGTGTGAAGTCAGTTGTATCGGCTGTGGAATCTGTGAGAAGACCTGTACGGCCGGGGCAATCCAGGTTACAGATAACTGTGCAGTGATAGAAGAGTCTGTCTGCCTGAGCTGTGGAATGTGCGCAGTGAAGTGTCCAAGACATGCGATTTACGATCTGCGGGGGATTTATACGGCGAAAAATTAGAGAAGCGATTATGGCAGTTACGCAATATTCCATGGCGAAATATACCGCAAAGCAGGGAATGAAGATTGCGGGAATGATTTTCCAGACATGCCCCAGGCTGATAGAGCTTCGAATTTGCAGAAATTTCAAAATTATATAGATAAAACAACTAAATTATTTATAAAATTATTGCAAAACATCGGTGAAATATGATACAATAATTTTGCATTGAAAGAATATTTTGTACAATATTTTTTAGGTTGAGACGGAAAGAGAAGAAGCATAAGGGGCCGACGATCAGTTCAAAGAAGAACCGTAAACTTGTTTTTTGAACGGCGTCGGCCATTCCTTTATGAGGGGGTAAAGGGCGGATTGGAGGCATCCGCTGCAAAAAATATAAAGAAGGTGAAGCATATGATTGGAAAGAGTGTTCCAAGAGTAGACGCTTATGAGAAAGTGACAGGACGTGCGAAATTTACAGATGACCTGATCCTGAATAAGTGTCTGGTAGCCAGGGTTTATCATGCAAAGATCGGAAACGGCGTGGTAAAATCCATTGATACCAGAGAAGCAGAGGCTCTGGACGGCGTAGTAAAGGTAGTTACCTTTAAGGACGTACCGAATCATTGTTATCCAACCCCAGGACATCCCTGGTCTGTGGAGCTTGCTCATCAGGATGTGGCAGACCGTAATCTGCTCACCGGACGAGTACGGTATTATGGCGATGATATTGCAGCTGTAGTAGCTGAGGACGAAGTGACAGCTTCCAGGGCATTGAAGCTGATCAAAGTAGAATATGAGGAATATCCGGTGGTCGTGAGCCCGAAGATTTCCATGCGTGGAACGGAGCATCCCATTCATCTTGACAAGAAGGATAACATTCTGGCAAGATCCAGCTTTGCGATCGGAGATGTGGACAGCGCAATGGAGAAGGCTGCCGTGAAGCTGAAAAGAAGTTATAAGACACCTATTGTCCAGCACTGCCATATTGAGAATAATATTTCTTACGCCTATATGGAAAAGGGAAGGATCGTGGTGGTTTCTTCCACACAGATTCCACATATTGTACGCCGTATTGTTGGCCAGGCACTTGGAATCCCCTGGGGGCAGGTACGTGTGATCAAGCCTTATGTAGGCGGTGGTTTTGGCAACAAGCAGGAGGTGCTTTATGAACCTCTGAATGCATTTCTCACCATGCAGGTGGGCGGTCGCCCTGTGAAGATCGAGCTTACACGTGAGGAGACCTTTACCAATACCAGAACCCGTCACTCCATTGAATATGACATGGAAGCAGGCGTAGATGCAGAAGGACATCTTCTTGCAAAAGAGATGACTACCTATTCCAATCAGGGAGCTTATGCATCCCACGGACATGCCATAGCAGCCAATGGTCTGACAGCCAGCAGACTTCAGTATGCATGTCCAAATATCCGAGGAGAAGCATATACCGTCTATACCAACTGTCCTACAGCAGGGGCGATGAGAGGATATGGTATTCCTCAGGTTTGCTTTGCCACAGAGAGCTTTATGGATGATATTGCTTATGAAATCGGTATGGATCCGCTGGAATTCCGCAGAAAAAATCTGATCCATGGCTATTATGAAGATGCCTATCTGAAGCCAATCGCAGCGAATACCAACGGTATTTTTGAGTGCCTGAAAAAAGGAGCAGAGTATATTCACTGGGATGAGAAACGGAAAGCATATCAGAACCAGACTGGCGATATCCGGCGTGGAGTTGGTATGGCACTGTTTTCCTATAAGACTGGTGTATGGCCAATTTCTCTGGAGATTGCAGGTGCAAGGCTGTCTCTGAATCAGGATGGAAGTGTACAGCTGCAGGTTGGTGCTACAGAGATTGGACAGGGCGCGGATACTGTATTTTCCCAGATGGCAGCAGAGACCTTACATATGGATATTTCCAGGGTACATATTGTAACCCAGCAGGATACAGATGTGACGCCTTTTGATACAGGTGCGTATGCTTCCAGACAGTCCTTTGTCACCGGTACAGCCGTGAAGGAATGTGCGCAGCAGCTGAAGCAGAAGATCTTAGAATATGCCAGAACACTGGTTCCAGGTAATGTGGACCGGCTGGAACTGGAGGATGGTTATATTCTGGCAGATGGCAAGCCTGCGATTTCCCTTGAGGATCTGGCTATGGAGAGCTATTACAGTCTGAGTAATTCTTCTGTCCTTACAGCAGAGGTTTCCAGACAGGTGAAGAAGAATACAGTTGCCAGCGGCTGTTGTTTTGCGGAAGTAGAAGTAGATATGAAACTTGGCAAGATCAAGGTTCTGGATATTGTGAATGTTCATGACAGTGGAACCCTTTTGAATCCGCAGCTTGCAGCAATGCAGGTTCATGGCGGCATGTTTATGGGAATCGGTTATGGAGTTTCTGAGCAGCTTCTTATCGATGAGAAAACAGGAAGACCATTAAATGGGACTTTGCTGGATTATAAAATGATGACGATGATGGATACTCCGGATCTGACTGCTGAGTTTGTAGAGCTGAACGATCCAATGGGTCCATATGGAAATAAAGCCCTTGGCGAGCCTCCTGCAATTCCAAGTGCACCGGCCATCCGGAATGCTGTGCTTCATGCAACTGGCATCGGCTTTTCTGAGATTCCTCTGACACCGCAAAGACTGATAGACGGTTTTACAAAGGCCGGATTGATCTGAGAAAGGGGGCATGAGGAATGTACGATATTGAAAATTATTATAATGCAGAGACCATTAAGGAAGCGGTAACTCTTCTGAAGGAGCATCCGGATGCAAGGGTGATTTCCGGGGGAAGTGATGTGCTGATCAAGATCCGTGAGGGCAAAATGGCCGGTACATCTTTAGTGAGCATTCGTGATATTAAGGAAATCAAGGGAATCCGGCAGATGGAGTCTGGTGATATTTATATTGGAGCAGGAACTACTTTTTCCCATGTGACCAATGATCCGGTGATTCAGAAGCTGATTCCGGTTTTGGGGGAAGCAGTAGATCAGGTTGGCGGACCTCAGGTCCGCAATATTGGTACTATTGGCGGAAATGTCTGTAATGGTGCGGTCAGTGCGGACAGTGCACCTACACTTTTTTCACTGAATGCCATGCTGCGGATTGCAGATGGAACTGGTGGACGGATGGTTCCCATCAGGGATTTCTATCTGGGACCTGGTAAGGTGGATCTGCATCAGGGAGATGTGCTCACCCACATTGTGATCCCTGGGAAGGATTATCAGGGATATCATGGATTTTATATTAAGTATTCCATGCGAAATGCAATGGATATTGCGACTCTGAGCTGTAGTGTAGTCAGCAGAATCGATCCTCTGAAAAAGGTTCTGGAGGATGTAAGGATCACCTTTGGTGTAGCTGCACCCGTGCCGTATCGGTGTGCGAAGACGGAAGAGGTGCTGAGGGGTATGGAAATTGGCGAAGAGCTGTATCAGAAGGTGGAAGAGCTGGTAAGGGAAGAAATCAATCCCAGAGATTCCTGGCGTGCTTCTAAGGCGTTCCGACTGCAGATTGGCGGAGAAATCGCGAAACGCGCGCTGAAGGAGAGTGTTCGCAGGGGAATGGTGACGGGAGTTGTAGTGCCGGATGTCCGGACAACTTCAGGCGAAAATATGAGTTCAAATGGAAAAATTTATCCTTCATCTGATGCGGAGAATGTAACAGGAGGTGAGCAGTCATGAAAAAGGATATGCGGCTGGTACAGTGTACTGTAAACGGAAAAGAGGTAGCTGAGTATGTGGACGTGAGAGAATCCCTTCTTGACATGCTGCGAAACCGCCTTGGGCTTACCTCTGTGAAGAAAGGCTGTGAAGTAGGTGAATGCGGTGCCTGTACTGTGATCATTGACGGTGAGACCATTGACTCCTGTATTTATCTGGCAGTCTGGGCTGAGGGAAAGAATATCCGCACCCTGGAAGGTCTTGAGAAAAACGGCGAACTTACCAGGATTCAGGAAGCTTTTATTGAGGAAGGCGCTATCCAGTGCGGATTCTGCACACCAGGCTTTGTTATGTCTGCCACAGTGCTTCTTGAGCGGGGCGAGAAGCTTACGAGAGATGCCATCCGCAAGCATATGGCAGGAAATCTTTGCCGCTGTACAGGGTATGAGAATATTGTGAATGCAGTGGAGAAGGTGAATAAGGAGAATATGACAGCTGAGGGTAAATAATTTAAGTGCTGCTGTTGTTACTGTTTACTGGTGACATTCCGCGAGTTGTTTTTTGTGAACATAGTTCA
>OLOR01002753.1_pt1 | contig 13245 bp, 8 predicted proteins | sample 1672521 | NCBI WGS metagenome assembly OLOR01 (sample SAMEA3136695, study PRJEB25190) | human gut metagenome | biome: human gut; feature: human-associated habitat; material: faeces | place: Austria | collected 2013
CCGTACGTGCAGGGCATCCCCTTCCTCGGGGGCGAGCCGCTGCTCAACACCGGCGTGCTGCTGCCGCTTTCACGCAAGATCCGTGAGCGGTTCGGCCGCACCAAGGACATTTGGTGCTGGACGGGCTACACGTGGGAGGAGCTCATGCGCGAAGGCGAAAGCCCCGACAAGCGTGAACTGCTCGAACAGATCGATATCCTCGTGGATGGCCGGTATATCAAGGATCTGCACGATTCGCTGCTGCAGTTTCGCGGCAGCTCCAACCAGCGCATCATCGATGTACCCAAGTCGTTGGAAAGCGGGCAGGTGGTGCTGTGGTCGAAACTACACGATCAGACGCGGTTCATTCCCGAAATCTACGGCAAGGACCGCGCTGCGGGGGAGGGGGCGGCTTCCTGAATGGTTTCGAACGGTTCGTGTACGGACGGTTGGAATTAGGCAAGCTGACTATATTCGTTGTCTAATTATGCGTCGTGTCGTGCGCTTTATGCGATACCGTGCCGAATTAGGCAGGGGCACAGACTACCATTACATACTTGGATAACCGGGGCAGGGCGTTCGTGTTGGCACGGACGCAACCCGGCGGATGAGAACGATAGAGGTACAGTACATGGTCGAAGCAGCAGTTACCGCAGACAACACCTGCGATACGAAGCCGTTGCGCGTAGGTCTTGACATCGGTTCCACCACGGTGAAGGCCGTGGTGCTCGATCAGACCGATTCGCTCGACGCGGTGCTCTTCTCCGATTACCGTCGCCACCACGCCAACGTGCGTGCCACCGTGGCGGGCCTGCTGGAGGACATCCACAAAGAACTTGAGGCCCGTGGCCGCGGCGACGAGCCGATTCGTCTGGCCATCACCGGTTCCGGCGGCCTTGCCTTGGCCGATAATCTCCATGTGCCGTTCGTGCAGGAGGTCATCGCCGAGACCCGCGCCATCGACGAGGAATATCCGCAGGCCGACGTCATTATCGAACTTGGCGGTGAGGACGCCAAGATCACATATCTGAAGCCGACTCCCGAACAGCGCATGAACGGTTCCTGCGCAGGCGGCACCGGCGCGTTCATCGACCAGATGGCCACCCTGCTCGACACCGACGCGGCTGGCCTCAACGACATGGCCAAGCATTACGAGACGCTCTATCCGATCGCCTCCCGTTGCGGCGTGTTCGCCAAAACCGATCTTCAGCCGCTCATCAACGACGGCGCGGCCAAGCCCGATCTGGCCGCATCCATCTTCACGGCGGTCGCCACGCAGACCATCGCAGGTCTGGCGTCCGGCCGACCAATCCACGGCACCGTCATCTTCCTGGGCGGTCCGCTGTTCTTCATGTCCGAACTGCGCGAGGCGTTCCACCGCGCGCTCGAAGACAAAGTCGACGAATTCATCGTGCCGACCGACGCGCACCTGTACGTGGCGTTCGGCTCCGCGCTGCTCGCCGGCGAACCGGACCAACTCGAGGAAGGCCAGCATTTCGAAGCGCGCACCTGCGCCGATATTCTGAAAAGCCTTGAAGACCTGAAGAATCTGCCGGCCAACACCCCCACCATGCCTCCGCTGTTCCCGACCGAAGCGGACCGTGAGGCGTTCAACAAGCGCCACCACCGCGAGCATGTGCACATCGGCACGCTGGAAGGCGCGCAAGGCCCGCACTTCCTCGGCATCGACGCCGGCTCCACCACGTTCAAGGCGGCGCTCATCGGCGAGGACGGGGCGCTTCTGTGGTCCACCTACGCCTCGAACAAGGGCGACGTGCTGGGCTGCGCCAAGGCGGCCGTGGCCGAGCTGTACCAGGCGCTGCCCCGCGACCCGGAAACGGATGAGCCGCTCGTGCAGATAGGCCACGCCACGGTGACCGGCTACGGCGAGGGGCTTCTGCTGGAGGCCCTGCGGGTCGACTCCGGCGAGATTGAGACGGTGGCCCATTTGCGCGGCGCCCAGGAGATGCTGCCCGGCGTGGAGTTCATCCTGGACATCGGCGGCCAGGACATGAAGTGCTTGCGCGTGAAGGACGGCGTCATCGACCACATCATGCTGAACGAGGCCTGTTCCTCGGGCTGCGGCAGCTTCATCGAGTCCTTCGCGAGCGGCCTGAACCTGGACGTGGCCGAGTTCGCCGCCACGGCCATCTCCGCCGAGAACCCGGTGGATCTGGGCAGCCGCTGCACCGTGTTCATGAACAGCCGCGTGAAACAGGCCCAGAAGGAGGGCGCCACCGTAGGCGACATCGCCGCGGGTCTGGCGATTTCCGTTATCAAGAACGCCCTGTTCAAGGTCATCAAGATTCGCGACCCGCACGATGTGGGCACGAAGGTCATCGTGCAGGGCGGCACCTTCTTGAACGATGCGGTGCTGCGCGCCTTCGAGCAGCTCTCCGAAGTGAACGCCATCCGTCCCGACATCGCCGGCAACATGGGCGCCTTCGGCGCGGCATTGTTGGCCCGCGACCGCTTCGAGGAGACGCGCCGGCGCACCGAGAACGTGCCGCTGTCGCCGGATCTGGGCCCGAAGGTGCCCCTGAGCGGGCTTTTGTCCCTTGAGGAGATCGAGGCGCTCGCGCCGACGCATCGCACCGTGCGCTGCAAGGGCTGCTCGAACGCCTGCCTGCTCACAGTGAACGATTTCGGCATCGATGCGGCGACGGGCAAGCACCGCCGCTTCATCACCGGCAACCGCTGCGAGAAGGGCGAGAGTTTGGGCACCGGCACCGAGAAGTCGGCCGTGCCGAACCTGTTCGAGTACAAGGCCGAGCGCACCTTCGGCTACGAGCCCCTGGCGCCCGAGGAGGCGCCCCGCGGCACCGTGGGCATCCCGCGCGCGCTCAACATGTACGAGAACTACCCGTTCTGGTTCACCTTCTTCACGAAGCTGGGGTACCGGGTGGTGCTGTCCGACCCGTCCACGAAGAAGACCTACGAGGCCGGCATCGAATCGATGCCCTCCGAGAGCGTGTGCTATCCGGCGAAGCTTTCGCACGGCCACATCATGAACCTGCTCGACAAGCACCCGGACTTCATCTGGATGCCGTGTTCGAAGTGGGAGCGCCAGGAGGACGAGACCGCCGGCAACCACTTCAACTGCCCCATTGTGGCGAGTTACCCCGAGGCGCTGCGCCTGAACATCGACGAGCTGCGCGAGACCGATGTGGCCTTCGTGTCGCCGTGGGTGCCCTACCACGACAAGGACAAGCTGGCCGAGCGCCTGGTGGTGGAGCTGACCGAGAACTTTGCGAAAGAGACGAACGGGTGCGGCCCCGCGCTCACGGCTGACGAGATCCGGGCGGCGGTGGAGGCGGCCTGGGCCGAGGACGAGGCGTTCAAACGCGATATTCGCACGAAGGGTGTGGAAACCCTCGCGTGGATGGAGAAGACCGGCACGCGCGGCATCGTGTTGGCCGGGCGCCCCTATCACCAGGATCCCGAGATCAACCACGCTATCCCCGAGCTGCTCACGAGCTTCGGTTTGGCCGTGCTCACCGAGGACTCCGTGGCGCACTTGGGCCAGCTGGAGCGGCCCATTCGCGTGGTGGATCAGTGGATGTACCATACGCGCCTGTACGCGGCGGCCAAGGTGGTCACCCAAAGGCGCGATCTCGATCTCATCCAGCTGAACTCCTTCGGGTGCGGCCTGGATGCCCTTACCACCGACCAGGTGCAGGAGGTGCTCGAGGCGGCCGGCAAGGTGTACACGGTGCTGAAGATCGACGAGGTGTCGAACTTGGGCGCGGCGCGCATTCGCGTGCGCAGCCTGCTTGCAGCTTTGAAGGACCAGGCCGACCGCGAGGCCGAGGCGGAAGCCGACGCCGCCGCCGAGAAGAGGGGCTGTCCGGCTGCGTGCATCGACTTGGACAACCTGGATAAGCTCGTGCCCGCCAGCTTCACCGAGAAGGCCGATGGCGTGGTGGCCGCGGCCGAGATCGAGCAACGCGAGGGCGCCTCCACCGAGTTCGCGCGCCCCCAGTTCACCGAGCAGATGCGCGATGAGGGCTGGACGATTCTGGCGCCCCAGATGGCCCCCTACCACTTCGAGCTTCTGGTGCCCATCTTCAAGCGCGCCGGCTACAACGTGGCGCTTCTGCCCTCGGTGGACCACGGCGCGGTGGACGCGGGCCTGAAGTACGTGAACAACGACATCTGCTACCCGTCCATCCTGGTCACGGGCCAGATTATGGAAGCGGTGCTGTCGGGCAAGTACGACACCGACAAGCTGGCCGTGCTCATCACCCAGACCGGCGGCGGCTGCCGCGCCACCAACTACATCTCGCTCATCCGCAAGGCGCTGAAGTCCGTGGGGCTCGGGCACATCCCGGTCATCGCCATCTCCTTCAAGGACCTGGGCGAGGAGAACCCTGGCTTCAAGATCACGCCGAAGATGCTCTACCAGGCCATTTACGCGCTGCAGTACGGCGATTTGCTCATGATGTGCTTGTATCGCACGCGCCCCTACGAGGTGGAGCCGGGCAGCGCGAACCGCCTGTTCCAGTACTGGATGGACGCCTGCAAGCACCAGCTCGAGCGCGGCGTGCGCCAGTCGGAGTTCCGCCGCACGGTGCGCCGCATCGTGGAGGACTTCGACGCGCTGCCCCTGGCCGGCGAGGGCACGAAACCCCGCGTGGGCGTGGTGGGCGAGATCCTCGTGAAGTTCCACCCGACGGCCAACAACCAGATCGTGGACGTCATCGAGCGCGAGGGCTGCGAGGCCGTGGTGCCCGGGCTTATCGAGTTCTTCCTGTTCGGCATCGCCGGCGGCATCTTCCAGCAGCCTATCGGCAAGTCGAAGAAGAGCGCGCTCGGGAGCAAGATCGGCCTGGCCGCCATCAAGAAGCTGCGCAAGCCCGTGAACGACGCGCTGGAGAAGTCGAGTCGCTTCCACCCGCCGGCGGACATCTACGAGCTGGCCGACTACGCGAGCGAGATCCTTTCCCTGTGCAACTCCATGGGCGAGGGGTGGCTGCTCACCGCTGAGATGGTGGAGCTCATTCGCTCCGGCTGTCCGAACGTGGTGTGCACCCAGCCCTTCGCCTGTTTGCCGAACCACGTGGTGGGCAAGGCCACCATTAAGGAGCTGCGCCGCCGCTACCCGGAGAGCAACATCGTGGCCGTGGACTACGACCCCGGTGCGAGTGAGGTGAACCAGCTCAACCGCATCAAGCTCATGATCGCCGTGGCCAAGGCGAATTTGGCCGAGAAGGAAGCCGAGGCCCGCGCCGCCCGGGCGGTGGCCCGCGACGGAGCGCCTGAGGAACCCGAGACCGTGGCGGCATCCGTAGAGGTGGAGACCACCGAGGTCGTGGGGTAGGCGGCCGCTTCTTTCCTGAATTGCTTTCAAGAGAGGTGAGCTGCCCCGACAAATGGCCGGGAAGCTCTTTTTTAATCATGTAGAGGATCGGGAGGAGCGCGACAGCGTTTCGTCGAAAATGCTGTCGACACACACGACGTCATCCCTGTGCGGGGCGGGATATGTCCTTTACGGTCGCCTTTCGACGTTGCGTCTTTCGAGAGCGAGGCGCAGCGTTAGACCAGCCGGTAGCCGATCCTCCATACGGTGAGAAGGTGGACGGGATTAGAAGGGTCGTCTTCGATTTTCTCCCTTATGCGGCGAACGAGCACGGTAATCGAGTCGAGGCTGAGCGGGTTCGATTCGTTCCAAAGGTGCTCGTAGATCTGCTCCTTGCTGAAAACATCCCCCAGGCTCGAGGAGAGCAAGTGCAGTATCTCGAATTCCTTGGCGGTAAGGCCAACGTTCTCGCCATGTTTCTCTACGAGGTATTGGCTCGGTTTCAGCACTAAATCGCCGAGAACCACATCTTGCTTGTTTTCCTTTGGGGGCTCGGGCTTTGCCTTCTGCGATCCCGTTCGGCGGAGCACGGCGGATATCCTCATGAACAGCTCCTCGGATTGGAAGGGCTTGGTCATGTAGTCATCGCCTCCGGCTTCGAAGCCGATGCTCTTGTCGACGATATCGCTTTTCGCCGTGAGGAATATAACCGGAGTGTCGCAGCCGGCTTCTCGGATCTTCCGACACAGGGCGAATCCGTTGGATTGGGGCAGCATCACGTCGAGGATGATAATATCGGCACCGCAGCTCTGCGCCATTGATAGCCCGGAGAGACCGTCGTAGGCCGAGAGGAGGCTGTAGCCGTGAGCTGCGGCAATCGGCCGGAGAGAATTGTGAATTTCTCGATTGTCGTCAATAAGCAGTATGTTGTTCACTGGGAGCCCCTTCTGGATGAGTGGGAAGTGCGAGGAAAAACGCAGACCCTTTTCCAAGCTCGCTTTCAACGGCTACCTCTCCGCCGAGGAGCTGTGCGTACTCTTTCACGATATAGAGTCCCAAGCCGCTTCCGTCTGGATTCGCGTTTCCCCAGTGACTCGTCTGGGAGAACCGATCGAAAATGGAGTCGAGATCTTCCCGCGCAATGCCGATCCCGTGATCCGTTACGGCGATCTGCACGTGTTTGCCGTCTTCGCAGATCCGTGCCGCCAATTCGACGATGCCCCCTTCGTGCGAGAATTTGATGGCATTGCTCATCAGGTTGAGTAAAACGTGACGCAATTTGCCCCAGTCTGAGTAGATGAGGGGGCAGGCCGGGTCTGCTTTCCGCACAATGGTCACGTTTCTGCGCCGGGCGAGGGGGAGCGTTTCTTGCAGAAGGTACTCGGTAAAGTCGAGTACATCGATCACTTCCCAGTTCATCTTCTCCTTGATGTCTTTGGATCTGCTGGTTTCAAGGATATTGTTGATGATCAGCAGCAGCTCTTTGCTGCTGGCCTCGGCGCTTGAGGCCAGTTGCTTTTCCTCGTCTGATAAGTTGAATTGCTTCGATTGCAGCGCTTCCAGATAGGAGATAGTGGCAGTAAGGGGGGTTTTCAACTCGTGGCTCATGGTCGCGAGGAAGTCGGACTTGTAGGCCGATTCCTGCTGCAGGCGTTCGTTGACCTTCTTTATCTCCTCCCTCTGGGCGATGGCCTGCTCGCTTAGTTTCTGCAGCCTCTCGGTTCGGTCGGCAACTTGCTGCTCCAGATTGCCGTAGAGATCGTCCAGCTCGTCGGTCATAGTGTTGAACGCGTTGATCATGGTCGACATCTCTTTGGTCGACTGGCTGTTGTTCAGCTTCATGTCGATACGCCCTCGGCCCACTTCGCCCAAACTCTCAACGACCGAGTGCAAAGGCTTGGTGACGAGGTGGCGTACGGCGAAGAAAAGGATGGCCAAGGCGGCGCACATTGCCAAGGTGTAATAGACGAGATCTCGCGCAAGTGCGGCGTTGTAGGATTCGATGTATCGTTCCGCGGGGATGCTGATGCTCAGGGCGCCCGCGATATCGCCCATGCTCCATCCTTCCTTTGCATAGCCGGTGATATCTATCTCGCCCTTGGGCGCTCCGTGACACGACAGGCACCCCTCTTCCACGGTGAGCGGCGTGCAATAGCGGAGGCTCATCGCCTCATCGTTTTCCACGAGTTGGTAGTACTCTCCAATGGCGGGATCTTCCTCGAAGGAGGCCAGAGCGCCTTGTTCCCACTCATCAGGGGCATCTCCGGGGTTTCTCGGATCGGTGCGCGTGAACTTAACCACGTAGTCGGTGCTCCTGTTGAACAGCTGGGCTACCGCTTTTGCCGCAACTGAGCAGTGCAGTCCCTTGAATTCGTATATGCCGTCCGAAGTGTAATTGATGCGGTTTTGATTGGCGTCGACGAAAGTCCACACGGCATCCATCTGCTGGGCGAAACCTCGGGCTTGCTCAACGAGTTCCTGCCTCAGCTGCTGCTCGTGGGTTTTGGCCGACCAGAGGCCGACAACGGCAATAATGAGGGTGATGAGGACGGCGCTGAGCACAACGAGCTTCACATCGATGCGAAGTTCCTTCCCGCCCACAGTGCCCCCTTTCGTTCTCTAAGGAATTCTAGCATCTCGAGATGCACGTTGCCTCTGCTGACCTTCGTGTTGTAATTTGTTAAGGATTCATTGATCTGCCGTCTATTGAAGCCGTTTTCCCGCGATTCCATAATCCTTCCCGTAAGGCAACGAGGGCGGGTGAGCCGGCCTGAAGCGATGGCACATTCCCGAGTTCGTTGCATGGGAGCGAGAAAGAGGAGATGGGAATGCTGGAACGACGTGCATTTCTAGGAGCGGCTTCGCTATTGGCAAGCTCGCTTGCCCTATCGGGATGCGTTGGCGGCGATGTTGAGCCCACCAAGACGCCGAAAACGGGAGAGGATACGGGTATTCAGCGGCAGCCAATCGACGTTCTGCCGGAGGGCGGTCAGTGGATGACGCTTTCCTGCTGGCAGTCCTGCGGCGGACGTTGCCTGAACAAGGGCTATGTGGTCGACGGTGTGATTATTCGCCAGAAGACCGACGACACTCACGATGATTCCCAGGATTACCCTCAGCAGCGCAGCTGTCCGCGCGGCAAAACGCTGTCCTCCACGTGGTTGGGGGAGGATCGCATCAAGTATCCCATGAAGCGCAAGCATTGGCAGCCGGGCGGGGTGGACTACCATCCCGAGCTGCGCGGGCAGGACGAATGGGAGCGCATCTCCTGGGACGAGGCGGTCGGGTACGTGGCCGACGAGGTTAAGCGGGTGTTCGAGCAGTTTGGTTCGCGTTCGTTTCTGGGCGTGTCGTGGGACGGGCTGCCCTATGCCAGCTATTTGGGCGGCAGCGTGGGCATCATGGCCACGGGATCCCGCGGCAGCGCGCGTTTGGCGCCGGCCCACCTGGGTGCGGAGCATGATGGCTGTGATGTGAAGCGCGGCCAGGCCAATGATCGCTTCGACTTAATGTACAACGCGGAGAACGTGGTGCTCTACAGCTTCAATCCCGCGTGGAACGCCATGGGTTCTCCCATGTGGCACTTCATGAAAGCGAAGGAGAACGGCGCGACTTTCACCGTGGTGGGTCCCGACTACAATATGACGGCCAGCATGCTCGAGGCCGACTGGATTCCCGTTCGTCCGGGCACCGATACGGCTTTCCTGTTAGCCGTCGCCTACGAGATGCTGCGCTTGGATGAAGAGGGCGGCAACGTCGTGGACTGGGACTTCCTCCACAAGTACACCGTGGGATTCGACGCCGAATCGATGCCGGCCAATGCGGCGAGCGCCGAGAACTTCCTCGGCTATGTCAAGGGGGAATACGACGGCGTTCCGAAAACACCGGAGTGGGCCACGAAGATCTGCGGCACGCCGGTGGAGGCAATCACCAAGTTCGCCACATTGCTGTCGAAGGAAAACAAGGTCATGACGTTCAACGCCTTCGGCTGCATGCGCCATACCGCTACGGAGAACCTGGAGCAGCTCATGATCGCCGTCAACTCCATGGGCGGCCATTACGGCAAACCGGGGCAGTGCTGGGGCGGCTACTACTTCGATGGCGGAAGCGATGCGCCGTGCAACCTTATTTTGACGGGCAGCTCGGGAGTCGACGAGGCCAAGGAAAAGCTGGGAATCGCCCCGAAGAAGATGCTCGGCGAGCCGTGCGACGACGTGGTGAGCGCCGCACAGGTGTGGGATGCGATTCTCAACAAGAAGTACCATTTCACCGGAGACATTCGCAACGACGCTCCCGAGAGCGCCTGCGAGGAGCGCGACCTGGACGTCCGCTTTATGGATTTCGGCACGTGGTCTGCCATGCGCTCCTACCCCGATACCGTGAAAGCGGTGCGGGCCCTGCGCGAGGGCGGCATCGAATGCGTAGTGGGCCGCGGAATCCTTCCGAAGCTGGACATCCAGTTCTGCGATATCGTCGTTCCGGTCATCAGCGACTTGGAGAAGGAGGCCATCCTGGAGACGGGCGAGGGCGGCCGCGAAATTGTGTACCACTACGATAAAGTGTGCGATCCCCTGTACGAAGCGCGCACGAACCGGGAATTCGAGAGCGCCATCCTCACGGCGCTGGGGGAAGACCCCGCCGGCATGTATCCGCTTTCCGAAGAGCAGAAGCTGTACAACATCATGGCGGGCACCACGGTCATCTGCGACGACGGTGTGACCTATGAGCCCCTGCTTACCATAACCCAGGAAGATATTGACGCCATGGGCGTGGAGGGCCAGCCGCAACAGGGGCGCATCACGCTGCAGGAGTTCAAGGAAAAGGGCGTCTACCAGGTAGAGCGCAAGCAGGGCGACAACTTTGGCTTCATTGCGTACAAGGACTTCGTGGACGATCCCGTTGCCCACCCGCTGGCCACCGATTCCGGGAAATTCGAGATCTACTGCCAGTACAAGGCCGATATCCTCAACCAGGCGAAGCTTCGTGCAGGCGACGAGTGGAAGCCCTATCCCACCTACGTGACGCCCGTGGAGGGCATCGAGACCACTTACGCGGATTTCGAAGGCCAGGTGAAGGGCGACTTCCCCTACCTGATGCACAACACGCATTACCCTCGTTTCGGCAACGGCGTATACGGCAACACCAAGTCTCTGGGCGAGGCGTTTGCCACACCGGTGTTCATGGGAGAGAAGGTGGCGAAGGAGAACGGTATCGCCACGGGCGACACGGTTCTGGTGGAGAGTCCTCACGGAAGCGTGCTTCGCATAGCGTGCGTCAGCCCCACCTATATGGACGACGTGCTGGCACTTCCCAATGGCGGTTGGTCGCAGTTCAATGAGGAGGGCATTGACGTCATGGGCGGCGTCAGCACCCTGAACGGCACCCTCATGCAGGGTATGGGGTGCACCTCGTTCAATTCGAATAACGTGCGCGTGAGCAAATATGCGGGCGATCCGCTGGGAAGCGACAGCAGTCGTCAGGTCGTTCTGAGCGCGGAATAGGAGAAGATCATGGGAAAGAAGGGCTTTCATTTCAACCAGAGTCTGTGCTCGGGGTGCCACAGCTGCATGATGGTGTGCAAGGAGAACCATCATCTTCCCGAAGGGGCGTTCTTCCGTCGGGTGAGCAGCTTCGTGAGCGAGAACGGTTCCAAACCGGGCGTCTTCCACCTGTCACTCGCCTGCAACCACTGCATGGATCCCGCCTGCGTGGCGAACTGTCCCGTAGGGGCCATGTACGTTGACGAAGAGGATGGAACCGTGCAGCATGATGACAGCGCGTGCATCGGCTGCCAGTCCTGCGTGAAAAGCTGCCCCTATGGGGCTCCCCAGTATCGCGTCGATCTGAACATCACGCAGAAATGCGATGGTTGCTATGATCTGCGCGCGAAGGGCATAGAGCCAGATTGCGTCCAGGCGTGCCTTATGAGAGCGCTCACGTTCGGCGATATGGAAGAGACGGGGACGAATTTGGGCAAAGTGGCCTGTGCGCCGGAATCGACCACCTCTCCTGCCACGTATGTCGACGAGAGCGCCTATGCGGCCAGCTCGTTTCGGGATTGGCTGATGTAGGAACTGAAGTCATCCAGCTGTTGTCGAGGTTGCACGAGTGGCCCTCCCGTATCCGCCGCGCTCCCAGGGGGCGCGGCGGGTTCTCAAAACAGGACGTATGGCGAAGAAGGGGCTGTTGAGATGAACCAAGTTCAGAGTGATGCGCTTGATGAGGTGCTGGTCGCCCGGGCGGCAATGTACGGGTTGCTGCAGCGCGTGTTCTCGGATGTGCCCGACCGGGCTCTCGCGGAAAATGAATCCTGTGAGGTTATGGACCAGTGCTTCGAGGTTTTAGGCGAGGCCTGGGGCCTTCGGGATTGCCGTACTTGCAAGGTTGGCGAAGGCGCCGGCCCGAAAGTGCCTGAGCAGGATATTGATGCGGTGCCGCTTACCTTGGAAGGGGAGTACAACCGCCTCTTCGTGGGTGTGGGCAAGTCGGCGGTGTGTATGTGGGAATCTATCTACGCTACGGGGATCAATGCGCTCTTTCAGCCGAATACTCTCGAAGTTCGAAACGTGTATCTGCGCAACGGCTTTAAACCTCTCGGCATGGGCAAGGTCGCAGATGATCACATGGCCATCGAATTGGCCTTTATGCGGGAGTTGGCTCTTGAAACAACGAGGGCCGGCGAGGCTCAAAGGGCGTCGCTGCTGACGGAGCAGCGACTGTTTCTGGAGGAGCACCTACTTCGTTGGGTCGATGCCTTCGCAGAACGGGTCGTGGAGCACGACAGAAGCGGATACTATCGCGACTATGCCCGCTTGCTTGCCGATTTCGTGGACAAGGATGCCGCTTTCCTGCCGGGAGCCTCTGCTTAAGCGGTTCTGCAGGCGCAGATAGTCCAAGACCAGCTAGTACTCTGCGAAGGCGGGGGCCACAATGAGATAGGGACTTCGGGACAACTATTCGCTGCCTACCCATTTTCCGTGTTATAATACGCATAAAAATACGGTGTTAAAGTAGATTGCATACGCATAAGGAGCGAAATCATGGTTGTCGTCGCCGATGGGAAGCTGGCTTTCAGCAAGGATCGGGTGGTGAGCGCCACCCAGGCCTCTAAGAACTTCGGAGAGTGCCGCCGCCGCGCGAAGCGGGAGCCGCTGTTCGTGACCGATCGCAATGCCAGCATCGAGACGGTCATCGTGGACTACGACGAGTTCGAGGCCATGGCGGTGGAACTGGAGCAGCTGCGCCTCCAGCGCCTCTACGATGTCGCGGCGCAGCGGTTGGCCGCCATCGATCGCGATCCCTCGGGGGAGACCGTGCCGTTCAGCGAGATACTGGGCGACGAGGGCTATGATGCCTTCTTGGCCCTTGATCCCGATGACCTTCCTGATGGGGAGCTTTTCGCATGAGCGGTTACGAGCTCGTCTTCTCCCGTGGGGCCCGCAAGGAGTACGAGGCGCTCGACGGCTCGGTTCGCTCGATGCTCAACAAAGGGCTTGCCCGACTCCGCGTTCGTCCCGCGGAGATAGGCAAGGCGCTCAGCGGAGCTTTGGCCGGATGCCGGGAGTTGAAGTTTCGGGCCGACGGCCTTCGTGTGATCTACCGTATTCGCGACGGGCAAGTTCAGATCGTGGACATCCTCGCCATCGGGGCCCGCGATCATGACCGCGCGTTTCGCGATGCCGAACGACGCTTGGGCGACGAGGGCTAAGTGGCCGCCTCCTCATATATAATGTACCTATGAGCACTTCAGGAAAACTCGTCATCGTGCCGACGCCCATTGGGAATTTGGGCGATATGACGCTGCGCTCGCTGGAGGCGCTGCGCGAGGCCGACGTGGTGTGCGCCGAGGACACCCGGGTAACGGGGAAGCTGCTCGCGCACTTCGGGATCGAGAAGCGGCTCGCGCGGCTGGACGAGGCGATGATCGGCTCGCGGGCTGCGGGCGTGGTGGAGCGCGTGGCGGCCGG
>OLOR01002763.1_pt1 | contig 13201 bp, 10 predicted proteins | sample 1672521 | NCBI WGS metagenome assembly OLOR01 (sample SAMEA3136695, study PRJEB25190) | human gut metagenome | biome: human gut; feature: human-associated habitat; material: faeces | place: Austria | collected 2013
ATAGAAGCAAAGGAGCTTGTGAACAGGTCACAGGCTCCTTTTTTTCAGTTTAAAGATGAATATATTTTAAGGAGGATTTTAATATGAGTTATGAACAGGTAAGTAAGGATTTGGAAAAGGTAATTGGTTATATCCATTCAGATGAATTAACAGATGATGAAAAGAAATTAATGACAGAACAGACATTAGATTATTTTGATAATTATGTAAGCCCGGGCTGGTTAAAATACAGAAAGTCAGTATCTACCAACTCAGCAGTGCTTGAGTGGAAAGATCATGACGGCGTATGTGATGGCTTATATGGTGAAGAATTCATTGACTGTCTTGGTGGTTTCGGTATTTATACATGTGGTCATAGAAATCCGGAGATCCTTGATACCGTAAAGGCACAGCTTGATCATCAGGCGCTTCATTCACAGGAGCTGTTGGATCCGCTTCGTGGATATCTTGCAAAGGCAGTTGCAGATATCACACCGGGTGATCTTCAGTATTGTTTCTTTACAAATGGTGGTGCAGAGGCAGTCGAAATGGCATTGAAGCTTGCCAGAATCGCAACAGGCGGAAGATGGTATATCTCAACCGTTGGTGCATTCCATGGTAAATCAATGGGTGCAATCTCAATGGGTGGTAAGAATACATACAGAGTTCCATATACACCTATGGTACAGCAGGTACAGCATGTAGAATATGGTAATGCAGAGGATGCAAGAAAGGCAATCCGTAACCTGATCGCTGTTGGTGAAAAGGTTGCAGCCATGATCGTTGAACCAATTCAGGGCGAGGCTGGTGTTATCGTTCCACCGGAAGGATATCTGACAGAGTTAAGACAGATCTGTGATGAGTATGGTGTAGCGTTGATCTTTGATGAGATCCAGACAGGTATGGGTCGTACCGGTACAATGTGGAGATGCGAAGCAGAAGGTGTAACACCGGATATCATGACATTCGGTAAAGCATTTGGTGGTGGTATCATGCCAATCACAGGTATTATCTGTAAGCCATCCATGTGGGTACAGCAGTTGATCGACAACCCATGGTTACTTGGTTCTCCTACATTTGGTGGTAACCCTGTATGTTGTTCGGCAGCGATCGCAACGATCAAATACATGATCGACAATGATATTCCAGGACAGTGTGCAAGCAAAGGTAAGATCTTAAAGGCAGGACTTGAAAGTCTGAAGGCAAAATATCCTGAGATCATCGATGATGTCAGAGGCGTAGGTCTGATGCTTGCTGTTGAGTTTGTTACATCTGATATCGGTTACAGCATCGCAAAGGGCTTGTTCTCAAGAGGTGTTATGACAGCCGGAACACTTGTAAACTCCAAGTGTATCCGTTTCGAGCCGACAGCGGTTATTACAGAGGAACAGATCACAGCCGTTATCGAGCGTATGGATGCGGCACTTGCTGATACGAAGAAAGAATATAATCTGTAAATTCATCGGTATATCGTGATGGAAAATCATCTGACCATAGTATAGGCAATGATTTTTCGGATGCATAGAATGTGCGAAGTACATATAAGACTACCGTTTATTCGGATACAGATTTGATCGTCAGTTGAAACTGCTATGATCAGACTGCCGGATGGACGGTAGTTTTGTTTTATAGAAATATTTATCCTGTAAAGCAATTTTGTTCTGGGGTAAAAGAGTCGAAGCGGCTCTTTGTATTTATACATAAATAGGGTATAATAAAGCTATTCATTCTATATGGGGAGGTATATACAGATGAGAAAATTAAAGATCACATTTAACGCGCCGGTGACGCTGGGCTTTGTATTTATTTGTTTTGTTGTAACGCTGCTTGGGGTACTGACCGGTGGCGGAAGTACCCGGTTATTATTTATGACATATCATTCATCGCTTACAAATCCACTCACATATCTGCGATTCTTTACACATGTATTCGGGCATGCAGGATGGAGTCATTTTATCGGAAATGCCTCCTATCTGTTATTGCTTGGACCGATGTTAGAAGAAAAATATGGTTCGAAAGAAATGTTGGAAGTGATCGGTGTAACAGCACTTGCGACCGGTATTGTGAATTACATCTTTTTCTGGAATGTAGCACTTTGTGGAGCGAGTGGTGTCGTATTTGCATTTATCGTGCTGGCGTCCTTTACCGGATTCCGAGCAGGCGAAATTCCGTTATCCTTTATTCTGGTTGCGATCATCTTTATCGGACAGCAGGTATATGAAGGTATCGTAGTACAGGACAATATCTCGAATATGGCACATATCATTGGCGGTATTGTGGGTGCAGTTGTCGGATATAATCTGAACCGGAAATAAACGGTGTGATATTTGCAAGGGAGGACTTCTCAAATGAATCGAACATGTGAAATACATGACACCATATTGCAGGATGATCTGAAATTGAGAGAAAGACCGCTTAAGATTCTGGCGGCTGTTGATTCTTTTAAGGGCAGTATGACATCTGTTCAGGCAGGCATGGCGGTTAAAAAAGGTCTGGAGAAAAATTATAAGAATTGTGAGATCGAAGTGGTTCCGGTTGCAGATGGCGGAGAGGGAACCATGGATGCGATCGCCTATGGGAAATCGAACATGAAACGTCATACAGTTAATGTAACAGGACCGCTTGGACAGGTCGTAAAGGCTTCTTATATCAGTTATGATGAAGCAGGAGAAAAAGTAGCATTAATCGAGATGGCAGAGGCAGCAGGACTTCCGCTTGTACCGGAGTCAGCCAGAAATCCGATGCATACAACTACATATGGAGTAGGCGAGATGATAAAGGATGCCATGCTGCATGGATGCCGGAGCTTTATTATAGGGATTGGCGGAAGCGCAACAAATGATGCCGGGATCGGAATGCTGCAGGCACTTGGATGCCATTTTCTTGACGAACATGGAAACGAAGTTTGCTATGGAGCAGAAGGACTTTCCAAAGTATGCGGGATTCACATAGAAGATATGTTACAGGAGCTTTCAGTATGTTCATTTCAGATTGCCTGTGACGTTACAAATCCGCTGGTTGGCGAGAATGGATGCAGCTATATCTTTGCACCGCAAAAGGGAGCAGATGCTCAGATGGTAGAGAACATGGAGAAATCCATGGTGCGTTATGCAGATCTGGTGGAACAGCAGAACTGGTCAGGCTGTAAGCAGGATAAAGTGCAAATGAATACAGATCCGGAGAAGTGTCAGATGGACAGCATAATAAATCGTATGACACCGGGAGCAGGTGCAGCAGGCGGTCTTGGATATGCATTTCTAATGTTCCTGCATGCAAGATTACGACCGGGAATTGATATAGTATTTGATGAGATCCATTTAAAAGAAAAAATAAAAAATGTCGATCTGGTTATTACCGGAGAGGGCAGGATGGATGCACAGACGTTAATGGGGAAAACTCCGGCAGGCGTAGCAAAACTTGCAAAAACACAGAAGAAAAAAGTGGTTGCATTTGCAGGCTGCTTCGGGGAAGGCATCGAACAATGTATGGAGAGCGGCTTGTTTGATGCATGTTATTCCATAACCGACGGACTTTCCGAAGAGGAACGAGGGAGAGCCATGCAGACAGAATGTGCCATGCAGAATATGGAACGAGCTGTGGAGGAGAAACTATAGCAAATAAGAAAGCCTGAATAGAGCAGTAAACTCTATTTGGGCTTTTTATGTAAGAACATTTAAAAGTCATATGACACTGTTAAGATAGGCGCAAGGAGGTAAGAAATATGACATATCAGATACTGATGATTGAAGATGATGAACAGATCTGCGAAGTAGTGAAAGATTATTTTACCAGAGAAAGCGAAAATGAGATTGTAGTACGGACGGCACAGAATGGACAGGACGGGCTGGATTTATTTGAGACGGAACGGGTGGATCTTGTATTGTTAGACATCATGCTTCCGGGAATGGATGGATTTGCGATCTGTCGGGAGATGCGTAGGACGAGCATGGTTCCGATCCTGTTTTTAACAGCCAGAATTTCCGAACGGGATATCCTGCTTGGCTATGATCTCGGCTGTGACGATTATATCATCAAACCATTTTCTCTTGTGACCTTATATGCGAAATGCAAGGCACTGATCAGACGGTCAAAGGATCTCAGCAGAACCGGAGAGCTGGTCTGTGGCAGGATACATATGAAGCCATCGGAGTATAGGGTTCTTGTGGATTCTCAGGAAATAGAACTTGCGCCAAAAGAGTTTGCATTGTTGCGGATGTTGCTTGAGAACAAAAATAAGACTGTGGCAAGAGAACGGCTGCTGATCGGTGTATGGGGTTATGATTATGAAGGCAGTGATCGTTGTGTGGATAATCACATTCGAAAGATTCGAAAACATCTTGGAAGTGCAGGAAAGCAGATTAAAACAGTGATAGGAAATGGATATCAGATACGGGGTGATGACGATGAAAAAGAACAAAAAGAATGATAAAAAAAGAAATGCATTATTGTCGGAGCGGCAGAAAAGAAAAAGACAAAAGATAAAAAGAAAATGGATATGGATTTCATCTGGCATTATAGCAGTCAGCATAATATTGTATCTGCTGGTGATCGGTTATTACAGAAATCAGGTCAATCTGGAATTAAAAGAATATTTTCAGGTATCAACAAATAGTGTCAGTGCAGGTTTGGCTGAATGTCAGGAAGATATTGCAGGTATGACAGATATAGAGGAAGCCCGTAATAGAATACAGGAAATCTTTGCGGAGGAAAATACACCATATTTTTTGACAGCAGTTTACAGGCGGCATTTGGAAAGCTCAGATGCAGTAGACAATATAGAAGAAAAAGACGGTGTAAATGCTGCAGATGAAAATCAAGAAACAGAAACTACGAAGCATACAGACGAAAATGATACAGAAAAATTAGAACAACAGGTACAGGATATAGAGGATGATATGGAGCAGATGCAGTCCGAAGTACAGATGTATTCACCGATTATGCCTTCTTTCCGGCAGGTGGTTCAAAATGCTGATGCAGGGGAATTTGCATGGAGTCTTCATGGCAGAGTAGATGATGCCAATCAGTATAGTAAGACGAGCAGGTATTTGCTGGCTAAGATGGAGACTTATGGAGCACATCCGGCCGATATAACAGAGAGTATAAGTGGTTGTTTGGGTGGAAACTATTATTTTAAGAGTCAGTATGTCGTTTTTGACAATGATATATATTATATCGTATCCGCTATGTATGCAGATCCATTTGGCTGGCATACAGAAGGCATCTGGTTATTTTATGGAGGGCTTGCAGTTGTATTTCTCATTATAATTGCAACGATCTTGACTGCGTTTATATCCTGTAGACGGACATTTTCACAGATGGAAGATGCAGAGAGAAAAGAAACGGTTATTACAGCACTTGCACATGATGTAAAAAGTCCATTGATGGCAATTTCCGGGTATGCAGAGAATCTGAAACAGTTAAACCAGACAGGAGAGTGCCGGCATTACATAGATGTTATTTTGGAAAATACATCTTACATGAATGAACTTTTATGTCAGTTAAGCGAGTATATCAAGCTTGGTAAAATGGAAGCGTTACAGACAGAGTCTGTAAGCATCGAACAGATATGGGAGCCGTTACAGGAACGGTATCAGAATCTTCTAGATGAAAAAGGTCTGGAGGTAAGAATGTCAGGAAACTGTACGGTAAAAGGTGATCCGCTGATGCTTTCCCATATGTTAGAGAATCTGTTTGTAAATGCAATTAAGTATTCACTGAAAGGAAGTGTGATCCGGCTGGTATTAAAGGAAGATCATCTGATCCTTAGCAATCCGATGGAACAGCCGATTACAACCGATCCGGAGGAGTTATGGAAGCCATTTGTAAAGGGAGACGAAGCAAGAACCGGCAGAAGCGGAAGCGGAATCGGATTGAGCATCGTGCAGGAGATCATGCAGATATTTGGCTACCACGGAAGTTTAAAAACAGAAGACGGTGAATTTGAAATAATGATTTATTTTTAAATAGAGAGTAGAAATTTTAAATAGTAGATTGACAGTGGTCTTACTATTATGTAACAAGCCTATCCACTCTGTGTAACTCCGAACTAACCTCGATCAAGTCGAGCTAAGGTCTCAGTTACGAATGTCGGTACTTGGACAGCGTATTTTGCTGCCTTATGTACCGCTACATGAGGATAGAATGAAAATGTCTTGTGTAATAATAGGTGAGACCACTGTCAATCTGTTTTGTATAGTTTGCAGTTAGAATACGCCAGAATCGCATTGCAAACACATGGAAAATAGGCTATATTTATGGGTGGTACTGTTAGTTCCATGTAACAGGAAGTAAGAGGAAATTTGTATGAATGAAAACGAGATTTCAGAGATGATCGAGCTTGCGATGCAGGCAAGAACAAAGGCATATGCGCCATATTCGAATTTTCAGGTGGGAGCCTGTGTAAAGATGGAGAATGGAAGTTATTATACAGGATGCAACATAGAAAATGCTTCCTATGGGGCAACAAACTGTGCGGAACGGACGGCTGTTTTTAAGGCAGTCAGTGAAGGCGTAATGGAGTTTGACGCTATCTGTGTGGTTGGTGGTATGAATAAAATTATGAAAGAATACGCAGCTCCATGTGGTGTTTGCCGCCAGGTTATGATGGAATTTGCCGAACAAGGCTGCGTGATCGTTGTAGCAAAGAACAAACAGGAATATAGGATGTATTCGGTAGAAGAGCTGCTTCCGGAGACATTTCATTTGAATAAAGAAGAATAAAGGAGACATCAGATTGAGAGACTTAAAAGAATTAACAGGGTATGACATCATAACAGAAGAAAAGATCCCTGAAGTAAATGGAACAGGTTATATCTTAAGCCACAAGAAGACAAAGGCCAGAGTGCTTGTAATTGCAAATGATGATGAGAACAAGGTGTTTAATATCGGATTCCGGACACCGCCGTATGATGATTCTGGTATTCCGCATATTCTGGAACATTCGGTATTATGCGGTTCCAGAAAATATCCGGTAAAAGACCCGTTTGTAGAACTGGCAAAGGGTTCATTAAATACGTTTTTAAATGCAATGACATATTCTGATAAGACGGTATATCCGATTGCAAGCTGTAACGAAAAGGATTTTGAAAATCTTATGGATGTCTATCTGGATGCGGTATTCTATCCGAATATTTATGAACATACAGAGATCATGCGTCAGGAAGGCTGGCATTATGAACTTGAAACTGTAGAAGGGGAACTGATCTATAATGGTGTTGTGTTTAATGAGATGAAGGGTGCATTTTCATCTCCGGAACAGCAGATGTATTCAAAGATTGAAAAACTTCTTCTTGCTGACACACCATACAAGAATGAATCCGGTGGTGATCCTGCAGCGATTCCAACATTAAGTCAGGAACGTTTTCTTGATTTCCACAGAAAGTATTATCATCCGTCAAACAGTTATATTTATCTGTATGGTGATCTTGATATGTATAAGGAATTGGACTATATCGATAAGGAGTATCTCTCGAGCTTTGATTATAGAGAGATTGATTCTACGATCGCTGTGCAGACAGCCTATGAACAGATGAAGGATGAGAGCTGCTTTTATTCGATCGCAGAAAATGAGAGCGAAGAAAATCAGACATTTTTAACCTATAATATGGTAGTTGGCAGCAGCCTTGATAAGAAGCAGTCCGTTGCCATGAATATACTGGAATACGCAATTATGGACGCTCCGGGCGCACCTTTGAAGAAAGCATTAGTAGATGCAGGGATCGGAGAGGATGTCTTTGCTTCCTTTGATGATGGGATCCGGCAGACAATCTTTTCAATCGTAGCAAGAAATGCAAATATGTCCGATAAGGAACGTTTTGTGTCAGTGATCAGGGATACACTGACTGATCTTTCCGGGCATGGAGAAGAAGGAAAGGCGATCGATCGGACTTCGATCGAGGCTGCGATCAATAATTTTGAGTTCAAACATAAGGAAGCAAACTTCGGCAGATTTCCGAAGGGGCTTATGATGGGTCTGGATGCATTTAATACATGGCTGTATGATGATGCATCTGCACTTGAAATGTTTAAGTTAAATGAAGTATATGATGAATTGAAAGAAAGTCTGAAAACCGGATATTTTGAAGAACTGATCTGGGAAAAGCTGGTTCAGAATACCTTTGGTATGATTTTTGTTATGAAGCCGAAGAAGGGGCTTGATAAGGAGAATGATGCAGCAGAGAAGCAGAAGCTTGCGGACTATAAGGCCTCTCTTACGGAAAATGAGCTTGAACAGGTTGTATCAGATACAAAGGAATTAAAATTATATCAGGAGACACCATCTCCGGCAGAGGATATGGAGAAGGTTCCGTTGCTTAATATTTCTGATATCAGAAAAGAGATCCATCCGTTAAAGAACCGTGAGGACAGCATTTATGGTATGCCATTAATAAGTCATGATATCTTTACTAACGGAATCGGTTATCTGGAGTTTATATTTGATATCAATGATCTGGATGCAGAGTTTGTTCCATATGCAGAGCTGCTCACCAACATTTTCAAATACGTGGATACAGAGCATTACACATATGGTGAACTGTCCAATCAGATCAATTTCCATACCGGCGGTATCGGATTTTCTACAGGAGCCATGTATAAGGATGGCGGGAAGGATCATCTTTCATTCTTCTCCGTTAAGACAAAGGCCATGTATGACAAGCTTGGAGAGGGTCTGAAGCTGATCGAGGAGATCCTGTTCACATCGAAGCTTTCGGATAAGAAGAGATTGAAAGAGATTATATCGGAAGAAAAGGCCGGACTTAAGACTGATCTGATATCCTCAGGGCATATCACATCTGCAACACGCGCGATGTCTTATGTCTCAGATGTGATGGCATTTAAGGATATGACAGAGGGAATCGGATATTATGATTTCTTACAGGAGCTGGATCAGGATTTTGAGCAGAATGCAGATGCGATCATTGAGAAGCTGCAGACAACGCTTGCCGAGATCCTCAGAAAAGGAGCGGTAACAATCTCTTATACAGGTGATAATGATATCAAGGAATTATTGGGCGCAGATATTGAAGCGTTTGCAAGAAAGTTGTCGACCAGACCTGCTTTTGCAGAAAAACGTGTGATGAAAAAAGCTGTTAAGAACGAAGCCTTTAAGACAGCAAGCCAGGTACAGTATGCGGCTCTCGCAGGAAATTATAAAGAAAAAGGATTTGAATATACCGGAGCACTGGAAGTCCTACAGGTGATCTTCTCCTATGGATATCTCTGGGAGAATATCCGTGTAAAGGGTGGGGCATATGGAGCTATGTGTTCATTTGCCAGATCAGGAATGGGATATTTTACATCCTACAGAGATCCGAACCTGATGGAGACATATGATATCTATAAGAAGGCAGCAGACTATGTGGCAGGCTTTGATGCAAGCGACAGAGATATGACCAAATATCTGATTGGTGCGATCGCGAAGTTAGATTCTCCAATGACACCATCAGCAGAAGGAGCATTCAGCCAGACCTGTTACTTTGCAGGTATTACAGATGAGCAGCTTCAGAAAGAACGTGATCAGGTGCTTACTGCAAATGTAGAAACGATCCGTTCATTGGCACCTGTGATCCGGGCGATCACAGACGGCGGGGTTATCTGTGCAATCGGTGGGGAAGATAAGATCGAACAGAATCGGACAAAGTTTAAAGAAGTAAAAGAGCTATAGTTTTTACAGAAGTAACGAAAGAAGATATAAGTATATAGATTTGTAAATAGTTCTCCGGCAGGTTACAGAATTCTGTGCCGAATGGAGAACATGAATACATACAGAGTATGTAAGGAGAAGTATGAACGATACATACAAATCAGGATTTGTTGCGATCATAGGAAGACCAAATGTAGGTAAATCCACACTGATGAATCAGTTGATCGGACAGAAGATCGCGATAACGAGCAGTAAGGCGCAGACAACAAGAAACCGTATTCAGACCGTGTATACCTCGGATGAAGGACAGATTGTTTTCCTCGATACACCTGGAATCAACAGGGCCAAGAACAAGCTTGGTGAATATATGTTAAAGGTGGCAGAGGGAACATTAAATGAAGTAGATGTCGTTATGTGGATCGTTGAAGCAACGACATTTATCGGAGCAGGAGAACGGTATATCATTGAACAGTTAGAACGTGTTAAGACCCCGATCATCATTGTGGTAAATAAGATCGATGCGGTAAGTGAAGAAGAAGTATTCAAGGCGATCTCGACCTATAAGGATGCCTGCAGTCATGCGGAGATCGTTCCGGTATCGGCATTAAAGGGAAAGAACAAAGATGAACTGATAAAGACGCTGTTCAAATACCTTCCATACGGACCACAGTTCTATGATGAAGACACGATCACCGATCAGCCGGAGCGACAGATCGTATCCGAACTGATCCGGGAGCAGGCTTTAAGACTTCTGGATAAAGAGATTCCACACGGAATCGCGGTTGTTATTGATTCGATGAAGGAACGTCCGAACGGACGGCTTATGGATATAGATGCAACAATCATCTGTGAGCGGGATTCCCATAAGGGTATTATTATCGGAAAACAGGGCGCAATGCTGAAAAAGATCGGCAGCAATGCAAGGTATGGCATTGAACAGCTATTAGATACACATGTGAATCTGAAGCTTTGGGTAAAGGTGAAGAAGGATTGGCGGGATACCGATACCCTTCTTCGAAATTATGGTTATAAGATGGATGAATCATGAAGGATGAGATAGTATTAAACGGAATCGTGCTTTCCTCCGGCCTTCAGGGAGAATATGACAGACGGCTTGTTATACTGACCAGAGAGCAGGGGAAGATTACAGCATTTGCAAAGGGAGTCCGACGACCAAGCAGCCAGTTGATCTCAAAGACGCAGCTGTTTGTCATGGGAGCATTTACTGTATATCCGGGAAGAAATGCATATACACTTATCAACGTAGATGCAAAGGAATATTTTCATGAACTGACCTTTGATATGAACAAATACTGTTACGGATCTTACTTTTGTGAGATGATGTCATATTTTACAAGAGAAGGTGACCGGTCGGCAGATTATCTGAATCTGCTGTTTGTCAGCCTGAATGCATTAAAAAAAGGACTGCTGCCGGTGAAACTGATCCGTTGTGTATATGAACTGAAGATCATGGATATCTTTGGACAGGGATTGCAGAGCTTTCACTGTCCGGTCTGTGGAAGCGACAGGCTGACACGGATATTTGATCCCTTATCCGGTGGAATCCTGTGTGAGAACTGCCGGAGCAAGGCTAAGAAAAGTATCCATATATCAGAGGACGCCAGATATGTGCTTCAGTATATTAATGGAGCAACGCTTGGAAATCTGTATAATTTCACGGTTTCAGACAGCGTGCTGGAAGAACTTATGATGATCACAAAGGAATTTCTGGCGGTATATGTAGACCGAAAATTCAATTCTGTAGAAATAATTGAATCCCTGTCTTGAAAAAAACAGGGAGAGAAGGTACAATAACGTACAAATAAAAGATGAAATATAAATGGAGGACATTATGGAAAAGACATTAGACAAGATCGTTGCTTTAGCAAAGAACAGAGGTTTTGTATATCCGGGTTCAGAGATTTATGGTGGACTTGCAAATACATGGGATTACGGTAACCTTGGTGTTGAGTTAAAGAACAATGTAAAAAAGGCTTGGTGGAAAAAGTTCATACAGGAGAATCCATATAATGTAGGCGTTGACTGTGCGATCTTGATGAACCCACAGACATGGGTAGCATCCGGACATCTTGGCGGTTTTGCAGATCCTTTGATGGACTGTAAAGAGTGCCATGAAAGATTCCGTGCAGACAAACTGATCGAAGACTACATGGCAGAGAATAACATGGAGATCGAAGGTTCCGTTGATGGCTGGTCAAATGAAGAAATGGAGAGCTTTATCGAAGAAAAGAATATCTGCTGTCCTTCATGCGGAAAACATAATTTTACAGGTATCAGACAGTTTAACCTGATGTTCAAGACATTCCAGGGTGTAACAGAGGATGCAAAGAACACAGTATATTTAAGACCTGAGACAGCACAGGGTATCTTTGTAAACTTCAAGAATGTACAGAGAACATCCAGAAAGAAGATCCCGTTTGGTATCGGACAGATCGGTAAGTCATTCCGTAACGAGATCACACCGGGTAACTTTACATTCCGTACCAGAGAGTTTGAGCAGATGGAGCTGGAATTCTTCTGTGAACCGGGAACAGACCTTGAATGGTTTGATTACTGGAGAAGCTTCTGTATCAACTGGCTAAAAGACCTTGGTATCAAGGATGAAGAGATGCGTGCCCGTGATCATTCACCGGAAGAGCTTTGCTTCTACAGCAAGGGAACAACAGATATAGAGTTCTTATTCCCATTTGGATGGGGCGAGCTTTGGGGTATCGCAGACAGAACGGATTATGATCTGACTCAGCATCAGACTGTATCCGGCGAACCAATGGATTACTTTGATGATGAGAAAAAAGAGAAATACATTCCATATGTTATCGAACCATCACTTGGTGCTGATCGTGTAACACTTGCATTCCTTTGTGCTGCATATGATGAAGAAAATATCGGAACAGAGGAGAAGCCGGATGTAAGAACTGTATTACATTTCCATCCTGCACTTGCACCTGTTAAGATCGGGGTCCTTCCACTGAGCAAGAAACTCGGCGAGGGAGCAGAAAAGGTATATGCTGAATTATGCAAATACTACAACTGTGAATACGACGACAGAGGAAATATCGGTAAGCGTTACAGAAGACAGGATGAGATCGGAACTCCGTTCTGTGTAACTTATGATTTTGATTCAGAAGAAGATGGTGCTGTAACAGTCCGTGACAGAGATACCATGGAGCAGGAAAGAGTAAAGATCGAAGATCTGAAGGCATATTTTGAGAAGAAATTCGAATATTAATCAGATGAAATGAATCAATATCTCGGATTAGAGTGCCCGGTTGATCGAATCTGAAAAATAAAAGGGACATTTGTCGGAAAAGAACATTATCCGGCGGATGTCTCTTTCTTTTTGAAAAAGATTCCGGAATATGCGGTTAAAAAGAGAAAAAAATTGAAAAAAGTGGTTTAATATTATTAGGTCATATGATATAATCACGTCAGAGTGGTGGGAAAATTCTGCCCTAAAGCAGGCTTTTTTCAGCATATATTTAATTAGATACGTAGGAGGTAATAAACAAATGGCAAACAAGTGGGTTTATATGTTTAGCGAAGGCGACATGACCATGC
>OLOR01002767.1_pt1 | contig 13193 bp, 6 predicted proteins | sample 1672521 | NCBI WGS metagenome assembly OLOR01 (sample SAMEA3136695, study PRJEB25190) | human gut metagenome | biome: human gut; feature: human-associated habitat; material: faeces | place: Austria | collected 2013
CCCGCCTGTAAAATCATCTGGACATATATCATATATAAATATGAATTTTTTGGTTTTGATTGAGTTCTGTAAGCTTAGAACAGACCTGTGATCTTACCTGTTTCGTCTACGTCGATTCTCTCAGCAGCCGGAACTTTCGGCAGACCTGGCATGGTCATGATCTCACCTGTGAGGGCTACGATAAATCCAGCACCAGCAGAAATCTTCAGATTACGTACTGTAACTTCGAAGTCTGTCGGAGCGCCAAGTTTGGTCTGGTCATCTGTTAAACTGTACTGAGTTTTAGCTACACAGATCGGGCAGTTGCCGAAGCCAAGAGCCTCTAACTGTTTTGCCTGTTTCTGAGCGTTTGCTGTCAGAACAACTCTCTTACCTCCGTAAACTTTCTGAACGATCTGGTTCAGTTTGTCTTCGATAGAACCTTCCAGTTCATATGCATAGGAGAAGTCGTTTGGTTCTTCAACAAGACGGATAACTTCTTCTGCAAGTTTGATTCCGCCTTCGCCGCCTTTTGCCCATACTTCAGAAAGAGCAACGTTAACGCCGAGTTCTTTACATTTTGCTTCTACAAGATCAAGCTCTGCTTTTGTATCTGTAGGGAATGCATTGATAGCAACTACACATGGCAGTTTGTATACATTCTTGATGTTGGATACATGTTTGAGCAGGTTTGGAAGACCTTTCTCAAGTGCTTCCAGGTTCTCGTTGTTGAGGTCAGCTTTTGGAACACCGCCGTTGTATTTCAGAGCACGTACTGTAGCTACGATAACAACTGCACTTGGTTTTAAGCCTGCCATACGGCATTTGATGTCGAGGAATTTCTCAGCACCAAGGTCTGCACCGAAACCAGCCTCTGTGATCGCATAATCAGCAAGTTTCAGAGCCATCTTTGTAGCTGTTACGGAGTTACATCCGTGAGCGATGTTGGCGAATGGTCCGCCGTGTACGATTGCAGGAACGTGTTCCAGAGTCTGTACAAGGTTTGGTTTCAGGGCATCTTTTAACAGAGCTGTCATAGCACCTTCTGCATGAAGGTCACCGGCTGTTACAGGTTTCTGCTCAGAAACTTTACCATATGTATATCCGATGATGATCTTGGATAATCTTTCTTTCAGGTCTTTGATGTCACTTGCAAGACAGAGAACTGCCATGATCTCAGATGCAACTGTGATGTCGTATCCGTCTTCACGAGGCATACCGTTTGTTCTTCCGCCAAGGCCGTCTACTACGTTACGAAGCTGACGGTCGTTCATATCTACGCATCTCTTCCATGTGATCTTACGTGGGTCGATGTTTAATGCGTTGCCCTGGAAAATATGGTTATCGATCATAGCTGCAAGTAAGTTGTTTGCTGCACCAATTGCATGGAAGTCACCTGTGAAGTGAAGGTTGATATCTTCCATAGGAACAACCTGTGCATATCCACCACCTGCTGCACCACCTTTTACTCCGAATACCGGTCCTAAGGATGGCTCACGAAGAGCTACCATAACGTTCTTGCCAAGTTTCTGCATAGCATCTGCAAGACCTACAGTTGTAGTAGTTTTTCCTTCTCCGGCTGGAGTCGGGTTGATAGCTGTCATGAGGATCAGCTTTCCATTGGGTTTATCTGTCTCTCTTAAGAGATTGTAGTCGATCTTTGCTTTGTATTTTCCGTACTGTTCCAGATATTTGTCATCAATACCTGCTTTCTCCGCAATCTCAGTGATTGGAAGCATTTCGCATTCCTGTGCGATCTCGATGTCTGATTTGAATCCCATAATGTTTTTCTCCTTTCGTCTCCGCATAACATGAAAAACTGTTGCTAATCACTTTACTTTATTCTCAGCAACGAAAAAATACTCATCAGAGAAACCGGATCTGACAGTCTGATGAAAAATTTAAAATAAAAGTTCATCAAATAAAAAAGGCCAGTATCTGAAAACTTCAAATACTGCCCAGACGGTCGGCATTTACAAACCTCCGACTCCCCGTGGTTTGCATTCCACTCTTTCCGTCAGTACTCGAAGGTTCCTCCAATTGATGAATACAATATAGCATTTTGAGAAAAAAATGTCAAGAAAATCTTGCGGAAATGTCAAAAAAATTAGATAATCTGGATGAAATTTATGCAAATTCAATAATAATGAAGAACAGAAAAGAAGTTGATGAAATAGTGTCTCGTTTATATAATTATGAGCCTGTTAAAAAATAAACATATTTGTGAATAAAAAAGTTATTTTACAGCATCGTATTACTGAGAAAGAAGTGAAGAACAGCAGTTTATAAGTTTTTCATAAAAAATTTATGATTATATTAGTTGCCATCTGAAAGAAGTATGATAAAATAAAACCACAAAATCCCATGTACAGGAGATTAGGTAAATGAACAGAACCGAATTTCTAACTATTCTGAGAAATCAGCTTGCCGGGCAGATGCAGGAAGGTAAAGCTGAGGCACACATAAGATATTATGAAGATTATATCCAGTCCCAGGTCAGAAAGGGACGTACAGAAGAGGATGTTCTGGGTGAACTTGGTGATCCCAGACTTATTGCGAAGACTCTTATAGAAACAGAAGACAGCCAGCCGCAGGCAGGATACGGGCAGTATTCCAGCTATGGAAGCGGTGTAGAAGAGTCTGTCCAGCCGGAGAAAAGATGGAAGAAGATCCTGGATCTTTCCACCTGGCAGGGAAAGGCAGTGGTGATCGTAGGCGCGGTCCTTGCCATGATCCTGATCCTGCTGGTTATAGGAGCGGTGCTTCCATTCTTTATTGTTCTGGCTATCGTTCTTTCAATCCTTTCCTGGATTAAGAAGCGTACTAATTAATAAATATCATCATCAGGCTTTCCTTCTGGAAAGTCTGGTGTCTAAAATTTCAATTCTGAAATCTGAAAATCCATTCCTGAAAATTTTTATTTAAGAACTTTTATTCAAAAATCTTTATTCAAAATTCCTGTTTCAGTTTGACGGGAGTGCAGTATTTATTACGAATATCCGTTTGACTCAAATAGTAATCATTTAGTTTCTGATCTACGAGTCTTTATCCATTTTATTCTTTATTCACGCATTTCAAACATATTTTCCCTATTCTCTAATCCTGCCATGAAAGGCAGAAAAATCAAATTTATTAAAAGTCTTAAAGAAAGGAGTCTATCATGAACAACTCAAAAACATTTCACAGAGGCTCTGTCCTGACAGCATTCTGTCTGGCAGTCCTATTCGCTCTGCAGGCGGTCTGTGCCCTGCTTCCGGCCTGCATTGTGCGGGCAGCTTCCTCTGATTCTGTAGAAATATGGGACGAGGATAAAAAAGTAGATTACGGATATCGGTTCAGCATGAAATTTCAGCCGGGAGTCTCAACCTATGAATCCTTTGGATGTGATAACCTGGACAGAGAAGCTTTTTCGGATAATGGAAAAAGTGACCGTGATACCGAATGCGTTCGTGTAACATCTGACTATAAGCCTGGAAGTGCAGGAATGCGTTACAACAACGTAGGAAAAGATGCCAACGGGAACATTGTAGATGTCCGCATGACACTTCTGGGAGTAGAGAACGCAGAACCGCGATACGATATGCGTACTCCGGAATCCATTGTTCAGAATCAGGGAGGGCTTACCTTTGCGTGGAAAGATAATGAAGCATATCCAATAGTAGGTTTTTCTAAGAACAGCATTGGGGTTTTTATTTATTCTGTGGGATATGCGAAAGTTAATTTCCAGTTTCTGAAACACGGAACGGATGAACCGCTGTCTATCAGCGGTCATGGAACTATTCGGGATATTGACGCAGGACAGGGCGTGCGTATTCCGTCAGACAGTGGACTGGATAATGTGTATTTGCTGAAAGATAATGATTTCCTGACTGTGGACGGAAATTATGTAGTATCACCTGTGACAGCCATAGAGCCGGATGACCCCAGAGGATGGCTGAATCTGTTTTACAACACAGATAATTTCACTGTAGAATTCAGCCATCAGTACAGACTGGACAAATGGGATCAAAGCCGCCAGGATGGGATCGAGAAAGCCGGTTCCCAGAAGAAATGGGCAGAAAACATGAAAAAGAAATATCTGGATCCGGATGGAAACAGTTACTGCGCTAATTTCCAGGGGCAGAAAATCTGTAAAGCATATGCATATTTCGACTTTACTTCCTATTGTTTCGGAGATGTGGAGATGAAAAAGGCACCGGAGAAACGTGTGGGAGAAGCTGGATGTACCTGGGACCAGGCAGAAGCAGCCGGGAAAGAACAGCCATTTACAATTAATGACTGTGAAGAATTTCAGTATATGATCCAGGCAGAGACTACTCCGAACAAGCTGAAAACATTTGTGATCAGGGACAGATTGGAGGATTGTCTTACTATAGATGATGCATCTAAGGTTTCTGTTATCAATGATACAGGTCTGGATGTAACAGGGCTGTTTGACATCGCCGTGGAGGGACAGACTATTACCTGCAGTGCGAAACCGGAAAGTCTGGCACAGGAGAGTTTTACTGACAATCAGGTGTATACATTTGCCATGAGGGTCCATAGAAAGACAGAATCTGATTTCAATTCGGCAGAGTATCTGCAGCAGGATGGCTGTACACTTCTGATCCCTAACAGTGCGTCCATGACTTATGAACGTACTAATGGAACAGGTGATACTATGAACACAGATACAGTCTGGGTGAAGGGAATCATCCAGCCGGATCTTCAGGTAGAGAAAAATGTATCCAGATATGAATGGATGACAGGAGACATCATCGATTATACAGTAACAGTGACTGAGAAAAAACAGAATGTATGGGCTGCAGATGTAGTGCTCACAGATGAAATACCGGCAGGACTTCAGCTTCTGGAAGGACAGTACAGTGTACAGACAAGTCCCGGCGCTGCGTCAGCTGTATTGTCTGCAGCAGACAATGGATGGAGAGTGGAATGCCCGGTTCTCAGATATAATGAAACGATCACAGTACAGTTCAGATGCCAGGCACTGGAAGAATCTAATGGTCAGGAACTGGAAAATATTGCTACAGCTACAGCAGGAAATATGATCGACCCGGAAACAGGAGAACAGCAGTACCGCAGGGATATGGCAGAAGTATGGCCCAACAGTCCGCAGCTTGAGATTAATAAGACTGCAGATAAATATGAATGGCAGCAGGGCGGTGAAGTTGTCTACCGTATTGTTGTAAATAACACAGAAGCGGGAACCATTGCGAAAGATGTCAATATAACGGATATCGGGCTTCCGGAAGGTCTGGTGCTGGCAGGAGGAACTGACAGTATAGAAATCCTGGGAGTACAGCAGCAGGTCAATTATCCTGTACCGGATAAGAAGTCTGGTCAGGCATATGAGATCCGTCCTGTGGAATCACATATGGAAGCGGATGAAAAAGGTTTCAGATTCTACTGCTCTTACCTTCCGTACAGCCAGCCGGTTACGCTGATCTTCCATTGTACAGCACAGGAAACTGCCAATGGACATGAAAGTGTGAATGCGGCAGGAGCATCTGCGTCAAATGCTGCAGAACAGGAAGATGATACGGAAGTTTATGTAAATACCGGATCATTCAGCATTGAGAAGACTGCAGACCATTATGAGTGGCAGGTAGGAGAAAAAGTAGAATATACGGTAAAGGTTGAAAATGTAAATCAGGGAACCATAGCCAGAAATGTGACTGTATGGGATACACAGATGCCTCAGGGACTTGCCTTGACATCTGAAGACAGTGTATCTGTGGATGGAATCCCACAGAGCGTGATTCAGTCTGTAGCAGGAACTGAGGATACTCCCAATGAGCTGAATCCGGAATACTATAATGAGACAGAGGAAAAAGAAGTAAGTTATGAACTTCTTCCGGAAGATGCAGGCTGGAGACTGAATATTTCAGATCTTCCCTCCGGCTGCCCTGTAACGATTACTTTCCATTGTACAGTTACAGAGGAAGTGAATGGAATGGAAAGTATTAACATTGCCAATGTACAGGCAGAAAATGCACCGGAAACATCCGATGATGCGGAAATTTATGTAAACACTGCAGCTTTGGATATTCAGAAAAGTTTTCAGAATCCATATCTGGAAAATGGAGACGGACGTGCGGAAAACGAATTCCGGGTGGGAGAACAGATTGATTATCTGGTAACTGTCAATAATCTTCAGAAAGGTTCCATAGCCAGAAATGTGGTGATCAGTGACAGTTCCATACCGGAAGGTCTGGTTTTGTCAGGAGAGGAAGGTGCTGTTACTGTAGAAGGAGTACCAGCTGTGATCCAGAATCCTGTGGCAGGAACAGATGATGCAGGAAATCAGCAGGATCCGGATAATTATAACGAAACTGTGGAAAAAGCAGTGGAGTGCCAGGTAACACGGCAGGAGAATGGATGGATCGTAACAATTTCAGATCTTCCATATCAGACACCTGTAACTGTGAAATTCCGCTGTACAGCTTCTGACAGTATCAATGGAATGGAGGTTGTAAATACAGCACAGGCCTATGCGGACAATGCACAGGTTGTAAAGGCATCAGCGAAGATCTGGGTGAATTCCCCGGTAATTCATGTGGAAAAAACAGCAGACCAGGAAATCTGTAAATACGGTGATATCATTACATATCGAGTAAAGATGACCCAGGAACAGAAAGGATGCGTGGCAAGGGAAGTAACCCTTGAGGATACGATGGATTCTGAGGGAGTAAGCCTGCTGCCGGATTCTATTGTACTCCTGGATGAAAACGGAGAGCAGATCAATGGAGCGGCAGAGAACGGAGAGCATGGATTTCTTCTGCGGACAGGCCGAAACCTGATTAAAGACGAAGTCTACAGTATCTGTGATAATGACCGTGGTGGCATTCTGGAGCAGGTAATGCCCAATCCTCTGAACTGTACAGAACAGAAATCCATGACTGTACAGTATCAGGTAAAAGTAACAGAAGAAGGTCAGGAAGATTTCAAGGTTTGTAATACAGCAGTGGCAGACAGCAGGGAAAATAATCCTGGTTCTGATGAAACAGAGACAGAGATCATACGGCCTGCTCTGGAAATCGTAAAAGAATCCGACAAGAAAGAATATGTATCAGGGGAAAAAGGATACTATAAACTGGCTGTGCGCCAGTTAAAAGAGAATATCACAGAAGAAAATATCGTGATAAAAGATGAGATCAGCACCCCAGGAGCAACATTGAATCCGGAAAGTATTGTAATAAAGAAAAATGGAGAGATCCTGAAAGATACAGTGATCGACAGTTCAGATACAGGTTTCGTTATCCGAACAGGAACAGGTCTGTCAGACAGAGATACTATGGAAGTATGCTATGAGGTGCTCTTTGAACTGGAAACTGACGGAACACAGACGATCAGAAACTGTGCAGGAGCCAGCGGAGATCTTTCTGGGGAAGTCTCTGACGAAAATGAAGTTACCGTAACGAGAACCAACGGGGACGGAGATAATGGTAATGGAGATAATGGAAACGGAAACAATGGAAATGGAGACAACGGAAACGGAAACAACGGCAACGGAGATAATGGAAATGGAAACAATGGAAACGGAAACAACGGAAACGGAAATAACGGAAGCGGAAACAATGGAAACGGAAACAACGGAACTGGAAACAACAGCGGATCAGACAAAGGAGGATCCGGCGGATATTCTTCAGGTAACGGAGGAAGCAGCGGATATTCTTCAGGGTCCGGCTATGGAAATTACGGCGGAGGATCTGTAGCAGGAATATCCAAAACAGGAGATGTAAGACCATTTAAGATCATGAGCATTATTGGAATCCTGGGAATTCTCATGATGACCGGCGGTATTGCCGTATATAGAAAGACAGCCAGAGGAACAAAAAAGAAATGAAACGGCTGAAAGCATTTGCAGTGGGGATGATCCTGGCTGCGGCAGGGTTGATGTTCTATTGCGGAAGTTTCTATATAACCAGCCACAGACAAAATAAAGAAGCAGAAGAAAACTGGAAGCAGATAGAACAAACTGCCCATACAAGTGAACAGACATCTGAAGATCATGCTGTGAAACAGAAGAAACGAAAGGAGAAAAATAAAAAACAAAAGATCAGGGAATCCTTCGGGATTTCCTGGGAAAATTTAAGAAAGATCAATCCCCGGACAGTTGCCTGGATTACTGTCCCGGGAGCGGATATTTCTTACCCTGTAGTGCAGGGAGACGATGATGAATTTTATCTGAAGCATAACTTTCAGGATGAGGAGAATCTGTTCGGCTGCATTTTTCTTGGAAAAGCGAACAGGAAAGATTTCTCGGATTCCCACAGTTTTCTGTATGGCCATAATATGCAGGGAAATATGATGTTTGCCAATCTGAACCGTTATGAAGATCCTGCTTATCTGGAACAATGTCCTGAATTTGAGATCATTACACCTGAAAAGAAATACACCTATCGAATCTTCTCCGTAGAACAGGCGCAGGAAGGAAGTACAGCATTTGAGTACGGATATGATCTGTCAGGAAATGCATACAGAGAACAGCTTATGCTACTGAAAAACCATTCTCTCTATGATACAGGGATCATGCCTCGCTCAGATCGGCAGATTGTCACACTGGTTACGTGTAATTCCAGACTGGACCAGACAGTGAGAATGGCGGTTCATGGGAATCTGAGAAATACTCTGTCCTGGAGTCAGTATAGTGCCCGTAAGTAGATATGGTCTTTGCAATTAAAACAGAAATTTTTCTGATTCACATAAAAAGACCGAAAAAAGTAATGAAAACTCTCCTGATATTTTGTATAATTTGTGCATAAAAAACAACTTGTTCACACATGCGTACAAGTTGTATCCTAAGTACAGGAGGGAAGAAAACATGACAGAGAATGGAAAGCCTAAATATTTTTCCCTGATGGAGCAGCTGAAGGCAGACATTGTTTCAGGTGCTATCTGCCCGGGGGAAAAGCTTCCTTCAGAAAATGAACTTTCACAGAAATATTCTCTCAGCAGGCATACGGTGCGGAAAGCACTGGGGATACTGGAACAGGATGGATATGTAGAAGCATTTCACGGAAAAGGGACATTCTGCTCTGAGAATATGAGCCATATCCGGAAGTCCAAGAATATAGCAGTAGTTACTACTTATATTTCTGACTATATTTTCCCAAGGCTGATTCAGGGAATGGACAATGTACTGTCTGAAAGAGGATACAGCATTATCCTGAAAAATACAGGAAACAGCCGTCAGAAAGAGGCAAAATGTCTGGAGGAATTGCTGAAAAAGGATATCGATGGTCTGATCATTGAGCCAAGTAAAAGTGAAATGGTCTGCAAACACAGGAATCTTTATCAGAATCTGGATAAATTTCAGATTCCATATGTGTTCATTCAGGGAATCTACTCTGAGATGAAGGAGAAGCCGCATATTCTTATGGATGATGCCAGAGGCGGATATCTGGTCACCAGATATCTCACAGAACTGGGACACAGAAATATCATGGGATTTTTTAAGGCAGATGATATGCAGGGGCTGGAACGCCATAAGGGATATGTAAAAGCACTGCAGGAAGCCGAGATTTCCTATGATCCGGACAATGTGGTCTGGTTTCATACAGAGGACAGGAAAGTCAAGCCTGCGCTGATCGCCAGAGAAATGCTGGAAAAGGGAAATCTGCCGGACGGGATTGTCTGCTACAATGACCAGATCGCGGTACAGGTGATGGAAGAACTTGAAAAGGCGGGAATCCGTATACCGGATGATATTTCTGTTACAGGTTATGATAATTCACTGTATGCGCGGAGAGGCACAGGAATCACCACTATCGCCCATCCTCAGGAAAAGCTGGGAGAAATGGCAGCAGAGCTGATTATGGAAAAAATCAACGGTGTTGCGGAAAAGGACAGCAAAGTAGAGCGCCTGATCCAGCCGGAACTGATCATCAGAGGTTCCTGCGCAGTTAATAAAAAGAAAGACAATATGTAACTATTCAGCATTCTATGAGGTAACACACTGCGGGACAGTTACAATAAACAAAATATAAAAAATCCAGGGAGGAATTTTATCATGAAAACAGGAAGAAACTACAAATTCTGGTTTTGCACAGGTTCACAGGATCTTTACGGAGATGAATGCTTAAGAAAAGTTGCAGAGCATTCCAAAATTATTGTAGAAGAATTAAATAAGAGCGGTGTACTTCCATTCGAACTTGTATGGAAACCAACACTGATCACAAACGAACTGATCCGTAAAACATTCAATGAAGCAAATGCAGATGAGGACTGCGCAGGTGTTATCACATGGATGCATACTTTCTCACCGGCAAAATCCTGGATTCTTGGTCTGAAAGAATATAGAAAACCACTTTGCCATCTGCATACACAGTTTAATGAAGAAATTCCTTATGACACCATCGATATGGACTTCATGAACGAGAACCAGTCTGCACATGGCGGCCGTGAATATGGTCACATTGTTACAAGAATGGGAATCGAGAGAAAAGTTATCGTTGGCCACTGGGCTGACAAAGAAGTTCAGGAAAGACTTGCTTCCTGGATGCGTACAGCAGTTGGTATCATGGAGAGCAGCCATATCCGCGTATGTCGTGTAGCAGATAACATGAGAAACGTAGCTGTTACAGAAGGTGATAAAGTAGAAGCACAGATCAAATTCGGATGGGAAGTTGATGCTTATCCTGTAAATGAGATCGCTGATTATGTAAAAGACGTAGCTAAGGGCGATGTTGATGCATTAGTTGACGAATATTACAGCAAATACGACATTATTCTTGAGGGAAGAGATCCGGAAGAATTCAAACGCCACGTAGCAGTACAGGCCCAGATCGAAATCGGATTTGAGAAATTCCTGGAAGAGAAGAACTACCAGGCAATCGTTACACACTTTGGTGATCTGGGTGCTCTTCAGCAGCTTCCTGGACTTGCAATCCAGAGACTTATGGAAAAAGGCTATGGATTCGGTGCAGAAGGTGACTGGAAGACAGCAGCAATGGTTCGTCTGATGAAAGTCATGACAGCAGGAATGAAAGATGCTAAGGGAACTTCCATGATGGAAGACTATACATACAATCTGGTACCTGGAAAAGAAGGAATCCTTCAGTCTCATATGCTTGAGGTTTGCCCGTCTGTTGCAGATGGCAAGATCGGCATCAAAGTTTGCCCGCTTTCTATGGGTGACAGAGAAGATCCTGCAAGACTTGTATTCACAAGCAAGACAGGTCCGGCTATCGCAACATCCCTGATCGACCTTGGCGATCGTTTCCGTCTGATCATCAACGATGTAGAGTGTAAGAAAGTAGAGAAACCAATGCCGAAACTTCCTGTAGGAAGCGCATTCTGGACACCACAGCCAAATCTTAAGACAGGTGCAGAAGCATGGATTCTTGCAGGCGGCGCTCATCATACAGCATTCACCTATGACCTGACAGCAGAGCAGATGGGTGATTGGGCAAATGCAATGGGTATTGAAGCTGTTTATATTGACAAAGATACAAACATCCGTGACTTCAAGAACGAACTGAGATGGAATGAGCTTGCATACAGAAAATAATGTATAGCCAAAACCGAAGAAAAATGAGATAATAGAATCAGAGAGGGTTGCTGCCCCGGAACATACGGGCGGCAGCCCCGAATAAGATTATGGGAGGTTTACATAAATGGGAACAGCAGAAGCAAAAGCAGCGATCCTTGCAAACAAAACAGCACTTGGTATTGAGTTCGGATCCACCAGAATCAAGGCAGTACTTGTGGATGATAAAAATCAGCCGATCGCATCCGGCGGACATGAGTGGGAAAACCGTTACGAAAACGGAGTCTGGACATACAGCCTGGAAGATATCTGGACAGGTATCCAGGACTGCTATCAGGATATGGCGAAGGATGTAAAAGCGAAATATGATGTAGAACTGGAATCTGTAGGTGCACTGGGTATCAGTGCCATGATGCATGGTTATATGCCTTTTAATAAAGAGGGCGAGCTTCTTGTACCATTCCGTACATGGAGAAATAATATCACTGCAGAGGCCAGTGAGAAGCTGATGGAACTGTTTAACTATAATATTCCTCAGAGATGGAGCATTGCCCATTTGTATCAGGCAATCCTGAACGGAGAGGAGCATGTAAAGGATATCGATTATATTGCAACTCTGGAAGCTTATGTTCACTGGAAGCTGACAGGAAAGAAAGTTCTGGGAATCGGCGATGCAGCAGGTATGTTCCCGATCGATACAACAAAAGCAGATTATAACCAGGAAATGGTTGATAAATTCGACGAACTGGTAGCTCCTTACGGATTTTCATGGAAATTCCGTGACATTATGCCGAAAGCACTTGTTGCAGGTGAAGATGCAGGTGTCCTGACAGAAGAAGGTGCAAAACTCCTGGACGTAACCGGTAAACTGAAAGCCGGAATCCCGATGTGTCCTCCGGAAGGTGACGCAGGAACAGGTATGGTTGCCACAAACAGTGTTGCAGTCCGTACAGGTAACGTTTCCGCAGGAACTTCTGTATTCGCAATGATCGTACTGGAGAAAGAACTTTCCAGACCGTATAAAGAGATTGATATGGTTACCACTCCATCCGGACATCTGGTAGCTATGGCTCATTCCAACAACTGCACTTCTGACCTGAATGCATGGGTAAATATATTTAAAGAATTTGCAGAAGCTATGGGTATGGAAGTAGATATGAACAAACTTTTCGGAACCCTTTACAACAAAGCTCTGGAAGGTGATCCGGACTGCGGCGAACTTCTGTCTTACTGCTACTTCTCAGGCGAGCATATGACAGGATTCGAAGAAGGACGTCCGTTATTTGTACGTTCCCCAGAGAGCAAATTCAATCTTGCAAACTTCATGAGAACCAATCTGTATACATGTCTTGGTGCCATGAGAGTAGGTCTGAACCTTCTGTTCGAGAAAGAGAATGTAAAAGTAGACCGTCTCCTGGGACATGGTGGATTATTCAAGACCAAAGGTGTAGGACAGCAGATCCTGGCAGACGCAGTAAATGCACCGGTATCTGTAATGTCCACTGCAGGTGAAGGCGGCGCATGGGGAATCGCACTTCTTGCTTCTTATCTTGTAAACAAAGAAGAAGGCGAAACTCTTGAAGCATTCCTGAACAACAAAGTATTTGCAGATCAGGAAAGCAGCACACTGGATCCGAAACCGGAAGGAGTTGCAGGTTTCAACGCATTTATGGACAGCTATATGAAAGGTCTTTCTATTGAGAAAGCAGCAGTAGAATCCAAA
>OLOR01002773.1_pt1 | contig 13179 bp, 10 predicted proteins | sample 1672521 | NCBI WGS metagenome assembly OLOR01 (sample SAMEA3136695, study PRJEB25190) | human gut metagenome | biome: human gut; feature: human-associated habitat; material: faeces | place: Austria | collected 2013
AGCACCACACTTTACAACCGCCTGCTTGAAAAATCGGGCGGCAGTTTTGTTTTCAGGAAGAATAAATATTCGACTTACAATGACCGGGTTCATTTCACGCCGATTTGGTTTCCGGACAGGAAAAACTACACCGTATATGTCGAGATTTTCGACGTGTGGTGTCCGGTTGGTCAGCTTTCGGTAAGGCTCACAGACCAGATATTCATTAATGGCAGCGTTTATAACGACTGGCACATCGCGCCGACAAAGCCGTAGATGTGGCATCATGAAAAAAGCAGGAGCTGAAACAACTCCTGCTTTTCTCTATGATCAGTTCCCTATAAGGCTCATTATCGGATCGGTTCCAAGATGGTCACGGACGATAGCATAACCCATGTATGCGATATAAAGGAAAACAAGTATTCCTCCCTCAACACGGGTGATTTTTTTCTGAGTAAGGCAGAATATGTATGCCAGCAGACATATTACGATGTAAATTCCGAAATCCACAAGAGTATTGCTGAGGTCTGCTCCGGTGATAGTGATAGGAGAAATAACCCCAGAAACGCCGAGAATACACAGGATATTCAGAATATTTGATCCGATGACATTGCCGATTGCCATATCGTTTTCGCCCTTTTTGCAGGCGGAGATCGACGTGACAAGTTCGGGAAGAGAGGTCCCGACAGCGCATATAGTAAGACCGACAAGACTTTCGCTCATGCCCACGGCTTTTCCAAGCAGAGAAGCGTGGTCTACAACCATGTCGCCTCCCAGAACTATCGCGCCTGCTCCGCAGATTATAAAGAGCGCACACTTCCACCAGATAAATGGCTTCTCAGCGATTTGTTCCCCGGAGGTCTGACGGTTTTTCATTGCTGCTATGACAGTCCATGTCAGATAACCAGCCATAAGCACTACAAGTAATATTGCTTCAAAAATAGTGATCTCTCCGGAAGCTCCGAAGAATATAAGCATTACAAAAAACAGCACGGATGTGAATATCGAAACCGGATAATCTCGATGAAGTATGTCCTTTGTAACTCCAAGGGGTATTACCAGCGCACATACTCCGAGCACGCCAAGAAGATTGAAGATATTCGATCCCACTACGTTGCTGACAGCCATTGAATTCTGCCCGCCCAGCGAAGCTGAAATGCTGACCGCAAGCTCCGGTGCGCTCGTTCCAAGCGCGACTATTGTAAGACCGACCACAAGAGAGGGGATCCTTAGTTTCCTTGCAAGAGAAGAAGCTCCCTCTACGAAAAAATCAGCGCCTTTTATCAGCAGGACAAACCCTGCGAGAAGCAGCACTATGTCAATGACGATGTTCATATGTGACCTCCATATAAATAATACATCATTATTATAGCTGTATTCCTGTGTGTTGTCAATATCAAATGCCTTACGAGGAGGTTTGACGACGAAGATGGCGCGCACTGCGCATTTTCGCTCACATGAGGTTTTTAAAGGTGATCATTTGGTATTAAACCAATATCTTTTTGTACATTTAAGAAAAATGGTTACAAGTCAATTTCACAGAGAGTAAGATATGAAAAACAAAAGCAAATACGACCGAATACCTGTCTGCATTTTCATTTTTGTGGTCGGAAGCATAACCGCCATGCTGTTTGCCAGCGTGCTAAACGATGTCCTTACGACCGGAAGCATTTCAACGGATTTGACGGATTTCTCAACAACAATTTCCGGTGTATTCGGCGGAGAAAAGCCGAGAAAGCTGTATCTTCTGCTGGAGGCTCTGGTGGTGCTGCTCTGCGTGGTGTATTATGTCTGCGCTGAACGGACGTATCAGACCGACACATACAAGGTCACGGACAATATCTCTGTCCCGGTTCCAAGCGGTCAGTGACAGCATGGAACGGCATGGTTCATGTCTGATAAGATAAAGCGAAGGTTGTTTGACTATATCAGAATTTCCAAATCCGACACGCTTATTTCCCGGCTGGGTTCAATCGGCGAAAATCGATACAGAGCCATCGAAAACGGAGAAGAATTCAATCCGCCCAAAGCGGACCAGACGCTCACGGACAGCGCCGGAATAGTCCTTGCAAGAGAAATGTCCCGTGGAACGGAGCGCACCTCCGACAAGCTGTCAATTACGCTGGAAACCGTTGATTCGGATATCTGGGAGGACATTTTCGGAATTGACGAGGATCTGAAACAGTACGTCGAGCAGTCCCAGATTGCGCCCGGAGGAAACGGAATACTATCGCAGTGCGGAGAGATTTCGGAGCTTCACCAGTACACCTACGGCACAAAGGATATGGGAGTTCCCGAAAAAGGAATTACGCTGGCGCTGAAAGAGAAAACCGCAGTCCATGCGAATCTGCTGGACTGCGGCGATTGTATTCAGGATATCTATGTTTATGATGTCTGGAACATGGATGAGCAGGATATCGCAAACGACACCAATTCCAAAGTGTATAACCGGAGCGCCGTCACGCTGGCGTACATCATCGACACCGCCCAGTTTGAAGCGGACTACGGATTTCCGTTCCCGTCAATTGACGGTGTTTCAAATAACGGAATGATAACGCTTTTTCTGGAGTTCACCTGCCTCAGCGAGGTGGAATTTGAGGACGCTGATATCGGAAATTCGCTTGATTTCGGGGATATCATCATGGGGTACTCCCATGACGGGTATGATTCCGGGCTCTGGCGGCACAGTCTGAACCGTGACGAGTGTGTTCCGCACGTCGGCGTTAAGACCTACTTTATGTCCGGGGAGGTTTCTCAGCCCGAACCGCCGCTGGGTACGCATTACTACTGCGGTCCGAGCGCAAAGGATATCGGTGCTGCGGCTAATCCACGGCTTTGGTTCAAGGGATTCCGCACGGGTATGAGCGAGGAATTGTTCGGGACTATTCGGGCGGTTGGAGAGTGAGCGATAAATGGGAACAGTTAAGATAATTTTCTCTCCATATATCCACAGGTAAAAGGAAAAAAATCAAATTTTTTGGTTCCAGTATGTATGAACCCAAATATCTCATACCATTTTCTTAGCACCTTGTTTTCTTCAACAATACCTATATTAACCTTGGAACAGCCTAATTCTTTTGCAGAATTAAAAGCATGAATCAAAAGTTCCTGACCAATTTTTCTATGTCTATATGCCGGAAGTACACACAAATTATTTAACTCACATTCACTATTATCCTGCAATAACAATGAATAATATCCAACTATTGTACCATTATCATAATAAGCATACATAGGTCTATGCTCGCCAAATAAATGCCACTTTAATCTATCCTCTGTTGTTGCAAACGCAGTGAATTTTGGGGCGTTTTCAGCAGTAAAGCCAAATTCATCTGCAACCGTGGCAAAGCTATCTCTGATTACCCTTACACATTCAGAAATATCTTTTTCATTCACTTCCTTGATCATAATTTTTACCTCCATATTCCGATTTGTCGATGAGATTATTATACCACAAACGCCCACCCCAGTCAAGCAACCCGCGCTGAAAAGCGAATAACCACCAGAAAGGACATCCACCATGATAAACCCATTACTCATAACCAGAACAGAAACCGCCGGAATCCTCCGCAGAATATGCTCCGAGCTGAACGCTGTTCCCCGCGAGATGATAGGCGAGGACTGGTCGCTTGCAGTATTTCTGAAACGTGACCTAAAGACGTAGCTGTCGTGGGAGCGCAGGGCAGAATAGGAGCAACGACATTTGCTGGATCAGGCATTATTGAATCCTTTTTGAAAATGCTTGACCCAGTAATAGCCGCCACGCATTGGATACTTACAGCCATTGTGATTTTAAGTATTGTTATAATGGTCGCCTCTAAAAACCTTGTAAAAACGAAACGTCAAGTTTAATTGTTCAAAATTAAAATATATAATGCTTTTGTTCCATGTTGGAAGGAAACAGTTGGCAAAGTCTGCGATTTGGTGTATAATTTACTAGTAATATTCCTGCTGCGTTTTATGACAAGGCAGAAGCAGAAAAAGAGCAATTGGATGACAGCCTGTCTGAAAATGGCAGGCGCAGATATGGAGGTAATGATTTGAAAACAATACTTAAACGTGCGCTGTGCGGAATAACGGCGTTCGTTGTTGCAGCAGGCGCTATGTCGTACTTCCCCGGCGGATACTTTTCCGGGGATCGCGCGCGGAGTGACTGCATATGCAGAAAACGAAACATGGCGCATCACTATCACAGCGGATAACTTAGCAGACATCAGCGGCGACGGCAGTGAAGGATCTCCTTATGAGATAACCACTGCAGCAGAGCTGCTTGCGGTCATGGAATCTCGCCGCACGATTTATGCAATACTAAATGATGACATCGTCATCAACAAGGATCTTCTGAAAAGAATTGATAAAGAAAGCGGCGAACCCTCGGACACTTCAGACAGCATCGTTTGCTGGCCGCCGATACCAGATGGTTGGTGCATCAACCTTGATGGCAAAAATCACACGATCAGCGGTCTTTACATCAATGAGAGCGGGAAGGCAGGCTTGTATGCTTCTTTGGGAGCAGGCAGCTTTAAAAACCTGACCATCACCGACAGCTTCGTTAAGGGCGGAGATAACGTCGGCGTGCTTTCAGGCGACGGCTTATATAACAGCAGCCTGTCTGCCGATAATGTAAAGATCGAAAATACTATCGTGCGTGGAGAAAATTACGTCGGTGGTTTGTTCGGCAGTTATGAGAATAATGTTTATGAAATGAAATATACCATAACAAATTGTACTGTCGGGTCAGATGTGACCGTCACCGGCACGGGCGACAGAGTCGGCGGTATCGCAAGCGAATGCAGAGGCACTATCCTTTACAGTTCCAGCGGAGCGACTGTCACCGGAAAGAATTTCGTCGGCGGCGTAGTCGGTTATGCAGGCGGCGGCGTTGCAAGGATCTGGTATTGCCATAACGATGGTACTGTTAAAGGCGAAACGAGCGTCGGCGGTGTTCTGGGATATGGAGATGGAATAAATGAATTCCCCATCTGCTATATCTACAACACAGGCGATGTTTCCGGCGATAACGATGTTGCGGGTCTTGTCGGGACCGCAAAAATCAGCCCCAAATATTCCTACAACATAGGAAACGTCGCATATAATGATGGCAGTATTGCTCCGCAGCTGATGAACTATTCTTCATATTTTGCCCCGAAGCGTTACCTGTTCTATCCTGAGAATACTGTTCCGTACAGCGAAAGCGGCAAAAAGGGACAAACAACTACCAACGAATCGAATGAAACTGTAATCGCCTTTACAGAAGATCAGGTGGCTTCCGGCGAACTTGCGTGGAAGCTGAACCTGAAAAGCGATAAATCCGAAGAGAACGGTTATGCCAACTGCTGGGTGCAGAACCTTGGCATTGATGATGCCCCACTTTCGGCGACGCCAAGTATGTGGTTTATCCCTCTAAAAACGGCTATCACAACCATGGAAGCGCAGACCAGATCGACTGCGACGACTGCCGCGGAGTTGCGTGGGATCCTTATTATTACGTTCCAAAAAACTATGCTGACACTTCCCAATATGAAATAACCAACTACCACGAGCTTCTCGGACTGGCAAAACTGGTCAACGAAAAAAATGAGACTATAACAGCCTCCCTCATGAACGACATAGTTTTCAATGAAAATCTTCTGGACGCAAACGGAAACGTCCAGGTAGCTGATCCTATAAAGTGGACGCCTATTGGCAATACGCCTATCGGCACGGAAAGATTTTATTTCAACGGCATTTTCAACGGCAACGGTCATACGATTTCCGGTCTGTACGTTGACAGCGGGGATTATGCGGGTCTGTTCGGAAGAGCGCAGGGCGCTCCTACGATAAAAGGCGTAGGCGTTGTTGACAGCTATTTCAAGGGGGCAAAATACGTTGGCGGAATCGCGGGCGCGTATATCGACGTAAACGGCATAGAATTCGACTGTATGGCAGGCTGCTTCACTTACAACGTCAAACTGGAGGGAACCGAAAGCACAACTAAGATAAATAAGTTCATCGGCGACATCAGCGGTAAAGGCAATGCGAAGCTGAACAGCAACTACTGCCTTGCAGAAAAAGAGGAACCCCTGCCCGGTATCAACTGCTCCACAATGACCGCAGAGGATTTTGAAAGCGGCAAGGTCGCTTACTTGATGAATAAGTATTTTACCGACAAGGGAAATGGTGACGTATGGGGACAGGTGGTAGCCAACAACGAAAACGTACCCGTTGATCTTTTCCCCACAGCATACAAGATAATCGGCAATGGCGGCAGCAATGAAGTGATAAACTGTGCTGGACAGTATCACAATCATCTGGGCTCGGCAACATGCCCGATATGCCAAACTGTTAATCCGCAGGAGCCTGCGCAGGATAACGGCGTATATCAGATAGGCACCCCCAGCGAACTGCTGTGGCTTGCCGACCATGTAAACGGGGTCAGTGGTAATCAGAAAGCAGTCCTCACCAACGATATCGACATGACCGGTGTTAAATGGACGCCTATCGGAACTAAGGATAAAGCATTTGAATGGGGCGAGTTCGACGGCCAGGGTCACTTTATTACGAACCTGACTGTAAACGACTCCTCTCTGGAATATGCCGGGCTTTTCGGCTATGTAACTGACCACGCTACAATAAAGAACCTCGGCGTTTTCGGAGAGTTCAGCGGCGGTGAATACGTCGGCGGTATCGCGGGTTACTCAGAAAACAGCGAGATTACCAACTGCTTTTTCATAGGAACAGTATCCGGAACATATACCAACGGAATAGCCAACGAAGACATCATCGGAGGCACCGTCAAAAATTGCTATTTCCAGAGCGATTCTACAGACATAAACGCCAGAACCGAGAAGCAGTTCAAGAGCGGCGAGGTTGCCGAACTGCTGAATATGCTGCCAAATGGCGGTACACAGGAAGTCTGGGGTCAGACTATCGGAGCCGACGCTTATCCCTGTGCGCTGACTTCCGACAACAAGGTCATCAGGGATTACACTAACCTCGGCTGGCATAACCATACCAACGGAACAACTGAAGATAACTGCCCAAACTGCGTTAAAACGCCAAAGCAGGAAAACGGCGTATATCAGATAAGCACGATACAAGAGCTTTACTGGTTCTCAGCCTATGTAAATAACACTGACAGCAGTATTAAGGCTGAACTCGCGAACAACATCACCGTGAACGAGGACATCAGCGCACAGAATCGCATTATCTGGACTCCGGCGGGAACCATCTCCAAGCCGTTCACAGGCACATTTGACGGCAAGGGACATATCATCAGCGGTCTTGTGAAAGAAAACTCCACAGAGCCGGTTGAACGGCTGTGATTTCAGCGGTAACAAATCCGCCGCGGTAATGTGCGGCTTCGTCGGCACAAACGGCGTTACATTCAATTTCTGCGGCAGCTATGAAAACAAGCTGACGGGAACTGACACTGCGGGCTTCGCAGGCATCTCCGCCGGAAAGGTAACTCTGGACCGCTGCTATACCGCTGACAGAGATAAGTTCTCCGATGGTAACAACAGAGTTTCCGTTTCTTATGCGATCAGCGGCAATGCTGCCGATGACGCAATGACAGAGGCGCAGTTCAAAAGCAGCGAGCTTACCTATGCGCTAAACAACGGCCTGGATAAAGCAGTGTGGTTCCAGACCATCAATACACAGGTTTACCCGCAGTTCAGCGGTGATACGGTCTACAAGACTTCCCCCTGCGTAAGCTACACCAATGACAGCGCCAAAACCAATAAGCCTCATGTCATCGGTGATGACGATAAATGCAAGGTGTGTGGAGAACGTGGCATTCCCAAAAAGAACAGCAATGGTCAGTATGAATTGTCCTCTAAATTGCATATGCTGTGGTTCGCGAAGAACTTCAGCAGCGGAGAAGACAGCGCAGTCCTGATGGATAATATCGACATGAAGGACGTAGAGTGGACTCCCATCGGCACAAAAAATATGCCATTCAGCGGAAATTTTGACGGCAATGGTCATACGATATCCGGGCTGAATTATTCCGGCGAGTATGCCGGACTGTTCGGCTATATGAACAATGGCACGATAAGCAACATCAAGCTGGCTGATTCGTCCTTCGCAAACGGTACTGCAAGCGGAGGCATCTGTGCAGTCAACAACGGCGGAACGATCGAAAACTGCGCTGTGGATAACGTCGCTGTAAGCGGCGGAACCGCAGGCGGTATCTGCGGTCAGAACTCCGGAACGATCACGGACTGCTTCTTTTCCGGCAATGTGTCTTCTGACAGAAAATCCGGTGGTATCTGCGGTTCCAACAGCGGCACTATAAAGAGTACTGTTTCCCTGTATGAAGGCGCCGCTGTCGGCGAAAACACAAACGGCAGTATCACAAATTGCTTATACAACATCGACATTGCCGGAAGACAGAAATTCGGCAGCGGTCTTGAAACCACAGACCTGACCGATCCGAGCATTTTAAAAAAGCTCGGAAACAGCTGGAGCAAGGCGGCTAACACCACGACCGTTCTTTTCTATCCGGAGCTTACCGTCTTCAAAACGGACAAATACAGTGTCAGGGTAAAATACCGGCTGACGCTTGAAAACACCGACAAGGCACCGGCTTATAAGGATACGCTGCACTTCGTGTTCGATGTTCAGTCTGCTCCGGAAAACAGCAAGAAATGGAACAGCATAGTCGCAAACCTCGCATACAACAACGTAAGGCAGCAGGACTTTGAACTGAGCCTTGACGGAGTAAAGCTTGAGATCGACGCTGCACCGGTCGTCGGAAACAGGCTCAATCTCATGCTGGACGGCGGGAAGATTGGCGTACTCTATATGGATAAGACGTTAAAGGTCAGGATAGAGATAACTTATCCTCTGAATGCAGGGAAGCATACCATATCTGTCAAGTACGTCGGAAGCGGTTTTGACTACCTCGCCGGACAGTCGGCAGAATGCGCTTTTACTATCTCAAAGGCGATTATCACAGATCCCGAGGCTTCCGTTGAGTACGGAAAGGCGCTTAAGGACGCAGAACTGACCGAGGGCTGGGAATGGACGAACAGCAGTGCTGTCCCCAATTCTAAAAGCAGAAAGTTCAAGGCGGTCATGACCGTTGATGATGAAAACTACGACCTTTCGGGCATAAAAGGGCTTAATGGAAATAAACTCACACGGGAAGTAGAGGTATCGTTCAAAAAGGCAGTTCCAGCTGTGACAGTCACCACTGATCCGTTCTCCGCATTGCCGGGCACAAAGATAACCGTAAGCGTTTCAGCGGTTAACCCCAACAATGCAAAGTTCAGCGATGTTCCCGCTGCGGAACTGTTCTACACGGCAGGCGGAACTGGAACAGCCATTACCGGCGGCAGCTTCGTTATCCCAGATGGTCTGGAAGAGGAAACCGTTATCACCGTTACCGCAAAGACGGAGGAAAACGAGTTTTACAAGGCAGGCAATGGTTCCGCTGAGGTCATAGTATCCGCCCACAAATGGTCAAGGGAATGGAAAACAGACAAGGACGGACACTGGCGTGAATGCACAGACTGCGGCATTGGAGGCGAAAAATCTGCGCACGTTTCAGGAGGCGCGGCTACCGAAACAACGGCAGAGAAATGCACGGTATGCGGTTATGTGATAACTCCTGCGCTCAAGGTGGTTGAGGCTCCGGTCATTACACCGGACGGCGGAAGCTTTACCGGTTCGCAGACTGTCACGATAACCTGCGCCACCGATGGCGCCGCGATCCATTATACCACCGATGGTACAGAACCTACTGCTTCCTCCACAAAATACAGCGGCGGGTTCACGATAACGGCAACAACAACGATAAAGGCAGTTGCTTTTGTCGGAGAAGCTAAAAGCTCCGTTACTTCGGCTGCATTCACGCGTAAGGCTCAGTCCGGTGGTTCAGGTGGTTCAGGAGGTTCAGGCGGTTCTGTCAGACCGACAAGGCCGGATACAGAACCCCGACCTTCTATCGATGGTAAATCGATGAGCTGGGCGGAAATATCTGTCGAACTTGCTAAGCGTCAGGACGGCAGCACGGTAAAAATCATGCTCAACGGCGCATATGAAGTACCGGCTGACGTCATCAGAGTTATCGCAGGAAAGAAACTCCATATAGAGTTCGTTGCGGACAGCTTAAAGAGCTGGCTGACAGACGGCGCTAAGATAAGCGCCGTTACTGCGGCAGATCTTTCGGCCATCCCGGGCAGCGCTGACAGAAGCGCACTGCGCGGCATATCTGGCGCCGATCTCAGGGTATCCGGCACAAAAATCCCGGCAGACCTGAAGCTCAGCTTCCGTAAGGAGTTCGCGGGTCAGTTTGCTAACGTATATAAGCCGGCGAACGGAAAGCTGGTATTCCATGGCTGCGCAAAGCTCGGCGCGGACGGCACTGCGACTATTTCGGGTGCTGATTCTGAAGGCGAGTATGTTGTAATGGTGTGCGAATTCAGCGATATGCCCGGCGATATCAATAACGACGGCGTGCTGAACGCCCTTGACGCGTCGGCTGTGCTGAAATGCGTCGTTGGAATATCCCAGGGGGCAAATCCTCTTATGGGCGACTTCAACAAGGATGGTACTGTAAACGCTATTGACGCGTCAGATATTCTCAAGTGGATCATAAGATCCTGATGGATATACAGCAGCCGGAATGTATTTTATGATATGTTCCGGCTGTTTTTTATTGCGGTCACCTCTAAAAACTTTGTTTGAGTGAAAATGTGTATAGCACACCGCCTGCTTCTTTCAACGAGCGAAATTTCTGATGCGACGGCGTCCATGCCGTCGCCCGGTTATTTCGCTCTGCAACATCGTGTTGCACCTCCTCGTAAGGCATACAGCCTTACTTCGTCGGCTTTCCTAGAATCTGGCACACCCTGCCCATTTTTGCTTTTCACACCGTTTTTTAGAGGTTCCCCTTAATTATACCACGTTTCATGCAGAACTTATTGCAACATTTTTTCGCTTTTTCGGTCGTTTGTTCAAGGGTTATCGTAACATTTCTTTCCGCTTTTTGCATTTACTTTTGTATTTGACCAGCTTTAGTGGTTAAAAGTCTTGACTTTTGTGCTTTGATATGGTAAAATGTTGATAAACTATCCGGTGGTTCGCCGCCGGAGTGCCTTAATGGAGGTATACTATGAAAAAAGATGAAAATATGGACTACCTGTTCAAGGCGATTCTTTCGCTCAGGACTGAGGACGAGTGCTACGCATTCTTTGAGGATCTCTGCACGCCGCAGGAACTGAAGGCTATTTCTCAGCGACTTCACGTTGCGAAGCTCCTGACCGACAACTGCGTATATAATGATATAGTAAAGAAAACCGGCGCAAGCACCGCTACAATTTCCAGAGTCAACAAGACTCTGAACTACCAGGCGGCTGGCGGCTATCAGATCGTTTTCGACCGCATGAAGGAAAACAAGTGATGGCGGGTTACGGCGTTTTCGCGCAGGTATACGACAAGCTCACGCTGAACGTCCCGTACGACCAGATCGCGGAGTATTACGATGGCAAAATCAGAAAGTTCCGCGACGGCGACGGGAATTTTCTGGCGGACGCAGGCTGCGGCACCGGAAATCTGACGGCGCGTCTGGCTAGGCTTGGCTACGATGTGATCGGCGCGGAGCCTTCCCCGGATATGCTCTCGGAAGCAATGAACAAGCCGCATGACGGGGTGCAGTACATCTGCCAGGATATGACGGAGCTTGACCTCTACGGCGAGGCGGATATCATCGTTTCGACCCTCGACAGCGTTAATCATCTCAGCTCCGCTGCGGATATCACGAAGTTCTTCAGGGCGGCGGCGCTCAATCTCCGCAGGGGAGGTCTGCTGCTGTTCGACTTCAATACTATATATAAGCACGAAAAAGTGCTGGCGGATAACGTGTTCGTTTACGACCTTGACGACGTTTACTGCGTGTGGCAGAACGAATTCAATCCGGAGGATAAAGGCGTGGATATTTCGCTGAACATCTTCGCTGAGGCGGAGGACGGTCTTTACGAGCGCATGGAGGAAAACTTCCGCGAGATCACCATGCCTTCTGAACAGGTGGAGAAACTACTTTCAGAAAGCGGGTTTGAGGTCCTGGAGGTCAGGGAATACCTCACCAACAGGGAACCGGGCGCACAGAGCGACAAGCTTATGTTCTGCGCAAGAAAAAAGTAACATTTCATCAGCATGGTTCATATAATGGAGATACAACATGGGAAAGTTAGTAAGAGCGCTTTCGGAGGACGGAAGCGTATTATGTTCCGCAATTGATACAACTGATATCGTAAGGGAGATCGAACGGCTGCACCAGCCTACCCCGGTAGTAACCGCCGCACTCGGCAGAATGTGCACGGCGGGCGCTATCATGGGCGCGCTGCTCAAGAACGAGGGTGATACCCTCACACTGCGCATTAACGGGGGCGGTCCCTGCGGTACGCTTACGGTCGTTGCTGACTACCGCGGCAATGTTAAATGCTGCGCTGGCAATGCAAAGGCTGCTGTTCCGCTCAGAAGCGACGGAGGGCTTGATGTTTCCGCCTGTGTTGGCCGCGACGGAAATCTCACCGTAGTCAAGGATATGGGGCTGAAAGAGCCGTATGTCGGGCAGATCCCGCTGGTTTCGGGGAATATTGCCGAGGATATTACGGCATACTATACAGTAAGCGAGCAGATCCCTACGGTCTGCGCTCTTGGCATAGTGTTCAATGAGGACGCCACAATTAAAGCCGCGGGCGGGTATATGCTTCAGCTTGTGCCGCCAGTTCTGGACAGCTCTGTTAAGGTCATTGAGGACAATTTGCAGCATATGGAGTCCATTACGGGAATGCTGGAGAAGGGTCTCAAGCCGGAGGAACTTGCTGTTTCGGCTCTTGAGGGTCTCGGCGGTGAGATACTTGACAAGTGGGAAGCGGTGTACTATTGCGACTGTTCCCGTGAAAGGACCGAGCAAATTCTGATCAGTCTGGGCAAGAAAGAGCTCCAGAAACTGGTGGACGAGGGTGAGGAAACGGAGGTTTGTTGTCACTTTTGCAATAAGAAGTATAGGTTTTCAACAGCTGAAATAAGCAACTTGCTCAAAGAACAAAAATAATAAAAAAAGTTTTAAAAAACGCTTGACAAAATTGCTTTTTGCGTGTATAATATAGAAGTCGCTTGACGAGAGACACAAAAGAAACGAAAACGAAAGCGATTTCTAAATGTGGAAGTTTAGCTCAGCTGGGAGAGCATCTGCCTTACAAGCAGAGG
>OLOR01002801.1_pt1 | contig 13072 bp, 10 predicted proteins | sample 1672521 | NCBI WGS metagenome assembly OLOR01 (sample SAMEA3136695, study PRJEB25190) | human gut metagenome | biome: human gut; feature: human-associated habitat; material: faeces | place: Austria | collected 2013
AGGCACTGTTGAAGAAATAAGAAATGTAAAGATTAGGTTTGGAGCTGAAAAATATCCTGCGTACGGATAAGGGGAAAGAGGCAACAAAGGCAGCGCTGATCAAATATTTTGGAATGGAAGATGCAAAGTTCGATGAATGTATGCAGAACACAGATTCCTTTTATAAGGTAGCCATGAAAGGGCTTGAATATGCAGATGTAAAAGCATTTCAGGAATATTGCGATACAAGAGATGGTGCAGATGTCGTTGGTGTACGGTTTGAGGAGGAATACAAAAGAAAATATCCCAATGGCAGCCTTGCCTGTCACCTGCTTGGATATACCGTAAGCGGAAATGTCGGACAGGGTGGAATCGAAGGCTATTATAACAGTTACCTGAATGGTGTAAATGGAAAGACATATGGATATCTGACAAATGATAATACCGTAGAATCCGTTACAGTACCTGCACAGAATGGTTATACTGTAGTGTCTACGATCGATCTGAATATCCAGAAGATCATTGAAGATAATATAAAAGAATATATGCAGACGACCGGTGCAAAGAAGATCGGTGTTATCGCAATGGATCCGGATACGGCAGAGATCCTTGGCATGAGTACCTCTTATGGATATGATCCGAACGAACCGATGAATACGGATGCACTTCGTAATATGGAGGTTACCGTTACAGAAAGTACGGAAGAACCATCAACAGAAGAAGACAGCAGCGAGGAAGGTTCTTCTGAAGATACGATAGAAGCAACAACCGAGGAACAGAAAGACCCGGAAAAGATCAAATATGATTTTTCATCTATGACAGATGATGAATTCCAGAAAGCAATTGATGGTCTGACAAGTGATCAGACGTATGAAGCATTAGATGCTGTATGGAGAAATTATTGCATTAGTGATATCTTGGAGCCAGGTTCTACATTTAAGCCTTTTACGATTGCAGGAGCCCTTGAGGACGGAGTTGTGAAAGACGGCGATACATTCTTCTGTAAAGGCTATGAGATCGTTGCAGAGGGAACATCTCCGATCTATTGTCATAACCGAAGTGGTGATGGCACGCTTACATTAAAGCAGGCACTAGAGCAGTCCTGTAATGTCGCTTTGATGCAGATCGCAAAATCAGAAGGAAGAGAAACATTTTCCAAATATCAGGATATATTTAATTTTGGTAATCAGACCGGAATTGATCTTTCCGGGGAGGGAAGCGGTCTGGTGTATGATGAAGAAGGACTGAATCCGGTCGAGCTTGCAACTTCATCCTTTGGACAGGGTATTAATGTAACAATGATCCAGATGGCAGCAGCGTTCTGTTCACTGATCAATGGAGGAAATTATTATACGCCTCACACCGTCAGACAGATTTTAGATGAAAATGGAAGTATTATAGAGAATAATGAACCGGAACTTGTCCGCAAGACGATTTCAAAGACAACTTCAGATCTGATGAAGCAGTATATGGCAGGTGTTGTTACAGAAGGTACCGGTTCCAGAGCAGCCGTTGATGGATATACGATCGGCGGTAAGACAGGTACAGCAGAAAAGATTCCTAGAAATCAGGGCAATTATGTATTATCCTTTATCGGTTTCTCACCGGTAGAGAATCCACAGATCATGCTGTATGTTGCAGTTGACGAACCAAATGTAGAAAGTCAGTCTACATCCGGTGCCGGAGCACTGTTATTCCATGCGATCATGGAAGATCTGCTCCCATATATGAATGTATATCAGAGCAGTGATGAAGATGTAACGTATAATGGGAAAGATGAGCCGATCAGCTCTCCATTTGAAGGCAATGTAGAAGACTCAACAGGCGAGGAAACAACAGAAGCAGGAAGCACTGCAGAGGGAGATACAACAGCGGAAGATACCGGTTCAGAGAATGTAACCTCTGAGGGAACAACAGAAGCAGTATCTGAAAATGGCACTTCAGAAGAAACAACCTCCGAAGAAACAACAGAAGCCAAAGTTCAGGATGAATAAACAAGGGAATATCTGGCAGACTGACAGAAAAGGCATATTTGTCCGGAAAAAGTAATAAGATATAAGGATAAATAAATCCGGCGGGCAGAATGAAGCTTTATAGTTATAATCGGAGAAAGATATATTTTACATGTATAGCGATCGTAATGACTGCGGTTTTTCTGATGGGAAGACTTGCTTATCTGATGGTTGCAAAAGCGGATTATTATAATCGTGCAGCAACCGGGCTTCATGAAAGAGAACGAAGCATCAAAGCACCAAGAGGAAGGATATACGACAGAAATGGAAATATCCTGGCTGATAATAAAGCAGTCTGTTCCGTATCGGTCATCCACAGCCAGATTGAGGATGAAGAAGCAGTTATACAGGTTCTGAATGAATATCTGGATAAGGGAGAAGCGGAGATACGCAAAAAAGTAACCAAGGTATCATCCCGTGAATTGATCGCAACAAACGTTGCGAAGGAAACCGGAGATCAGATCCGGGAATTAAATGTTGCCGGAATTAAGGTTGACGAGGACTATAAAAGGTATTATCCTTATGGAAGCCTTGCATCCAAGGTTCTTGGCTTTACAGGAGCAGACAATCAGGGAATCGTTGGCCTTGAGGTCTGGTATAATGAGATCCTGGCAGGAGAGGACGGAAGCATTCATACAGTAACGGATGCAAAGGGAATCGAACTGCCGAATGTAAAAGAAACGAGAGTAAGTCCTGTACCGGGAGATGACCTGGTACTTTCACTGGACTTGACAATACAAAAATATGCAACACAGGCGGCTCTTTCCGTTATGGAAGAGAAGCAGGCAAAACGGGTGGCAATGATCATTATGAATCCGCAGAATGGAGAGATCTATGCCATGGTCGATGTGCCGGAATATGATCTGAACCAGCCATTTCAGTTGAACATGGATCTGGCTGGATACGAGAGTGTGACTGGCGGTGAGAAGATGGATGCGTTAAACAATATGTGGCGTAATTTTACAGTCAGTGATACGTACGAACCGGGATCGACCTTTAAGATCGTGACAGCGACAGCAGCCCTTGAGGCTGGAGCCGTATCCTTATCGGATACCTTTTACTGTCCGGGATATAAGATCGTGGAGGATCGCAGGATCCGGTGCCATAAGACGACAGGACATGGTTCGGAGGACTTCCGGCATGCACTGATGAATTCCTGCAATCCGGCATTTATGACGATCGGAGAACGGACAGGAGCCACGAATCTTTATCAGACCTATCAGAAGCTTGGATTGTTTCAGAAAACCGGGATCGATCTTCCGGGTGAGGCAAATTCCATTATGCATAAGCTTTCCGATATCGGACCGGTAGAACTGGCAACGATGTCATTTGGACAGTCCTTTCAGATATCACCGATCCAGTTTGTGACTGCTGCAGCAACCGTTATAAATGGTGGAAATAAGATCACACCACATATCGGTATGAAGGTGGTGGATGCGGAGAGTCAGGTTATGACGGAGCTTCAATATCCGGTCACCCAAGGGGCGGTCGGTAGTGAAACATCGGCGACAATGCGTGATCTGTTGGAGTCTGTTGTGGCAGAAGGCGGAGGCAGCAAGGCGCAGATCGAGGGATACCGGATTGGCGGCAAGACAGCAACCAGTGAGAAGTATCCGAGAGGAACCGGAAAATACATATCATCTTTCCTAGGATTTGCACCGGCAAATGATCCGCAGGTCATGGCATTTGTTATGATCGATGAACCGACAGGAGTATATTATGGAGGAACGATAGCAGCCCCTGTCATACAGGAGGTATTTTCCAATATCCTTCCATATCTGGGAATACCAAAAGAGGAATAAGAAAATCACCTCATACGTGAGGAAAAATATAGCCATTTCAAAATGAAATGACGGGTAAGGAGTACAAAGAAATGAACTTGGATTTTTCAATTATTTTACCGATACTTATAGCGTTTGGAATCAGCGTGGTGTTAAGCCCGATCGTGATCCCATTTTTAAAGAAACTGAAATTTGGACAGTTTGTACGAGATGATGGACCGGAAACACATCTGAAGAAATCAGGAACACCGACAATGGGCGGACTGATCATTCTGTTGAGTCTGGTGATTACCTCGTTATTTTATATGAAGGATTATCCGGATATCCTTCCGGTATTGTTTGTAACACTTGGTTTTGGTCTGATCGGATTTCTGGATGATTATATCAAAGTCGTTATGAAGCGTTCCCTGGGACTTCGTGCATGGCAGAAGATGCTCGGACAGTTTGTTGTAACAGCAGTTTTTGCATATTATATTGAGAAATATACCGAGATCAACAACGAGATCATTATTCCATTTGTCGGTAAGACAGTTGTTCTTGATAAATGGGTTTATATCGTTTTGTTATTCTTTGTTGTACTTGGAACAGTAAATGGTGCAAACTTCACAGATGGTCTGGATGGCCTTGCTTCTTCCGTAACAGCATTGATCGCTACATTCTTTACAGTTGTTGCGATCGGAACCGGATCCGGTCTTGCACCTATCTCCTGTGCAGCGATGGGAAGCTTGTTAGGATTCCTTGTATATAATGTATACCCTGCAAGAGTGTTTATGGGTGACACCGGTTCTCTTGCACTTGGCGGATTTGTAGCATCGATCGCATACATGCTGAAGATGCCATTATTTATTCTGATCGTGGCATTCATTTATTTTATAGAAGTATTATCGGTTATCATCCAGGTAGTTTCATTCAAACTGACTGGAAAACGAGTGTTCAAAATGGCACCGATCCATCATCATTTTGAGCTTTCCGGATGGCCTGAGACAAAGGTTGTATCAATATTTGCGATAGTAACAGCCGTACTTTGTGTTGTAGGTTTACTGGCTGTTTAATACGGAGGATATGAAGATGAATTTTAAAAATGCTTTAGTGGCTGGGACAGGGAAGAGCGGAATCAGTGCAGCAAAGTTGCTGATCGCTCATGGCGTAAAGGTTACGCTGTTTGATGAAAATGAAAAAAGAGATAAAAATGATCTGATGGAGAAACTCTCTCAGTCAGAACTTGTTACGATCCTGCTTGGAAAATTAACGGATGAAGTATTAAAGCAGACAGACATTATGGTTATAAGCCCGGGTATTCCGGTTGATTCTGCATTTGTAGAGGATATAAAGAAAGCAGGCATTCCGGTATGGAGTGAGATTGAACTTGCATATTATTTTGGTAAAGGAAAGATCGCTGCAATCACAGGAACAAATGGCAAGACAACGACGACGGCACTTGTTGGCGAGATCGTAAAGGCGTGGAATCCGAAGACGATTGTAGTTGGAAATATCGGTATTCCATATACCGAGCTTTGTGATACGACCGATGATGACAGTGCAACAGTGGCAGAGATCAGCAGCTTCCAGTTAGAGACGATCGTGGATTTCCATCCGAATGTCAGTGCAATCTTAAATCTGACACCGGATCATCTGAACCGTCATTATACATTTGAAAATTATGGAAATGTCAAGAAGTCGATCACAAAGAATCAGACAGAAGATGATGTGGTTGTATTAAACTATGATGATGATCATACAAGAGCAATGGCAGAGGGAATCCGTCCAAGAGTTGTATATTTCAGCAGACTGGAGAAGCCTGCAGGCGGTGTATATGTAGAGGATGGTCACATTGTGATCGAGGCAAATGGAGAGAAGATCGATGTCCTTGCATTAAAGGATCTGATCCTGCTCGGTTCCCACAATGTCGAAAATGTGCTCGCTGCAGTTGGTATCTCTTATTATATGGGAGTGCCGGTCAATGTCATTCGTGATGTTGCAGTCAGTTTTAAAGCCGTAGAGCATAGAATAGAGTATGTAAAGACAGTGGCTGGTGTGGATTATTACAATGATTCCAAGGGAACCAATCCGGATGCAGCCATCAAGGGAATTCAGGCAATGGTAAAACCGACTTATCTGATCGGTGGAGGCTATGATAAAGGCTCTACCTATGATGAATGGATCGATGCATTTGACGGAAAAGTCAGATGTTTGGTTCTGATCGGTCAGACGGCGAAGAAGATCGCAGAGACTGCCAAGAAACACGGATTCCATAATATTGTATTTGAAGACGATCTGTTAGGAGCGGTAAAATATTGTCATGAGAATGCAAAGGATGGAGAAGCAGTTCTTCTTTCTCCAGCATGTGCAAGCTGGGGAATGTTTGATAATTACGAGCAAAGAGGAAGAATGTTCAAAGAATATGTCCGCGATTTTAAGGAGTGAAATATTTGAATGACAGAAACAGGAACACAGATACAAATGAGATAGATAGCAGAAGAAAGCCGTTATGGTACAGCGGACGTTACTTTGACTATCCGCTGCTTGGCATTGTACTGGGGCTTGTTCTGTTTGGACTGGTCATGGTTTACAGCACCAGTTCCTACCGGGCAGATGAACTGTATGGTGACAGTACATATTTTGCAAAACGACAGCTTGTTTTTGAACTTGTTGCACTGTTTGGAATGTTTCTGGTATCGAAGATCGATTATCGCAGATATGCAAGATATTCCAAATATTTTCTGTATGTGGCAATGGCACTTTTAGTGCTGGTCTACATTATAGGAAGTGCGAGCCATGGATCGACCAGATGGATCTATATTGGTGCATTTGGATTCCAGCCGTCGGAATTTGCAAAGCTTGCGCTGATCGTATATACCGCAGATATCTGTACCAGAAAACCCAGAAGCCTGAATACACTGAAGGGTCTGGCGAAGATGCTTCTGCTTCCGTTTGTAACGATCATACTGATCGCGATCGAGAACTTAAGTACCGCGATCATATGCTTTGGCATTGTTGTGATCATTGTATTTGTCGCCAGTCCGAAAAAATGGCCGTTTGTGCTGATGGGGCTGATCGGAATCCTGATGTGCGTGATATTTATTGCAACAGCAGGCTATCGTGCAGATCGTATCCGTATCTGGCTTGCACCGGAAAAATACGATGATGGATACCAGACGATGCAGTCCCTTTATGCGATCGGATCCGGAGGCTTTTTTGGAAGAGGCATTGGGAACAGTATCCAGAAGATGGGATTTATACCAGAGTCCCATAATGACATGATTTTTTCCGTTATCTGTGAAGAACTTGGTTTATTTGGTGCGGCACTTGTAATCGCAATGTTTGTGGTCCTGATATACAGATGCGCACTGATCGCAATCAATTCCGGTGAACGGTTTGGAGGTCTGATCGCAACCGGTGTTATGGCACATGTTGCTGTTCAGGTATTGATCAATATCAGTGTTGTAACAAATACGATACCACCGACCGGTGTACCGCTTCCATTTATCAGTTATGGTGGGAGCTCGATATGTTTCATGCTTCTTGAGATGGGACTGGTGCTTGCTGTTGCCAGACAGATGAAGCCGGGAAGATAAAATGGATAGGAAGATATAAAAGATGCAGAATAGGAGAACAGAGAGCGAAACTGAAAAGAAAAAGGGAAGAAAGGCAGGTAAGATTCTGTTGATCATTCTTGGTGCGCTGCTGCTTATATGCCTTAGTGCCTATGTCTATATCCTGAAATGCTACAGTCTGACCAAGATACAGGTGTCCGGCAATGTGCATTATACAGAGGATGAGATCATAGATATTGTAACAAAAGGGAAAAAAGCGGATAATACCCTGTTTTTCTATCTGGACAACAGAATGCATCCGGTAGAGGATGTAACCTTTATTGATAAATTTCAGATCGAAGTGATTGGAAGACATACCATAACGATCACAGTATATGAGAAGTCCATGGCTGGTTGTGTGAGCTATATGGATCAGTATATTTATTTTGATAATGATGGCCGCGTGCTTGAAACGTCTTCCGAAAAGCTGGAGGATGTTCCGTGTATTCAGGGATTGAAATTTGACCGTATCGTTGTGGGTGAAAAACTCCCTGTAACGGACGAGGATATGTTTCAGGAGATCTTGACGATGACACAGTTGATCGATAAGAACAAGCTGTTGATCGATGAGATCCGGTTTAATAATGACAATGAGATCATCTTGTATAAGGACAAGATCAAAATAGAGCTTGGAAGCGGATCCGGGCTGGAGGACAAGCTTATGAATCTGGAAAGCATTCTTTCCAAACTGGAAGGGAAAAGTGGAACCCTGGATCTGTCGGATTATTCGGCAAGCAGTGGAAACGCTATATTTAAGGAAAATAAGTAAAATTTAAAACAAAAAGTTGTTGCGTTATTTATGAAAAAATCGTATTATTAAGATATTAATGCGATTATATAGATGTACACTCCCTGTACTTTGGGTTGCGGGTGCTAGATCTGCAGCCTGTGACTTGCTTACAGAATGAAGACAACCGGGGGAGGGAGCTGTACAGGAATTATAAAGAAATATATAGAAGGAGGAAACAACCTTGCTCGAAATAAAGTCTAACGATGAGAGAACACCAGCTAGAATACTGGTAATAGGAGTAGGTGGCGCTGGTAACAATGCAGTAAACAGAATGATTGATGAAAATGTAGAAGGTGTGGAGCTGATAGCGATCAACACGGATAAACAGGCACTTTCATTAAGCAGAGCTACAACAAAGATTCAGATTGGTGAGAAGCTGACAAAGGGACTTGGTGCAGGTGCAAAGCCTGAGATCGGTGCCAGTGCAGTTGAAGAGAATAGAGAAGAGATAGCAGATATTATCAAAGATGCCAACATGGTATTCGTAACATGTGGTATGGGTGGTGGTACCGGAACCGGTGCAGCACCTGTTGTTGCGGAGATGGCAAGGAATCTTGGTATCCTGACAGTTGGTGTTGTAACAAAGCCATTTGGTTTTGAAGGAAAGCCTCGTATGAAGAATGCGATGGAAGGAATTGCAAGATTAAAAGAGAATGTTGATACACTGATCGTTATTCCAAATGATAAGTTATTACAGATCTGTGATAAGAGAACCAGTATTCCGGATGCTTTAAAGAAAGCAGACCAGGTTCTTCAGCAGGGTGTTCAGGGTGTAACAGACCTGATCAATAAACCGGGTCTTATCAACCTCGACTTTGCAGACATCCAGACTGTTATGAGAGACAAGGGTATTGCACATATCGGTATCGGTTCCGCAAGCGGTGAGAACAAGGCTGTTGATGCGATCAAGGAAGCTATGGATTCACCATTACTGGAGACAACAGTATCCGGTGCAACCGATATTATTGTAAACTTCTCAGGAAATATTGGTATCGTGGAAGCATACGATGCAGTTACTTACCTGACTGAACAGGCCGGTGATGGTGTAAATATCATCTTCGGTACAGTTGACAATGATAACATGGGTGAGGAGATCAGCATCACGATCATTGCTACAGGCCTTGAGAAAGCAGAGACAACTACACCTGTCAGCAGATTCGCAGGAACTGCAGCTCCAAAGCTTGATACAGTTAATACAACATCATTTGGAGAAGCAAGAAAGACAACACCTACTTATGGTGGACAGGCACTTGGTGGATCATCTTCCATCCGTCCTACTTTCCTGTCAGATGCAGGAGCAGCATCACAGACAGCAAAGCCGGTAGTTCCAAATACAACAAGAACAGCCGCTCCGGTTGAGCCGCATGTAGCTCCGTCTCCAAAACCGGCAAGACCGACTGTACAGTCAAATGACAGTATCAGAATACCGGAATTTTTAAAGAAAAGATAAATAGCAGAGATGCGGACAGATATGTATATGTACGGATGCCATGGCGATATTGCCATGGCATTTGTGCAATAAGCTGTTATGTAGAAATAATATCTGCATCAGTTAATGGATATAAAAATCATAACATGGAAGGAGACAGATATGAGATTCCTGGCAACCGGAGAGGAAATGCAGAAGATCGATCAGATCTCCATTGAACAGATTGGAATTCCCGGTCTGGTGTTGATGGAACGTGCAGCACTTGCTGTAACAGAAGAAATAGAAAAAAGATTTTCACGGATAAAAACAGGAGAACATGATACCGGACGGACAGCATATACCAGGATCCTTGTTGTAACAGAACGCGGCAATAATGGAGGGGACGGTCTGGCTGTAGCAAGGATGCTGGCGGAAAAAGGATATCTGGTAGATGTGTACTGTATCGGACAGGTTAGCAGAGCAACAGAGAGTTATAAGGTTCAGGAGAGTATACTTGGACAGCTTGGGATTAAGATTACAGAGGATTTCCCGAATGGAGAATATGATGTAATCGTAGATGCAATCTTTGGAGTTGGATTAAAGCGTGACATAGAAGGAATCCATAAAGAGGTCATTGATCATATCAATGATATGCCGGCATATGTGGTAGCAGTAGATATCCCATCCGGTATATCGGCTACGACCGGACGGGTAATGAATGTTGCGGTAAAAGCAGATCTTACTGTAACCATGGGACTCATGAAGGTCGGTATGATCGTTTATCCGGGACATGGATATTGTGGAGAGATCCTTGTAAAAGATATCGGGTTTCCGGATAAGGCAGTTGATATGGTGATGCCGGAGATATTTACATATGATGAAGGGGACCTGAACCGGATGAATAAACGTAGACCGGATGGAAATAAAGGAACCTTTGGAAAAGTTGCAGTCATAGCCGGCAGTCAGGAGATATCGGGAGCGGCCTGTCTTGCAGCATCAGCAGCCTACCGGGTTGGAAGTGGTCTGGTAAAGGTATATACCCATAAGGATAACAGAGTGATTGTCGGGGGATATCTGCCGGAAGCATTGATGATGACATATCAGGATGAGAAAACAGCAGTTATCTGTGCGGAGAATGCATGTGCATGGGCAGATGTCATTCTGATCGGACCGGGTATCGGAACCGGAAAAGAAGCGGAATGTATGCTTAAGGCAGTGCTGGAGAATTTCAAAGGAACGATCGTTGTTGATGCAGATGGACTTAATCTTTTGTCAGCACATAAGGAGCTGCTTGCAGCAGGGGAAATCAGCAGACAGACAGGGAATATAGCACTTGTTATCACCCCTCATGTAAAAGAAATGTCCAGACTGACAGGAAAGACAGTGACTGAATTAAAAGAAGCACCGGTTCGTGAGTGCAGGACATTTGCGGAAGCAGAAACACTCGTGTGTGTATTAAAAGATGCAAGAACCTGTGTCAGTGACGGAGGCGTGCATACTTACATGAACACTTCGGGAAATGATGGTATGGCAACAGCAGGTTCAGGGGATGTTCTTGCCGGAATGATTGCAGGGCTATCTGCCGGTGGAATATCTCCGACAGAGGCAGCAAGACTTGGGGTGTATATACACGGGCTTGCAGGGGATCGTGCAAAGAAACGGTATGGAAAGGCGGCTATAACCGCCGGCAGTCTGATCGATGAGATCGGTCCGATCATGAGTTCTTATGTATAAAATATAATAGGCAGAGGCGCAGACAAATGAATAAATATAGAAGAATAGAAGCAGATATCAATCTGGATAATATCAGAGAAAATATAAAAATGATGAAGGCATGTGTGCCGGAGAGTATGAAGATGCTTGTCGTGATCAAGGCAGATGCCTATGGCCACGGAGCAGTAGAGGTTTCAAGAGCCCTTTCTGATCTGGCAGACTTTTATGCGGTTGCCTGTATTGATGAGGCGGTAGAGCTACGTCATGCAGGATGTGAGAAGCCGTTGTTGATACTTGGATATACAGACCCATCAGAGTATGATGAACTGATCACATACGATGTAAGACCTGCGATGTATGATAAAGCTGAATGTGCCATTCTCTCAGATGATGCGGTAAAGAAAGGATCAAAAGCAAAGATCCATATCAAGATGGATACCGGTATGAGCCGGATCGGCTTTCAGTGTGATGATGCAGGTATCAATGATATCGTGGAGATCGCGCATATGCCGGGAATTGAGATCGAGGGAATATTTACACATTATTCAAAGGCGGACGAATACGATAAAACAGCTGCAAATGGACAGCTTGCGTTATTCCGGTCTGTGATCCGCAGATTAGAAGAACGGGGTATATCGATTCCTGTAAAGCATATATCAAACAGCGCAGGAATCATGGAGATGGATAATGAAGGCTTTGATATGGTAAGATCCGGTATCGTAACATACGGACTATATCCATCGGATGAAGTCGATCATTCGATCGCGGCACTTAAGCCGGCAATGGAACTACTTGCCAAGGTAGTTCATGTGAAGGATGTGAAAGCAGGAACAGGTATCGGCTATGGATGGACATTTGTCGCACCGCATGATATGAGAATAGCAACCGTGTCTGCCGGTTATGCTGACGGATATCCAAGAGCACAGTCCAATATCGGGCGTGTGATCATTCATGGTAAGTATGCACCGATCACCGGACGTGTCTGTATGGATCAGTTTATGATCGATGTAAGTGATATACCGGAGACGTCAGTCGGTGATACAGTTGTTCTGATCGGAAAATGCGGAGATAAAGAGATCACGGTGGAAGAAGTTGCGGAACCAGCAAACAGCTTCAACTATGAACTGATCTGTAATATCGGAAGACGTGTACCAAGAGTCTATATTAGGGATGGAAAAGAAGTCGGGGAAGTGAATTATCTACGTCGGAACTGAATATCATAGAATAGAATTGGAAATACTTTTCACAACAGAAGATATTAATAAATAAATGGAGTGAAAAGAATTGGTAATCAGAAGAGGCGATATATTTTATGCTGATTTACGGCCTGTCGTTGGTTCGGAACAGGGAGGAGTCAGACCGGTACTTATCATACAAAATGAAGCGGGAAATAAACACAGTTCTACTGTGATCTGTGCAGCGATCACCTCCAAAATGAACAAAGCAAAGCTGCCGACACATGTGGAGATTGAATCTTCAAGATATAACATGGTACGTGATTCTGTAATCCTTCTGGAACAGCTGCGTACCATCGACAAAAAGCGACTGAAAGATAAAGTATGCCATCTGGATACGGAAATCCTGGACCGCGTAAATCAGGCTCTCGCAGTCAGTCTGGATCTACATAGCTGATTGATCCTGGGAACTTGACTATTTTTCAGTGTGGTGTTATCATAATGGATATGCCTGCCTCCTGTGCAGGGAAATCAGGCCGTTAAGCGGCAGAATGAAGAAACAGATACTTGGAAGAGAAAGGAAGATTTCGAAATGTCAGGACATTCAAAATTTGCAAACAT
>OLOR01002815.1_pt1 | contig 13039 bp, 9 predicted proteins | sample 1672521 | NCBI WGS metagenome assembly OLOR01 (sample SAMEA3136695, study PRJEB25190) | human gut metagenome | biome: human gut; feature: human-associated habitat; material: faeces | place: Austria | collected 2013
GATTCACAAAAGAAGCTGCCCACGAGCAGTTTGGATTCCTTCTGGATGCATTCAAATACGGAGTTCCGCCTCACGCTGGACTGGCATATGGACTGGATCGTCTGGTTATGCTTATGGCTAAGGTTGACAGCATCCGTGATGTTATTGCGTTCCCGAAGGTTAAAGATGCTTCCTGTCTTATGACCCAGTCTCCAAGTGCAGTAAGTGAAGTACAGTTAAAAGAGCTGGAACTTGAAATAAGACCGGAGAAAGACGCTGAATAATTATGGAACTTACAGTCCAGACATTTTTAATTGTATGCCCGTTGGTTTTTCTGGCTGGATTTGTTGATGCTATTGCAGGCGGGGGAGGTTTGATCTCCCTGCCTGCATATTTACTTGCAGGGGTTCCCATGCATAATGCCATTGCCACGAATAAGCTGTCTTCAGCTACAGGTACTGCAATTTCCACAGCGCGTCTGTGTAAGAATAAATTTGTGGATTGGGGAGTTGCTCTTCCATGTATTTCCATGGCACTGGCGGGATCGTTTGCAGGTGCACATCTGGCTTTGATGGCAAGTGATAAGATCCTCAGAGGAATGCTGATTCCTGTACTTCCTGTTGTTGCATTTTATGTATTGAAGAAAAAGGATCTGGATGATACAGGAAATATCCGGATTTCCAGAAAAAAGCAATGGCTGTTATGTGCAGTTTGTTCTCTGGCAGTGGGCTGCTATGATGGATTTTATGGACCGGGAACCGGGACTTTTCTTCTTATTTTGTATACCGGAGTGGCAAAACTCCCGGTGGCAAAGGCTACAGGTACCATGAAGCTGGCAAACCTTTCTTCTAATGTAATGGCTCTTGCAGTTTTTCTGTTCAGCGGGAAGATCATTGTTCTTCTGGGACTGGCAGCTTCTGTATTTTCTATTGCAGGACATTATGTAGGATCGGGAATGGTAATGAAAAACGGCAACAAGATTGTCCGTCCTATTATTCTGATCGTGTTGGCACTTTTATTTATAAAAATAATAACAGGCATGTAAAAAGCCAAAAAATCCCGGGTTATCAAAAGCCCGGGATTTTTTTCAGGAATCATATGTTTCAGTGTCTGTATCATCTGTTGTTTCGAAACTGTCTTCGGAAGAGTCAGAATCAGAACTGTCTGAATCCTCATCCAGAGGTGAAGATGTCAGAGTTCCGAATATGGCATCACCAAGTGTATTTCCTTCATCCTGCAGATTCCAGGATGCGCCATCATTGATCAGTACGAAATCAACATCTGAAGTAGTTGTGGCAGTGTTGTTTTTTATACTATTCAGTAGAAAATCCAGAGATTTTTCATAACGTTTCTGGGAACCATCGATCACAGCATCAGGGGATGCCAGGTAAGTATCCAGACTGCTCTGATAATTGGACAGAATAGCATTACTGTCAAAGGTAGTGATCGCAGTAGTGACAGTGGCATTGTATCCGTTGACGCTGCTTGACTGGATCTTGAAATTAAAATTCTGATGAACCTGTTCTACCAGTGCTTCGGCAATGGAATTCTTCACGGAATCGGAAGTATTCATAATATTAAGCACACCAAGATAAGAACTCATTTCTTCCAGATTCATTTTTTTGAGTGTGTTAAAATAAACAGAAAGGGTATCCTCCGGTGACAGGATATCGGGATCAGACAGATAGACCATTAGACCGCCGACAAGATCATTCTCAAGGGAATATGTACGCCGAATCTCCCAATTTTCTTTCTGGCCGGAGCCATTATTTATAAGCTGGATGGTACAATTGTTTTCTGTTGAATCGTAAGTATTAGTGGTAAGCAGACGATTCAGAATGAGGTAATGTCCCTCCAGGGATTTGGAAGAATCTTTTACAGTTCCTGATTTGGCCTGGGCTGTCTCTGTGATCTGTGTCTTCAGCAGTTCGGTGGCAAAATCTCTGGCAAGACCTTGTGCATCAATAGTAGTAAGCTTAAGAGAAGCTTCGGCGTTTTTTGATTTTTTATCGACGCTGATATCCAGAATTTTATAGTCAAATTTCTGGAAAAAAAGAGAAAATACATTGTTGATTTCATCAGATAGCTCTGTATTTTCTGTCGCATCGGGGAACATTTCTTTGTAGGAGATATATTTCTGGGTTGTTTTGGAATCCAGGTCTTTAAGCCGGTCCATTTCACTCCTGATCACTTCTCGGGCATCGGATTGATCTCTGTGGGAAAAGCTGCCTGCTATGAATGCAGCCAGGAAGATCAATACTATAGCGAAGATCGGGAGAAGACGTTTGATTATCTTCATACGTATCTTTTCCTTTCCAATAGATATTATGTATTTTACCAGATTTTATCTTCAATGTCAAAAAAGTATAAATTATGAACGAATTTCATAAAAAATCGGTGGAAATTTTGTGAAAAACGCATCATTTAGATGGAAAGCTTTTATTTTCAGGCAGAATCTGATATGATAGGAAAGTGAATATTTCAGCTGCGGAGAAAAGATAGTGTATAATATATCCGAAATAGACATTACGAAAGCAGCAAGGAGGCAACTATGAAGAAACGTGTACTTATCGTTTTGGGAATTCTTATCGCTGCAGGCGGAATCGGTACCGGTGTTTGGTATCATTTCGGCAGCGGGTCAGGCGGTTCTGATGATACAGTGGTTTATGTATCCAAGGTAAGCGTCCTTACAGGTGTGGAATCAGCGGCAACCAATCGTTTTGCCGGTGTGGTGGAGCCCCAGGAAACGGTAAATGTAAAGATAGAAAGCGGACGTAAGGTAAAAGAAGTTCAGGTAAAGACAGGAGATGAGGTAAAAGCAGGCCAGCTTCTCTTTGTATATGACCTGAGTAGCATTCAGGATGATCTGAAGCAGGCACAGCTGGACATGGACAGACTGAAAAATGAGCAGATCAGTCTGACAGAGCAGATCGCCACCCTGGAAGCAGAGAAGAAAAAGGCAAAGGCTGAAGATCAGCTTTCCTATACCATTGAAATAGAAACAAATAAGATGAATCTTAAGAAAAATGAATACAGCCAGAAGAGCAAGGAAGCAGAGATCGAGAAGCTGCAGAATGCTACAGGTAATACGGAGGTGAGAAGCGAGATCGATGGCGTTATCCAGAAGATAGACACTTCCAAGATGACCAGTGATGACGGAGATTCTGTAGATGACAGTACTGATACCGATTATTCTTCCGGTGACAGCAGTTCAGACAGTTCTGCATTTATTACGATCCTGAGCACCGGAGCTTACAGAGTGAAGGGAAAGATTAATGAACAGAACCGGGATTCTATTGTTCCGGGAGAATCAGTGATCATCCGTTCCAGAGTGGATAGCAGTAAGACATGGAAAGGTACGATGGGATCTATTGATGTAAATAACGGATCATCAGACAGTTCAGACAGTGACGATTACAGTATGATGGGAGGAAGTTCAGATGATCAGACAACGTCTACTTCTTATCCATTCTATGTAGAACTGGATTCTTCAGATGGCCTGATGCTGGGACAGCATGTATACATAGAGCGGGATATTGGACAGGATGAACAGAAAGACGGTCTGTGGATCAGCGATTATTATATTGTGGATGCAGATACCAATGAACCGTATGTATGGGCTGCCAATGATAAGAAGAAACTTGAGAAACGGTATGTTACCCTTGGAAAGCATGACGATGATCTGGAGGAGTACGAGATCGTTGACGGCCTGACCAAGAAGGACAGCATTGCATTTCCTACTGATGCGCTTCAGGAAGGCGAGACCACGGAAGAAGGAGATATTACACAGACCCTTAGCGGGGATGATTCTCTTGGTGCAGATAATCTTGATGGATATGATCTGGATGGTCTTGATGGATATGACGGCATAGACGATTCGGATGTAAGTTCAAGTGTAGATATGACATCGGATACAGGTGAGGACACCGAAGATGTTACAGATGATTCAGATGATACATTAGACCCCAATGAGGACTTGGTTCCGATGGATGAGGCACCTGGTATGAGCGGGGACGAAGATACGGAGGGGATTGAATGATACTGGACTTAAAGGGAATTTATAAAGAGTACCAGCAGGGAAAAATGAAAGTCCCGGTATTGAAAGATGTAAATTTCTCTATGGAAGAGGGAGAATATGTGGCAATCATGGGACCTTCCGGTTCCGGTAAGACCACATTGATGAATATCATAGGTTGCCTGGATAAACAGACTTCAGGTACTTTCTTCCTGGATGGGCAGGATATCATGTCCTGCTCAGAGAATGATATGTCGGATATCCGTCTCAATAAGATCGGGTTCGTGTTTCAGAGTTTCCACCTTCTTCCGAAACAGAGTGCACTGGTTAATGTGGAGATGCCTTTGAATTATGCCAGGGTGCCGAAGAAGGAACGCAGGGAAAGAGCTCTGAAAGCACTGGAAAGAGTAGGACTTGCAGACAGAGTAGACTTTAAGCCCAACCAGCTGTCAGGAGGACAGATGCAGAGGGTTGCCATTGCAAGGGCGATCGTAAATAATCCCAAACTGCTTCTGGCAGATGAACCTACCGGTGCGCTGGACAGTAAATCAGGAGCTCAGGTTATGGAGCTTTTTCAGAGACTGAATGATGAAGGGGTGTCAGTCCTGATGATCACCCACGATGCCGACATAGCTGCTCATGCGAAGAGAGTAGTTACCATAAAAGACGGCATCCTTCAGGAAAAGAGGTGATTCCATGGGTAAGGCAAAGAAAATCATCGCCGGTGTTCTGGTGGTGGCAGTAGCCGGAACGGGAATTGGCGCAGGGCTGATGCAGCTGAGGAAAAACAGCCAGAAAGAAGTGGAAGTTACTCCTGTAAGCGGACTGCTTCAGGAATATTATCAGCAGAGTACGAATCTGGACGGGCAGATAGCTTCCAGTGCCACACAGACCGTTACCGGTGATAAGGATCTTGTGGTAGACCAGGTATTTGTTTCCAAAGGTGACAATGTAAAGAAAGATGATCCTCTGATCTCATTTGATACAACTTTGGTGGAAATGGAATTAAATATTGCGAAGCTGAAAAAACAGAAACAGGAGCAGGATCTGACAAAAGCAGCAAACAGACTGAACAGTCTGTTAAATGGCGGTCCTGTGCAGGAATCTGACAGTGGAACAGATGCAGATAATACTCTGGATACTACAACAGGTTCAGATAGTGAAGGCGATGATGATATGACACCGGACAGTGCTATGTCATCTGCCGCTGACTTTTCAGGAAATTATCTGGCAGCAGCGATTCATCCGTATCTGCTGGCTGCATTTACAGATGGGACATCAGATGATCCAGAAACAGATACATCCGGTGAGGCTTCATCCGGAGCAGATGCAGATAATACAGGAAATACGGATGATTCATCTGCAGATACAAATGGAAGCAGTATCAGTGAGACACCGTCCTATACAGATCCGTCAGCCAGTGAATTTGGAGACGGACAGGACAACAATTCCTTTAATTCAGGAGATAATAATGATACACCGCAGCTGTCACCTACACCTACACCAGTACTGGATGATCATACTAGCTGTTTCGATCCCTACTATAAGAAGGGAGATCCGAATTTCACAGATGGCAATGAACCATTCTATCAGAAACTGAACGGAGAATCCATTCCATTTACAGGAACCGGGAAAAAGGATGATCCATATGTTTTTCTCTGTAGCAGTGCGAAGGGAAAAGTAACCGTAACAGGCTCCTTTTTCAATAAACTTGCAGGATACAGTCCTGACGGTACACGGATCGTTCATGAAGGCGGATACTGGTATCAGTTGGAATTCCATGAAAATGATACGATTGCAGATTATGAGAACAGAAAGGAATCCTGTACAGGATATTATCTGATCAATGGAAGTCTTCTTGAAAATCCTGTATATGAATTTTCAGAAGTAGAGTTTACTTTGGATGAAGCGGATAAATATGACAGAGATGACCCTTCAGATGATGATCCTTCCGATGATCCGGGCACAACAGATGACCCGGGAACCACCATTTCCAGAGCAGATGCCATTAAGTATCAGAGAAGCCAGATCGCCAGTCTGAAGCTGGATATTCAGGAAAGTGATATCAAGATTGCTCAGCTTGAAAAGAAAGCAGCGAAAAAACTGATCAGCAGCAAGCTGGATGGAACCGTTTCCTATGTGGGAGATGTGACCAGCGGAACAACTACAGATGGAAAAGCACTGATCAAGGTAAAAAGTGCAGATGGTTTCTATGTAGTAGGATCCATCAGTGAATTGATGCTTGATGATATTAAAGAGGGAACGATCCTGAACTGTACCAGCTATACAAGCGGTTCCTTCGAAGCTGAGGTGATGGATGTTTCCGAATATCCGGTTAATTCCAACAGTTATTTTTATGACAGCAATCCGAATGTATCCTATTATGCATTTACAGCGGTAGTGACAGACAAGAGCCTTCAGCTTGAAGATCAGGACTATGTGTCCATCAGTTATCAGGCATCTGCAGACAGTGGCAGTATGGTGATCCAGAAAGCATTTGTCCGCAGTGAAAATGGTAAGAACTATGTGTACAAAGATGACAATGGTGTTCTGAAGAAACAGGAAATCGCAGTTGGTTCTATTGTAGATAGTGGATACAATGTGATCGTAAAAGGCGGAATCAGCATGGATGATCTTCTGGCGTTCCCTTATGGAAAAGATGTGGTAGAGGGTGCGAAGACCAAAGAAGTTACTATCGACGAGATGTATGGCTATTGATGAGAAGGGAGAAATTTTATGATTGAAAATATACGCCTGGCTTTTCAGGGAATATGGTCACATATGATGAGATCCTTCCTGACCATGCTTGGAATCATCATTGGTATTGCATCGATCATTGCCATTGTTTCTACCATTAAGGGAACCAGTGAACAGATCAAGGAAGACCTGATCGGTGCAGGATCCAATACAGTAAATATTTATCTTTATGATGGAGATAATCAGTATGATACAGATTATGGTTCATCTTCCAGTGCAACACCAATCCTTTCTGATGATGTGAAAGAATCGGTACGTGACCTGGATCATGTGGAAAATGCAACATTTTTCTATAGCAGTAGCAGTGCTAATATTTATAATAACAATAACAGTCTGCAGGGTGGAAGTGTTTATGGTATTGATGTGAATTATCTGAACACCTGCGGATATGTGGTTCAGTCAGGCAGAGGATTTATAACGAATGACTATAAGGATTACAGTAAAGTAGCACTGATCGATGATAATGCAGCGCAGAATCTGTTTCCGTCGGAGAATCCTGTAGGCAAGACGGTGGAGATCAATGAGGAACCTTATACAGTGGTAGGGGTGATCCGGCAGGATGAAAATTATCAGCCCACCATCAGTGATATCAATGAGTACTATCAATACATGGAGAACATGGTGGGAAGTGTAATGATCCCAGATACCTGCTGGCCTATTTCCTTTAAATTTGATATGCCGCAGAATGCAGTGATCAAAGCGGACAGCACAGACAATATGAGTACTGCAGGAAATGCAGCGGCAGATGCCATGAACGAAGCCATTCCTGTTTCATCCAATGGTTCCAAATCCAGCATGAGTTATAAAGCGGATGATATCATGAAGCAGGTAAGAAACATGCAGAAATTAAGCGAGAGTACCAATAACCAGCTGATCTGGATCGCAAGTATTTCCCTTCTTGTAGGAGGAATCGGAGTTATGAACATCATGCTAGTATCTGTTACGGAGCGTACCAAGGAAATCGGTCTGAAAAAAGCCATTGGTGCCCGCAAGAAAACCATTCTTGGGCAGTTCCTGACAGAGGCGTCCGTACTTACCAGCATCGGAGGAATTATTGGAGTAATGACTGGAATTGGGTTGTCGAAGGTGGTTGGAAAGGTGACAGGTTCACCCACGGCGATCAGCATACCGTCCATTGTGATCGCGGTATTATTTTCTACAGTGATTGGTGTGGTGTTTGGACTGCTTCCTTCTGTGAAGGCAGCTAATCTGAACCCGATTGATGCATTGAGAAGTGAATAAACAGGAAACTATAAAAAGAAAACAAAGAGCGGACTCAATATACGATAGAAATAGTATAAGGAGTCCGTTTTATAATGTTTAAATTCAGGCACTAAGAATGTCAGGCAGAAAGATCAGGAAAGTGGAACCTCCGCCGGGGGTATCCTGTATGGTAACAGAGCCTTTATGAAGAGCGATGATCTCATAGGCAATGCATAATCCAAGGCCGAAATGCTGGCGGTCATTTCTGGAAAGAAAAACAGCGTCTGCTTTGACGGAATTTGAACTTTATCTGATGCTTCCCAAATCAGCAGAACAGACCAGGAAGATCATTCTGGGAGGAAAAACAGTTATCATGGGAACGATTTCATGTTTTCTGTATCTGATTTCAAGGAGAAAAATCACGAAATCTGGAAATTAAATCAAAAAAAGTGGTTAAATAATGGAAAAAATGTAAAAATAAGGATGGAATATTCCATATAGGCTGTGCTATAATATATGAAAACTTTATGGAACATTATTAAAAATAATCTTTTATAAGGAGAACAGGAACAATGAGAGTATTAGAAGGAAAGTCTGTATTTTCCGGAATTGCCATTGGCAGAATTTCTATTCTGCAGAAAGCAGACACAAGTGTAAAACGTACGAAGGTAGAAGATCCGGAAGCAGAAATCACACGTGTGCAGGAAGCAAAGGAAAAGGCAGTTGCACAGCTTCAGAAGCTGTATGACAAGGCACTCCAGGAGGTAGGAGAGTCGGGGGCTGCCATTTTTGAAGTACATCAGATGATGCTGGATGATGAGGACTATCTGGATTCTATTGACAACATTATCCGTACAGAGAATGTAAATGCAGAGTATGCAGTAGCAACAACCGGCGATAATTTTGCAGATATGTTTGCACAGATGGATGATGACTACATGAAAGCAAGAGCTGCAGACGTGAAAGATATCTCAGATCGTCTGGTTCGCGTATTATCCGGACATGATGACGGAGATATGGATGCTGCAGAACCATCCATCATTGTTGCTGAGGACCTGGCTCCAAGTGAGACCGTACAGATGGATAAGAGTAAAGTTCTCGCATTTGTTACAAGAAAAGGTTCTTCCAATTCTCATACAGCAATCCTTGCAAGAACCATGAACATCCCGGCGTTGATCAATATCGAATATGATGAAAGCATGGATGGAAAGATGGCAGTTGTAGACGGTAAGAACGGTTCTCTTATCGTAGACCCGGATGCAGATACTCTGAAGAAATATCAGGATCAGAAGGACGAAGAATTACGCCAGAGAGCAATGCTCAAAGAATTAAAAGGTAAGACAACTGAGACAAAGAGCGGACATAAGATCCATCTTTATGCAAACATCGGAAGCACAGGAGACGTAGCAAGTGTACTGGCTAACGATGCAGAAGGCATCGGTCTTTTCAGAAGTGAATTCATCTATCTGGAGAAAGACAATTATCCCACAGAGGAAGAGCAGTTCCAGATCTATAAAGCAGTAGCACAGAATATGGCAGGAAAGAAAGTGATCATCCGTACACTGGATATCGGTGCGGACAAGCAGATCGGTTACTTTAATATGGCACATGAAGAGAACCCGGCAATGGGTTACCGTGCGATCCGTATCTGCCTGGACAGACCAGAAGTATTTAAGACGCAGCTTCGTGCACTGTTCAGAGCAAGCATGTATGGAAATATTTCCATCATGTACCCGATGATCATTTCCGTAACAGAAGTAAAACAGATCAAAGCTATCGTTGCAGAAGTGAAGAAAGAACTGACAGAGCAGGGCGTACCATTTAGGGATGACGTAGAGCAGGGTGTAATGATCGAGACACCTGCAGCTGTTATGATCAGTGATCTTCTTGCAAAAGAAGTTGACTTCTTCAGTATTGGTACAAACGACTTAACACAGTACACACTGGCAATTGACCGTCAGAATGCGAAACTGGACAACATTTATGATTCCCACCATGAGGCAGTACTCCGTATGATCCAGATGGTAATCGACAATGCTCACAAAGAGGGCATCTGGGCAGGTATCTGCGGTGAGCTTGGTGCAGATACAACTATGACAGAGCGTTTCGTACAGATGGGTATCGACGAACTGTCCGTATCTCCGACATTTGTTCTTCCGGTTCGTAAGATCGTAAGAGAAATGGAATAAAAAGCCCTCCGGGCAGGATTCTTTCTTGTATAAACTGACAGAGACTGACAATGAAAATTTCGTATGGATTTGTTCCATGCGGAATTTTTTTGTAATAAATTTTCTGTTCCTGATTGTGATACATAAAAAAATATGATAAACTGAACATAGTCTGTAATTTTATGAAAAGATAACTGATACATAAGAAATCAGAAGTAAAGGAGATATGAATATGGGAAAAATTGCCATTGTCACAGACAGTAACAGCGGCATAACACAGGATCAGGCGAGAGAACTTGGAGTCAGCGTAATTCCAATGCCTTTTTATATTAACGAGAAACTTTACCTGGAGGGGATCACCCTTTCACAGGAAGAATTTTATGAGCGGCTTAAGAGCGATGAGACGATCTCCACTTCCCAGCCAGGACCGGCAGATGTGTGTGGACTCTGGAATACACTTCTTGAAAAGTATGATGAAGTGGTACACATTCCAATGTCAAGCGGACTGAGCGCATCCTGCGATACAGCGATGGGACTGGCTCAGGAATATGATGGAAGAGTGCAGGTAGTAGATAACCAAAGAATTTCTGTTACACAGAGACAGTCTGTACTGGATGCTCTTACATTAAGAGATGCAGGCAGAAATGCAGCACAGATCAAACAAGTTCTGGAGGAACAGAAATTTGATTCCAGTATCTATATTACCCTGGAAACCCTGAAATATCTTAAGAAAGGCGGCAGGATCACTCCTGCGGCAGCAGCTATCGGAACAGTTCTGAACTTAAAGCCAGTACTTCAGATCCAGGGTGAGAAGCTGGACGCATATTCCAAGACAAGAGGCAAGAAGCAGGCCAAACGTGTCATGATGAAAGCCATGCAGAATGACTGGGAGAACCGTTTCGCAGAATATGTAAAACGCGGCGAGATGTGCCTGCAGTCTGCATATACGGGAAATGAAGAGGAAGCTCTGGAATTCAAGAAAGAGATCGCAGAAGTATTCCCTGGAATTGAGATCGTGCAGAATCCGTTATCATTAAGTGTTGCATGCCACATCGGATATGGTGCGATCGCAGTTGCATGTTCAAGAAAAGTGGTAGTGGACTGATTTATAAAATAGAACGATTTGAGGAGTTAGGAAAGAATGAAGAAACTGATGGAACAGATGGCGGAAGAACTTTCCGCAGCATTTGAAAAAGCCGGATACGACCCATCCTACGGAAAAGTAACCGTATCTAACAGACCGGACCTTTGCGAATTTCAGTGCAACGGTGCCATGGCAGGAGCCAAAGCATATAAGAAAGCACCGTTTATGATCGCTGATGACGTAGTAGCATACTTAAAAGATAGCCAGGTTTTCTCCATGGCAGAAGTTGTAAAGCCGGGATTTATCAACCTGAAAGTAAAAGGTGAATTCCTTGCAGAGTACTTAAAGGCAATGGCAGCAGACGAGAAGCTTTCTGTATCTGCAGCAAAAGAGCCGAAAACAATTATCATCGACTACGGCGGACCAAACGTTGCAAAGCCTCTTCATGTAGGACATCTTCGTTCTGCGATCATCGGAGAGAGCATTAAGAGAATCGGCCGTTTCGTTGGACATAAAGTGATCGGTGACGTTCATCTTGGAGACTGGGGTCTGCAGATGGGTCTGATCATCACAGAACTGAGACACAGAAAACCGGAGCTGGTTTACTTTGATGATTCCTACACAGGAGAATATCCGGAGGAAGCACCATTTACGATCAGTGAACTGGAAGAGATTTATCCATGCGCAAGCGGCAAGTCCAAAGAAGATGAAGCATACAGAAACGAAGCTCTGGAAGCAACTCATCTTCTTCAGCAGGGCAAACCGGGATACATGGCTCTCTGGAACCACATCATGAATGTATCTGTTACAGACCTGAAACGTAACTATGACAAATTAAACGTATCTTTTGACCTCTGGAAAAAAGAATCTGATGCACAGCCATATATTCCGGATATGGTTGAGGATATGAAAGAAAAAGGATTCGCCTATGTAGATCAGGGCGCACTGGTAGTAGATGTAAAAGAAGACAATGATACAAAGGAAATTCCTCCATGTATGCTTCTGAAATCAGACGGAGCCTCTCTTTATACAACTACAGACCTTGCAACAATCGTAGAGCGTATGAAATTATTTAACCCGGACGAGATCCTGTATGTGGTAGACAAACGTCAGGAACTTCACTTCATCCAGGTATTCCGCTGTGCAAGAAAGACCGGGCTTGTAAAAGATGATACAAAGCTTTCTTTCCTTGGATTCGGAACCATGAACGGAAAAGACGGAAAACCGTTCAAGACAAGAGAGGGCGGCGTTATGCGTCTGGAAACTCTCATTAAAGACATCAACGAAGAGATGTTTACCAAGATTGTTGAGAATCGCAGCGTGAAAGATAAAGATGCGAAAGAAACTGCAGAGATCGTAGGGCTTTCCGCAATCAAATACGGTGACCTTTCCAATCAGGCTACCAAGGATTACATTTTTGATATTGACAGATTTACATCATTTGAAGGTAATACAGGTCCGTATATCCTTTATACGATCGTTCGTATCAAATCTATTCTGAACCGTTTTGCAGAAGAGGGCGGCAACCTTGAAGCAGGTACAATCCTTGATCCTGTAAACGACAGCCAGAAGAACCTGATGCTTCAGCTGACAGGTTTTGGTGCAACCGTAGAGAACGCCTTTGAAGAAAAAGCACCGCATAAGATCTGTGCATATATTTACGAAGTATCCAATGCATTCAACAGCTTCTATCATGAGACAAAGATCCTCAGCGAAGAGAACGAAGCACAGAAAGCTTCCTTCATCCAGTTGCTGAAACTCACTAAGAAAGTTCTGGAGACATGTATCGATCTTCTTGGATTTTCTGCACCGGACAGAATGTAAAAATAAGAT
>OLOR01002816.1_pt1 | contig 13037 bp, 14 predicted proteins | sample 1672521 | NCBI WGS metagenome assembly OLOR01 (sample SAMEA3136695, study PRJEB25190) | human gut metagenome | biome: human gut; feature: human-associated habitat; material: faeces | place: Austria | collected 2013
GATCTTCTGTCAGAGACATGAATCGAAATGCCTCACGATTGATCACATCTACCAGCTGATCAACGGCTTCTTTATAGGAACTTGCTCCTACACTTTTTAAGCTGATTGAAATTACAGGATATCTTCCCATATACTGCGCACACAGTTCAGTATTCTCTGAAATATGCAGTCCTTCGAACAGCGACGGATCTGTTCCAATCTCAAAAAAACTTTTCAGCATGCTCATATTCAGGGTTTTTCCAAAACGTCGCGGACGAGTAAACAGAGTCACTTCACTTCCCTCGTCAAGAACCTGCTCAATTAACATCGTTTTATCCACGTAATAGTAATTTCCATTGCGAATTTTTTCAAAGCTATCAATTCCAACCGGAAGTTTAATTCTGGTCTCCATACAAACCTCCCTTTTTGTTTCTTGTATTGTCATTGTATACGACAATTACAATATTTTCAAGCTCAACAAGGGCAGAAACAGCATCTGTCTCTGCCCAACTTAATTTTTCAAAATTAATCAATAGTTAACCATGTAACAAGTGGATTCCATTTGTACCACAATGGTCCCAGTGGCTTATCCTCATAGTAGGAAGTCAGTCCATATCGATCCTGAACAATCTTAATTCTTTTCAATGTCCCATCGGGCAAAATCCCTAATGCCCGTGTACACAATCTTCCAGGACCCGGATCAGCAAACAGCCACTTTGCCTGCTTCAGAAATGTCTCTTCTTCAATATCCGTTTTCTCGTGCCAATCTAAGAAAAGTGTATTTTCCCCGGCATGAACATTTTTGACGAGACGGTTGTAGTATCTTTCGCCCCAGGCTGGTAATGTAATCTCTTCCATCACCTGCTCACGCTGTACCTTTTTTGCCGTTTCGATAGCGTCAAACTCCGCCATCACATCTTCTCCAGATACGGCATCAAAGACATCACTAAACTTGTCAAGCATATTGATTCGCTTGATGGTTTCGCCAGTTCGGTGTAGTTCAAACGCCTTCTTTCTGCACGAAATATAGTCGCCCTCGAACAGCACCTTGCCATCGTTTGCTACCAGCTGCCACTTCTGATTGTTGTAGTGGATTCCTTCAAATTTTAACATATTTTTTCCTCTCTTTCTTTAAGTTCCGGGTGAGAATCAAACAATGCTCCTCACCCTTGCACGCGCTTATTCCTCGTCTTTCTCCTGACTTGTCAGGCTGCGTAGCTCACCGATGAAGTTTAAACCAGTCGCAGGTTTGGTCTGCATGAAATACAGATATTCCTTTGCTCTGGTCATCGCAACGTACAGCAGTCTTCTGTACTCAGAAAACAAAGTATAATCAGACTCCTTGTAGGTCCGGCTGCGGCTGTGTACACGGAAAGATTCGACTTCCCAAATGATCACTGCACGCCACTCCAAACCTTTTGAATCATGCGCTGTTACGAGCTGCACGGCATCTGCCTCTTTTGTTTCCATTCGACTTGTCTGCGCAAACATCAACACAGAAGACAGATACTTTTCCATTTCAGCATTTTCCTGTAAAGCAGCCTTTTTCTCAACTGCCTCAGAAATGTCTTGCAAAATGATGTGGCTCTCCAGACCCATGAGTCCCAAAATACGACGGATTGCTGATATGCTTGTTGTTCCTGCATCCAGAATCCAGAAGCTCCGGTACAGCACCTGCACACAGGTGATCAATGGGTCTTCACTACCATCCAGTTCCAGCACATGGTTCTTGTCCAGAATTCCTCCACAGTAGCGATCCATCGCTGTCAGGAAGTTCTCTCCCTGATCAATAGGCAACTCAAATGCCTGATCCGGTGCAATGGTAACTGCCATATGGTACAACAGCTGCGCAGACAAACCATGATAGTACATGGAATAGATGTCGCGTAGGATACCATAGATCGGATCTGCACATGAATATGCCTTTGCGATCTGCGTCGGGACCTCCAGTGCCTGATGCAATGACTCCAAAGCATCATTTGTTCTTGCAATAATCGCAATTTCGTTTAATGCGAGTCCTTTTGACTGGAGCTGACGGATGGTCGAGTTTAAATCCAACAGGGTGCAGCCCTCTTGGAAGATTGGATGAGCTCCCTTTCGGGATGCCGTCAGTTTCTTCGCAATGCGCTCCTCGGTGGATTTCGAAATCACCGCATCTGCCATTGACAAGATTTCCTGTGTTGATCTGAAATTCTCATCAATGACGATCTGCTTTGCGCCCCACTCGCGCGCAAACGCAAGCAGGTAACGATTCGAACCTCCATTGAATGCGTAGATTGACTGATCGTCATCTCCTACCACACAAAGATTTCGATTTTTAGCAGCCAGCAGGTAGACAAACTTCGCACAATCGCCAGATACATCCTGAAATTCATCGACCATGATGTACTCAAACTGTCTCTGATATCTCTGCAGGACGTTCGGATGATCTTCAAACAACTTCAAGCACATCTGGATCTGATCGTCGAACGTGATGAAGTTCTGCGTTGCCTCCGAAAACTTCTCGTAAGCTTCTGCAAATGCTTTCAGATCAATGTCTGCGCGCTGCGGATCATTTTCAAAGCGTTCTGCGTCAAGATGATATTGCTCGCACATCTCTACAAAACGAGCAATCAGACCGCCTCTGCCACTCAGTCTGTCGTAGTTTAAACCACGAATTGGTGGCATCTCTGACAGTACCTGCATGGCAATCTGCATCTTCTCCATGTCGGTTGCTACCTTTGGCTCGAAGCCAAGGCTTTCCGCATTTCGAAGAAGGATATCATAGCCAAGCGCATTTAAGGTACTGACAATCGGCAATTGCCCTCCGTCTGAAAGATACGAGGCGATACGCTCCTTTAACTCCCCTGCTGCCTTATTGGTAAAGGTAACAAGCAGGATTGCCGTCGGAGACACACCATTTTTTAACAGATGAAGTGTACGGCCTACAAGAACAGCCGTCTTGCCACTTCCGGGACCACAGGAAAGAATCACCGGGCCTTTTGTTGCTGCTACCGCCTGCTTCTGAATCGGCGTAAACGTCGGCAGCTTGTATTGCGTATTTGCGGCATTCTTTTCAGTCAGGGTACTTTGCAAGTACTCTTCCGAGAATACCTTAACCTTGCACATATCGTACAGCGAGCAGGCTGCACAGTATGGTGGTTCGGCATTTTTCTCCAGCGCATCCTCTGCCACGCGATAGCCCTTTTCAAGCTTCTCCAGACTTAACGATCCGTCTGGATTTCGAAACTCCAAATAGCGATACCGCATGACGTTTGCATTGCTCTTCGGCTGTCCATCCTCTACTACAAAGGCAGGATTTCTTGCATCACCCTCCAGAAACACAAGGGTGACATCTCCCTTCTCGCAGCCGTTCTTTGCCAGAAAACACAATGCTCCGATGGCATCCATATCAAACTCCATCGGATTCTTGCGGCTTCTGGCACTCACCTGCTCAAAATTCTTTCTTCTGATCAGAAATGCCTCGACACGACCATCTGTATACTGGCACATGCAGTCGATAGTGCCTTTCCTGCCAAATGCCTCCCAGCGAACGTAACGCTTAAAGGAATTGGCAAGCGGGCGCACATCACGCATCCACCAATTTACAAATCTCTCATACAGAAAACGATCCTGCTCCTGCATTGCCGGAAGTTGTGCCTCCAACTGATACCAGGCCGGATCGTAATCTGCAATCCACTTGTCAACAGACTTCATGATCTCCTCTGTCGTTGTCTTTGAATTAACGAGCAGATCAATCAGTTTACGAGCGTTTGACATAAATACACGGGGCTGCTGGTTCCTCAGCACCCCTTTTCGAATCAATGATTCTTTTTTTTCACAGAGCATTCTAAGCTCCTCCTTTCTGTTCTATCATTTCCTACTTCTACCCATTCCCATCTGTTGTTGAAACACACGGTACTTTCGGGTATAATCATAGCTTTCCTTGAAAACAGCATTTGCCGCTGCAAAAAGCTTCGGCTCATACAGTCTCAAAGCCTCCAATTCCTGTTCAAAATCCTGTCCAAATGGACAGCCGGCACATCCGGTTCGCTTTAAACCATACTTTGTATAACAATTACTATGGTTGATGAGGCAGGTCGTTTCATACTGCCTTTTATCCTCCTGTTTGTACCAAAAAAGCGGACGATATACGTCGGTCAGCTTTCCCTTTGTCACCTTAACCGTATCGGTGAGTATTCTTTTTTTAAAACAACTACTAAGTGTAGCCCGCTGCCCACCTTCACTTTTACGAATTCCGACAATTTCCAGCTGATAATCCTTCTCTTTCTTGATCTGATTGATGCAAGCCAGTTTTGAATATTCGCAGCACATTTCGGAGATTCGAAAAGTTGGCGGATTTTGGATCAGAAATTCTTTTAACCACTTGTTGTTTTTGATATTCAATTTCTGCGAGCGATGTCTATTGCACCACCATTCCAACGCTGATTTACAATTGGGATATTCTTGTATCAAAATCTCAAATGGTTTATCCTCCCAAGTGAACCCATGTTTCTGTAAACGGCTCATGTATTCACTTGCAGTTTTGGAAACAAACGGACGCCCATACGTTTTACAATTAATCGGAACGGGTTTTGCAGGTCTCTTACGAAGAATCTCTACGCCATACTTTTCTTCAAGCTCGACTAAGTGATCCTTTGTAGCCTGGTATTCCATTCCCGTATTGTACCACGCATAGGTAACTTTATTGTCTGTATCGCATTTCCAAACAATATCCATCACAATATCACTGTCTGATCCTCCTGATACAGAACACAAAATTGATGAATATTGTGGATTGTTGATGATGGACCATGCCTTTACGAGTCCATCTATAATAACTCCATTTGAAGGGCAGCTTTTAAGCAACTCCTCCAATGTTTTGGGCTTTTCCATTGTACACTTTCCTCACGAACGATATTTCGTTTTTCGTGAGGCAAAGCCATACTTCGCGAGTGTCCTTTTACGCCGCTATCGCATCCCTTTTTCGAAAAAGAGATCTCAACGATTCAGATTCTTTTTCTTGCGGCAACCTTTAAACGCAAAGGTCGAAGCGTACATTAACCAAGCTGGAGCACAGCATCACCAAGGCGAATGATGGAATCCACATGTGGATTGATCATCTTGTGATGTGGATTTTCTGCATTGTAGTCTCTGATGAACATCTCAACCCAAAAGTCAATATATTCATCGTCGTCACCACTCTCCATCACCGTATACTTTTCCGTCTTTCGAAAGTTTCCGGATTCTGTCTGAAATGAAATGGTGATTTTGTAAACTGGCAATGCGATTTGTGTCTTTAGAAAATTTTTCGGATGAACATTTTTTAGTTTTTCCTTCAAATTCTCGTCATACACTTCCACAACATCAATGCCTGTCCGGATGCTGCACTCCTCAAAAAATTTCGACGGGTGCATAAGTTTTCTCCTTTCTTTCAACAAAAAGAGTACCAAAGTATTGGATTTCCAATACCCCAGCACTCTTTTTTCTCAAACTCTTCTTACAGCCACTTTGAGTAATCTCCACTGCTCATCAAATCGCACTCTTCGTGGCAAGTACAGTCCTTTAGCAATTCCTCAATTTTCTTTCGAAAACGATTTGCCTTATGCAGTTTTGCAAGTTGCATCAAGTCGTCATCTGAAAGACTATATCTCAAATCTGATGACAAATCATACCCCTTCTTTACAGCCTTTAAAGCAGCTACGAAGTCCTTTCTGATTGTTGCCTCTTTATATGCATCATCCACAGACACTATTTCTTTGATTTCTGCATATTTTGAAGAGCCTCGAAGAATATCCTCAATTTCGGATTTTCTTTCGTCTATATTCTCCGCTAGAAACAGACTATACGCAATATCTGATTGGAGCAGCATATCGACTATCATCGTTATATCGGATTGGAACAACGCATCAACCTCTGGATATAAACTATCATTTTCCAAATATGAACTATCATTTCCCAGATATCTTTCTCCTATTGCAACATCCAAACAAACCATTTCCTCTATTAAATCCCATTGATCTAAATCCCATTGATCCAAATCTTTGATCATTTTGTACCTCCTTATTTTTCATCTAAAAAAGGCACCAAAAATCTTTCCGATTTCTAATGCCTTTGGGGAAATTCACATTCCATGTAAAAATTTGAATTCAACTTAAAATTTATCCATGCCCTACATCAGTTACTTGTTGCCAGCCAAAATCCAACTCTTAACTGTCTCAACATCGAAGCCAACATCATCGGCAATCTCATCGAGAGATTTTCCTTTAGCATACATTCGAAGAACAGTTAACATCGCCTGTTTCTGCTCACCTTCTGCTCTGCCTTCCTGTCTGCTCTTATCCATGATATCTTGAATTGCCTTACACACGATGATCTTCTCCTTTTGGAAATATTCCTCCTATATTTATTTACTATTGTAAATCAAATTTAGGATTTTTCAAGTCCCCTGGAAAAAAGAGGCTCGTAAAATCATAATGATTTTCCCACCTCTTTCTCCATATGGCTGATTAACCAGCCATGCAACATCAATTGAACGGCAGATCACCGTCTTCCACCCCATCCGGGATGTTCATGAATCCGTATCCGTGTGCATCTGCCTTTGGCTTTGATGTTTGTGCCGGATTTGATCTTGCCGTAGCTGCTGGTACCTGCTCATTGCCTGCTGCCTTACTTTCTGCAAACTCCTGCTCCTCAACAATGATGTCGGTGGTATATACCTTCTGACCATCCTTGTTTGTGTAGCTTCCGGTCTGGATACGTCCCGTGACAATCAGTTTTGTTCCCTGATGGAAATACTTTTCAGCAAACTCCGCTGCCTTATCAAATGCTATGCAAGTCAAGAAATCAGCAGTCTGCTCTCCTGCAGCTGCATTGCGTCCTCTACGATCTACCGCTAAGGTATATCTTGCAATTGCCATCTGACGCTCGCCCTGTGAGTAACGCACTTCTGGATCTCGGGTAAGTCTACCCATTAAAATAACTTTGTTCATATGAACTCCTTTCTTTTTGGCACAAAAAAAGCGCTCCTATGACAATTTGTCAAAGAACGCTAATTAGTGCAATTAATATGTTTTTTACGGTATCTGTACAAAAAAAGGTACAGCAAACAAACCCAGCTTACTCCGGGAGTTTTGCATCTAGCGAAGCACCCTCTGCTCCGCTTCCTTTTTCGTCGTTACCTGTACACTGACAGTATAGCAGAGTAGCCTAAAAAATGCAAGCACTATCAGCGTTTAACTATAGGTTGTTGTATATAACAACCTAGTATTGTAGCAAATTAAAAAGGCAGAAACAGATTGCTCTGCTCCTGCCCTCTTCCTTTTCTCAGTTGCTACATATCACTTACTTGCTGCCTGCGAGATTATGGAAATATAGCCATCCTTTTTCCATGTTAATCTGAGCTGCAATGGTAAGCTCCTGCTTACTATTTGCCCAAACCTTACGTAAATCGTCGAAACGATTTACACAACCATATGCCGTACACTTTGACGGCTCCTGCAAGAGAGCTTCGTATCGGTTCTTGTAAAACCAAAGCGTAAACTCTTTGCCATCAGTTGTCTTAACAGGAACATAGTACGAACCATCTCTTCCCTCTGCCATCACACCATTCGGCTTGACCTTAAAAATCCCCGATTTTTGTGGCTGAGTCGTTTGTTTTTGACTTGTCTGTGGCTGCTTCTGTTGCGGTGTTTCCTGCTGTCTTTGGCTCTGCTGTGATCTCTGTGCCATTTGACCAGATGTCTTTGGTTCAGAAGCCGTCTTATTTTCCGCATGGGCTTTTTTCCATATCTTGTAGATATCGCCCCCTATGCCAAATTCCTCACAGCAATCCTTGAGTCCAGCTGCTTCTGCCTTGCCAAGATTTAACTGCATGGAAGAAGCTCCGAGGAGTTCTGCAATTCCGGGCTTTTGAACTTCGAATGCCACTGTACGCAAATCATCCTCAAGCAATTGTAACTTAACATCTACCGTCAGCAAGTCGAAACTGCCGTGCTTTTGGTTCTCTGCATGCTGCACGAGCAAATTCGTAACTATTCTGCGATATCCTATGCGGCCCAGCACCTTATCGAGTCTATCAATATACATCCAACTAGGTGCATATGGGCGCGCCTCTTCTGGTGATGTTTTTCCCACATACTTGCCCTGTTGTCTTTTTGTGTCTGCAATATCTGCATTGAGATCACGCAGATATTTTGCGTCAAAATCAACGGACAGTTCTTTGAATACTTTTTCCCAATCTCTCATTTCTCTTTCCTTTCTTCTTCGTTTGCCTCCACCATCCACGCCATTGCAATCTGAAATAGCCTTTCGACTTCTGGCAGGATCTCCATGAGACCATAGCCCATCAAATAGCCCATATTCGCTATTGCCTCACTTCTTTTTTGATTCGTTCTTCCAATGTCATTTTGTCTCCTTTCACATTGATAGGAGCCTTTGTATCAACTCCTATCATTTCTGTCTCAATAAATATAAAATATAGCAATCGGACGTTGCTATTATTTATTCCAAAATTATTCCAAAACCGCGTCTTTGTAGATGGCGCAGTCAGGTTTTGCTTGGCTTGATACACAAGCGTGTACCGAATTTTCAGACAATGGAGCATTCGATACTACGCTTATTATCACAAGATACTTGTCCTCATTGCAACCTCTTCCATAAATCTCCTTGTTAGTGATTGTCAGTTCTTGCTGGCCGTCTCCCACAAGTGTAACTTCTGGAAAATGCACAGTTTTAAAATCATCGCTCCAACTTGGATAATCCACCTCAATGATATACGTCATTGAGTATACCGCAGTAGGGAACGTGACTAACAACGTATTTGTTGCGATGAGTTGTTCCGTCTTCTTTTCCTTCCGATGTATAACGGTGGCTCTGTCCCCATCCCATATGTCACGGGCTGCAAGCAGATTAAGTTCAACCTCGTCCAATTTCTGGTTAACGTAGGCTGGGTTGTTCAGCTCACCGTCTGCCAATTTCTGAGGTAATGTCGGATTTGGTCGCAAGGATTCGTCCGACATAATAAATGCGCCACCCATGAGCAGCGCAACCATCATTGCTAGCACGACATATCTAAGCATTCTCTTCATCATTTTTCTCCCTCTGTCGCCTCTGCGACAAGCAATTAATATTCTACCACATCCTTTGCTTCGTGCCTACAAACAACTGTTGATAGTTGCTGCAAGCACGAACAAACTGTAATCTATTGCAAGTACACATCCTTTTCTATCGTGTACTCCGGATGGGAGCCACTGCTTATCAAAACATGCACCTGATCCGTCGGCAACGGATCTTTTGAGCTGACTGTGCATGTCACCAGAAATGAATTCTGGCGAGAACTGCGCCCAAATTCCTGCGTCCGCAGAAGGGTCACATCACCATCACTGGCAACTTTGACTTCTGGCAAATGAGTTGCACGCAGCTCATTATCCCAGTCCGGAAAGTCAACCTCGATAACATATGTCATCGAATACAACTCCGGCCGGATATATGGCATCCGCAAGAGTGATTTCTTAAACGCTATTGCCCACAAGTCATTTGCTCCTCGTAGCGTCAGTTCAACCTCATTTAATTTGCCACATACGAAAGACGCATCTTTCAACGCGTCCTCGACAACCTCTGTCTGCGCAGCCTGCGGTACTGTCGGCTGAAAGCCAATAAAGATAGCAAGCATAATCATTGTCGCTGCAGTCACTACTACAGTGACCTTTCCCGGTTTCTTTCCCATAGTTTTCTCCTTTCCAACCGCTTTGCGGTAAAAAAATGGCAATACTGCCAGACTTTCGATCCGACAATATCACCACTCTTGTTTAGGGATTTCTCCCTTTGCATCAAAAAGGTGCAACCTTTGAAACAGGTCACACCTTTTGTATTCATCCTTCTTTTGCGCAGGAACCCGCGTCCGACGTGTAGGGCGCGGGTTATTGACATTTGTATATGCTCGCAGGATTAGTTAATCTTTTTTCCAGATCGACAGGATCAAACTGACCATCAATATTATGACGTCAATTAGAATACATAGTATTCTCTGAGTTTGAATACTGCCGCTTCTTCTACTACTACTACTCCTTCTGCGTTTTTGTTTTTTTTTGCGAACAAAAGATGCCTCGAATACATCCCCTGCCGGAATATAAACGGTCTTCCAGTCCATTTGTGCGCAGCAAGCGACTTCAACCTTGCTTCTGTCCAGTCTACCAATGCAAACATACAGACCTGGATAGACGGCACTTCTGAAGTCCTGCCCCGAAAAAAACGCAGGCATTGAATTGTGGGAATGCACTTCGCAAAACAACGCGGCATCTCCACTCAATGCTTCCTCCGGCTGATCAGCATCCTCGAACTGAACAAAATCGAGGGCTTGTACCGTCGGTGTCAGATGATGCACAAAAAAAGTTCCGTCCCTACGAATGTACACTCTTGCGGCATCCTCAAGAGGCATTGCCAGACGAAACAATGCAATCAGCTCTCTAAGAATTTCCTTCGGCATCTTTTGCGACAAAGAAAAATGCAACGCCTGATTTGGATACTGTACAAATGTTCCTGCCGGAACTCTCTGTACTTTTCCAAACTCATCACTATCAGCCACATGAAAACGGGCAGCGTCGCCACCACCATCATCCAAAAACGCCTCGGCCTCCTGTCTACTGTCGAAGGTAGGAAAAAAAGCCCCCTTACCCTGCATATAGACAAGAACCTGAATGAGATTCTCTGTCTTTTCCGTTCCTGCCACTGGGACATTTTCCATGTAACAGAAGTCGGTTTTCACGTCTTTCAGTGCCGTGTACTTATCAAGGACAATGTCCTTAATCTTCTGCATCGGCACCGAAGACTCACCACCAAAATCTTCCGCAGTCAGTGTAGCCGGCATTGCTCCGAATGTGAAGCAAACCTTGACTGGCAGTTTAACCTTCTTCTCTGCCTTTACCGCTGCCTTCGCTGCTACCTTTGATCCGGTTCCCTGCGCACTCTTCTGATAGAAGAAGTGTGGTCTGAAAGCTCCCTCTTTAAACAGTGCCTTGACAGTCAGAGGGAAGGTTTTCGCGTTAATTCCGGACAGTTCAGGAATAACCGTCAATGCCGCCAGTGGGTCTTTTACGCCTGATGGAATTGGGTAATCTACATCATAGAACGCCCATGCCATTTGCACCTCTTTCTCGCCTTTTGGAATTGGTGCATACAATCCATCGGCCAGTTTGATCACGGAACACTGATCATACTCCGGATATGCAGCTACGAATTGGTTACGCAAATCTTTGATACAATACGTTCCGTCGTCAAGTGGTACCGATACGGAATCACCCTCTCTGACCATCCGATCTTCTGGTGACACCTCCGTTTCCGGCTCTACAGTTGAGTACGGCAAAGCCGCAACAACTGCTTCACCAAACTTGAAAAAGACGAAGTATTCTGCCTCCAGAAAGCTCTTTTCCTTCAGCAGTTCCTTCAGCTGCGCTACCGACTTGTTTTCGATATCGAAAACAGCTGGCGGGCAAAAAAGTTTGCCCTTCGCAATCACGGTGTCCTCTGCCAAAGGACTAACCTCTGGCTTAGTAGCCTTCTTTGCCGCAGCCTTTTTTTCATCCGACTTAGTCTGTCCCTGTGCTGCTGGCTTCTGCTTAGCCTCCTTATTATTATTGCTTTTTTTCGTCGGCTCAAACGTCAGACCTTCTAACGATAGCTGTCCAAACATATTTTCTCCTTCCGCCGTATGTACGGCTAACTTAATGATAAATATTAAAAGGCACCAACGAAACGTCGATACCCTTCTTGCAACTTAAATTTATCACGAGTCCGAGACTATTCCTCGCCTTCGTCCTCTTCCTCTCCCAGTGCCAGTGTCATGCGTAAAATCTTTGCAGGATCTTTGTGATGTCTCTCTGTCAAAGTCTGCAACAACTCACCTGCCTGCACCAGTGCGGTAATATCCACGTTCTGATACTTACCGGACTCTCCCTGCGTACATACGCATTCAATGGAAACATTTCTTAATGCCCGGTATGCGTACTGAAGCGCTGATATGATTGCAAACTGTACTGTTGTACTGGCGAAATGTAAACAAACATACAAATGATCACCATCCTCCAACAGTGGAATCAGCTTTGTCAGTAGTTCAAGGGAACCATCTGCCGCTGAAAAATCAACTGCAATCATTGTCACTTTTCCAGAACGATTCTTATTAACAATTTCTCGTTCTAATAAGCTCACATTGAATTCGGATCTTGCATCACCTGTTGCAGTGATAGCAATGACCTGAATTTCTTCATTGCTTTCCGTATACCCCGTTAGCAGTGGAGTCAACGGGAAACGAGTTGTATCCTTATTGAAAAGTTGCTTATTTCCTACTGCCTCATATACATGAGACTCCAGAACGCTTGTAGGCATGATACAAATAAATTTTTTCATAATTTTTTCCTTTCCGGGCTTTATGCCCTTAAAACAGTTAAGAGGCAAACTGCTATGCACTTACCTCTACAAACTACTACAGAGACACCGACAACCGCCGATGCCCCAAACAACAGATTACGATAAGAGAAATACGTTTACATACAGGCGCGCATGCGCAACCTGACGATCAACACGATATCCCCTTTCGCGAGCATATTCCACGAACTCATCATCTAACGCTAACTTGCATAACACACGCGCCAGACGATTCCATTCGCCAACATACTCCACATCTTCCCCCTTTCCTCCGTAACATAAGAGCCAGGCATCCAATGCCTCGGCAAACAGTACGTTTTTAATTTACATATTTTTCTCCTTCCGCCTTTGTCGGCTTATAATATATAAAAAGCCCCTATATGCAGCTGCTCTAGCATCCACATAAAAAGGACTTTCTTTCAAAACAAGATATTTAGGGCAATAAAAAAAGCACAAAAAATCTATTTGATTTCCAGTGCTTAAAACCCAATTAAACAATACGACTTCTCTCCTATCTGTACGTAAAAATCGTACAGCAAACAGACCCAGTTTTATCCGGGAATTTTGCATTTAGAAAAGCAAGCGTCTGCTTTTCTCTCCTTAAAAAGTCGTAATCGTTATCGTATGTTTACATGATAGCATACTCTTTTTCAAAATGC
>OLOR01002823.1_pt1 | contig 13031 bp, 10 predicted proteins | sample 1672521 | NCBI WGS metagenome assembly OLOR01 (sample SAMEA3136695, study PRJEB25190) | human gut metagenome | biome: human gut; feature: human-associated habitat; material: faeces | place: Austria | collected 2013
GACTCCGCCGGGCTTTTTGCTTTAAAAAAGAGGGCTTTTCTGCCCTCTTAAACGTCAGCGCTGTTTTTTAGCGGCTATTCTTGTTCTGCTGCGAACCGTGGCAGTTCTGCTGGGAGTTCTGCGAACGGGGGTACATACCGACGCTGTTTTTCTGCTGGGAATTCTGCTGTGAGCCGTGGCAGTTCTGCTGGGAATTCTGCTGAGAATTGCGCTGCTGGGAGTTCTGCTGCGAACCGTGGCAGTTCTGCTGAGAGTTCTGCTTCTGCGAATTGCGGCAGTTCTGACCGCTCTGCTCGCCGGGCGCGCCGAATGTGGACTGACTATTTTGACTGTTCATATCAAACAATCTCCTTTCTTTTGCTTTACAGCCATAGTATGTGCATCGAGGGTCGAAATATTCCGGATATAGAATGGCAAAAATATATTTGGCATTTTTTATGAAATTTACACTCAAATGCGGTATAATACTCATACGCTGGTGCGTAATACGGGATTTGGAGCATGATTTATGCAATCTAAGAGAAAATATATTTTTTTATCGGCGCTGATATTAGCAATGCTGCTCTGTGCGGCAGGATGCAAATCCAGCGAGACGGACAAAATACAAACGCTGGAGACTGACTTCGCCGTTGCTGTCAGCAATATGAAATTTGACAAAGCATATGAATGCATAGCTGCGTATGGAGATGCGCCGGATAAAGAGCAATTCGTAGAGGATTATCAGTACATAATAGATGCTTTGGAGATCTCATCTATAAGCATCTCTGATATTCATACATCAGTGGTGGCGGGCACAAGTTATTTCGCTTATACCGTGACGTACAAATCGGAAAAAATAGGCGATATAACTTTTGATTGTAATCCGCGCATAGTACTTAACGGAGATAAATATTATCTGCAGTACGATCCGGAAATGATACTGGAGAATTATGAAAGCGGAGACAAAATTAAATACATAACTCTGCCGGGCCAGCGCGGCGAGATATTTACTTCGGATGGAACTCTGATAGCGCAAAATACATATGCAGATACTGTCTGCATATCTCTCGTCGAGGCGGGAGACAATTTGGACATAGATACTACAGTTTCCAGCCTTGCGTCTATATTAAGCCTGAGCGATACAGAGCAGGAGAAAATAAAAACAGCATATGCCTCTGCCGTGGAGAACAACTACGCTGTAGTTTCTGTAAAAGCGTTTTCGCACGGGAGCATTTCAGACGAGCTTGAAGCTCAGCTTACAGCTATAAAAGGCGTTACTATAGATACTGACAGCGTGACGTATCAGCGATATTACCCATACGGGACTATATATGCTCATGTCACGGGATATACAGGTCAGCCCGACGAGGAAACGCTTAAAAAGCTGACGGATGAGGGATACTCTTCTTCCAGCGTAGTTGGAAAAACGGGAATAGAGAGCGCGTATAATGATAAGATGCTGGCGAAAGACGGAATGCGCGTTGTGCTGATAAACTCTGACGGCGGAGTTAAATCCGTGCTTTATGAAAAGGCGGCAGAAGACGGTCAGGATGTAGTTCTGACGATAGATGACGAGCTGCAGCAGCGTGCCTACTATCAGATGGAAACACAGCTCAAAGACACTCAGACAGGCGTGGTGATAGTCATGAATAAAAACACGGGAGAGGTACTCTCTCAGGTCAGCTATCCGTCCTATAATGTAAACGATATGTTTTTCGGAGTGTCGGAAGAAAAGTGGAAGGAACTCTCGGATGAAGACGGAAAACTCCCGATATACAACCGCGTGACTCAAGGGCTGTACATTCCCGGATCTCTTCTCAAGCCTTTTACGGCCTCTATATGTATAGAGAAAGGTGCGATAACTAAGGACAGTGTTTTTCCATATGAAAGCGAACTGGTAAACGACAAACTTTCGTGGACCAGAGGCGGGACTTGGACTAATTATCCAATAACACGAAACGAAGTTACTTACGGCGGCATGGATATGATAAACTGTCTTGCGAACTCTGACAATATCTATTTTGCATGGGCTGCACTGAAGCTTTCGGATGAACAGGGAGCGAGTGTGTTCAAAGACTTTCTGTCCGGCATAGGCACGGGCGAAGCGGTGCCGTATGATTTGAGCACGGCGACGTCTCAGCTGTTGAACGAGGACACAACTCTTTCTGACAGACTGCTGGCCGATATGGCATTTGGTCAGGGCGAGCTGCTGTATACTCCGCTTCAGATCATAACTATGTACACAATGTTTTCAAACGACGGAGATATATTACAGCCCCGTCTTGTGGATTCCATCTATCAGGGAGACGCCCAGAATTATGAGCAGACGTACAAATCCCAAAGGACGGTCTGGAAGCAATCGGGTATATCTTTAAGTACGATGGAGGATGTGATGGAAGGCTTGAGAGAGGTGGTGTACGGCTCAGACAACAGCACGGCTAAGGCCCTGCGGATAGACGGACAGAAGATAGTGGCCAAAACAGGTACGGCTCTCAAGGGCAGCGATAAAACAGAGACAAACTCGTGGGTTGTTGCATTCCAGGAGGACGGTGATAAGCTGGTTCTTGTGCTCATAGAGGGTCCGAGAGAGACAGGAAACCCTGCTAAATTTGACATTGCGCGCGAGATGCTGCTGGGTACATATGAGCAGCAGGATGAAACCTCGGATAATTCTGAGGAAAGCGCGTCTCCGAGCGAGAGCGCATCTCCGAGCGAGAGCGCAGCGCCTAGCGCAAGCGCATCGCCGAGCGCGAGTGCAGCGTCCGGCGCAAGCGCGTCAGCGAGCGCAAGTTCAGGCGCCTCTGCCGTTCGCATACAGTAAAAATAAATTAAAATATTTAGCATAATAAAAACCGACCTTATACCTATATAAAAAGGTGTAAGGCCGATTTGTTTTTTATATTTAAGATATAGATGATTTGAGCTTGTCTATGCTTAGGCGAAGTCTGCGGAGTGTTTCATCTTTGCCGAGCAGGGCAGCTGCCTCAAAAGCGCCGCCCGGTGTGACCTTTGTGCCTGTTATGGCGATTCTGAGCGGCCAGAGTATTTTACCGTTTTTCTCACCTGTTGTTTTAATGTAATCCATTACAGCGTCGTGCAGAGCGGCTGCGCTGTAATCCTCCTGCGATTCCATAACGGGGAGAAGCCCTTCGAGTATGGGAAGGGAGATTTCAGGATTAGTTTTCATCTTTTTATGAGTATAGAGCTCTATGTCGTAGTCCGGCATTTCGCTTAAAAAAGAGATCTTTTCCGGAATTTGCGCGAGAGTTTCCAGCCTGGGCTGGAGCAGCTCAGCGATAAATCTGCGGTCGAACTCTCCTTTTAGAGCTTCGTCAAAATAGGGCTTAGCTCTCTCGAGGAATTCGTCGGTGTCCATTCGGCTGATATACTGTGCGTTCATCCACGTCAGCTTTTCGTTATCGAATATAGACGGGGACTTGCTTATTCCGTCAAGGTCAAAAGCCTCTGCCAGCTCGGACAGAGAGAATATCTCCTGTTCGCCGCCGGGGCTCCAGCCGAGAAGCGCGATGTAGTTTATTATTGCCTCTTTGAGATAGCCTTTTTTTATGAAGTCCTCATAGGAGGCGTCTCCGTTTCTCTTGGAGAGCTTGTGCTGCTTGTCCTTCATAACGGGGGGGAGGTGTATGTACTTGGGTCTTTCCCATCCGAATGCGTCGTATAGGAGATTGTATTTGGGAGTAGAGCTGAGATACTCTATTCCGCGTATGACGTGCGTTATACCCATCAGATGGTCGTCTATTACGTTGGCGAGATTGTATGTGGGCCAGCCGTCGCTTTTTATTAGTATGTTGTCCTCCATATCGCTCATGGGTACGGAGATAGTGCCGTAAACCATGTCGTCATAGCTGCTTTCGCCATCTGTCGGGATATTCTGACGTATGACGTAGCTTTCTCCGGCGGCGACTCGGCGTTTAGCCTCCTCGAGCGGGATATGAGAGCAATGCTTGTCGTATTTTGCTACTTCGCCCTTTTTGCCGGCCTCGTCCTTCAGCTCTTGCAGACGCTCCTTGGTGCAGAAGCAATAGTATGCGTCGCCCTGCTCGACGAGCTGCTCGGCATATTTTAGGTATATGTCCTTACGGTCGCTCTGTATATAAGGGCCGAAATCCCCGCCGACGTCCGGACCTTCGTCATATGTGAGACCGCAGTCCTTGAGGGTGGAGTATATTATGTCGCATGCGCTCTCGACGAGTCTTTCTCTGTCTGTATCTTCTATGCGAAGTATGAAATCCCCGCCGTTTTTCTTGGCGTAGAGCCATGCGTAAAGCGCTGTGCGCACGCCGCCGATGTGCAGGTATCCTGTCGGGCTGGGTGCGAATCTTGTTCTTACTTTCATTCTCTTCTGTTTCCTCTGTTTACTAATTATATATGTCTATATGTCAAGTTTCACAAAAAGCGGAGTTGATTATTTCTTCATCGCTTTAGCGAAGCTGTCTTTGAGCGAGACGATTTTATTGAAGGTGGGCTGCTCTGCGGAATGCTCTTTGGAGTCGGCGCAAAAATAGCCCATGCGCATGAACTGGAAGCGGTCCCCCGGCTTTGCGCTGAGAAGGTGAGGTTCAATTTTGGCGCTGAGCACTTCTATCGAGTTGGGGTTCAGCCTCTCCATGAAGTCGCCCTCTGTTTCCTCCGTGAGCAGATAATCGTACATACGAACGGTGGCGTCCGCTGCCTTGGAAGCGTCTACCCAGTGCAGCGTGCCTTTTATCTTGCGCTTGGAGTTTACGTCTCCCGTCTTGGACAAGGGATCGTATGTGCAGTATACGGCGGTTATATTGCCGTTTTCATCCTTATCGACGCGCTCGCCTTTTATGATATAGGCGTTTTTCAGGCGGACTTCCTTGCCCAGAGCCAGGCGGAAATATTTGCTGTTGGGAGCCTGCTCCATGAAGTCCTCCTGCTCGATATACAGCTCGCGGGAGAAGGGCATTTCGTGCGATGTATCGCTGCCGGGGAGATCCTCGCAGCTCATGTATTCCGTCTTGCCTTCGGGGTAGTTTTCAATTATGAGCTTGAGCGGGCGCAGGACTGCCATGACGCGCGGAGCGGTGTTGCCGAGGCCTTCGCGGACGCAGTGCTCGAGAAGCTTCACGTCCACCTCGCTGTTTGCTTTTGCCACGCCTATGCGCTCGCAGAAGTCGCGGATAGACTCCGGCGTGTAGCCTCTGCGGCGCAGGCCGCTTATGGTAGGCATTCTCGGATCGTCCCAGCCGTCCACAATGCCTTCGTCAACGAGCTTTCTGAGGTAACGCTTGCTCATTATCGTGCGTGTGAGATTCAGACGTGCAAACTCGTACTGATGAGGAACATTTTCACATTCGCAATTTTCTATTACCCAGTCATATATGGGGCGATGGTCCTCAAATTCCATAGTGCAGATGGAGTGAGTTATGCCTTCGTATGCGTCCTCGAGAGGGTGGGCGAAGTCGTACATGGGGTAGATGCACCAGTCGTCGCCTGTGCGATGGTGAGCTGAATGTACGATGCGGTATATTACGGGATCGCGCATATTCATGTTGGGGCTGGACATATCCACCTTGGCGCGGAGGACTCTTTCGCCGTCCTTAAATTCGCCGGCGCGCATGCGTGCGAAAAGGTCGAGGTTTTCTTCTATCGGACGGTTGCGGTAGGGGCTTTCCTTTCCCGGCTCGGTTAGAGTGCCGCGGTATTCACGTATCTCGTCTGCGGAGAGCTCGCATACGTATGCGAGACCTTTCTTTATGAGTATTACAGCGCGTTCGTACATGTATTCGAAATAGTCGGAGGCATAGAGCTTGTCCTTCCATTCGAAACCCAGCCATTTTATGTCCTGCTCGATGGAGCGGACGTATTCCTCGTCCTCTTTGGCGGGGTTTGTGTCATCGTAGCGGAGGTTACATGCGCCGCCGTATTGCTGCGCCAGTCCAAAGTTTAAGCATATCGACTTTGCGTGTCCGATGTGCAGATAGCCGTTTGGCTCCGGAGGGAAGCGAGTGAGCACGGAGGTGTGCAGACCGCTTTCCAAGTCTCTGTCGATGATTTCCTGTAAGAAGTTGCGTGATTTGCTTTCGTTAGACATGGCGAGATCCTTTCGTGTTGCCGGCCAGAAGCCGAGCCTGAGTAGTATCAAAAAAATAAAAGAGCTTCGACTGCTGATGCCTTAATTATTTATGATAAGTTTTGTTGTTTATAATAGTCAGAGAGCGATAAATCTGCTCAAGCAGGACTATTCGTGCCAATCTGTGCGGCAGAGTGAGCAGAGAGAGGGACATGAGCTCGTCGGCGCGCGCTTTGACCTCGGGAGAGAGGCCGAGAGACCCGCCGATGACAAAGCAGAGTTTTTGCGAAGAGAGAGCCGAGGAGCGGATTTTCTTCGAGAGCGCAATTGTGTCGGGCTGCTTTCCTTCTATTGCGAGAGCGATAACTCTTTCGTCGGGTCTGATAGCGGCGAGAATGCGCTCGCCCTCTTTTTTCATGACCTGAATTTCTTCTGCTGCGGAGAGAGACTCCGAGGCGCGCTCGTCCTTCAGCTCTGTCAGCTCCAGATCTGCGTAGCGCTTTATGCGTTTGGCGTATTCCGATTCCAGAGGCTGCTCCTCCCGCTTGCTCTTCCCGACGTATATTATGCGTATTTTCTGCATGTTTTCAAACCCCGAATACTCCTGTCACTGCGAGTTTCTGAGTGAGCGCGAGGGCTATATCCACGCCGACGCGCACGCCCTCCTCCGCCAGACCGTCGCAGACAGTCCTGTACGCCAGCGGCTCGGTGTTGTTGTGCTCGGAGAGATGCGCGAGGAGAACTCCGCGCACTCCGCGTTCTGCCAAAGCCTTCGCCGCTCGGCATGAAGCTATATTGGACAGATGACCGTGAGCGGAGAGTATACGCTGCTTCAGACTGTACGGGTACGGCCCGTTTTTGAGCATTGTCTCATCGTGGTTGGATTCCAGCAGGACTATGCTGGAGTCTGCGAGCGTATCCAGCATATCGCGCGTTACTTTTCCGGTGTCCGTGAGTATTCCGACCTGCTTTCCTCCGGCGCAGAGCGCGTATCCGGTAGGATCGGCCGCATCGTGCATCAGAGGGATAGGCCGGGCGCATATATCGCCGATGTAAAATTCTCCGCGGTCTATTACGCATTCGTTTTTAGCCTTGATGCGCCCTATGTCGCTTTGCATGGCTTCCCATGTCAAGGCGTTGGCGAAGATGGGAATGTCGTATCTGCGGGAGAGCACGCCCACGCCGCGGATATGGTCTGTATGCTCATGCGTGACGAGAATGCCGGAGAGCTCGGCGGGCGAGGCTTCTATCTGCGCCAGAGCTTTTTCAATTGCGCTGCCTGACATCCCTGCATCTACGAGCAGAGAGGTCTTGTCCGTGCTTATATATGTGCTGTTTCCCTTGGAGCCGCTGAAGAGCGGCGCGATAGTCAGTTTCACCTGCGTCCTCCATTTCCTGATACTTTATTATAGGCGTATTTTTGCAAGTTTGCAAGTATTCTTACGGCTGTTGCGGTGTTTTTGAGTATAATTGAGCCGAAAAAAGGCGATGTACAACAAGATAAGGTACATCGCACAAAGAGTTACTCAGGACGCTCCCAGCAGGAGACCTATGCTTCTTACTATGAAAGCGACTATCCACGCCACGGCGCATTGCCCGACGGCGACGCCCGCGGCCCATTTGCCGCCGAGCTCGCGCTTTACAGACGCGACGGCTGCGACGCAGGGAGTATACAGCAGGCAGAACACGAGCAGACTCAGAGCTGAGAGAGGAGTCATAGCTGTGGAGATACTCGCTGCGCTGCCGTACAGCACGGTAAAGGTCGAGACTACGCTCTCTTTTGCCATAAAGCCGGATATGAGAGCCGTGGAGGCGCGCCAGTCTGCAAAGCCAAGAGGGGCGAATATCGGTGCGATAACGCCGGCGACGAGCGCCAGTATGCTGTTATGAGAATCGCTGACTATGTTGAGATGTGTGTCGAAGGTTTGCAGGAACCATATGACTATAGTCGCGATGAAAATCACAGTGAAGGCTCTTTGCAGAAAATCCTTGGCCTTTTCCCAGAGGAGCTGACCCACGTTTTTAGCTCCCGGCATTCTGTAGTTGGGCAGCTCCATAACGAACGGAACGGCCTCGCCTTTGAAAACGGCCTTGCGCATGAGCATCGCCATGAGGATCCCCGTGACTATGCCGAGGGCATAAAGTCCTATCATGACGATTGCGCCTCTCCCCGGGAAAAAAGCTGCTATGAAGAAGCTGTATACGGGAAGCTTGGCGGAGCAGCTCATGAAGGGTGTGAGCAGTATAGTCATTTTTCTGTCGCGTTCGGAGGGTAGCGTTCGGCTCGCCATAACTCCGGGCACTGTGCAGCCGAAGCCGACCAGCATGGGTACGATGCTGCGTCCCGAGAGCCCTATCTTGCGCAGGAGCTTATCCATTACAAAAGCGACTCGAGCCATATAGCCGCTGTCCTCCAGCAGAGACAGGAAGAAAAACAGAGTGACTACGACAGGCAAAAAGCTGAGAACGCTGCCTATGCCGGTGAATATGCCGTCTATGACGAGAGAGTGCAGCGTTTCGTTTACATTCCATGCGGAGAGAGCGGCGTCTGCCGTGTCGGTCAGCCATGATATGGCTATTTCCAGCAGATCGGAAAGCCATTTGCCTATTACGTTGAACGTGAGGAAAAATACAAGACCCATTATGCCGATGAACGCGGGGATTGCGGTATATTTGCCGGTCAGTATTCTGTCGATTTTTGTGCTTCTGATATGCTCCTTGCTCTCTCTTGGCTTGGTCACTGTTTCCGAGCATATTTTTTCTATAAAGCTGAAGCGCATGTCTGCTATCGCGGCGGCTCTGTCCATGCCTCGCTCTTTTTCCATCTGCTGTATTATGTGTTCGAGGGCTTCTTTTTCGTTGTCGTCCAGATCCAGTTTATCCAGTATGAGAGTGTCGCCCTCGGCTAACTTGCTCGCGGCGAATCTTACCGGGATTTCTGCGCGCTCGGCGTGATCTTCTATAAGGTGCATTATGCTGTGCAGACATCGGTGCACTGCGCCGCCGTGAAGCTGAGGGTCACAAAAATCCTGCCGCCCGGGGCGCTCCTGATATTTCGCGACGTGCATGGCATGGCTGATAAGCTCGTCTATGCCTTCGTTTTTCGCTGCTGCGATTGGAATTACGGGTATCCCGAGCATGGCTTCCATTTCGTTTACGCGAATGGAGCCGCCGTTGCTGTGAACCTCGTCCATCATGTTGAGCGCGAGAACCATGGGAATATCCAGCTCCATCAGCTGTAGTGTGAGATAGAGATTTCGTTCTATATTTGTGGCGTCGGCTATATTGATTATGCCTTTGGGATGCTCGTCCAAAACAAACTGACGTGTGACTATCTCTTCGCTGGAATATGGCGACATGGAGTAAATCCCGGGCAGGTCGGTGACGAGTGTTTCGTCGTGCCCTTTTATGCTTCCGTCTTTGCGGTCTACGGTGACTCCGGGGAAATTACCTACTCGTTGGCTGGAGCCCGTGAGCTGATTAAAAAGAGTGGTCTTTCCGCAGTTTTGATTGCCGGCGAGCGCAAAGGTCACTGTCGTGCCTTCGGGCAGAGGTGTTTCAGAAGCTTTCACGTGGTATTTTCCGCCTTCGCCCAGCCCGGGGTGAGGTATCTGGCGTTTTTTCAGCTCTGCGGGAGGCCGTTTGGTGTTGTCGCGTATGTCCTGAATTTCAATTTGCTCAGCGTCTGCGAGACGGAGCGTCAGTTCATAGCTGTGTATTCTTATTTCTATAGGATCGCCCATAGGCGCGTATTTCACCATAGTTACGTCAGCGTGAGGTATTATGCCCATATCCAGAAGGTGCTGACGGAGAGAACCGTCTCCGCCGACAGCTCGGACGGTGGCGGTTTTGCCTATGGGGAGGTCTTTTAGTGTCATGCCATACTCCTTTTAGTAAAAAATACTTTTTGAGAAAAAAGCTCAATACAGAAAAAACTATTATAAGAATATTCTGCGAATAGAAGATAAAATAATAAAAAAATAACGTATTATGTCGTCTGCAAAAAAAATTATTCAGAAAATTTGACAGCTTTTTTCAAAATACGCACCGCTGCCAGCGCATCTTCCTCTCCGAGTGATTCCAGAAATTTCTCATAGTAATCTATTGCGTCGTCGTATGTTTTTATAATGCTGTGTTCGCCGTCTTGTGTGAGATACACAAAGACCTGCCTTCTGTCTAAAAGGTCAGTCTCTCTGCGAATAAAGCCTTTTTTCTCTAAGCTGCTGAGTATATTTGCCATTCTTCCGGAAGAGAGACCGGTCTTTTTTGCCAGCTCGCCGGATAGGGCAGGGCCGGAGCGGCGAAGAAGGCAGAGCATGACGCCTGTTTCGCCGCGGGAGGGAAAACATCCGCGAAGTTCGTCCAGTTTTTTTGCGGAGTAAAATTGTACGTCGCAAAACTGTTCTGCTAATTCTCGATATGACATACTATTCCCTCCGTTACATGCGATTTTATACGAGGTTATTATAGTCTAACTCGACTGCATTGTCAACGAATTTTCGACAAAATAGCGCAAAAAAAGAGACAGGCTGTGCTGTCTCTTTGCGTTTTAAGTTTATTTTCTTTCGTATTTGGTGTGTTCGTTTATCATTTTCTGCTTTAACTCGTACAGTCCGTCCGAGAGATCGACCTTGTAGAGATGCGGATACACCAATCTGCGGTATTCGTCCCAGAAGGTATTCAAATCTGCTTTGCAATATTCTTGAATTTCACTTACGCTCGGAGATTCGTAGACCTGTTTTCCGTCTATGAATACGGGAATCAGCAGCTCTTTCATTTTGAACTTGGAAAGGTGTGTCTTTTTCCAGGGCTCCAGCGGGTCGAAAATAGTGAGAGGTTTAGTTTCATCTATCGTTTCGTCGTCTAGCATTATGAGATCCGCGATGGCCATGCCTGTCGTATAGCCATAGAGGCGGACGACTTTTTTATATCCCGGATTCGTTACCTTCCAGAAGTTTTCGCTGATTTTGATTTTAGGCTCAAGCGGAGCTCCGGGCTTCATTTCCATAGCGGCCAGCTTGTAAACTCCGCCGAGTGCGGGGCAGTCTTTGCTCGTTATCAGCTTAGTGCCGACGCCCCAACTGTTTATGCATGCTCCCTGAGCTTTCATCTCGTGTATCAGGTTTTCGTCCAGATCGGAAGAAGCGCATATTATGGCGTCGGGGAAACCTGCTTCGTCCAGCATTCTGCGGCAGACCTTGGAAAGATACGCCAGATCGCCGCTGTCCAGTCGGATGCCCAGGGGCTTGTGCCCTGCGGCGGCGAGTTCTTTAAAGACCGTGATAGCGTTGGGAACGCCGCTGCCGATTGTATCGTATGTATCGACGAGCAGAAGGCAGGCGTCGGGGAAGGTGCGCGCGTATGCGCGGAACGCATCCAGCTCGGAGTCGAAGCTCATTATCCAACTGTGCGCATGAGTGCCGGATACGGGAATGTCGAACATTTCGCCTGTCAGTACATTAGAGGTGGAATTGCATCCGCCTATGACCGCTGCTCTCGCGCCGTATATGCCTGCGTCGGGCCCCTGGGCTCTGCGCAGACCAAATTCCATTACAATGTCGCCTTTGGCGGCGTATACGACTCTGGAAGCCTTGGAGGCGATCAGGGTCTGATGGTTTATTATAGTGAGCATGGCGGTTTCTATGAGCTGCGCCTGCGCTATAGGAGCTTTGACGCGGACGAGCGGTTCGTAAGGGAAGACTACAGTACCTTCCGGCATTGCATATATCTCGCCTGTGAACTTGAAATCGCGCAGATAGTCGAAGAATTTCTCATCGTCAAAGAGACCGAGAGTTTTTAGATACGCGATGTCTTCGGCGGAGAAGTGCAGATCGCGTATAAATTCGATTAGCTGTTCGAGACCGGCCATAATTGCGTAGCCGCCGAAGCCTTCCGTGCGGCGGTAAAATACGTCGTATACCGCCTCGCGCTCGTGGACGTTCTCTTTAAAATAGCCGTACATCATGGTAAGCTGATAAAGATCCGTCATCATAGTCAAGTTTCTCATTTTTAGTGCTCAGACGTGTCTGCGTCTGAATCCTCCTTGTCTTGCTCTGCGTTTGCAGAAATTTTCTCTTCCGGACGGGCGGATGAATCGCTCGCCGCGGTAGTCTTATCCTTCTTGTGCTGTTCGCTGTTCGTGAGGCTGTATCTGCCGGAGTAAGCGAATGGCGCGAGGGGCTTTATTCTTCGGAATATCAGGTATGCCGCGCCGAGTATGACCAAAGCTATGGATAGAGCCTGACTGACGCGCACCACCCCCGGAATGAGCCAGAGACTGTCCGTGCGCATTCCTTCGATGACAGCGCGGCCTGCGCCGTAAAGCACGAGATAGAGCGCGAACACGCTGCCGCGGCTCTTTGTCTTTTTGCGCAGCAGCATGAGTATGACGAAGACGAGCAGATTCCACATGCTCTCGTAGAAGAATGTGGCTTGATGCCAAGGCTGCGTACATATCTCCCAAGTTGCTGTATCCGGATTGAATACCGAGTGAACTTTGTCTATGTATACGCTGAGAGGGACCCACTGCTTAGATACGTCCGTAACTGCCGCGCCGAAAGCTTCCTGATTGACGAAGTTTCCCCACCGGCCTATAGCCTGACCAAGGATGAGAGGAGCCGCGCCTATGTCGAGAACATCTCCCAGCTTTACTTTGCGCCATTTGCAGAAAATTATTGCGCCGATCACCGCGCCGATTACGCCGCCGAATATCGCCAGACCGCCCTTCCAGATGGCGATCATAGATAAGAAGTCGCCTGCGTAAGACTCCCATTCAAACGCGACGTAATACACCCGCGCGCCTATTATAGCCATAGGCAGGGCAATGGTCAGCAGGTCGATGACCAATTCAAAATTGTAGCCTTTCTCTTTGGCGAGGAAGCGCCCTACGATTATGCCGGCGGCGATGCCAGTGATTATTATAACGGCATACCAATGTATGTTCAGTCCTTCAATTCCAAAGACGTTTTCTAATGCTATGTTATTAATAGACTAT
>OLOR01002845.1_pt1 | contig 12949 bp, 8 predicted proteins | sample 1672521 | NCBI WGS metagenome assembly OLOR01 (sample SAMEA3136695, study PRJEB25190) | human gut metagenome | biome: human gut; feature: human-associated habitat; material: faeces | place: Austria | collected 2013
AACGACACTTCGGTTAACAGCCGAATGCTCTACCGACTGAGCTAAGGAGGAATATTTCCTTGTCTTATCGACGAAAAATATATTATCATATTTAAATGGTCTTTGCAAGAGAAAATTTTAAAAAATGTAAAAAATCTTAAAGAAATCTAATTTTATCTTTTTCAAGTCATAATCAGAAATCCAGAGACATACATATATTAGACAGGAGGGCTGATATAAAATATATCAACAGCACTTTCTGAAAGGTAACAATTCAATTTAAGACAGGAGAGGGTAAGATGCGAAGAAAGTTAAGAAGACATCTTGCATTTCTGATGGCGGTACTGATGATGCTGTCGTTGATGGGTGTTCAGGTACTGGCAGAAGGTGTACAAGTTGAGGCTGTACAAACCACAGAGGGAACAGATTGTACCGTGCTCCCGGAAGAAACAGATGCGGAAGAGACTTCCCAATCAGAAATGCAGAAACCAGACGCAAAAGAATCTCCCCCTGAGTCTGGAGTAGTAACAGAGGAAGGGAAAAGTACCGATTCAGAGAAAATTTCAATTGCTCTTAAAGATGAGATTCTTACAAAAGGTTCTCTGACAGCAGAGGTTAGTGGAACAACAGAATCAGATCAGATTGCTTATCAGTGGCAGGTAAGTGAAAATGGTCAATGGAAAGACATTGAGGATACAGCGACTGTGGATAGTAGAAAGCAATCCTATGAAGTTGCAAGAGATGGTGCACAGAAGACATTTCGTGTGAAAGTGACAGTAAATGAAGCGGTGACAGTTTATTCTTCCGAATACAAGGTGAATTATTATGACAAGCTTCAGAATGGAAGTTTTGAGACGCCAAAAGTATCTGATGCAGGAACACTGACTTATAAGAATGCACATTTTATCCAGGTGGCAAATGGAACGAATGATTTATATTGGAAAACAACAGCGAAAGGTGCATATTTTGGCTCTGGAACTCAGAGAGATTATTATATCGAGATTGCAGATGGAAGCCGAAGTTATTATGGAAATACGGTTAATGATCCAAAACCGGTTTATAACATCAGCAGTGCGGCACAGGGAAATCAGTTCGCAGAATTAAACTGTGAGGAACCAGGGGCTCTTTATCAGGATGTTTTGACAGAACCAGGGACAGTTCTTCACTGGGGATTGGAACATGCCGGACGCTGGGGAACAGACACGATGGCGGTTATCATCAGTGATACGAAATCAATGAGTTCTGATTGGAATCCGGCAGGATCTGGATTTGATCAGAGTAATCCTGATGTGCAGGCGGTATTGTCAGATAAAACTGGGAAATGGACTTATCACTATGGAGATTATACAGTTCCGGCAGGGCAATATGTTACTCGATTTTATTTTGTGGCAGTAGCGGCAGCAAATGGAAATCTGTCAAATGGAAACCTGCTCGATAACATTTCTTTTGGAAAGGATCTCCCAAACCCACCGGCCAAAACAGGTAATCTGATAATCACAAAGCAGGTGGAAGGAATTGCAGCAAGTCAGATTCCGGACGAGTCCTTTACATTTCAGATAAAACGGGGAGAAGAAGTGATCGAAGAAGTGCAGATTCCGCAAAATGGTCAGTGGAGTGCATCGCTCCAGGCGGTTGAACCTGGGGAATATACAGTGACGGAGATTGCTCAGGAACAGAATAACTATAGGCTGGAGCATACCTTTTATCTCGTGGGACAGGAAAGTCAGGCAGAGGGGATGACAGCACGAATTGATGTAACGAAGGAGCAGACGGCAACAGTAACTTATACGAATCAGTATCAACCGCTTATGGTTGTTCCGACAGGAGTAGAGAACAGGGTGCTTCCTACAATCCTGATAGAAACAATAGGCATAACAGGAGGAGCAGTTTTTCTGTTTCTTCGAAGAAAGAGGAAAGAAACAGATTCATGAAATTAAAAGGAGAGATTCATCTTTTTCTGATTCGTCTTGCATTTCTTCTGGTGTTTCTGTGGGTTTTATTCGGGCTGTTGTTTGGGATTACAACCATGAAAAACAATGACATGTCGCCACGCATCAGTGCGGGAGATCTGCTCTTTTATTATCGACTGGAAAAACCGAAAAGCGGGGATGTGGTGGTTCTTCAGAAAGCAGGAGAGAAATATGTGGGCAGAGTGATCGCAGCCGGCGGCGATACAGTAGAGATTACAGAGGACGAAAAGGTAAAGATCAATGGAAGTAAGATTGTGGAAAATGATATTTTCTATGATACACCGCAATACGAAAGTGACACGGTCTATCCACTGACGCTGAATAGCGGAGAATATTTTATTCTGGGAGATCAACGGGGAAATGCAAAAGACAGTCGGTATTTTGGAGCTGTGAAGGACAAGGAGATAAAAGGCAGAGTAATTACGGTGCTCCGCCGGTCAGATATCTGAAACCCGGAAATCAGAGTAAAAAGTGAGGTAGAGATTATGAATAAGAAAACAGCAGGACGTATTTCAGCAATGGCAATGGCGAGTATGATGATGATGTCAGTTTGTGTGGTAAATGCGTCAGCCGAGGAAAATGAGCCAATCACACAGCTGAATTTGAAGAAAACGGTGACAACGGATGGAAATACATACCAGCCAAATACATCATTTTCGTTTCATGTGGAGAATGGTGAAGCAGCAGAAAATTGGAGAGATAATGTAGTATATGCCGGAGTGACAGGTGGAATCACGGCCTCTCAGACAATCGGATTCCAGCCATCAGGAGAAGATACACTGGCAGCAGCTTACAGCAAGAATGCAACATTGGAAATTAATGCAGAGGTATTTGAACATGCTGGTGTTTATCATTATGTTGTGACTGAAGATGCAGGCTCTTATGAAGGAATCGATTATGATACAGCAGGCAGAGATGTTTATCTTTTTGTATATAACGGAGCAGATGGAGCACTTTATGTTGGAAATGTAATTACAGAAAATAATGGTGAAAAAGGTGATCTTGAATTTATCAATGATTATGGTGCAGAAAATGATACAACGCATGATGTGACGATCAAAAAAACGATCACAGGTAATCAGGGAGTTAAAAATAAATCCTTCGAATTCAAGGTTGCGGTGAATGGTGGACAGGGAGAACTCTACAAAGTTGTAGTGAAGAAAAATGCAAATGCACAGGCACTTACAGAATACATCACAAGCAATGAAGCAGAAACTTCTTATCAGATTTCTGATACAGGTTCAATTACAATTTATGGATTGACAGAATCTGATAAATACACGGTAACAGAGACCGATGCGAATAAAGATGGATATACTACTACGATTGATGGAGAAACAACTGCGACCGGAACAAAGACAGGAACTACAAAAGAAGATGGTACAGTAGTTCAGTATGTGAATGAGAAAGATGCGGCTGTAGTAACAGGCGTTGCAAAGAAATACACACCATACGTATTACTTGTGGGTGCGGCAGGCGCATTTGGATCAGTTTTCTTTCGTAGAAAAAGAGCATGATAAACGAAACGACAGAAGGTCAGGAGGCAGGGGAGCAGAGGGAAGAGCTGTTTTTTAAAGTTATAAAAGCGGGAAATAAGATATTGGAAATTCTGGCAGCGCTCTTTATTATTCTTATGCTTCTTTATGGTGCATATTCATTATGGGATACCTGCCAGATCAACCGACGTGCGTTTATCAGTGGAGAATTGATGAAATATAAACCTGCAGGGAAAACGGATGAAAGTCCGTCCCTGCAGGAACTTCAGAAAATCAATCCGGATGTGTGTGCCTGGCTGACGGTAGACGGAACAAAGATTGATTATCCGGTTGTGCAGGGAGAAACAAATCTGGAATATATCAATCAGGATATTTATGGAGAGTTTGCTCTTTCAGGAAGTATTTTTCTGGATAGCAGAAATGACAGAAAATTTATTGACAGTTACAGTTTATTATATGGTCACCATATGGATAATGGCGCAATGTTTGGGGATGTGATGAATTATAAAGAAAAGGAGTATTTTGAATCGCACAAAACAGGTACGCTATATTTGAATGAACAGTTAGAAAAAATCCAGTGGTTCGCCTGTGTGGAGACGGATGCGTATGATGAAGTTATTTATAATCCACAAGATTATAAGAAAGAGAATCTGGAAGAACTGATGGAATATATAAAGGCACATGCCGTGCAGTATCGTCTTCCTGAGAAAAAAGGAAAAGAGGGGTGGAACAGGATCATTGGCTTATCTACTTGTTCTAACGATCAGACGAATGGAAGAGTAATACTTTATGGATTTTTATATAATAGGGACAGGTAGATAAAGAATGATGTAGCGCAACGTCGTTGCATATTTGTCTGTTGAATGTTAAAATGTGAATGTCATTCAGGTTCAGGTCAAAGCTAGAAAAAGAGCGAAAATGGATCTGGATAATTTCGAAAATCAGGGAAATAAAGGCAGGCAGTATACAATGACGATAAAAGAGATTGCGCAGATGGCCGGGGTGTCCAGCGCAGCAGTATCAAGATATTTGAATGGCGGATATGTGAGTGAACAGAAAAAGGAGCAGATCCGTAAAGTGATTGAGAAGACGGGATATCAGCCGTCTACTCAGGCAAGAATCCTAAGAACCGGACGTGCACATCTGGTTGGTGTGGTGGCTCCGAAGATCAATTCAGAATCAATCAGCCGGATCACAGCGGGAATTGAACAGGTTCTTTCGGCAAGAGGGTACCAGATGCTTCTTGCAAGCACGGATAATCAGCCAAAGAATGAGCTGACTTATCTGAGAATCTTTGAAAGTTATCCGGTAGATGGAATTGTACTGATCGGTACAGTGCTTACAGATGAGCATCGGAGATTTTTAAAAGAATCAAAGGTTCCGGTTGTGATTGTGGGACAGGAGACAGAAATGGCAAGCTGTATCTATCATGATGATTTTGGTGCGGGAAGAGCAATGGGACAAGAAGTTGCGGTGAAAGCACTGAAGCGGAATGGTGGAAGACCTGAAGATTGCAAGATTGCATATATTGGTGTTACTCGTGAAGATAAGGCAGCAGGTGCTGCCAGAGAAGACGGGTTCCGCAAAGGACTTCAGGAAGCAGGGATTACTTTCGATGACCATCGGTACAGACGCGAATCAGAATTTACAATGAGCGGCGGATATGAAGCAGCAGTGGATTTGTTGAGTAAAGAAAATGGAATCGATATCATATCGTGCGCAACAGATACGATTGCAGCAGGAGCAATCGAGGCATTGATCGCACAGAGTAAAAAGGCGGTTCCGGAATCGGTTCAGAATTCTGGTGCAAGGATGCTACACATTTTGGAACAGTCTGGTATCTGTGTCACAGGATTTGGTGATAATCAGATGTTAAGGGCTGTGACAGGCGGTATTCCAACGGTTCATTTCGGGTATAAAACGAGTGGAATCAAGGGGGCAGAGCTCTTGCTTGAACAGATTGAAGAGAAAAATCCGGTGCCGGTGCATATGAAGCTGGGATTCCAGATCGTGAATAGATTTGAATGAATGTAACTAAGAGTATAGTGCAAGTTAAACAAAACAGAAGAATCAGAATTAGTAAAAATGCCATCTTTACAAATGGCATTTTTTTATTTAATATAAAATCATAAGATGTGAAAACGATTACATATAAAACATAGAAGGAAGGGAGAGTAATCATGGATTACAGGAAAACAGCCCAGGAGATTCTGGGATATGTAGGTGGAAGTAAGAATATTGTATCCGCAGCGCACTGCGCAACGCGTCTTCGTCTTGTTATCGCAGATAATAGTAAGGCAGATAAAGAGGCAATAGAGAATGTGGATGGAGTAAAGGGAGTATTTGAGGCATCTGGACAGCTTCAGATTATTCTTGGAACAGGAACAGTGAATAAGGTGTTTGATGAATTTATCGCGATCGCAGGTATTACAGCAAGCACAAAAGCTGAGGCAAAGGAAGCAGCGGCAGAGAAGCAGAACTGGTTTATGAAGGCCATCAAGCTGTTAGGTGATATTTTTGTACCGATTATTCCGGCCATCGTAGCAAGTGGTTTCCTGATGGGAATCATGAATGCGCTGGATTTCATGAATGCAAATGGATTTTTAGCAATTGATACAAGCAGTTCTATTTATGTGTTTGCGAATCTGTTCAGTAATATCGCTTATACATTTCTGCAGATTCTGATTGCATTTTCAGCTGCGAAAGCATTTGGTGCAAACCAGTATCTTGGAGCCGTTATCGGTATGATTATGATTCATCCGTCATTGCAGAACGCTTATACGGTTGCAACGGAAGGTGTACAGCAGACACAGAGCGTATTCTTCGGACTGTATCACATCGATATGGTTGGATATCAGGGACATGTAATCCCGATCATTATTGCAGTATGGATCCTTTCTGTATTAGAAAAGAAGCTGCACAAGGTAGTTCCGGCAGCACTTGACCTGTTTGTAACACCACTTGTCAGCGTATTCGTGACAGGATATCTTGCACTTTCCATTGTAGGACCGATCTTCGTATGGGGTGAGAATGCGATCCTTGGAGCAATTCAGTGGATGCTGACACTTCCGCTCGGACTTGGAAGTCTGATCATGGGAGGTTTGTATGCACCGACAGTAGTAACAGGTATTCATCAGATGTACACAGCAATCGACATCGGTCAGCTGGCAAAATACGGAGTAACTTACTGGCTTCCACTTGCAAGTGCAGCGAATGTAGCACAGGGTGCAGCAGCATTGGCAGTTGGCGTTAAGTCAAAAGATCAGAAGATTAAATCCCTTGCACTTCCGTCATCACTTAGTGCATTTATGGGAATCACAGAGCCGGCAATCTTTGGTGTAAACTTAAGATTCTTCAAACCATTTATCGCAGGATGTATTGGTGGAGGATGCGGAGCATTGTATGCATCACTTGTACATCTCGGAGCAAAAGGAACTGGAGTAACAGGTATCTTCGGTATCCTGCTTTGCCTGAATCAGCCGCTTCAGTACATTATCGAGATGGCAATTTCAGTAGGAGTAGCATTTGTGATCTCCTTCATGATTTACAAAGATAAAGAGCCGGTAGTTAAGACAGCCGCAACAGAGACAACAGTTGAGAAAACAGAAGAGACAGAGAATGTAGTAGAAGCAGAAAATGTTTCAGCAGAAGAAATTACAAGCCCGGTAAACGGAAATGTTGTTGCGACAGCAGAAGTAGCAGATGAGACATTTGCATCAGAGATGCTTGGAACAACTGTTGCAGTTGAGCCAACAGATGGAAAGATTGTAGCACCATGTGACGGTGAAGTAATGAATATCTTCGATACAGGGCATGCAGTATGCATCGCAACGGAAGCAGGAGCAGAGCTTCTGATCCACATTGGAATTGATACAGTTTCCATGGATGGAAAAGGATTTGTAAAGAAAGTAGCAGACGGAGCAAAAGTTCGTAAGGGCGATGTGCTGATCGAAGCAGATCTGGATGCTATCAAAGCAGCAGGACATCCGGCAACTACGATGATGATACTGACGAATGCAGATGACTTCAGCAAAGTAGAGAAGACAGCAGTGGGAACAGTTACAACAGCTGATCTCGCAATGAAGATTGAGAAATAAATTGAACAGTGATTAAAAAGATACAGCCGTTTTATTCAAAGAAGAATTCTTGCAGAATAGAACGGCTGTAAATGGAAAAAGGGAGACAAGAGCATGAATGCATTAACAAGGGATCTGATCAAACTGGTAGATATGACGGAAGAGATGATGAAAGAAAAAGAGCAGAAAGAAGGAGCGGATTATCGTGAGAAGCTGCATCTGATGCCTCCTGTTGGCTGGCTCAATGATCCGAACGGATTGTGCCAGTTGAATGGGATCTATCATGCATTTTTTCAGTATTCTCCATTTAATGCCGAAGGCGGCGTGAAGATGTGGGGGCACTATACAAGCAAAGATATGATCGACTGGGAATACCAGGGAGTAAAGTTATATCCGGATCAGCCATTTGACTGTCATGGTGTATACTCCGGATCAGCATTTATCGAAGATGACAAAATGTATGTTTACTATACAGGCAATGTAAAGCTGGAAGACGGAGATTTTGACTATATCAACACAGGACGCGAGTCAAATACGGTTCTTGTTGTCAGTGAGGATGGAAAGACATTTGGATCAAAAAAAGAACTGATGAGAAATGTGGATTACCCGTCAGATCTGACTTGCCATGTGCGCGATCCGAAGGTGTGGAAAGACGGAGATACTTACTACATGATTCAGGGCGCACGTACAAAAGAAGATGTCGGACAGGCATTGATCTTCGAGTCAAAAGATAAGATTAACTGGAAGTTCAGAAGCTGTGTGGAATCAAAGAAACCGTTTGGTTATATGTGGGAATGCCCGGATTACTTTGAGGTAGATGGAACAAAAATTCTTTCTGCTTCTGTGCAGGGACTTGAAGGCGGAGTATGGGATGACAGAAATGTTTATCAGTCAGGATATTTCATGGTTGATGGAAATATTTTAGATGATTATAAACTTTCAGAATACATGCTTTGGGATTACGGATTTGATTTCTATGCACCGCAGAGTTTTGAGACTGAAGATGGAAGAAGGGTTCACATCAGCTGGATGGGAATGCCGGATTGTGAAGAATATACTAATCTGACGATCGCAGAAGGGTGGCAGCACTGCTTCACTTTCCCGAGAGAAGTGTTTGTAGAAGACGGCAAAGTTTGTCAGAGACCGGTCAGAGAATTGCAAAAGAGGAAAACTCTTGTGGATAAGTCAGCCGGAATGTTGAAAAAAGATGGATATAAAGTCTATGATGTGAATATCTCGGGCATTCAGAACAATGAATTCAGGACAGTGATTGATGAAGAATTGATTCTTGAGTACAAAAATGGAAGATTTGAGATGCATTTCACAAGTCAGGATAAAAATTCTGTATCTGCAGGAAGAGGAATGCGTTATGTTGATGTAGATAAAATTTCAAGTGTTGAAATTCTTGTGGATAAATCCTCTGTGGAAGTATTTGTAAATAATGGAGAGTATGTATTCACCACACGGTTCTATCCACAGAAAGACAGTCTTGCGGTAGAGGCTGCGGGAGCAGAAATCATGATGGAAGAGATTCGATAGTTGAAAGAAAATAGCCTCCGGACTATTGAAAAAAACTTTTAGTAGAATTATAATAATAGTCACAGATTCCCCACAGATGAAAGGTCTGTGGGGATTTTTGCGTTATGAATTCAAACAACCGGAGGATTTCCTTTATGATAAATTTTAAGAAATACGGAAAGCGTTGTCTGTCTCTTTTTCTGGCGGCATCTATGATATTAATGCCGGCAGTACAGACATTTGCTGAGGAAGAAACGGCGGCAGCCACAACAGATTCAACTCAGACAGAGGAAGAAGACAGGGAGACACAGCGTCAGAACTGTTATGCGATCGCACCAGATTCAAACAGTGTGGAGAACTGGCCACAGGGACCGGCAACTTATGCGGACTCTGCAATCGTTATGGATATGAACAGTGGGGCAGTTTTATATAGCAAGCAGATTGAAAAGAAGCATTATCCGGCGAGTATTACAAAACTTCTGACAACATTGGTTGCGCTGGACAATGCAGAGCTTACAGATACGGTAGAATTTTCCCAGGACAGTATTTCCTTTCTGGAATATGGCGATGCCCATATCGGCATGACACCGGGGGAGCAGATCAGTATGGAAGATGCGCTCTATGCCGTTCTTCTGGCATCAGCAAATGAGGTCTCTTATGCAGTAGCTGAGAGTGTTGGCAAGAAGATGGGTGGGGGTTATGACACATTTATTCAGGCGATGAATGATGAGTCAGAAAAACTTGGATGTACAGGTTCACACTGGACGAATGCGAACGGACTTCATGATGAACAACATTATACAACGGCGCATGATATGGCAAGAATTGGTGCAGCAGTTTATCAGAAGGAAGCGTTCCGGACAATTTCCCAATCGTTAAGCCATACGATTCCGGCAACGAATCTGGTGAATGAAGAACGTACTTTTCAGCAGAAGCACAAGATGCTCTGGCCACAGAATGATAATTATTATGAATACTGCAAGGGCGGTAAGACCGGCTACACAGATCAGGCAAGAACAACGCTTGTGACAATGGCAGATAACGGAGATATGCAGCTTGTTGCGGTGGTACTTTATGATTTTGGAAATGATGCTTATATAGATACTCGTGCCATGTTTGATTATGCTTACAGTAATTTTTCAAAAATATCTTTGAAGGATCAGAAGCTTCCGGAAGGTGTGAAGTCTTATGAAGACGAAGATGCTTATATCGTACTTCCGAAGAGTGCACAATTTTCTGATGTGAAAGCAGAAGTGAAGGAAGACAGCAACAAGGATGGATCCGGAACAGTAACATTTACTTATAAAGGGCAGGAAGTAGGCAGTGTGAAAGCTGCGATAGAAAAAACAGAGGAAAGCAGTGCAGCTGTTTTGGAAAAAAAGAAAGATAAGACAACTTCAACTGTCGTAACTGGGATTTCAAAGTTTATGAAAATTGTGATCGGAGTTGTAATTGCAGTTGTGATTTTATTGATCATCATTGTTGTACTTGCGAATTACCGGAAGCAGATAAGACGTCGCAGAAGAAAAAAAGGAAAAAGAAGAAATGCAAAGAGTGGTAATGTGAAAAGAAAGAAGAAACGCTGCAGATAAGAAAACAGAAATTTGCGAAAGAACGCTGAAAACAACGTTTTTTCGCACTTTTTTTATCATAATAAACCTTGACTAGAAGCGAGAATCTCTTTATAATAAGCCGTGTGTAGAAGTTCACAGGTAAAGCGATGACGGAGACAGTAGGATTTATCCGAACGTTACAGCGAGCCGGAGATGGTGGGAGTCCGGTGCAAGTAAGAGATTTTTGAAGATCACTCCAGAGCAGCAGTTCCTGAAACAGATGCAGAAAAGAGGTTTCTGCAGAAAGAGAGAGTAAGGACTGACGCGTGTCCAGCGTTAAAGGATACCATATGCAGGTCAGAAATCAGACCTAAGTATGATGTAACAGGTGGTTTAACGAGAGAAGTTCAGGCTTTCGTCCTATTACAGGACGGAAGCCTTTCTTTTTAAGAATCATAAAATAAACTCAGGAAAGGATAAGAACATGTATAAGAAAGTTTCAACTGACATGAATTTTGTCAGCCGTGAAAAAGAAGTTGAAAAGTTCTGGGATGATAATGAAATCTTCCAGAAAAGTATGGATGAAAAAGAAGGATGTCCGGATTATATTTTCTATGACGGACCTCCGACAGCAAATGGTAAACCGCATATCGGACACGTTTTAACTCGTGTTATTAAGGATATGATCCCGAGATACCGTACAATGAAAGGATATATGGTTCCAAGAAAGGCCGGATGGGATACACATGGTCTTCCGGTAGAGCTTGAAGTTGAGAAGCTTCTTGGTCTTGATGGAAAAGATCAGATTGAGAAATATGGTCTTGAACCATTTATCAAGAAATGTAAAGAGAGTGTATGGAAATACAAAGGAATGTGGGAGAATTTCTCCGGTACAGTTGGATTCTGGGCTGACATGGAGCACCCATATGTAACTTATGATAACAATTTTATTGAGTCTGAATGGTGGGCTCTGAAGCAGATCTGGGATAAGGGACTCCTTTACAAAGGATTTAAGATCGTTCCTTACTGCCCGCGTTGTGGAACACCGCTTTCCGCACAGGAAGTTGCACAGGGATACAAGGATGTTAAGGAGCGTTCAGCAATCGTTCGTTTTAAAGTAAAAGATGAAGATGCATATATTCTTGCATGGACAACAACACCTTGGACACTTCCATCCAACCTTGCACTTTGTGTAAATCCGAAAGAAGATTACGCAAAGGTTAAGGCAGCAGACGGACATGTATATTATATGGCTTGCGCACTGCTTGATACAGTTCTTGGAAGACTTGCAGAAGAAGGCAAAGATGCTTATGAAATTCTTGAGACTTACAAGGGAACTGATCTGGAAGGAAAAGAGTATGAGCCGTTGTATCAGTGTGCAGCAGACGAGGCTGCAAAACAGCACAAGAAAGCATTCTATGTTGTATGTGATGAATATGTAACTCTGACAGATGGTACAGGAGTTGTTCACATCGCACCTGCATTTGGTGAAGATGATGCGAATGTAGGAAGAAAATATGATCTTCCATTCGTACAGCTTGTAGATGAGAAGGGTGATATGGCAGAATCTACACCGTTCGCCGGTCTGTTTGTGAAGAAGGCTGATCCGGAAGTATTAAAAGATCTGGATGCAAGAGGACTTCTCTATGATGCACCGAAGTTCGAGCATAGCTATCCTCACTGCTGGAGATGTGATACTCCACTGATCTACTATGCACGTGAGTCCTGGTTCATCAAGATGACAGCAGTTCGCGAAGATCTGATCAGAAATAATAACACAATTAACTGGATTCCGGAAAGTATCGGTAAAGGACGTTTCGGTGACTGGATTGAGAACGTTCAGGACTGGGGAATCAGCCGTAACCGTTACTGGGGAACACCACTGAATATCTGGCAGTGTGAGTGTGGACATATGCACTCTATCGGAAGCATTGAAGAACTGAAATCAATGTCTGATAACTGCCCGGATGATATTGAGCTTCACCGCCCATACATCGATGCTGTAACAATCAAGTGTCCGGAGTGTGGTAAAGAGATGCACAGAGTACCGGAAGTTATCGACTGCTGGTTCGACAGTGGATCCATGCCATTTGCACAGCATCATTCCCCATTTGAAAATAAAGACTTATTTGAGAGACAGTTCCCGGCAGATTTCATTTCCGAGGCGGTAGACCAGACAAGAGGATGGTTCTATTCTCTGCTTGCAATCTCAACACTGCTGTTCAACAAGGCTCCATATAAGAATGTTATCGTTCTTGGACATGTTCAGGATGAGAACGGACAGAAGATGAGTAAGTCTAAAGGAAATGCGGTCGATCCGTTTGATGCACTTGAGAAATACGGAGCAGATGCGATCC
>OLOR01002855.1_pt1 | contig 12901 bp, 6 predicted proteins | sample 1672521 | NCBI WGS metagenome assembly OLOR01 (sample SAMEA3136695, study PRJEB25190) | human gut metagenome | biome: human gut; feature: human-associated habitat; material: faeces | place: Austria | collected 2013
CGCTGCTACAGAGGGCAGTTTTCATAGAACCCTTATCTTGAAAGTGGAGCACTGTCGATTGCAAAACGAAGAACCCATATCAACTAAAAAACAAGCCTGACCGTCACGCCAGAGCCTCTCCTTTTGGGAGAGGTGGCTGCGCAGCAGACGGAGAGGCTATGACAGGGAGAGTGACGAGATGCTGACCATCCAGATACCCGGTGAAGAATACTGGGATGCTGACCGGGAGGAATTCATCTGCCGGAAGGCCACAACGCTGGCACTGGAGCACTCGCTGCTCTCTCTGTCTAAATGGGAAAGCAAGTGGCACGTGCCGTTTCTCGACGCAAAAAACGGGCTGACCCCGGAGCAGATGCAGGACTATGTGCGCTGCATGACCCTGAACAAAGGGGTCCCGGACGAAGCATACCGCCATCTGACGCAAGAGAACTGCACAGCTATTTATACATATATGAACGACCCGATGACCGCAACATGGTTCCGGGAAGACGAGAATACAAACAAAGCCGGACCCCGCTCAGGAAAAAGCACCGCAAGTGCCGTGACGAGCGAGGTCCTGTATTATGACATGGTGGAGCTGGGCATCCCGTTCGAGTGCGAAAAGTGGCATCTGAACCGGCTGCTGACCCTCATCCGTGTCTGCAACGAAAAGCATAAGCCACCCAAGAAGGTATCGAAGAGCGAACAGGCGGCCCGGAGAAAGGCGCTGAACGCCAAGAGAAAGAAAGAGCTTGGGACGAGAGGATAGCTGCTCTTTGTCTGAGCTGGACGAACAGAGTTCAATAGGGCGCGAAGGGGCTGGCACTGCTACAGAGAGAAGGTGGGTTCGTGTCCAAAGTTATTCTGTTCCGGCAGAAAGGCAGCTTCAAGAAGACGGAGCGCTTCCTGAAAGGTGTCAGCGCCGGGAGACTGGACGCTGTGCTGGCGGGATACGGTCAGAAAGGCGTGGAAGCGCTGGCGGCGGCAACGCCCAAGAAGACCGGAAAGACGGCTGCCAGCTGGAGCTACCGGGTGGAAAAGGGCAAAGACAGCATCGCCATCATCTGGTCGAACTCGAACATCGTGGACGGAACGCCCATCGCCGTTATCCTGCAATACGGACACGGCACGAGAAACGGAGGGTACGTGGAAGGAGTTGACTACATCAACCCCGCCATGCGCCCTATTTTTGACGAGATAGCCAAGAGAGCATGGGAGGAGGTAAGGCGGGAGTGAGCCAGGAGATAGACCAGCGTGTGGTCGAAATGCGGTTTGACAACGCGCAGTTCGAGAAAAACAGCCGGGACACCATGCGGACGCTGGACAAGCTGAAAGAGAAGCTCAGCTTCAAAGGCGCGGCAAAGGGTCTCGAACAGGTGCAGGCCGCCAGCGAGAACGTGGACTTTTCCGGCATGGAGAAGGGACTGGACACGGTTCAGGCCAAGTTCAGCGCACTGGACGTTATCGCCTTTACAGCCTTGCAGCGCATCACGGACAAGGTGATAAGCACCGGCGAGCATATGGTAAAAGGCCTGTCGGTGGACCAGATCACCAGTGGATGGGATAAGTATAACGAGAAAACTTCCAACGTCCAGACCATCATGAACGCCACCGGCAAGAGCATCGATCAGGTGAACGGCTACCTGAACAAGCTGATGTGGTACTCGGACGAGACTAGCTACAGTTTCAACGAGATGACCAGTGCGCTTTCGCAGATGACGGCGGCGGGCGGCAAGATCGACAAGATGATACCCATGATCATGGGCATCGCAAACGCCACGGCGGATGCGGGCAAGATGGGCTTTGCGTTCCAGAGCACCATCCGAAACCTGACCCAGAGCTACAGCGCCGGGCATTTGCAGTTACAGGACTGGAAGAGCCTGAACCTGATGGGTACGGCGACGAAAGCCCTGAAACAGGAGCTTATCGACACTGCGGTGGAGCTGGGCGTCATCAAAGAAGGCGAAGTGACCATCGCCAGTTTTGAGTCAAGCTTGCAGAAGAAGTGGGCCAACACAAAGGTCATGGAAAAGACCTTCGCAAAGTATGCTTCCATGATGGAGGCGGCCTATGAGCTGACCCAGAAGAACCCGGGCATGACCAGCTCGGAGGCGCTGGAACAGCTGAAAGGACAGTACGGGGAGCTGGCAGAACGCGCCGCTCTCGCCGCCCAGCAGGCAACCAGCTTCGGGCAGGCCATCGACTCGACGAAAGACGCTGTCAGTTCAAAATGGATGTCCGTGTTCGAGACGATCTTTGGCAACAAGGAAGAGGCCACCGACACATGGACGGAGCTGGCAAACCGGCTGTACGACATCTTTGTGCCGCCCATCGAAGCACTGAACGATCGGATGAAAGAGGGCCTTGACAGCGGCTGGCAGCAGATGCGGGACGCTTTCGGCGACCAGGCAGACGCCTACACGACGGTGCTGGAAAAGCTGGCACTGGCAAATGGCGCTGTGACCGAAGAGGCCATTGAGAAAGAGGGGAGCTTTGCGAAAGCTTTGCAGAAAGGCAAAGTGAACGCCGAACTCCTGACGACCAGTCTCAGTGACACCATCAAGACCTATGAGAGCTTGCTGGGGACGCTGGACAAGGCAGACCCACGATACGATGCCATCCAGAAGGACTACGAAGCCTTTCTGAAGCTCAACGATGCGGTGGCAGACGGCAGTCTCGACCTTGTGCAGTATGCAAAAGGGCTGACGGAGGTGTCGGGCCGGGAGCATCTCTTCAACAGCCTGTGGAACATCATGGACGCCATCGGGAAGGTCACAGGCTCTGTCCACGAAGCCTTCACCGAGATATTCCCGCCCACCAGCGGAGAGCAGATACACTCCATCGCCGAAGGGCTGGATGTGATGACCAAAAAGCTCATCATCACGGATGGGAGTGCGGCGAACCTGAAGCAGACATTCAAGGGTATCTTTGCAGTGGTGAAGGTGCCTCTGACCGCCATGACAACGCTGGCAAAGACCGGGGCAAGGGCTTTTGGCGTACTGGTGGACGTCCTGCGACCGGTTGGAGCAGTGTTGCTGAAAGTGGCAGGAAACATGGGGAGCTTTGTGTCCGAGATGCAGAGCACCCTGCTGGGAAGCGGGACGCTCAGCGAGAAGCTGGAAGCCATCGCGAAGAGCGCCAAGAAGCTGCTGGACCCGCTGACCACGTTGGGCGACGTGCTGAAAAAGAGCATCGGCGAGAAACTGAGCGAAGCGAGGAAGGAAATTTCAAAATGGGCCGACAGCCTGCCGGACGGAGTGCGCGAGGGGGTCTACACCCTGCTGGGCATTCTGGAAGGACTGGGTGCCGGCACCCTGACCGTGTCCGGTGTCGTGGGTGGAGCGCTGAGCGACCTGAAGAAAAGTGCGAACAAAGCAATCGGCACTGTGGCCGACCTTATCACCGGGCAGAGCAAGAACCTGAACGGGTATAAGGACGTGCTGACGAGCCTGCCTGCCATCGTGGGGGCTGCAGTGGGCGTCTTTGCTGAGGAGTTCAAGGGCGCTGCCGGGAACGTGGAGAGCGCGACGTCCAGGGTCTACGAGCCGGTGAAGGTCTTTTTCAAGGCACTGAAAGACGGATTTGACTCCATCAGCGGGACGGATATTTACCGGTTCCTGAGTCTTCTGGACGTGGGGCTGCTCTCCTACGCCATCGCACAGTTCGCCAAGGCCATGAACAGCCTGCGGAAGATGCTGGCAACGCCCCTGTCGAAGATGCTGGACAGCATTTCGGGAAGCTTCAACGCGCTGACGGGGGCGCTGAAAACATGGCAGAAGCAGGAGAACACCAAGATCCTCACGGGCATCGGCTCGGCCCTGCTGATGCTGGCAGGGGCCATGTTCATCATGAGCCGCATCGACCCGGAGCGGTTCGTCTGGGTGCTGAGCGCTACGGTGGTGCTCATCGCAGAACTGGTGACGGCGGCAAAGCTGCTGAAACCGGAAGTGAAGGCCTTTGACTCTGCGGTGAGTGGACTCGGGTCTCAGCTGCTGAAAGCCTCGACTCTGTGGGGTTCTGCGGCGGCTCTGCTGGGTTTGGCCGCGGCGACGAAGGCTCTGTGCTCGGGATTCGTGGCTATCGCGGACACCATCAAGGGCGAGAACTTTATCCAGAACCTCGCGGCCTTTGCGGCGGCAGTGGGCGGTATGTACGTGCTGACACGGAACATGGGAATGCTCATTGCCACCGTGAAAGCCCGTGACCTCGTGGTAGGCGGTAAGACACTGCTGGGCATCGGCGCGGCGATCATTGAAATGGGCGTAGCCATGCGCATTGTGGCAGGCGCTGTGGAGCCGCTGAGCAAGATACCGTACGCAAGCCTCTTCAAGGCGACTGCGGCACTTGCGGCAATGGCCTCCATCCTCACTGCAATGGGTGCAGCGCTCGTGCTGTTTCAGGCGGCATCTGACACGATGCTGGTATTTCAAAATGGACTCGCCATCGCGGCCATGGGCGGAGGCCTCTGGGTGCTGGTGCAGGGCGTATGTGCGCTGGCGGGGCTCATCACTGAGAATGTGGACGACGGTACCCTGAACACCACGAAGCTCGAGTACGCCACTACGGCCATGAAGACCCTGATGATCCTCATGACGGCCATGAGCGTACTTTCCAGCAAGACGAAGCTCAGCTCGGGCGCAGCGGTGCTGGCCATGGCAGGAGCGATGAACGCGGTGGCTGTGGCGGCCGCAGCGCTCTGTCTGATCCCATGGCCTCTGCTGGGGAAAGCGGCTGCTGTGCTGGCTGGGCTGACCGGTGCGATGTTTGTACTGGGTAAATTCGGCTCAGCAGGATGGAGCGAGGGCGCAGGCATTTTCCTGATGGCCGATGCACTCATGGCGGTGGCCGGGGCGTGCCTGATGCTGAGCAAAGTCACGCTTCCTGATATGGCAAAAGCGGGCATTATATTGCTGGCCTTAAGTGTCATAGGAGGCACTCTGAGTCACTTTGCCGGTTCGGTCAACTTCATGGGTGTCAGTACCGGAATGCTGGCCATGAGCGCTTCGCTGTTGGTGCTGGCACCGGCCATCCAGCTCATAGGCATGGCAAAGCCGGAAGCAGTGAGCCAATCGCTATGGATATTTGCCGATACCATGATGGCGATGTTTGCAGGCGGCATGCTGCTGACCTGCATCCCGGAGCTGGCCCTCGGGCTCTCGACTCTGGCAGCCGCCTTTGCCAAGTTTGGTAAGGGAATGCTCTACCTCGCCGGTGCGGGAGCGATCTTCGGCGCACTGGCACTGTTTGCCGACCCGCTGTGTACGGCCATCATCAATGCCGCCCCGGACATCGAGGATGCTCTGGTGGCTGTGGTGGCACTTATCTGCGGCGCCATCAACCAGAGCGCCGAACCCATCGGCGAGGCCTTTACCACCCTGTGCAAGGTGCTTATTCAGACGGCCATCGACCTCATCGGTTGGGCATGGAGCGGCGAGGGCGGCGAAGGCGAGGGTATCAAGGGCGCACTGCTGGAGTTGAAAGACCAAGTCTGGAACGGTATTAAGGACATCTTTTCACCGTTCAGTGACAATGGAAACTTCCAGCAGAGAAATGTGGCGTTCAAGTTCAACCCCGATTTCAAACCCCAGCGCATCAATGTCGCAGATGTCTTTACGTTCTCCGGTGCAAAAGACGACGCCGAAAAAGAGGGAAAGGAGATCGGTGGAAATGTCGCAAACGGAGGGGCGAAGGGCGTCGAGGAAAACAAAGCCCGCGCAACGGGCGCTGTACAGGGTATGGTGGACGACACCATAGATGCCGCCAAGAAGGGGTATGACGTCAATAGTCCTTCCAAGGTCTTCGAAGAGATAGGCCGGTACATCACGGAAGGTCTGGCCATCGGCATTCAGGACCCGGGCGCTCTGAGCGGGGCGCTGGCAGCGATGCAGACTGTGGCAAAGAGCGTCCGAAGCGTCTTTACGACTTTCTGGGGCATCCACTCGCCGAGTCAGTTGGCAGAAGAGGACGGACGGAACGTCGTGGAGGGACTGCGCCTCGGGATCGGAGACTCCGACCTGAGAAGCCAGCTCTATGATGCAAGCTATGAGTCCGCTTCGCAGGTGCGGGACGCTGTGGGCGCGGCACTGGACGAAGCCAAGAAGACGGCCTCGGACAAGATGCTGGAGCTTTACAGCATCATGAAGGCCGACCATCTCATGCCGGACGGAACGCTCCCCAGCGGAAAAGCCGGACTCGGGGCGAACCGCTACCAGCAGGCGGTACAGGACTACGAGAAGGCCAACGCCAAAGAAGACGCCAGGAATACGCCGTATCTCGGCGCGGACTGGAAGCCCAGCTCCATGTGGGACAAGGCGACGGAAGCGCTGCAAAAGTACCAGAGCGGCGAGATCAAAGCGAAAGACGCCCTGAAGGGCCTGACTGGCGAGGCAAAGGACTGGGTCTCAAAGCAGATCGGAAGTGCTCTTGGTCTGGAGGGCCTTGACCCGAGCGAGTATGCCAACCTCATCCTCGAGCAGTACAGCGGCTATCTCCCCGACGACAGTGCAGGCGCTTCCACTGCATCTTCCGGCAAGAAATCCTCGAGCAAGGGTAAGACTCTGGCCGAGACCATCGCCGAGAAGTACACGAAGGAACTGAAGGCCAACAAGTACCTCCAGAATGCCGCCGACAAGGAATACAGCCTCTGGGAAGCAGGAGAAGGCGACACTGCTTCCATTGAAGCCCTTATCGAGAAAAAGGGTGAGACGCTGGCGAAGAGCATCGAGCTGCAGACAGCCCGTGTGGACATCGCGCAGAGGCAGTACGACGAACTGGTCTCCCGGGTGGGAGCCAGTGACGACAAGACGAAGGAAGCCTACAACACTCTGCTGGACGAGAAGAAGAACCTCCTCGACTTGCAGCAGGCGAGGTTTGAGAACACCTACAAGGCGGCCATCGAGCGGTATGAAAGCGATGACAAGCTGGCTCAGACCGAGTACCAGCTCTGGGCGGACACCTACGAAAAGACCGCCTCCGTGACCGAGAAGAGCAACAAGAACATCGAGACCATCAACAAGCGTCTGGCCATCCAGAGCGAGAAGACCGCCCTCGCGGAAAAGGCGTGGGTGGAAACGAAGGATGCCCTCGGCGAAGCAAGCCTTGTGACCCAGCAGGCTTACCGGGACTATCTGGAAGCGCGGCAGGAACAGCTGGAGCTGGAAAACGAGCTGGACAAGGCGCAGCTTGCGGCGTTTGACGACCTTTCGAGTTTCTACGACAGTCGCATCTCCATGGCACAGAAGCGGATGACCCTGCTGGACAAGCTCTACAACGATGGCGACCTCAGCGGGCGGGAAGACGCCTATGCCAGCGCGGTGGAGCAGTACGGCGAGGACAGCATCGAGGCACGGAGAGCGGCAACGCAGGGTACCATGACGGCCCTGATGGGCGTGAACAGCGCACTGACCAGCATGAGATGGCAGATGAGCAAGGTCACGGCCATGCAGCAGAAGTACCAGACTGCCCTCGAACAGGCCGGAGGCAACCGCTACGATGAGACTGTCATGGCCGCTTACGAGGACATGATGGAGACCCGCTCGACCTTTGCGGACTATGTGGGGAATCTGGCAGACGCTTTCAACGTGAGTGACGCCACGAAGAAGGCTATGATGCAGTTCGGCGACGCCATCGCCCAGAACTGGAAGCCCATTCAAAATGGATTCATGGCGGTGGCCAAGAAGATGAACCCGAAGCTGGTACAGGGATTCTCTGACCTGTTCGGCCTCTACATGAAGGACGGAGCCAGCGAGACCGTGGCCGCTGCTACCAACACCGTCGTTGCCGCCATGAGCGGAGACTGGGCCAGTGCAGTTGCAAGTGGGCTGACTGCGGTACTCGACGTAGTTGGCACGGACTTTGGCCAGACCCTGACCGAAGCCATCAGCACCGCGCTGAAGAATGCCTTCAGCGGGAACGGGCTGTTCGCACAACTGCTGACGAAGCTTTTTGGAAGCATCGACCTCGGCGGAAGCGGAAGCTCAGGCGGCTTCCTCTCGAACTTATGGCAGTGGCTCAAGGGCGGTGCATCTGCCGCGAAGAGCTTTCTGGGCGGAGCATCGACAGCGGCCGCAGGAGCCAGCGGAGCGACAAAGCTCATCCCGGTGCTGAACAGCGTAGGGACTGCCACCGCCAATGTGGCCTCCGGTGTGACCACTGTTGCCAAGGCGGCGGGAGTTGCCAAGGCAGCCGCCACCACCGCGGGAGCTGCTACCTCGGGAGTCCTAGCCAAGGTGGGCATGGGCGTTGCCAAGGTGGCCTCGGGACTTGGGCCTCACGGACTGCTGGCTGCTGCTGTCATCGCAGGAACGGTCGCCGTGGGTACTGCTGTGGTGAAGAACTGGGACAAGGTGAAAGAAGCCGTCGGAAACGCATGGAGCTGGATCAAGGAGAAGGCTTCAGGACTCTGGGACGGCATGAAGAGCATTGGCGGAAACCTCATGAGCGGCCTTGCCACCGGCGTGAAATCCGCTGCCAAATTTGGCCTGAAAGTGGCTCTGAGCCCTGCTTATGCCATCATCAGCGGATTCAAGCATATCCTCGGCATCCACTCGCCCTCGAAGGTCATGGCCGGTATCGGTGAATACGTCATCGAAGGCCTGACCAGAGGTATCGTCTCTACCGAAGGCGAAGCAGAAAAGGGCATGGACGAAGTGGGCGGAGCTGTCATCCGCAGTGCGCTGGCGACGACAAACGCCATTGCAGATCATCTCTCGACTGATAACCATCCCAGCATCACCCCGGTGGTAGACCTTTCGGATGCGGCACGCGGCAGCGCATGGCTGAACAGCGCCTTTGCCGACCGAAAAGGCACCATCAGCATGGCGGCGACTGTGACCGGGCGGATGGCACGCAGGGCCGAGACCCCCTCGAGAAATCAAAATGGATACGAAACTGCCCCCGCACAGACCCAGTCGAACCGGGATGTGGTGGAGGCCGTGAAGACCCTTGGCGAGCGCATCGACCGGGTGGCAGAGTCCGTGAAGGGCATGAAAGTCGTGATGAACGGCCGGAAGTTCGTGGGCGAGATACGCAGCGACATCGACGACGTTGTGGGCGACATCATCGAGAAAGGACACTGAGCCATGAGCATCTACGAGACGGTGGTGCCGGGAAGTGCTGCCGGGTACACGGGCCTCGTGTTCCGCATCCCCGCAGAAGCCCCGGTAAAGACTCTGCGCACAGCCGACCTTGACCTTGTGCCGACTGGGCCGCTTTTTGTGGAGCCGAACGAAGAGGCCGTCCGGACGCTGATAGCGGCGCCATGGCACGGTGCCATCGAATACTCCCCGCTGAAAGACCGTGTGTTCAAGAACGCCGAGGGAAGCTGGGAGTTTTACTATGTGCTTGACGAGAAAGCCCACTCCTGCTGGGACTGCTATATCGACCCGCCCATCAACCGGGAAGACCGCGGCTATGCCGTGACGGAGCGGACATGGACGAGCACCTACCACACGCTGCTGCATTTTTTGCAGGGAAAGCGGGTGCTGGTGGACGTACCGGACGGAAAAGGGAGCATAAAAACATACAAGGGGCGCTGCTGGGTGAGCGGCTACACAACGGACGAGAGCGGACAGATAAAGGCGACGATAGCCTACAGTCTGGCTCCGCCATGAGCGACCGAGAAAAGGGGACCAGATGGAGACGATACTGCACGGAGTGACCATTGACGGATTACATACTTGGCGGGACCTCTATCTGATCCCTATTTGTCGGCCGGTCGTACAGCCGCCGATAGAGAAAACGAAGACCCTCGACATTGAGGGAATGAACGGCGAAGCAGACCTTTCACACGGGCTGACCGGATACCCGGTGTTCGGCTCGCGGGAAGGAAGCTGGCAGTTCTGGCTGGACACGGAGCGGTATCAGGAAGAAAAGAACTTCTACGGCCCGGTGGGCAATATGGCCTACCTCGAGATACAGCGGAAACTGATAGCCAAGATGAAGCAGCCGTTCCGGACAAAGATAATACTGGACGATGACTCGCAGTTTTACTACGTGGGTAGAGTGTGGGTGAGCGGAAAGCCCACCTACCAGTACGACCATGCGAAAATAACCCTGCGATACCAGTTTTACCCCTACAAATACCTTGTGGTGGAGCCGAACGGTGACTGGCTGTGGGACTCCTTCTGTTTTGAGACAGACCTTGCGACAAGGCAGATGAAGGGCGTGGCCATCGCCGCAGGAAAAGAAGAGACCTTCCCGCTGGTGGACTCAGACAAGCCCACGGGCGTTTACGTGACCTCGAGCGGAAAGGCAACAGCGAGCCTCGAAAATCAAAATGGAACGAATTTCACCCTTGTGAGCGAAAAGTACGGCACAAAGGTGGACTGCACCGACGGGCTGAGTCAGACGGAGCTGATATACCCCTTTAAGGTGCTTTCGTACAAGCTCTCGCTGCGGACAGTGGAAATGCCAGTCTATTTCAAGAACCCCCGCAACACTTTTGCGGGCCTCTGGTGGGGCAATGGCGAGAAGCAGGTGAGCCTCTCGGTACGAAAAAAAGGAAGCTCGGTGCTGCTGGCCTCGCTGGTGTGGACGAACGGCATCGAGGACTACTACGGCAAGACCATCACGCTGGGCGGGACACTGAGCGCAGAGCTTGAGCCGAATACGGACTACGAGCTTGTGGTAGCGAGCAAGACAAGCGGACTGGAATTCTTTGGGGCGAGCATCGCCGACAGCGAGACACTGAAAAACAACAGCAGCTATATCTCGATAGCACGAGGCGGCGAACTCAGCTCCGGGACCGGAAAGAGGGCCTGCTTTGGCGGAACTATGAGCTTTTATGCAGGCGACGGCGCTGTGCTGACGCCGGGCGAGAGAACGAATATCGGCGTGATAGCCTCTGACCTTGAGAACATCGGGCGGACCGTTGTGATAAAGGCAGACGAGGACGTCACGGTGAACGTAGAGTGCAGGCAGGCGTTTTTATGAGATACAAAGTATATGCTGGAACGGTGGATGTGGTGTTTAAGTCGAGCACACAGGCACGGTTCCGGTGGAAAAAGAAGACCCTCGTCTACGACTCCTACGGCGATGCGGTCGAGGGAGAAGAGACGGAAGGCATCCTCACAGACCCGGTGGTGGATCTGGAAAACAAAGAGCCCGGCACTTTTACCTGTGAAGTACCCTACAAGGCAGAAACGCGCTTTGGCACTGTAAAGAATCCGTACTACGACGAGATCAAAGTCGGAGAGACGTGGATGATGGTGGAAGAGGACGGGGAATGCATCTTCTTTGGGCGTGTGACCGAGACGAACCGGGAGTTCGATTTGAGCAAGACCATCACGGCCGACGGCATCCTGAACGAGCTGAGCCAGATGCAGACAAGGCTCACGGGCGGAACGTATCAGACGACGGACGGTGCGAACCACAGCATCCTTGCCATTGCGCTGAAGCCGAACCAAGCAGACAAAGGGAACAGCCCTGTGAACTGCATGGAGCGCGGGAACGTGACCGTGAAGAGCCAGAGCATCGACACCACGGACTCGGGCGACCAGTTTGTGAGTTTCTGGACCATCCTGACGACATACCTGCTGGAACACGAGAAAGGAAAAGACGGATACCTCCGGCTGCGGCTCGCCAACGACCCGGGCACGGAGGACTACTTTTTTTACTACGACTACATGACCGATGAGGACATGCCCACGACCGACCAGACCATCGAGTACGGTGTGAACATGCTCGATTTGACGCAGGAAGAAAAGCGCACCTCGGAACTCGTGAACAGCGTGACGGCCCACGGTATCTCGACCGTGAAAAAAGGCTGGTGGATATTCTCGCGCACCTCTTACGAGACCATCACGGCTACCGCACAGAACACGCTGTCCATTGCGGCTTACGGGCTATGCTCCCGGCATATTTACGTGGACGGCAAGAAATCGACCGCAGACTCGCTGAAAAAAGCGGCACAGGAACAGCTGGACGACTACAAGCAGGTCATCGAGCCGACATTGACCGTCAAAGCCTTTGACAGAAGGGACACAGGTGAGAACGTGGGCAAGCTGGGCTTTTTGCTGCGGACGCACATCCTCTCACAGCCCCACGAGATGGACCGCTGGATGATATGCACCAAGCTGAAACTCCCGCTGGACAGCCCGGACAACAAGCAGTTCACCTTTGGGCTGACGAGCAAGAAGCTCTCGAAGCGGGTGGACGCCATCACGAGTGCGATAAACAACGTGAAGAACGCGCTGTTCGGACTGATAGGCCATGTGAACGAGGACGATTCGTCGAGCTGAAAATTCAAAATAAAAACGAGGTGGTGAAATATGACATACAGCGAAGTCGTTGCCCTGCTGACATCGTCGGTACACGGTGTGCGGAAGGCTGTTTATGGCGTACAGGTACGCGAATACATCGCGCGCTCGATGGAAGCCGTTATCGAGATGGTGCGGCTGGGTATCGAGCGGATGAAAGAACTAGCCTCAGATTCGAAGAACAGTGCAGACGCCTCGGCGAAAAGCGCCGCAGAGTCGAAGCAGAGCGCGGCAGAATCGAAAGCATCGGCCAGCCAGTCGGAAGCCAGTGCGAACCGGAGCGAGGCAAGTGCGGATGCTTCCGCAAAGAGCGCAAGCGAATCTGCCGCAAGCGCTGCAGCCGCAAAGAAGAGCGAGACGAATGCCAAAAGCAGCGAGGATTCGGCAAAGCGATATTCGGACAAGGCGAAAAACGTCATTGCAGAAGCTAAATCGGAATATAGTGGCGGCTACTACAAGTCCTATGACCTGACGGCTCTGAAGGGCGGCTGGAAGAAACTTTCTCCTGTCAAGGGGCCATACCAATACTATTGCGACATCGCAGTCCCCGACCTGACGGAGAGACATTCGCCATTCTGTTCGACCGGGCTGGAAAGCTATGCGGCAGCGGTGGCGGCAGGGCTGGCGAATACGGTCGAGACGCGGATTGCTTGCTCCAAACGTCT
>OLOR01002869.1_pt1 | contig 12862 bp, 10 predicted proteins | sample 1672521 | NCBI WGS metagenome assembly OLOR01 (sample SAMEA3136695, study PRJEB25190) | human gut metagenome | biome: human gut; feature: human-associated habitat; material: faeces | place: Austria | collected 2013
ATGATGTACCTCTGCCGTACTTGCTGTTAATGGCATAAACGTATAACCTTTTTTCGGAAGAAAAAAGGTCACTTTAGTTATTCACTCCATGATGTACCTCTGCCGTACTTGCTGTTAATGGCATAAACGTATAACCTTTTTTCTTTGCATACTTAATATATTTATCCAGTGATTTTAATGTAGGCTGGTTATTATAGAAATCATGCATCAGCACAACGCTGTCATGTCCCTTTGTTGTCTCTTTTTTCAGATTATGCATCTCCTGTGCCGGAGTTGTACCTCTGCTTGCATCGCCTGAACTTACATTCCAGTCAAAATAATGATATCCCCATCCATCCAGTTTCTTTGTCAAGCGTGTCATGATTCCCGGATTGTAACTGCTGCATGTATTAGAGCTTCCGCCCGGAAAACGTGTTAATGTACACCAAACACCAAACTTCTTAAAGAAGAGATTACGAAGCTTATCTAAATTCTGATGATATGTCTTTTCTGAACGGTAAATAATATCATATTTATGCTGGTATCCATGCATTGCAAGCGTATGTCCTTCATCCAGCACACGCTTTGTCAGATCAAAATCTTTCTTTGCCGGTTTCAGTTCAAAGAAAGTTGCTTTGACATTATTCTGTTTTAAAATTTTTAATACCTTTGGTGTTGTATAACGGTTTGGACCATCATCAAAGGTCAGATATATGATATTTTTTATTTTCTTATTAACTGTCAGATTACATTGATAGACAACATTTTCTCTATTCGTTCCGGTAATTACAGCCGTTCCGACCTTCTTTGCTGTTACTTTCCCCTTCGCATTCACCGAAGCAATAGATGAATCGGTGGATGTCCATGACAGACCGCTATCTTTATTACTAAATTGGATATCTAAATGCTCACCTTTCATCATCGTAAAGACCGGATAAACCATTCCACGTTTCTTTACTTTGATATTACAAGTATATTGATTAGAACCATCTGTATACGTAACGGCTGCTGTTCCTGCTTTTATAGCATGAACAATACCATCTTCCGTTACGGTTACAATATTCGTATCACTGCTTACATACTCCTTAAACTTTTTATCTTTATCATTTGCATTCAAAGTCTGTACTTCACTTAAAGATAATACAGCACTTGTCTGTGCTTCCGTATCCGGTACTTTTTTCTTTGTTTCTTTTGCCTGCTCTTCTTTTTTTGTCTCTTTTGTATTTTTTGATCCTGACTTTGAAGAACAGCCACTAACCGATACGATCATCAATGCCGCCAAAGAACAGATCATCGCTTTTTTCCATGTTTTCTTCCTCATTGGTACCCTCCTGATTTTATTTTTTTATCGCATCATTATATTTTACCCTATTTTCTTTTTTTTGTAAAGAACGGCAATCCCCTTCTTCCTCCCTCTTTTTGGAAAACTACAGCAACATCCCCTCTTCTTTTCGCTTTTTTTATGATAGCAACATCCTGTCTTCCTCTTTTGGATAAAAATAACAGAATCCTTTTTTCTATCCTCTTTTTTACAAATGATCGAAAAGAGAATCTCCAAAAGGATCCTGCTTTTAAACTTTTCTACAAATACAGCCCCCAAAAAGCAAATGTGATTTTACAAACAGGATTTTTAATATCCTATTTTATACCGGCTTTTTTTAACATTTTCTTATACGCTGCCGCTTTCTTTTTTGGCACTGTTACTTTGCATTTCTTTGCGGTATTTTTAAATGCGTTTTTGCCGACTTTCTTTAATTTTTGTGTTTGGATAGTCACTTTCTTTAATTTCTTGCAATTGAAAAATGCATTTTTACCAATCGTTGTAACATTTTTGGCGATTGTGACCTGTTTTAACTTCTTAAATCCTTTGCAAACATTTACACCTATCTCTGTTACTTTATATGATTTTTTATTGATCGTAACTGCTGCGGGAATGGTTATCTTTGTTGCTTTTTTATCTGTATAACCAACCAATGCAACGGTATATTTTCCATTGGAAGCAGATAATACTTTGTATTTGCTTTTACCAATCTGCTTGACCGTTCCAACCTTAACCTGTTCCTTCTCCTTAGCGTTCTTTGAAACATCCGGTGTCTACGTTGGTGCAGTCGTTCCCTGCGGGTTATTGGCTGGCGGTACCGGTGCCGGTGTACTTTGTGCATTGTCTGCTGTCGGTACCGGTGCCTGCGTACTTTGTGTATTGTCTGCCGTTGGTGTCGGGGTCGCTTCCGGCTCATCCGTATGCAGCTTTGGTTGTATCTTCCACTCCAAACCGGTTGCTGTAAATTCCGGCACATCATACTCGGTATCATCATAAACAAAAGTTGCCTGTGCCGTATAATCTCCAGGCTCAGTTGCTTCGTTATTTGTATAAGTTGCGCTAAGACCTTCCGGTAATCCTGTTAATTCTACTTTCTTTGTCGTTCCATCATAGGTAAACGGAGCAGTATAATCCCATTTGACTGTACTGACATCAAAGGTCTCTTTTGGAAGGATCTCAATCTGTGTATCCCATTCTTCGGTATAGTTTTCTCCATAGTCACAGGTATAAGAAAGATTTACATACAGATCTTCCGAAATACCATCAGGCACATGTAAACAATAAACCTTTCCTTCCGTCTTTGTATCAACCGTTACTGCTGCCCGAGTAGTCACATCAACCTCATCTTCCTTTGTCACAACAGACTTGATCGCAACATCAGAAATCTTTATATTATCATCTGTGCTGACTAAATAAAAATCACGATCTGTCTTTCCATAGCGATAGACATATTCATAATCTTTTGCTGCCAGATCGGCAGGTCTCGCCTTTTGGGTTCGAAATATCCCCACACTCGGAGTCGCAACACGCAAGAACATTGAAGCTTCACGTTCATCGGATACTTTATAATATAACCGGTATATTCCTGCTTTCTTTGGCAGAATGGTAATATATCCGCCATATTCCTCTGTCAGACTGATATCGCTTGTCTCATTGCCCCATGCGTCTGTTACATGCAAATGATCTATGAACATGGCATAAGCATTTCCATCCGGATCCAGATATTGTACGGATATATGTCTTTTCCATGGCATTGCTATCTCTATGCTGTCACGATAGCTGCCTCCTTCGATTCCTATGATATCACCTGTCTCATCATCCCAGATAACATTGGTACTGCCCTGTAATTTTTCATCTGCTGCATTTTCACACTGAATCTGTATGGATTTCTGTTCGATCCAGGAATCCTGACCATTCGAAACTTCTACCATTGTCAAAAGCCAAAATCCACGCTGTGCAAGCTCTTTGTTTAATTTGATCTTATATACCTGATCACTTACTTTCTCATAAGTCATATATCCTTCGACTTCTTTTGCATCTTTTATAAATGATCTGTTCAGATCTTCAATAGCAAACCGATACGTATCGTATGTTTCTTCCCCTTCTGCTACATCCGGGAGTGTCACTGTCTCATCTGTCTGTGGGCTTGTGATCAGATAGATCGTATCATTCTGCGTTGGATCATAACTATCCTCTGCCAAAAAGGACGTATCCTCTTTTTTAGCACTTGTATAAAATCCGACTCTTGGATATTCTACAAATACGATAATATCATCCTCCGGTGCAACTGTCGATTTAATATGAAATTCTCCGGTCTTATAGAATGCAAACATCACAAAATCTTCCGAACCGCTTGAATGATCTTCAATATATACCGTTTCCGAACCGACTTTATTGTCCTTAGCATCATATACCGCAATGTCCGCAGCCTTTAAAACCTGTTGTGTATCACCACTGATGTATTTCAAATGCAAATAAGAATTCGACATATACATTGTCACACCTTTTAAATACTCTGCATCAGAGGCTACTGTTTCAGGATTGCCATCCTGATCGTACTCAAAAACATCCGTTGCACACAGACCGGTCAACTGCTCTGCCGATGCTTCGGGGGTTATATTCGGCATCAAACCGAGAACCAGACAGATCGTTACAAACATGCTGACCAAACGTCCTTTTTTCTTCCATATCATTCTCTTCATAAACTGCCTCCTTATTGTTTTTTGCTTATTGTTTTTTGCTTTTTGTTGCATTATATTCCAAATTTGCTTATGGAAATATACAAAAAAAGGTCTGATTTACAATCTCTTCCTTTTCTTAAATATGATTTATTATACCCAAACGACTTTACTACGTCAATAAAAATATTCATTTTTCTCTCTTTTTGTACGAAATCTTTTTCTTTGACCGTTGAAAATACATAGTTCACGCTTTGTTCGCCATGAGTTACCAATGCCATTCTTAGTATTACATCACTACTATACGATCTTTTTCCTACTCCATAAGAAGTACAAAGTTCCACTAAATTGTGAACAATTTTTTAGTCTATACAAAAAAACAAAGCATGATTTGCTGTTAAACGAACCATACTTTGCTTTCTTTTTGTATCATTTCAAAACTTTTAATAAATTTTTGACTTCTTTTTTGGCACTGCTACGTGTCAATGTTTCATATGAAAATAGATAAAAACCATCCACTTTATTTGTCTTACGTGCATATTCTACCTGTCTTTTTAAAATCGTATTACTCTTTGCCCAACCGGGATCCTGCATTACCTTTGCTTCTTTCTTTGAAATGCCTGCCCTATATCCTGCAAGCCCGATATAAAGGCTGACATGATTGCTTTTGGGTATCGAAGTCCATTCATTGACTACTTTTTTATACGGAGATCCTTTTCTTGTAAAAGACCAATAGATCTGCGGTACCACATAGTCAATATAACGATCTGAATTCATCCATGTTTTGACCGGACTGTAATAAGCGGTTTTCGAATATAAATTTTCAATATTACCTGCCGGACTGATTCCAAAAAGACAGCTCTTTCTTGTCTTTTTTACGACAGAATACACGCCACGCACCATTTTATTGACATTTTCACGTCGCCAATTGACTAAAGAACGGGCTTTGATCTTCTTTTGACGACATTTCTTTTTGTATGCTTTGTATTCTTTATAATCAAATTTACGATAGTTTGCTTTTGTCAGTTCCGGATAAAAATAATCATCCATATGTACTCCATCGATCGCATAATTGGCAACTAATTCCTTCACACCATTCGCTACAAGCTTTTGAACCTGTGCGGATGACGGATTAAAATAAAGTCCGTTACCAAGTTTTAATACTCTTCGACGTACCGATGCCGATTTTGATTTTCTCCATTTATATGCAATGGAGGACTTCGGCAATTTGCTGATTGATGAGGATGAACTTGAGATTCGGTATGGGTTTACCCACGCCTGAATATAAAGCCCTCTTTTATGTGCTGCACTGACAGCATATTTTAATGGATCGAATCCCGGATTTTTACCTGCTGTTCCGGTTGCGTATCTTGACCATGGATAATATTTCGATGGATACATCGCATCCGCAAATGGGCGTACCTGTAAGATCACCGTGTTCATTTTTTTCTTCTTGCATGTGTCAAATGTACGATCAATATAGTTTTTCCATGTCGTATATGTTTTGGCTTTTTGATACATTTCATCAAAATAAATCCATACGGCATTGATCTCTTTGCCCTTTTTCTTAGGCAGGGGTGTTGATACTGTATCCTGTGAATTCTCCTGTATAACCGTCGATGCTGCCTGTGTTGTATCCGGCAAAGTCGTTGTAACGTTCTGTGTGACTTCCGGTGCAACCGTTGTGACAGTCTGTGTGACTTCCGGTGCAGCCGTTGCAGGCACCGCTGTGACTTCCGGTTCCGATGCAGATTCTGTTGTCTTTATCATATCGGCAGTCGTCGTGGATTTCAATAAAACGACTTTATCTTTTGCGGCAGTTGCATCAACATATACAATTCTTCCAATTCCTGCAAGAATCAAAAGCATCATCAGACTCATAATGATCCGGCTCTTTTTCCAATTCATCTGTTTTTCTCCATTCCAACTAAATTTAGTCAAAAATCTGACATCTGCGTCATTTTTTTACGATTTTTAACATATCATGAATTCATGTCATTTCTTAGACTTCTTTATTCCATATTTAGCCTAAGTTTCTGATCTTAAACTGTCTTTGTGCTTCACGGTTCTGGTCTTTCTTTGCAATATCGTGACGCTTGTCATACAATTTCTTACCTTTTGCAAGTCCGATTTCCACTTTGACTAAGCTTCCTTTAAAATATACGTTCAATGGAACGATCGTATACCCTTTTTGTGCAATCTGTCCTTCCATTTTACGTATCTCGGAACGATGTAATAACAATTTCTTGATACGAAGCGGATCTTTGTTAAAAATATTGCCTTTCTCGTATGGACTGATATGCATATTGTAAATATAAACTTCTCCATTCTCAATACGGATAAACGCCTCTTTTACACTGCATTTTCCAAGACGCAGAGATTTTACCTCTGTTCCGGCAAGTGCGATTCCCGCTTCGTATTTATCTTCGATAAAATAATCATGAAATGCCTTTTTATTATTGGCAATCAACTTTTTGGCTTCTTTTGCCATGATACTCCTCACTTTCTGTCATCTGGTTCTAGCTCTCTTCTATCTCTGCCATCAGGCAACTACTTTCTGCGTGTAGACATTCCGGCTCCACTGCGGGCATTTTTGGCTTTGATCCCGGCTTTTCCCATTGCCTTTGCATGACTTTTCTTCTTTGCATTGCTTTTTGCATGCGATACAAGTCTGTCTGCTTCTTTTTCGATCATCGCACGTTTCTTCTTTTCGGCTATTTTCTTAGCAAATGCTTTTTCAATTGCCTGCTTTTGTGCTGCACTGATCGTCTTTGCTGCCTGTTTTTTCTTTTTATTTTTGTTATTTTTTCCTTTTTTGCTATTCGTTGCTGTTTCCGCTTTTGCAATCTTTCGTGCCAGTTTACGTGCCTTTGCTTTTGCACGGTATCCTGACCGTGCTTCTTCTTTTGACGGCTGAACTGTCTTAGTCTTCTTAGCTTTCGTGCTGTTTTTTTTCTTTTTTGCTTTCTCTTTTGCTACACTTTTTTGTGCTTTGCTGTCCGCTTTTTTCGTACTTTTTGTCACAGCATCGGTTTGGTTATCGTTGTGATCCAAAGCTGCATCTTGTCGTGTCTCTGTATTTGCACCCGCAGTTTCGTCTTCGTCCTGTGCAATCTCAAAATCAATGTTTCGTAAGATCTTATCCACACCAGAAACCGTAACACGGATCTTTTGTCCAAGTTTAAAGATCTTATGCGTGTGTTCCCCTACCATCTGGTAGTGTTCTTCTTCGAAATAATAATAATCTCCCGGAATATCTGCTACACGGATCATACCTTCGATCGTATTTGGTAATTCCACATACATCCCCCAGCTTGTCACACCGGAGATCACACCTTCAAATGTCTGACCGACAAACTGCTCCATGTACTCTGCTTTCTTCATCTTTTCTACTTCACGTTCCGCATCATCTGCACGACGTTCCAAAAGACTTGTCTGCGTGGTTACATCCGGCAGGATCCGGTTATAATGACTGATCCTTTTATCAGAAAGTTTTCCATGAATATTTTCTTTAATAATACGATGAATCTGTAAGTCAGGATAGCGTCTGATCGGTGAAGTAAAATGACAATAATATTTCATGGCAAGTCCGAAATGTCCCTCGCAGCTCGTTGTATAACGTGCCTGCTTCATGGAACGAAGGGCTAAACGGCTGATCAATGCTTCTTCCGGTGTTCCTGCTACTTCTGTCATTAACTTCTGGATCTCTTTCGGATGTATCTCACCGTCCTGATTCGTCTTTAAGACATAACCGAAGTTTTCTACAAATGTGTTCAATTCATTGATCTTTTCGGCGTCCGGTGTCTCATGTACACGATATACAAACGGAAGTTCCTGCCAGAAATATTCTTCTGCAACGGTTCTGTTGGCGGCCAGCATAAATTCTTCAATAATATGATGTGCCCGGGTTCTCTCATAAATCTGCACATCTAAAGGTTTTCCCTTTTCATCTAATGTAATCTTGCTTTCCGGAAAATCAAAATTGATTGACCCACTCTTTTTTCTATTCTTCTCTAAAATGTCCGCTAACTCATACATCAATTCAAACATTGGGATCAGATCATGATACTCCTGACATTCCTGTTCGTCATGTTCTTCAACGATCTTATGCACACTGGTATAAGACATTCTGCGTGTGACATTGATCACACTTTCTTCAATACTATGCTTTATGATCTTACCATCTGCATTGATCTCCATCATACAGGATAATGTCAGGCGGTCTACTCCCTCATTTAAAGAACAGATTCCATTAGAAAGTTTATGCGGAAGCATCGGAATGACACGGTCTACCAGATATACACTTGTTCCTCTCTTTAATGCTTCTTTATCTAAAGCTGACTTTTCTGTCACATATTGGCTGACATCAGCAATATGTACTCCCAGATGATAGACACCATTTTCTTTTGTCAAAGTGATTGCATCATCAAGATCTTTTGCATCCTCGCCATCAATCGTGACGGTCTGTAAATCCCTGTAATCACTTCTGCCAGCCTTCTCTTCTTCGGCAACTTCACTTTCAATGCCCTCGACCTGATCCATCACTTCGTCAGGATATTCTTCGGGCAGACCATATGCTTTGATCACAGAAAGAATATCTACCCCCGGATCATTGATATGACCAATGATCTCTACGATCCTGCCTTCGGGATTACGATCTTCATTGCCAAAATCCGTGATCTCTACCACAACTTTATGACCGGTGATCGCACCTTTTGTATCGGACTTTGCAATATAAATATCTTTTGTAAACTTATGATTATCAGCTACGACAAAACCATAGCTTTTACTGCTGGAGTATGTTCCGACAAGGATCGTATTTCCACGCTCTAATATACTGATCACTTCGCCTTCCTGTCTCTTACCATGTGAATGTGTATCCAATACGATCTGTACTTTATCCCCGTCTAATGCGCCTTTTGTCTTATGTGCAGAAATGAAAATATCATCTTCCATCCCTTCAACACGGACAAATCCAAAGCCTTTTTGTGTTGCCATAAATGTTCCGGTACATATATTATCCGCTAAAGGTTTGATCTTTCCTTTCAGATCGGCATGTACTTTTCCTTCTGTAATCAATTCCTCGATCACACTTTTAAACACCTTTTTATCTTTTGCAGGCACTTGTAATACGATTGCCATTTCCTTTGCATTCATTGGACGATATTCTTTCGATGAAATAAATTGCAAGATCATTTCTTTCTTACTTTCTAATTCTTCTCTATTCATAATGCTACCTCATTTCTTTCTCCTTCCAAGCAAAGACATACATAGCTTAGAAGCTCCCCAATGCAGCCTGTTATCCGGCTGTAAACTGACTTTTGTAACATGTAACAAATTTGTTTTTTGTTACATGTACTGTCTGTTACTGTTTCTATTAGTATAACACATTCTAAAAAAGTTTCCTATACAGAACCGTAACCGTTCTGTGCATAACATAAAACAAAAACCTATCCACCGCTACACGGTAGATAGGTTTTGATCTGTCTTATCTTATGTGATTATCCAAATATCTTAAAATTAAGAATCAATGATAATACGATAAATACAATTGCAAGAACTCTTGTAGCCATTTCAAGTCCACCCTCCATAGAGCGTCCTTTATTCTTTCCCCAGTATGTTCCTGCTGCACCATTGATCGCACCGGAAAGACCTGCCTGCTTTCCTTCCTGCATTAATACGATTACTGTAAGAGCCACACATACAATAATGTATATGATCAATAAAATAGTGTGAATTATCTGAATCATGAATACTTCCTCCGTTCTTATCAAATCCTATCTTACGACAGAATATTTTTCAAGCACAAACAAATCTATTTTAGCATAGACAGTATGCTATTTCAAGTCTTTATTTACGAACCAGAAGTGACTTTCCTGTCATATCTTTTGGCTGTTCGATCTCCATGATCTGAAGTAATGTTGGAGCGATATCTGCTAAGCATCCGCCTTCACGCAATGTATATGCCTCATCATAATTTACAAGAATAAACGGAACCGGATTCGTTGTATGTGCCGTAAACGGATCGCCTGTTTCATAGTCGATCATCTGCTCTGCATTACCATGATCTGCACAGATAAAGAGAACGCCATCTACTTTCTTTACTGCTTCTACTGCTGCTCCAACACAGGCATCAATACGCTCTACTGCTTTGATCGCTGCCGGGATCACACCGGTATGACCTACCATGTCAGGATTTGCAAAGTTGATAACGATCACATCATACTTATCCGATGTAATAGCAGCATTAAGTCTCTCGCCTACTTCCGGTGCACTCATTTCCGGTTTCAGATCATAAGTTGCTACCGCAGGAGATTTTACCAAAGAACGATCCTCGTCTTTGTTTGGTTCTTCAACACCACCATTAAAGAAGAATGTAACATGTGCATACTTCTCTGTCTCAGCAAGTCTGAGCTGCTTCTTACCATGCGCTGCAAGAACTTCACCTAATGTATTCTTAATATTCTCTTTTTCAAATGCTACGATTTTATTACCGATTGTCTCATCATAATCCTTAAAGCAGACAAAAGTCAGCTTCATAAAGCCGTTGGCACGATTGAAATGATCAAAGCTTTCATCACAGAAAGTACGTGTAATCTCACGCGCTCTGTCAGGACGGAAGTTAAAGAAGATCACGGAATCGTTTTCTTTTACGGTTGCAACCGGTTTTCCATCAGCTTCGATCACAGTTGGTACAACGAACTCATCTGTCACATCATTTGCATAGGATGCATCAATTGCTTCTGTTACGCTGCCGGCTTTCTGACCATCACCAAGTACCATTGCATTGTAAGCTTTTTCGATACGATCCCAGTTGTTATCACGATCCATTGCATAATAACGACCATGGATACTTGCGATTTTACCAACACCGATCTCTTTCATCTTCTGCTCTAACTCTTCTAAGAATCCTTTACCTGATGTCGGAGCCGTATCACGACCGTCTAAAAAGGCATGGACATATACATTCTTAAGTCCGTTTCTCTTTGCTAATTCAAGAAGACCATATAAATGTGTATTGTGACTGTGTACACCACCATCTGATAACAGACCAAATAAATGAAGATCAGAACCATTTTTCTTTGCATTCTCTACTGCTGCAAGAAGTCCTTTGTTCTCAAAGAAATCACCATCTTCAATCGACTTTGTGATCTTTGTAAGCTCCTGATAAATGATACGTCCTGCACCTATATTCATATGACCTACTTCTGAATTTCCCATCTGCCCGTCAGGAAGTCCGACATTTAAGCCACTGGCGTAACCCTTCTGAAATGGGCATTCTGCCATCAGCTTGTCCATTACAGGAGTCTTTGCCTGTGCAATCGCATTTCCTTCTGTCTTTTCATTCAGACCATATCCATCTAATACCATTAATACAACCGGTTTCTTACTCATAATCGTAGTCCTTTCTGCTTCATGCAATGTTTTATTCTTAGAAAACCAGCGAATCTGCCAGTCTTCTTTTTGCTATTCTATCCGTAATCGTACCCTTTCTATCGGTTACAATTCCAAATTAGAAGTATACCTCATTTCAAAAAACAAGTCAAATCCATCCGATGCCGTATTGACTGTCAGCCGGTCAACGGACTTTTGTCTTTCATGAATTCTGCACAGTAAAGCAAGCTCTCCTGTATTGCGAATTCATGATATATCAGATCATAATATCAATATTTCCTCCAAGATCAGGATTTACGGAATTTTCCATCATGGAACGGTTCATCATTTCTACCATCGCATCACCCTGCTCTGTCATAGAATCCAGACTCATTGATAAAACTGCTGTACCAACCTGTGTCATAAGCTGCGTCTGTGACATATTCATTGCCATATTTGCAACATTCATTACATCCATAACCGATTCCTCCTTTGTTTTTTGCTTCTTTATTTTTTCTCTATCTTTTATTATAACAAATGCTTTTTTGCTTTACAATACAAAGCCCCTATATCTTTTAATCCCAAAAAAGGTATAACAATCCTTCTCCGGGTACCATAGTATCCCTCTTATACATATCAATTCTGTTTTCATTTCCACTCCGTTCGGAAAATGCCGGAAACAAAAATCCTTCTACCGGTTCGTCCGGTATGTAATCCCCATTGATCGGGCACAATGCACAGATCAAAAAGGAATAGACTTCTTCCGACTCCCACTGTTCCTTTTTATCTGTTCCCTTTCTGGGAATATCATAAATTCCCTGAAAGAAATACAGACAGGATGCCTGATCGATCGCAAGACGTTCTCCTAACGCTTCGTATATATTTTCAAGCAACGCATCATTTTTCAATTCACATCGGATCAATTGCATCATTGTTTTCCATGCACTGCTGCTCTTTTCTGTCTCTGTAAAACGATGTTCCTTTAACTGTTCGTTTGTTTTTGCAAACGGAATGCTTTTTGCAATCTCTAACAGCATCCTCTGATCCGGTATCGGAAGATTTCGAAAATGCACATTAAAAGAATCTTCTAAATTACCATCCTCATCATAATAGCCTCCCGCTACTCTTCCAAAACAGTTTCTCTTTAATGTAATACGCCTTGTCAGCTCTAACATATCTTCTCTGTTAATCTTATCCATCTTTCTACCCCTGTTTTTAGAGAAAAACGGAGAAATATCTTTTTTGACATTTCTCCGTTTCTTTTATACGATCCGATATCAGATCAGAACCATATATGCATTATATGGATACTCCTTCATCCCGGTTTTTTAATCCGTTTTCTGACATCTTCTCTTTTTGCAATGAATGAATTAAGCGTTTACAACCTCACCGAATTCTGCTTTCAAAGAAGCACCACCGATAAGACCGCCATCAATGTCATCTTTTGCAAGTAATTCTTTTGCATTTCCCGCATTCATAGATCCACCATACTGGATACGAACAGCGTCTG
>OLOR01002874.1_pt1 | contig 12853 bp, 11 predicted proteins | sample 1672521 | NCBI WGS metagenome assembly OLOR01 (sample SAMEA3136695, study PRJEB25190) | human gut metagenome | biome: human gut; feature: human-associated habitat; material: faeces | place: Austria | collected 2013
CCACCTGTTCCCATTCCGAACACAGAAGTTAAGCTCACTTGTGCCGAAGATAGTTCGCTGGAAACGGCGCGTGAAAATAGGTAGTCGCCGACTTGAACAGAAAGCTCTGAGAGAAATCTCGGAGCTTTTTTTGTTGCGCTATATATGTCAAAGGGTTGCAGAATGGGGAAAAAGTTGGTATTCTCAGAACAGAAAGGGGCGAGAATATGCGTTCGGACAGAACTCGCAAAGATTCAGCAAGGCCTTATGCAATAATAATAGCACTTTTGATATTTTGCAGAATCGTACTTTATGTGCAGACACATTATCAGCACACCTCGGCAATCAGGCCGGAGGATGATTATAAGGGCAGGATACCGCAGTTTCATAGCTGCGTGGATCGGGATGATGACGGTGTAGACGACCAGACAGACATCCTGAACGGCGCACTGGCATATGTGAGTACACATCCAAAATACAAAAGCCGCTATTATGAGACCGGTTATCCAGACGACGGCTATGGAGTCTGTACTGATGTGGTAGCATATGCTCTGAAAAATGCAGGGTATGATCTGCAGGCTCTGGTAGACACGGACATTCGGGAACATCCAGAAGAATATGGAATTACAGCGCCGGATAAAAATATAGACTTTCGCAGGGTGCGAAACCTGAAGGTATTTTTCTCCCGTAATACGGTTAAACTGACCACCAATGTTTCCGAAACGGAACAATGGCAGGGCGGCGATATTGTGATCTTTGAAAGACATATCGGCATCGTGTCCGACCGGCGAAATAAAAACGGAGTGCCCTATATCATTCACCACAATGACCCATGGCAGACTGCCTACGAGCAGGACATTCTGGAAAAACGAACAGACATCGTCGGACATTACCGCAGTTCTGAATAAAAGCAGAAAAAACGGCCCCGCCGCGTTGAGCATTCAACGTGACGGGGCTGCATATTTTATTGGGTGGAGTTCCCCTTACGATACAAGCTTCCGCTTAGCCCTTGCCTGCGCAGCCGAACAGCTCGATCTTCTCCTTGCACTTGGCCTCGATGGCCTTTGCGCCGGGAGCCAGCAGCTTGCGGGGGTCGAAGCCCTTGCCCTGCTGATCCTTGCCCTCTTCGATGTACTTGCGGGTGGCCTCAGCAAACACCAGCTGGCACTCGGTGTTGATGTTGATCTTGGAAACGCCCAGGCTGATTGCCTTTGCGATCATCTCGTCGGGGATGCCGGTGCCGCCGTGCAGAACCAGAGGAATGTTATTGGTGGCCTTGTGGATGCGGTCCAGAGCCTCGAAGTCCAGACCCTTCCAGTTTGCCGGGTAGACACCATGGATGTTGCCGATGCCGGCAGCCAGGAAGTCAATGCCCAGAGCAGTGATCTTTGCGCACTCTTCGGGGTCTGCGATCTCGCCGGCACCCACAACGCCGTCCTCGACACCGCCGATGGAACCGACCTCGGCCTCGATGCTCAGGCCCTTAGCGTGTGCCAGAGCAACCAGCTCCTTGGTCTTTTCCACATTCTCCTCGATGGAGTAGTGGCTGCCATCGAACATGATGGAAGAGAAGCCGGCCTCGATGCAGGCCTTGCAGCCCTCATAGGTGCCGTGATCCAGATGCAGGGCAACGGGAACGGTGATGCCCATGGAATCGACCATTGCGCTGACCATGGCAGCGACGGTCTTGAAACCGGTCATGTACTTGCCGGCACCCTCGGAAACACCCAGAATCACAGGGCTCTTCATTTCCTCGCAGGCGGTCAGAACGGACTTGGTCCACTCCAGATTGTTGATGTTGAACTGAGGCACACCGTAGTGGCCATCACGTGCTTTGATCAGCATTTCGGTTGCATTTACCAACATTATTCATTACCTCCACAAAATCATTGGGGTCTTGCTCGTTTCATATCCGCTTTGTGCACGGTTTAACGAACCTACAGAATTAGTATACCCCAAACAGCGGCCAAAATCAATCCAAACCGGTGTTTTTCCTGTAACAATGCGGGGATTCTGTTTCTGGCAGGGTGCAGGGGGTTACTGCCAGAAGCGCGTATATTCGATAGAATGCAACAAATTTCCATATAATGTGCAATAAGCGGCCGAAAGACAGAAAGCGTGATGAAGGACGGATTTTCAACACAGATCCACATTCGTCAAAATGATATTGGGCAATTTGGCAAAAGCGGACAGGATGCAGTTCAAAAAATTGTCATATTTCCGACTTGTATTCTACAAATTGTACGCAGGAAATCAAAAAAGGTCGAACCAAAAAGTGGAAAACCTTGTGGAAAGTGTGGAATTCCACAGGCAAAACAGGCTTTAAAGCTGGACTTTTGAACTTTCTCCACAGGGTTTTCAACATGTGGAAAAATAATCGCTCTTCTACGGATTGTATACCGCGTTTTTGTGGAAAACTTTTTTCTCCGGCAAAACAGAGGGATATCTACCCAGCAGCCGGGTAAAGCTGATGCAGGGCGGCAGAACATTTCTGCAAAAAAGCGGAAACGGTCTCCGGCACCACGAACAGAAAAACTTTTGCAAGACGCGGATAAAAAACGGTAATTTGCTGGCAAACAAGGTCGGCTTATGCTATACTTCAAAATGAGTTATCAGCTTCAGATCATACCGGTGCGCGGCCCAGAGTGCGGCGCGCCTTTTGGAGGGTGTGCACAGCACCTTCCGGTGATACAACGGAAGGAGAAAATCATCATGGAAGAAAAGAACCAGCCGCGCCGTCCGCGCCGCAGCCCGGAAGAGCCGCTGCAGAAGAACGAGAGCCTTGTTTATGGCAAAAATCCGGTGACCGAACTGCTGAAAAGCGGTTCCGGCGTGGACACCGTGCTCATTGCTGAGGGCATGGCTCCGGCCGTGGCGGCTTACTATACCGCATTGGCAAAGGAAGCGGGTGCCACGGTGAAGCGGGTGCACCCCAACAAGCTGCGCCTGATGACCGGCACCGAGAGCCATCAGGGTGTGGCGGCATTTGCCAGCGAGATCGAATACGTGACGGTAGACGACCTGATGGCAGCAGCCAAGGACAAGGGCGAGGCACCTTTTCTGGTGCTGAGCGATGGCATTGAAGACCCGCACAATCTGGGTGCCGTGATGCGCAGTGCTCTGCTGTGCGGTGCGCATGGCATCGTGATCCCAAAGCGCGGCGGCGCATCGGTCACGCCTACCGTCATCAAGTCCAGCGCAGGTGCCGCAGAACGCCTGCCGGTGGCTCGTGTGGCCAACATCGGCGAGACCATCCGCCGCCTGAAGGAGCAGGGTGTGTTCGTCTACTGCGCCGATATGGACGGCGTGTCTCTGCGCAGGAACAACCTGACCGGCCCCATTGCACTGGTGCTGGGCAGCGAGGGCAGCGGTGTTTCGCAGCTGGTGAAAAAGCTGTGCGACGGCGTGGTGCGGCTGGATATGGCAGCACCGGGCACCGGTGTGGACAGCTACAACGTGTCGGTGGCTGCGGGCATTATTCTGTACGAGATCCAGTCCCAGCGCGCAACACAGCAGGCATGATCCGGCATTCGGGCCGGAACCTCAATTTGAATTACAGGAGGGACAAGAATGCCGAAAGATAAAAATAATGGCCGGGAAATGACCCCGGATGAAAAGTTCCGCTCCTTTTTCAGCACCACGGCGGTGGATATCCCGGAGGAGATGACCCGGAGGGACGAAAACCAGCCGGAGGAAAAGCCGCAGAAACGGTTTGGCCTGTTTGGCCGTGGTAAGGAAAAGCAGGAGACTGACGAAGCTGCAGCAGAGCAGCCGCAGGAAATGCCCACCGGTGAGGTGCGGCTGGGTGAGGATGCGCAGCCGGAACCGGAAGCGGATCTGGAACTGATGCTGAAGCCGGAGGCAGACCCGGAACAGGAACTGGCCCCGTGGCCTTTTCTGGAAAAGGAAGCAGAGGATGCACAGCCGGAAGCACCCGCCAAAAAGCCGGAGGAAAAATCTGCACCGCAAACGGCGGAACCCCCGGCGGCAGTGAAGCCGGAAACACCCCGGCAGAGCGCTGTCCCGGCGGCAAGACCCGCAGAGCAGCACAGCACGGCAAAGCCTCTCCGGCACCCCAAGAATGCGCCGGAGGTGCTGCTGCCGCAGGAAGAGCAGGAGCAGCAGGAGATGGCACAGCTCAAGGCGATGATCAACGGCCTGAGCGACCAGAAGCCGGAAAAGCCTGCACCGAGAGCCGAAGCAGCCCCGGCAGCAGAAACTGAACCGGCTGAAAGCAAAAAGAAACCGTCCGGTGCACCGCTGCCCGCGGCTGTGTTTGCAGCGGTAAAGGAGACGGCACCGGAGCTGCAGCCGGAACCTGTGCCGCAGCCGGAAAAGCAGCCGGTGGCCGATTTCTTTGGCAAGGCGCAGAGCGAGGACGCACCGCAGGCACCTTTGGCCCCGGCAGAGGAGCCTGCCGCAAAAGAGGACACCATGAGCCTGCCGCTGCTGCCGCTGGACGGTGAAGAGCCGCAGCAGGCACCGGAGAAGGCACCCGCTGCGCCACAGCCGGAACTGAAAGCTGAGGCGGAGGACGCGGTGTCTCCGGAGGAACATGCTGAAACGGAGCTGACCGAGCCGGAGGCTACGGCGGATAAGCTGCACCGTATGAGTGCAGAGCTGACGCTGCGCTGCGTGCTGGGCGGCATTCTGGCTGTGGTGCTGCTGCATTTTGGTTTGGTGTCGGATGGGCTGCTGCCCGCCATGGCGGCGCTGGACCCGGATGCTGCCCCGGCGGCATTCTATGCTGCAAACCTGCTGCTGCTGGCAGCAAGCCTGTGCGTGGGCTTCCCGGTGCTGCGCGACGGCCTGAACGGCCTGCGCGGACGGTCTTCTTCCGAGACGATGCCGGCGCTGGCCGCAGTGGCAGCGCTGGTGCAGGCGGTCACAGCCATGCTGAACGCAAATGTTTACCGCGGCACCACCGGCATCTCGCTGCTCAGCGGCATGGCTGCGCTGGGGCTGTTCCTTGCGCTGCTGGGCAGCCGGGTGATGCTGGCTGCTGTCAAGGGCGGCTATGAGCTGGTGACCAATGGTGTGGAGTTCGAGGGCGCCTACCGCGCCAAGGACAAAGACCTGCTGCGCGCCCTTGCACGGGATCTGGAACAGAAGGACCCCTGGGTGCTGCTGAGCCGCCCGATGAAGGAAGCTGACGGCTTTGTGGAGCAGAGCTTGAGCGAACGCGCAAGCGAGCGCCGTGCACGCAAAGTTTCGTACATCCTGCTGGGCGTTGCCCTGCTCAGCGGTGTGCTGTTCCTGCTGGCAGGTGCCGGCTGGAACAAAGCTGCGGCTGCCATGGCAGCTGTGCTGTGCATGGGCGCACCGCTTTCTTCTACCCTGATCGCGGGCGTTGCCTCGCTACGGCTGCAGCGTGCGGCTGCGGCTGTGGGCGCAGTCGTGCCCGGTTGGCAGGCCATTGAGCAGCTGGGCGGCATTGATACGCTGCAGATCGATGCAGACGACCTGTTCACCGCCGACAGCGCACAGCTGGAGGATATCCGCATCTTCAAGGGCGGCCGCATCGACCGCGCCATCCTGTACGCGGCCAGCGTGCTGAACGAGAGCCACGGCACCCTGAAGGGGCTGTTCCGCCAGATCGTTGAGGAACGCACAGACATCCTGTTCCCGGTCAAGGATCTGGAGCAGCACCATGGGCTGGGCTTTTCCGCCTGGTGCGATAACAACCGCATCCTCATTGGTACCCGCCGCTATCTGGAGCAGGAGGGCGTGCCGCTGCCGGACGAGGAATACGAGATGCAGCACTCGAAGAACGGCGAGCTGCAAATTTTGTATCTGGCTGTGTCCGGCAATCTGCACGCTATGTTCGTGCTGAAATATGTGGGCGGGCGCAATGTGGCCCGCAGCCTTGCCGTGCTGCAAAAGGAGAACATCCGCCTGCTGGTCACATGCCAGGACCCCAGTCTGACTGCACACCACATTACCGAAGCATACCGCCTGCCGGAAGGCATGATCACCGTGCTGGATCAGGAGCAGTGCAACGCCATCAAGGCCGCACCGGAAGACCCGGAGGACACCTGCTGCATGATCCATCTCAAGGCGTTTGCCAGCCTGACCGGCGGCCTGCAGGCTGCGGATCAGGCCCAGAACGCCGAGAGCAGCGCCACCACGGTACAGATGGTCTCGGTGCTGTTCTCCATTATCATTGCAGCGCTGCTCACCAGTGCAGGCAGCATCTGGGAGCTTTCGGTGGCAACGGTGCTGATGTATCAGGCAGCGTGGAGCGCCCTGAGCATTGCTGTGTGTGCACTGAAGCAGCATAACTGAGAAATATTCTCAAAATAAATAGGAATTATTCTTGATTTCCATCAAAAAATATGGTATACTCTGTTCAGAACCTGAGCCGCAGGCGAAAAAATTACCGCCGGGCTGAATGATAGAGCCGGGATCGGTCGATCCTGACAGAAGATCCGTTTTTGAAAGGAGAGCATCATGGAACTGAAGGGTACCAAAACCGAGAAAAATCTGATGGAAGCGTTTGCAGGCGAGAGCCAGGCACGCAACAAGTACACCTTCTTTGCCAGCATGGCAAAAAAAGAAGGCTACGAGCAGCTGGCCGCGATCTTTGAGGAGACCGCCGGCAATGAGAAGGAGCACGCAAAGATTTGGTTCAAGCTGCTGTGCGGCGGCGCGATCCCCGATACCCTGACTTGTCTGGACATGGCAGCAGGCGGTGAGCACGACGAGTGGACCGAGATGTACCCCCGCATGGCCAAGGAGGCCAAAGAAGAGGGCTTCCCTCAGATCGCAGCACTGTTCACCATGGTGGCACAGATCGAGAAGGAGCACGAGGAGCGCTACCGTGCGCTGGCCGAAAACCTGAAAAACAACAAGGTCTTTGCCCGCGAGGAGCAGCAGGTATGGCAGTGCCGGAACTGCGGCTACACCTATATCGGCAAGTCCGCACCGCTCAAGTGCCCGGTGTGCGCACATCCGCAGAGCTACTTTGAGCTGAAAAAGATCAACTACTAAGCTGAAAATTCAAAAGCAGAACAGCGCCGCCGCATCCGGTTTGCCGGGTGCGGCGGCGTTTTGTACAAAATTGAAAAGCGGATTTTATTATTCTCCACAAAATAAGGCTCAGCTTCCCGGCAGAATGGGCAAAAAACTTGACCCGGTTTTGCACTGCGTGTAAAATAATACGGAGACAGGAATATTTAAAGGATCTTGCAGCAAAGCAGGCGAGGAGGGCAAAGCCCATGAAGCAGGGGTTCAAAGCGTGTGTTTGTGCAGTGGTGCTGTGCGCAGAACTGTTTGCAGTCGGGGCGTTGTCGGCCTATGCTGCGCAGGAGCAGCCGCTGCCGGACAGCGGCATGACATTGGACACTGCCGAACTGACGCTGGATATCACCGAAGGAGACCCGGCCCCGGTGGCCTACCTGAATGTGCAGGCACCCAACGACTACTTCTTTCTGATTTGGACTTCCAGTGATCCGGCAGTGGCATCGGTGGACGGCACCGGCAGGGTGACCGGCCATGCCGAGGGCACTGCGGCCGTCACGGCCCGCAATGAGCGCGGCGAAAAGACCACCTGTACCATCACGGTGCGCAAAAGCACAGCCAGCCGCTTGGTGCTGAACACCAGCGATCTGACGCTTACCATTACAGAGCAGGAGCCTGCCCCGACGAAACAGCTGAAGCTGGAACAGAACAAAGGCGGGTTTACCTATGTGCGGCAGTGGGTCAGCAGCAACCCGGCGGTGGCATCGGTAAGCACAAACGGTACCGTAAAGGCGCAGGGGTCCGGCAAGGCCGTCATCAGCGCACTGACCACAGCCGGGCAGGTGCTGCGCTGCACGGTAACGGTCACATCGGAGATCGGACGGGTGCAGATGAGCAAAAACGCCATGCTGCTGCAGGCAGTGGGAGCCAGTCAGAAGCTGACCGCGCAGGCTGCAGGCACCAAAAACGGAACGATGACATGGCTCAGCAGCAATCCGGGCGTGGCAACTGTAAGTGCGGATGGCATGGTAACGGCGGTGGGCGACGGTGAAACGATGATCCTTGCCGTTACACCGGAGGGTCGTGCCGATGCCTGCTATGTGGCCGTGGGAGCGGCGGCGTGGCGGTTCCGCTCGGAGGACGAACTTGCCGAAACGCTGACCCTGACCGGTCAGCTGCCCTATTCGGATGGAAAGTAAAAAGAAAAATGGGAGCGTTCTGTGCAGCAGGATGCTCCCATTTTTTCAAAACCCGCTGGGCAGAAAGATCATCGTTCCCCGGGCAGACCACGCCATCCGCTGGGCCATGCAGCCGGGCGCACCGGCCAGCAGAAACAGGGCCAGTGCGGCGAGCAGCAGCACCCATCCAAGGCCGCTGTGCGGCCTGCCGGAAAAAGGATCCCCTTTTTTGCGTCTCATCCAGCTGCCCCCTTTTTGCTGTGCTGGGCCATCCTATGCGCCGCAGGCACCGATTGTGCAACCGGCACGGCTGTGGTACAATAAAATATCGAAATCTACTGTGCAGGGAGAACGATTTTATGCTGACCATTACACTGCTGGGCACTGCGGCTACCATGCCACTGCCGGACCGGGCACTCTCGGCGGCGTTTGCTGCCTGCGGCGGCCACGGCCTGCTGTGGGACTGCGGCGAGGGTACGCAGGCAGCAGCGCGCCGTGCGGGCGTGAACCTGATGCGGGCAGATGCCATCTGCCTGACCCACTACCATGGCGACCACATCTTTGGTCTGCCGGGCCTTTTGCAGACTCTGGGGGCGCAGGGCCGCACAAGGCCGCTTGCGCTGCTGGGTCCGGAGGGCCTGCCGGATATCTGGGCGGCGGTGCGGGCACTGACCGGCCCGCTGCCCTATCCGGTGAAGCCGCAGGTGCTTATGCCGGGCCAGCCGCTGGCGCTGGATGCGCTGAGCGAGGGCTGGCCTGCCGGTGCGCGGCTGGTGCCGTTTGCCACAAAGCACCGGGTAAAAAGCCTTGGCTACCGGCTGGAGCTGCCCCGTGCAGGCAAATTTTCGCCGGAGCAGGCCCAGGCGCTGGGGGTGCCGGTGCAGCAATGGAAGCTGCTGCAGAAAGGGCAGAGCGTTGCCGTGGAGGGCAGAACGGTGCAGCCTGCGCAGGTGCTGGGCGCACCGCGCAAGGGGTTGAGCGTTGTATTTTCCGGCGATACGGCCTCCTGCCCGTATTATTTGCAGGCGGCGCATGACGCAGACCTGCTGATATGCGATGCCACCTATGCCCTTCCGGAGCAGGAAGACCAGGCCCGTCAGTGGGGGCACAGCACCTTTGGGCAGAGCGCGGCCCTTGCTGCGCAGGCGAGAGCAAAGCGGCTTTGGCTGACCCATTATTCCCCCATGATCACCGACCCGGAGGAATATGCCGCGCAGGCACAGAGCATCTTCCCGGCGGCGGAGTGCGGCTTTGACGGCAAAAGCATCACCCTGCAGTACGAGGAGGCACAGCCATGACCATCCGGATGGACGAGGGTGCGGCAGAGCTGCTGGACACCCTGCACAGGGCGGGCTATGCAGCCTACGTGGTGGGCGGCTGCGTGCGGGACAGTCTGCTGGGCCTTACACCGCACGACTGGGACCTGTGCACCAGTGCTCTGCCGCAGCAGGTGATGGAGCTGTTCGGCGCGCAGCGGTGCATCCCCACCGGCCTGCAGCACGGCACGGTAACGGTGAAGCAGAGCGGTGCCCTTTACGAGATCACCACCTTCCGTACAGAAGGCACCTACACAGATGGCCGCCACCCGGACGAGGTGCACTTTGTGCCGGATGTGCGGGAGGATCTGGCCCGGCGGGATCTTACCATCAACGCCATGGCCTACAATGAAAAAGAGGGCCTTGTGGACCCCTTTGGCGGGCAGGCCGACCTGCAAAGCGGCATCGTACGGGCGGTGGGTGTGCCCCGCCAGCGGTTCACCGAGGACGCGCTGCGCATCCTGCGGCTGTACCGCTTCGCAGCCCGGTTTGGCTTTGCCATCGACCCGCCCACGGCGCAGGCGGCACAGGAGCTGTGTGCCCATCTGGACTGCGTATCGGTGGAGCGCATCGAGGAAGAGCTTGCAAAACTGCTGAGCGCACCCGCCCCTGCGGCATATCTTGATAAAAAAATACTGTTTGTTATTCTGCCGGAGCTTTCACCGGAGGCACTGGCGGCGGCAAAGCCGGTGGTGGATGCCTGCCCGGCGGGTGCAGAAAACCTGCCCATCCGGCTGGCGGCGCTGCTGCTGAGCCTTGGCGAGGACGGCATCCGCCGCACCCTCAAGCGCCTGCGCTGCTCCAACGCCTTGATTGAAGAGGCGGCGGTGCTGGTGCGGGAAGCCAGAGGGTGTGACGGTAGCTTTCTCTTCGGACACGATTCGGGCCATTCCATCGCCAGCCCTAGTGCCTTCGGCAACAGGGTTCCACCCCAGCGGACGGTCCTCAGAGAAACTACCGTCACACCCGGCTTTACCATCTACGCCCGCCGACTACTGGGCAAATATAACTTGTGTACCGTGCAGCGTCTGGCGGCACTGGGCACAGCCCTGCAGCCGGAACGGGCGGCTGATTTTGCTGCCCTTTCCGAATTGGCCGAACAATTGGACGCGGACGGCGTATGCTGCCGCGTCAGCCAGCTGGCTGTGAATGGCCGTGATCTGATGGCAGCAGGCGTCCCGGCGGGGCCGGGCATCCGCAAAGTGCTGGAAGCGCTGCTGGACGGTGTGATCCGGGAAGAATATCCCAACGAGCGGCAAGCCCTGCTGGCCGCAGTGCAGCAGCTCGCTGCGTCTTGACAAGCTCTTTTTTCAGAGTTACTATTATACTACTGTTTTAGTATGTTGAATGCACCAAAGGAGAACTTATGACCACACAGATCCCTGATTCAAAGCCGCGTGCCCTCATTGCCATGAGCGGCGGCGTGGACAGCTCGGTGGCGGCATGGCTCATGCAGCAGGCAGGCTATGACTGCACCGGCATCACCATGCGGCTCACCCGCAACGAAACGCTGGGACAGTCCGGCTTTCACACCTGCTGCTCGGAAAAGGACATCGAGGACGCGGCAGAGGTGGCGTATGCCATGGATATCCCGTACGAGGTGCTGGATTTCACGGCCGACTTCCGGGAACAGATCATTGAAAAATTCGTCCGCGTGTATGAGGCGGGCGGCACGCCGAACCCCTGCATCGACTGCAATAAATATATGAAGTTCCGCCATCTGCTGGACTGGGCCCGGGCACACGGCATGGAGTATGTGGTCACGGGCCACTATGCCCGGGTGGAGCAGGACGAGGCCACCGGCCGTTTCCTGCTCAAAAAGGGGCTGGACGAGGGCAAGGACCAGAGCTACGTGCTCTACAACCTCACTCAGGAGCAGCTGGCGCATATCCGTCTGCCGCTGGGCGGCCTGCACAAGACTGAGGTGCGCGAGATCGCGGAGCAGCACAAATTTGTCAATGCCCGCAAGCACGACAGTCAGGACATCTGCTTCGTGCCGGATGGCGACTATGCCCGCTTTATGGAGGACTTCACCGGCAAACACTACCCGGCAGGTGATTTTCTGGACGAGAGCGGCAGGGTGGTGGGCACCCACAACGGCGCGGTGCGGTACACCATCGGCCAGCGCAAGGGGCTGGGCCTTGCCATGGGGGCACCTGTGTACGTCTGCGGCAAGGACATGCAGGCAAACACCGTCACGGTAGGGCCGGAGGAGATGCTGTTCGACCGCATCGTGTATGCGGACGAGGTGAACTGGATCGCCATTCCGGAGCTGACCGGGCCGCTGCGGGTCACAGCCCGCACCCGGTACCATCAGGTGGAGCAGGCCGCCACCGTCTACCCGGCGGAGTGCGGCTTCCGGCTGGAATTTGACCAGCCCCAGCGCGCCCCTACGCCCGGTCAGGCCGTGGTGCTGTATCAGGGCGACACCGTGCTGGGCGGCGGCACCATTACGAGAGTGGAAAAGTAACAAGGAGAACAAAATGCAAAATCAGTATTCCCGCACGCAGTTGCTGCTGGGCGCGGAAGCTATGGAAAAACTGCACAATTCCCGCGTGGCGGTGTTCGGCATCGGCGGCGTGGGCGGCTACACGGTGGAAGCGCTGGCGCGCAGCGGCGTGGGGGCACTGGATCTGATCGATGATGATAAGGTCTGCCTGACCAACCTCAACCGCCAGATCATCGCCACCCGCAGCACGGTAGGGCAATATAAGGTAGATGTGGCTGCGCAGCGCATCCACGACATTGACCCGGACATCAGGGTGACCACCCACCGGTGCTTCTTTGGCCCGGAAACACAGGACCAGTTCGACTTTACCCAGTACGACTATGTGGTGGATGCCATTGACACCGTCACCGGCAAGCTGGCCTTGGTGATGAAGTGCAAGGAGGCGGGTACTCCCATCATCTGCTCCATGGGCGCAGGCAACAAGATGGACCCGACCCGCTTTGAAGTGACCGATATCTACAAGACCTCGGTCTGCCCGCTGGCCAAGGTGATGCGCACCGAGTGCCGCAAGCGCAAAATCAAGCACCTGAAGGTGGTCTACTCCAAGGAGCCTGCCATGACCCCCATCGAGGATGACGACATCAGCTGCAAGTATCACTGCATCTGCCCTCCGGGCACCCAGCGCAAGTGCACCCAGCGCCGTTCGGTGCCGGGCTCCAATGCCTTTGTACCCTCGGTGGCCGGCCTGATCATCGGCGGCGAGGTGGTAAAAGACCTTGTGGGCTTTGTACCGATGAAGGGCTGATATTTAAAATAGTTTTTACGGAACCCCGGAAAAGTCTGCGGATTTTTCTGGGGTCCTTTCTGTTATGGGCAATGTCACCGCTGCGGCACAGGCTTCAAAAATACTGCAAAAATAAATTTGCAACTAATTTGCATTTTGGTATTGCAATTGGAGAGAATATCGTGTA
>OLOR01002881.1_pt1 | contig 12828 bp, 9 predicted proteins | sample 1672521 | NCBI WGS metagenome assembly OLOR01 (sample SAMEA3136695, study PRJEB25190) | human gut metagenome | biome: human gut; feature: human-associated habitat; material: faeces | place: Austria | collected 2013
GCCGCTTACGTTAGTGGCCTTGCTCAAGGATACCTTGGATGGAGTTACAGAAACTTTGACCTTCTTTGAGCCGGATTTATAATTCCTGCTGGATGCCGCCTTTATGGTAATGGTAGCTGCTCCCGCAAATTTCGCTGCGATTGTCACCTTTCCATTCTTGTCAACGGTAACGCTCTTATTATCCGACTTATATGTGAGGTTCGCCTTATACAGGTCTTTTGCCTTCAAGGAGAAGGTCTGTTTCTTCGTGCTCTGGGTTTTCTTTACACTGGAAGCTGTAATCTTATTCGTTCCCGGAACAATCTTAAAGGTTGCGGTCAGCGTTCCCTGGTACCGTCCTTTTATTCCAGTTACAGTCACTGTTGCTGTTCCCACATTTACATTATTCTTCCAAGTAACCTTATAATCAAGCCCTTCATCAAGGAACTGGTCTCCAAAATCACCATGATAGGATTTATCTTTCACATAAACCTTCATTTTCTGTGCCGCTCCGGTATATGGCATTGTAGTATATCGCAGGCTCAGTTCCCCATAACTCTTCAGATCCGCTCCATATATATCTCTGCTTTCTGGATCCCAGGCAGACCAGGTTATCCAGGTTCCACCATAACTTTGAAGTTTATCCTTGGTCCAGGTCGGATTGTTTTTCGGATAATACGCCGTTAATGCCCTGCCTCGGAACATATTCTCTGACATTTCTGGGGCATCCCCATAAAAATACAAGCTATATATCTGTGTTCCTTCCAGAACATCATCTTCAATCTTTTTGATCGTTTCTGCAATATCAGCGGATGTACTATCCAAGTTTTTAAATGTATCTTTCGTAATAACTGTCTTATCTCCGGATGGAGCTGGGGTTGTCGTTGGCTTCGGCGTCGCTGTTGGTTTCGCAGTCGGCTTCGGGGTTGCTGTCGGTTTCGCAGTCGGCTTCGGCGTTGCCGTTGGTTTTGCGGTTGGCTTCGGCGTTGCCGTTGGTTTCGGCGTTGCTGTCGGCTTCGGGGTTGCTGTCGGCGTTGCTGTCGGCTTTGGCGTTGCTGTCGGCTTCGGGGTCGCCGTTGGTTTCGGCGTCGCCGTCGGTTTCGGCGTTGGCGTTGCCGCATTTTTCTTCCAGGTTGCCTTAAATGTTCTGTCGCGGTATGCGCCTTCCAGCAGTTTCGTATCTGTTACCTCACTGCCATCTTCATCTTCCCATCCCTGGAATGTATATCCATTCCTTGTCGGCGCCAGAAGCGGATAGGATTCTGTCTCACCTGCTACATAACTGGTATGGTTTCCTGAATTATTCTGACCGCCACCCAGGTTATAATTAATCTTGTAAGTTCCACCTGTGTAGAAAATAATTCTGGACTGATCTAACTCACTTTCTTCCGCTGCATCAGAGCCTTCCCAGTTCCATTTAAAGCTTGTTGCACTGGAACCGCGGACCATGGCAAATTTCACAGTACTTAAACGTCCGATTCCCATATACTGCACATTTTTAAATTCCTCAAAATATTGGGAATAGCTTCCATAACTGTCAGGTACTTGCGTCCATTGATAATTTCCTGTAATATTATCCGGAATAATAACCTTGTCCAGTTTACTTCCATAAAATGCGAATTCACTGATGGATGTCGTATCTGTAGGCAGTGTATAAGTTCCTCCTGGATTCTTTGCCGGTGGATAGAAGATCAGCTGTCTGGTTGGAAATCTCTGATAGGAATTTTCTGTAGGGTCCCATTTCCAGTACAGAATACCATCCACAGAATAATAACCACAATTTTCCTTCACTACATTAATCTGTTTTAAACGGTCTGCTTTGCAGAATGCCGCTGTATCCAGACTGAAAGATGCCTTCATATTTGACAAATCCAGATTGACGGTTTCTACCTGCGAGTTTTCAAAAGTGCAGGCACTTACCCGATCCCCACTCGGTATTCTTACTTTTACTGTAGAAAGAGGGAACTTCGGGCATTTTCTTAATTTGTCTGTCCAGACTGTCTGCAAATTGGCTTTTGTATTTAAAGTAGTAAGCTCCGGGCAACTATCCAGACTTAAATATTCAAACGCACACTCTGTATTAATTTCTGTAAGTTTCGGACAACGAACCGCTCTTACACGACTGAAACTGCCCGTAGCATAAACAGTTTTAATGCGATAATTATACCATAACTCTAACCTGTCAGCATTTCCATTAAATACTACTGTTTCAACCTGAGTAAAAGAATCAGGAATTTTCAATTCTGTCTTTTCCACCTTCTTCCCAATCTCATAATCAAACTCTTCAAATACATCATTTCCATATATTACTAAAGAAGTAACCGTTTCACCCAGGCCACGATAAAGTGAACCATACTCGTTCCAGGAAGCACTGTTATACATTTTCACTGATTTCAGCTTAGGCTGTTTCTCCTTATCTTCATAATAATCATCAAACAACCAGCCGGTATCTGAAAAATCCGCTCTGAATTCCGAATTATTCGGCAACGTCAGATCTTCCAGATTTCTGAATGCCCCAAATATACCATATGAATTACACTTACTGCCCCTTACAACTTTCGTAACCGAATCCGGAATCTCGATAGCCCTTATGGTCTGAGGATCGAAGATCCAGAATCTGTTAGAATAATCCGTGGAACTTCCAATATACGGACCAATGGCTGTTACCTTTTTCCCATTGATGACACCGGGAATCCTCAGCAGATACACATCAATGTTTCCACCCGGTTTTCCCCATCCGGTAACAGTCAGGGTTCCGTCATCATTCTCATAGCCGATCCAGCCATGCCACTGTCCATCCTCTTCCATAATATTATGGGAATACCTGTCCTTAATCTCCTCTGTATCCCCTGCTGCCTCTGCACCGTCATCAAATACTTCTGCACCAGCAGCGACTGGTTCTTCTGTTCCATCTCCGAATTCCTCTGCATCAGGATTCTGAGATACCTGCCCTTCATCTGCACTTCCATCAGACACCTGGGCAGCTTCATCCGATTCGCTTTCTTCCTGCGAAACCACATTATTTTCTGCTGCATTTTCCTCTGTACCATCCGAGAACTCTGAAATTCCTGCAATTTCAGTCTCCCCTGCATATACCCCAGGCGCAGAAGTCACTGTCACTGCCGCAGCTACGGACAATGCCAGCATTTTCTTTAAAAAACTTTTCTTCATACTCTTCTCTTCCTTTCCTCTTCGGCCTTTTTTCCAAAGATCTTATAATACGATAATACCCTCCCATTTGTGTTTTCGTCAATCATAAATTATAAATCCGGAAATTTTCACAGCAAAAAAGTTACTGTTCAAAGGTGTGTATAAGTCATTGTAAAAAGTGACGAAATTATTTTTTCTATTTTGTGGATAATTATCTTCAGCAGAAAAAACTGTGTTTATAGTTTTTTCTGCTGTTCTTTTTCACAAAAGTTATACACCGAATCTTATCCATTCTTTCAGACAGAGGCCTTATATCTGCTCATTTCCAATCTTATAATGGAGATTTATCCACAGTCAGATTGCCCAATGGGTCATTTCCGGAAATTCGCTTTTTTCCTGCATTTCTGCTATACTTTTTTCAAGAAAGAGAGGTTGTTTTTATGGAGATTGATTTTATACAGGAACTAAAAAAACGTGATGAGCTTCTTGACGGCTATCTCAGGCAGATCGAGATCCAGGAGGAATTCATCCAGAAACAGAAAGAGCTGATCGAATATCTCGAGGATCATATCTCAAAGATCACAGATATCGTCAGCAGTGTTTAGCAGGACTGTACCGGAGGAAAACGTATGCCTGATACTTTTATGATCATATCACTCTCATGTGTCGGCTGAAAGCTGCACAACGCAGAAACAAAGAACTGGAATCTGGCGAAAGATATATCCAGTTAGAAGAACTTCATCAGAAAGAGTACAACGTTTATGAACATAAGATTGAGAAGCTGAAAAAAGAACTTGCAGATGCGCACAAAGAAACGATCCGTGTGCGCAATTACTGGCTTCAGGTACTGGAGGATATGCTCCGGGAGTTTGAAAAGGCACAAAAAAGGTCCGCGCAGGAACTCCGAAAAATGGAGATCCGTGCACTGAATGCAGAAAAGCAAAGAGATGATGCACTGGATAAAGCAGCCGTTTTCAGACATCAGTTTTATGAAGCGGCATCCAGACTGGAAGAAGAACAGGGAAAAAACAGGCAGAAAACCAGGCGGGCAGCCTGGCCACAAAGGGCACTGCCGGAAAAGGCAGGAGCCTACGCAGCCAGTTATCCTCCTTCCTCCACCTGAAGAAGTGCTCGAAGACTGTGTTTTTAAAAAGACTGCCAGGACCATCGTAAAGCAGATGGTAAGTATCCGTATGGTCCTGAATGTAACGGAATATCATGCAGATGTTTATTATAACAGTCATACGGGAGAACGTGCACATGCAGCATTTCCAGATGGAGTTATCGATGATGTGAATTATGATGGCAGCATACGGGCTTTTCTGTTCCTTCTGAACAATGACTGCTGTACATCCATTGATAAGAGCAGGGCTTTTCTGTCCGACCTGACGGGTGGAAAACTAAATATTTCCAAAGGCATGATAAGCAGACTAAACCGGGAGTTTGCTTTAAAAACTGAGCCTGAACGCAGGTCTGCCTATGCAGATATGCTGCTTTCCCCTGTTATGCATACGAATTGTACAAATGCCAGGGAAAACGGAAAGAGCTGCCAGGTATATGTCTGTGCAACACCGGACGGAAAAGCCCTGTACTTTGCCCGCGAGAAAAAGGGACACGAAGGAGTAAAGGGTACGGTTACAGAAGACTATCAGGGGATCCTTGTCCATGACCATGATATTACCTTTTATAATTATGGAGCAGATCATCAGGAATGCCTTGCCCATGTACTGCGGTATCTGAAAGCCAGCATGGAGAATGAACCAGACCGTACCTGGAATAAAAAAATGCATGCACTGGTGCAGGAAATGGTCCACTTCCGAAATGGATGCCGGCAGCCACACGGGCCAGATCCGGAAATAGTCTCCGGATTCGAAAAACGATACTGTGAGATACTGGAAACTGCCCGGAAAGAATATGAAGACATTCCGGCAAATGATTATTATAAAGACGGGTACAATTTATTCCTGAGAATGGAGAAATACATGCACAACCATCTGTTGTTCCTGCATGATATCCGGGTACCTGCCACGAATAATGAAGCCGAAAGGCTTCTAAGGAATTATAAGCGGAAACAGGCGCAGGCCGTGACATTCAGAAGTTTCGAAAGCATCGATTATCTCTGCCAATGCATGAGCATGCTTGTTTTGATGCGCCTTGAAGATCCGGCCAATATATATGACAGAGTGTCCAGAATATTTGGATAAAGAAAACCGATGGCTTTGACTGTTATCAGTCTACACCATCGGTTTTCTCAAGTCCAGCTAACCCTTGAACAGGAACCATAACCGCCCTGGCTGTATCCACAGGATGCTCCGCTTTATTATCAATATCCGTATCATTTCCAGAAAATATACTTCCTGCGAAATCAAGGACTTCTGATCCTGGCAGGCTGTCAATGCAGACAGCAGTTCCATTCCCGGTAAATGTATTGTTTAAGTAGCTCGGGGCGGTTCCATACGCAGAACTGGTATTAAATTTCAAAGCTGTATTGTTATTTGTGAAAGTACAAGCACTGGCATTGACCCATGCTCCGTTCTGTGCCAGAGCAGCGGTATCCCAGCCTTCGAAGGTGCACTGGGAAAGGAGTACAAGGCAATACGCATTCAGCCCGGTTCCTGAATTACCTTCGAAACGAATCCCCGACATCTCCGCATAATTTCCATTAAGCCCTCTCATGCTCACTGTTCCTGTAAAAGTAGTCTCAGCGTTTCCTTCTTTACTTCCATAAATCCCCCAGACGTGATTGCCGAAAGTAATATCTCCCTCATATGTCACTGCCGGAAGATGCAGATATACCGGTGTATCGGAAGACACCTCTTCTTCAATGGAAGCCAGCAGCGTCTTCAGATCATCCGTTGTTTCCATGGGAACATCTTCCGAAAAATAGGTGACTGCGGCCTGTTTTTCTATCGTAAGACGGGTACTGAGAGAAATGGTATCTCCATTTTTCATGGTCAGTGTCCACAGAATATCATTGGTGCCACTGTCAGAAGTATACATAATATCCGAAACATAGGCTGCATTCGGAAAACTTTCGTTATGTACCGGTTCTATATATTCCATTTTCTGTGAATCTTCAGATGGCTTTGTATCAACCACACAGGATTCCACCTCTTCTGAAAACTCCTCCCATGCCAGCTCTCCTGTCTCCTGATCGAACGCATACAGCTGACAGGGAAGTGCACTGTCCATGCCTTCTGACAAAGTATCTGTACGTTCTCCCTGTGCATGTCCCGTCACCCCATCTCCTTCAGAGAAAGTCAGCAGAACTTTATAAGATTTATCTTTATCTGGATAAACGATCTGCGCGCTGCCTTCATAAGTCTGTGGTCTGTGATGCAGAGAAATCAGCGTCCCCACTGCAGCAACTACAGCCAGTATTCCCAGAACCATAAGCATTTTCTTTTTCCACCTTCTCGGGGTCTTTACTTCTTTTTTTTCCATCTGAACTGCTGTGCAGTGTGGACAGAACGATGCGTTATCCGGAAGCGGATGCCCACATTTTATGCATTTTTTGCTCATTCTTCCTTCTCCTTTTACAGAACCTCCATCAAATGAAGAATATTTTTATACCTTTTCTCCGGGCTTACCATTGTACAGCGTTGTACGATCCGCCCTATTCTTCCACCTGCAAGCTTTCTGGAAGGATGTTCCCCTGTCACCATAATATTGAGCAGAACACCCAGCGCATAAATATCAGCACGCCCGTCTGACTGAGAGAGGCCGTATTGCTCCGGTGCGGCAAAACCGGTTGTACCCAGAATCTGAGTGTCTTCCTGGATAGCACTTTTATATATTCTGGAAGCATCAAAATCAATCAGTACCGCCTCTTTCCCACGTACAATAACATTGTCCGGTTTTACATCCCTGTGTACCACCCCCATGGAATGAAGCACCCACAATGCCGAACACAGCTGTCGTGTAATCTGCCTGGCCTCTGCTGCAGTCAGCAGACCACACTCCAGAATATCTCTGAGTGTATCCCCCTGTACATATTCTTCCAGCAGGACAGTCCTGCCGTCTCTTTCCCCTACTTCCATAATCTGGGGCAAATACGGACAGGAAATAGTGAGAAGCAGCTGATAAACTTCGCTGCTCCCATAAAAATGTCTAAAAATATAACGGGTGCCGCTGTCTCTGTGACGTACAAGTGAGACTTCGCCCCGTTCACTTTTCTTGATCAGCCTTATGGTATCATATTCATTATGAACTGCCTCAAGAAGGTTGTCATAAATATCCATATTTCTCATCCTCATTACTATGCGGTCTGCATATTGTTTTTCAGAACCATTTATAGTATATTGTTATTTGAATACACTATTTAGAATATTGTATCTTATTCAATAACTATTGTAAAGGCGCGGATTATGAAAAAGAAAAATACAGATGGTTTACAGCAGGAACTTATGGATTCACCGGATCTTACTCTGTTCCTGTCCCAGAACCAGGAACAATTTGTGAATAAAAGTGTATCTGAGTTATTAAACCATCTGTTTGAGAAGAAAAATATTTCCAAGGCTGCTCTTGCCAAAAAAGCCGGTATGAGTGAAATCTATCTTCACCAGATTTTCGCTGGCCGTCGGAATCCTTCCAGAAACCGTCTGCTGTGCCTGTGCTACGGTCTGGAAGCCAGTGTCGAAGAAACCCAGGAATTACTGAAACTCTGCGGAATGGCCCAGCTCTACCCGAAGCTGAAACGCGACGCTATCATCTATTACGGACTGTTGCATAAGCTCAGCCTGTTTGAAATTAATGATAAGTTGTTTGATGAGAATGAAGAAACCTTGTTCTGAACATATAATATAAGTAAAAAAAATCTACGTATTTTTCAAAAAATGGAGCCCCTTTATACAGGACTCCATTTCTCTTTGTAATACTATTTTACATTAACCTGTTACTTTTATTTTCGCCCCGGCTCCTTTTGCTTTAAGCAATTTCTTATATGAAGAAATCTTTGCTTTCGGAACTTTGAAAGTACAGGTTGCCTTTATTCCCTTGAATGCATTTGCTCCCACATTTTTATCTGTTAATTTGGAAGTATTCACAGTAACCTTAGCCAGTGATTTGCAATTGTAAAATGCCTTCGCACCAATCCGTCGTACATTACTTCCTATGGTAACAGACTTTAATTTCGACGCATTTGCAAATGCGGAAGAATCAATTCCTGTAATCTTGTAGGATACACCTCCAATTTTTACAGTTTTTCCTATCGTAAGGGATGTTCTCGTTTTCTTATCAGTAATCCCCTTTACACTCACTGTACCTTTTCCATTAACAGCAGCATTTGTTACTCTGTAGGTGATTTTGCTGACCGTGACCTTCTGCTTCTCAGGTAACGTAATCTTAAATGTTGCTTTCGCTGTAATTCCTTTATATTTGCCTTTTCCGGTAACAGTTATTGTGGCCGTTCCAATGTTTTTATTATTTTTATATGTTACTGTATAATCTGTATTTTTCTTTAATGTTTTGGAACCTTGTTTAACTGTAACACCTATTTCCTGTGATTTTCCATTATAAATAACAGATGATTTACTGACAGTTACCTTGAATGACCTTACCGTTCCACCCAAGTCGATAAATTCAATTCCCTCTGTACTTTCAGCATATTTCTCCGCTGCTGTGTCGGCGTAACCACTTAGTTTGAATTTTTCTTTTGGAAATGCAGGTTCGTATTTGTCATAATAAACTCTGTTTCCCTCTACACGCTTCACTGCCTTTGTGCCAAATGCATATTCTCCAATGTTCTTTACACTGGCAGGAACCGTTACCTTGTTTAATGCCGGGCAATTCAAAAAAGCTCTATGCCCAATTTCAGTAACTTTATCACCAAGAACCACTGATTTAAGATTTGTATAACCTTCAAAAGCTAATGAACTTATTTTTCCGCTCTTGATAGTGATTTCTTTTAATCCAGGTAATTCCTCTGGTTTTCCAATTCTTCCATCTTCACCCAGATGTGGCACCGTTAATTTTTCCACACCACTATTTCTCAGAAATCCTCTTTGTAATATTGTAACACTATCTGGGACAATAAGCTCTTTCAATGCTGTCATTTCCTCAAAAGCATCTACATCTATTTCTGTGACTCCTTCCGGCAGTATCAGTTCTGTAATAGATTTATCACCTGCAAAAGCACCTCTTCCAATAACTGCCGGACCATTTTCGAATGTTACATCTGCCAAATTTTCACAGCCACTAAAACAATAGTCCGAAAGCGTCACTTTTCCTGATATATGAACTGATTTTAACGCAGTAATTCCATTAAAGGCATTCTGATTTAAATTCAGATTTTCATCTCCGTTAATTACCAGACTCTGAACATCCCCTGAGATCCTTCCAATCTCCGCAACATCATTTCCAATCAGTAATGTCCATCCTGTACTGTTTGGGAGATATCCTTCTACCTTCCGGGCTGCCTGAACATCAATTACTTTTAAATTTTCACACTCACGAAAAGCATTTAATTGTAACTCTGTATTTTTTCCAGTAACCGTTACTTTTTCAAGACTGGATTCCTGGTAAAAAGAATCGCTGCACATACTAACCAGAGTCTGTGGAAGTACGAGTTCTTTAATACTTTCACATCCCAGAAAGCATCCCTGTCCCACGCTTGTCACATGATCCCACTTCACAGAACTAAGGGATTTACACGACATAAAACTGCCTCCACCTAACTCTGTAACCTGATTCAGATCTATCTCTTCCAGACCGGTTTCTGAAAAAGCACTATCTTCAATTTTCTTAATGTTATCGGGGATCACAATATGTTTCAAAGAAGTACATCCCGAAAACGTAGCAAACCCTATCGTATCATACTGTCCAGGCTCGATCGTAACATCCTGAAGCTTAGCACACCTCGAAAAAGCATGATAGCCCAGACTTTTTACATTTGATCCAATATATACCTTTTCCAATGATTCTGTACTCCATGGTGCAGAAGTCTGCCTGGAAGGCAATGTACCACCATAAATATACATCTCTTTCAATGAATCATTGCGTGAAAATATACTTACACCATAAGTAATATCAGTACACAAAAATGTAACCTTTTCAATCCTGGTATTACAAAATGCATAATCACCTATCTTCGTTACACTTTCAGGAATCGTCAGTTCGCCTCCCAGATTCTCACAATTCTCAAAAGCATTATAATCAATCGTCTTCAGTTCATTTCCAAATTCAACTTTCTCAAGACTCCCGCAGTTTCTAAAAGCTTCACTTTCAATGGTCGTTACATAGGGCATTTCAACAATATGGACCCCACTTCCTGCAAATCCTTCTGATTCAATAACCTTTACATTTTCTCCCAGCACAATCTTTCTTGCATACGCAGTGGAAAAAGCTCCTAAACCAATTGTCGTCACATTATCCGGAACAACCAGAACATCGCTTTCAGTGCCATGATACTTCACCAGGACTCCATCTTCTATCTCAAAATCATCTGATGCCGCCGCTGGCAGAACCGTATCCTCAAATTCTTCATTCTCCGTTTCTCTGTCCTCTGTTTCATCTTCTACAATACCAATATCCTGTGGCTGTGTCGCATCATCTTCGATTTCCTCTCCTTCCGAAAAGGCAGAAATATCTGTATCATCCACAGCATTACCTTCATCTGCTGTAAATTCAACATTCAGATCTGACGCCATTGTACTGACACCACCAGTTCCCACTGCTAATGCAAGATAGCACATGCAATTAATCAAAAACTTTTTCTTTTTCATAGACTTCTGTCTCCTTTCTTTTTTCTAAAATTCTACTATATCAAATTCAACAATTCAAGAACAAATATCTATCAATTTATCTTTTATGTAAAAGAATTCTAATTTTTCAACTTATTTCGCCTGAAAATACCAAAAGAGCTATCGGTCATTCCGTTTTTACCGATAGCTCTTCTTTATCCGTTCGTATTTTCATCATTGAAAGTTTAACTGCATTTTTCCTGAAGTTTAGCAACCTGATCTGTTAGAGAATTAATTCTAATCTCATTCATCATTACCCTGTTCATCCAGGTAATCGGCACATTCATCTTATCGATTACATTCTGGTAATTCTCTGCAAGGATGGAAAGATTTTTGTCTGTTGTGTTCTCCAAATGCAATTTAATATCCGCAAAATTATTTCTGGTCTCTTCTTCAAAACGCTCCTGACGCTTTTCCATTCGATCCATTCGGCCTTCAAAACCATCCATTCGACCTTCAAAACCATCCATTCGAATTCCAAACCCTTTGACCTCTGCTAAAACAGCTTCCAGTATTTGTCTGTCTGTCACCAGTTCCACCTCCTTTTACAGCCCGTATTGTTCTTATGTATGTGACTGATTATAACACGGACCTCAAACTCTGTCTACCCTTCAGACCCATTATTCATCTTTTCCTCAATCGCAGCTCCAACTCTGTTATAAATGTTTACCGCATCCTGAATATGGGGGATTGTATTTGTATTATCACCGACTGCTCCTGCGGAAACGAAAATATATTCTCTGCCTTCAATCTCTGCAAAACTTGTCAGGCAGTGTCCGGCCTCGCTGGTGTATCCGGTCTTGCCACCCAGGATCTTTCCACCTGTTACTGTGGGATCGGACAGGTTTTTAAACATGGTGCTGTAATACGTGATGCCATCCGGGTGGATATTGGTCACTCCTGTGGAATGTCTGGGGCTTTCCACGATCTCACGAAACGTATCATTCTTAATGCAGTACTTCATCAGTACCGCTATATCCTTAACCGTGCTGTAATGATCCGGATTATGCAGCCCTGTAGAGTCACAGAAATGCGTATTGTCCATTCCAAGCTTCGCAGCCTTCTTATTCATCAACTCTGCGAAATCCGCCTCGGAACCGCTGATGGTATCTGCCAGAGCAATACAACACTCAGCTCCCGACGGAAGCATGGCACCATAAAGAAGATCGATCACCCGCACATCTTCACCCGGCTGAAATCCCGCCTGAGTCGCATCCTGCTCATAGAGCCCGGCAAACATCTCATCCGTCAGCGTAATCTTCGCCTCCAGATCATCCAGATTCTCGATAGCCACGATCACTGTCATGATCTTCGTCATGGAAGCAGGATAGATCCGCTCCTCTCCATTGATCTCTCCCAGTATCTTACCACCCCGCGCCTGCATCAGGATCGCATTGGGACTGTTGATCCCGCTGATATCCACTTCCTTCAAAATTGGCTGCTGAAACTGCGCAAACCATTCCTTCATACCTTTATTCCAGCCAACCATTATGACCAGCGCACAGATCACGATCACCTCAATAAATGTACACAACACAATCCTGCCCGCATTTCTCCGGGCATAACCCCTTCTCCTTCTGCGTCTTCTGGCTGCCAAAGTAATTCCTCCTGTCTGTCACTATCTATATCTGCTATCATATAACACATACATCTAAAATATCTCTATCATCCATTCATCCTCCCTACTATAACACACTCTCTCGAAATCCTGTAACCCCCTTCTTTCGCCAAACTGAAATACCAAACCAGGCAGATATTCACAATTAAAGAAAGGTACTTCCTGATCCGGTTAAAAAAGAGTGCAAAAAAGCCCCCGAATTTCTTCGGGAGCTTCATTTTGCTTAAATTTATTGTGCTAACTTAACCGGGTTGATCTTCACACCAGGTCCCATTGTCGGAGCGATTACAACGCTCTTTAAATACTGACCTTTCAGTGTGCTTGGTCTAGCCTTAACGATAG
>OLOR01002889.1_pt1 | contig 12792 bp, 13 predicted proteins | sample 1672521 | NCBI WGS metagenome assembly OLOR01 (sample SAMEA3136695, study PRJEB25190) | human gut metagenome | biome: human gut; feature: human-associated habitat; material: faeces | place: Austria | collected 2013
TGCGAGCAAAGCTGCGTTACCATCTGCCATGTGAAAGGTCTTGCCGCATTTGATACAGCTCATGTGCAGCGCACCTTTGCAGCTTTCGGCATCAAGGTATTGATAGTAGACCTCGCGCGTGCCGCTCTTGCTGCTCCGACGCACTTTTTCCTCTGTCTCTAACTGTGCAAGGTTTCGATATACGGCGCTCAGGCTGATTTTTTTATCTGCCAAAGCGTCCGCAATTTGCCGTGCGGACAACAGTTCGTCCGGGTGTTGGCTCAAATAGGCAAGCAGAACCTTTCGCTGCCGCGTGCTGTAGCTCTGCAAGTCACCGCACCTCCAATTTGCATTTCATTCGCAAATATTATAATCCAAGAAAGCAAGAAAGTCAATATGCGAGTTGTTCGCAAATTTCAAGTTTTCAATGAACACAGCTACCGCGAAAATCAAAACCACTTTTACTGTTGCCCAATATGTTTGACTGCGTATTTTAGGACTACAATTTATGGATGTTGGAGTTGCCACTTGTCCAGATGCAGGAAATGCTCGGCAAGGCAGGATTTACCCTTTCCCATTCAAGCAAATTCGATATCATTGTAGAATATTTTGTCGAACGAGGAAACTATAATGTGTATGAAATCAACGAGGCACGGTTTGCCTTTGACCAGAGCTTGATCGGAGCATAAGGACAAAGAAATATCGCTTTCCATGCGCTATGGCTGTAAGGTGCGAAACCGAGCAGCCATAATCTTTTGGGAGGACAAGCATATGAGAAAGAATTTACTTTCTGTGGTGCCTTTGGAGTTTCAAGATCGGTAGCTGCTATCCGCTTGGAACAACTGGGCTATCTGAACCGGAAAAAGGATTATGAATATCGTGATCCATTGGAGGTGTGGCCATGAGCAGGAATATCAGAGTATCAGAACCGTCTGCGGAAATGCACTATCACCAATCAACGTAAAACCTTCTTCAACTACAACCTTTGTAATTTTTTCTCTGTACTCAGCCCGCGGACGGGTATCATTTTGATTGTATAATTCTTAGCCGTTCCGTCATCTTCAACTGTTCCATCATCTGTGATTGCATTGTAATCCGCCATTGCACCTGAACCTTCGATGCTCAGTGTATATGTAGGATTCTCCGCAGCCGTATTGTTTTGTTCCACTTCCCAAGAAACACTTTCCGTCTGATCTTCTGCACCGCAAGGGCCGCTTGTTGCTGCATTTTGTGCCAGCACAGCCAAGGCAGACGTATTCCCCACCGTTTCCGCAAACGCCGTGACCGCCGAAGCAGGCACCATGGAGACGGCCATACAGCCCGCCACCAGCAAACTTACTACACGTTTTGGTTTCATAAACTTTTTCCTCCCTTATGAAGTATCCCAAACGCTTTTCCCTGCACCCGCCGCAAATGTAAAAAGGAGCCGCACCTGCCCCGAAAGGCTGGTGTGACGCTGTGGTGTACTTATGGGGAAGTGCAGCTGGCTGCCCGGTCTGGGCCCTTTAGCTTTGCGTCGCAGCCTTCCAGCTGGTTTGCCGATTCTTCTGTTTTGTGGGGGTGCTCTTTTGCATTTTATTATACCCCCCTTATATAAAAATCAAGGGGGTTTCCATGAGTTTGTCATTTGTAACAAATGCAGTCTATTTTTTAGTGCGATTTGACGGGGGGTGGGGGGGTGACCCTCTCAGTTAAAGACTTTGGCTGAGAGGGTTAGGCCATTACTAAGAAAACGCCGCCGCACAGGTCGCAATTCTGTGCAGCGGCGTTCCTATGGAGGATGATAAAGTATCACTTGGAAATGGCGCAGTTATTCGTACAGGGCATCAAAGTTGGTCAGTTCCACCTCATGCTCATCCAGCCAGCGACGAACCTGCGGGTCACACAGGGTCGCCAGATCACGGCAGCGGGGCAGGGTCAGGGAAGTATTGTCCAGAAGGTACTGATCCAGATAACCCGGATGGAAATGTAGGATATTGTACTCGTAGGGAGAGCTCAGGATGCCGAAGCGGTCTTCCAGCCAGTCCTCCGGGCGGCTGCCCCGGTTCAGAATCTCCATTGCGTTGCTGTTGCCCAGACTGAACAGCTCGCAGGCCGGTTTCATCGGCAGTTCTTCGGCCAGCGTATCGCCCATGTTATGGATGCCCAGCTTCTTTCCGATATCCCGGAACGCCTGCTCCATGGGCCTTGTCATGGCGCTGTGGCCCTCAAAATGCCGGGGATAATGTCCCACAAGTTCTTTGTGCCGGTCCAGCTGGGCCATGGTCTCGGTATACAGGTCCTCATAGCTGGGGTAAACTTCGCCCTTGCATTTGGCATCATTGGGATTCTCGCTCTTCCACAGATAGCTGCGGTAGAACATTCCCTCTTCGTTTACCAGCGTGGGCACTTTTTCCGGGGCGCTGACGGGGCGGTACTGCACAAAATTGGTGTGCTGGACCAGCGGCACCTCCGGGCACTCGCTCTGCCAGAGTTTCACCGCATGGGGGACGGCGGCCATGTTGCTCATCAGCGAGAGGGTGCAGACCACGCCCTCCTTATAGGCTTTGATGACACCATAGTTGTATGCCTCACTGAAGCCGAAATCATCGGCTACTACGATCAACTTCTTGCTCATAGCTGTTTCCTTCGTCCTTATCGGTTCAGATAATCCGCATTGAAGATCTTGCCCTCGGTGCTGCGGTCATAGACTTTCCGGCCCTCGGCGTAGGTGACCTGTGCCTGATAATCGTCGCTGATGACCACCAGATCTGCGTCCTTGCCCACTTCAATGGTACCCTTGCGGTCGGCAAAGCCATACTTGATGCAGGGATTGAGGCAGGCCATCTTCAGGCAGGTCTCCAGCGGGATGCCAACATTGTTCACCAGATTTCCGATGTCGAACAGCACCGGCTGGCTGGAACCGCACAGGCGGCCGGTATCGGTCAGAACAAAGCCCTCCGGGGTCACATTCAGGGCCATCCCCTCAAAGATGCCCTCATACTTGCCCACCGGTGCACCGGACAGAGCCGTACAGTCACTGACCATCATGAATTTGTCGGTGCTCTTGACCTTGAAGTAGATGCCCAGCATCTCATCGCAGATGTGCAGGCCGTCGCAGATCACCTCACAGGTAACGTTTTCATTGGTCAGGGCTGCTCCCAGACCGCCGATGTCCCGGTGATGCATATCGGTCATGACGTTGCCGGTATGGGTCGCCACACTGATGCCCTTGGCATAGGCGGCCATGGCCTGCTTATAGTTGTTGTCACTGTGGGCGGCTGCCACTGTGATGCCCTGCGAGAGGAAATACTCGATGATGGGGTCCATCCCGGGGATCTCCGGTGCCAGTGCCACAAGACGCAGCCACCCGCCGCCGGCTTCCACCATGGCATGTGCCGTCTCCATACTTACCTCCGGCCAGCCGGTACGGATGCCTTTTTCACCGGTGCGGTTCAGCCAGGGGCCTTCGCTGTGGATACCCAGAATGGTTGCACCGTCCTGATCACCCTTTTTTGCCACCTCTGCCACCGCACGGATGGAATCCGGGTCGCACACCGTCGGGAAGATGTTCACGGTGCCCTGACTTGCCAGCCCCTTCAGATAACCTTTCACGGATGCGATCTGCTTTTCATGGGGGGCATTCTTATTCATGATATCATAACCGCAGGTGCCGTGGTTATGAGTATCAAAAATGCCGGGGATGATCCGCTGGTCGCCGTATTCAATGGCTTCGGGGTCGGTCGTATTTTCTGCAAAGGCAGTGATCTTGCCGCCTTCCACAGTCAGCACACCTGCCTTGGGGCCTTTCGGCGTATAAATGCGGTTGGAATGCAGTTTCATAATTCAGTTCTCCTTCTTATTTGCTTCCTGTTTTGCAAAATCGGCCAACGCCCGTTCCATCCGCTCCATCCGGGGCAGATCCAGTACATGGTCCTGTGCACAGCAGGTATTCTCCACAACAAATTCGCCTTTTTCCACTCGTCCACAGCTGAGCATCATCCCTCTGGGAAAGAGCGCCAGCAGATTCCGCTGCCGCTGTTCCTCCGGGTAGTTCCGGTCATAGACCTTATCCTCCGGCAGCAAACTGCACAGCTGTTCCGCCGCCTCTTTCCGGTACTCGCCGTGCGCCAGCGCCACTGCCGGGCCGCTGGTCAAATTGTCCAGCAGCAGAACAGTTGCCGCAGTTGGCATCTCCTGCGCCAGAAGCCGGAAGCCGTCATAGTTATCCACTGCATGGTCACAGAAGGCAAAAGCGATGTTCTCCTCACCGCTCAGGTCCTCCGCCAGCTTTACGGCAGTGGCGACCGCACCGGAACAGCGGCTGAAGTTGCAGGGGCTTGCATGGGGCAGCAGCAGCCAGACACCTACCCCCGCCAGCAGCAGTGCCGCCAGCGTCCGGGGCAGCATGGCACCGGTTCCCCGTCCGGACCAGAACATCAGGCAGGCCGCTCCGAAACAGAGCAGTTCCAGCACGCATTGCAGTGCAAGGTCTCTCCCCCGCTGCTGAACATTTTTGTCCGGATGGAACGGATAGTATTTCTGGGGCCGCAGCGCCTTTGCCGGCGTATCAAAGGGGACCGCAATGACGACCTTTGCATTTGCCAGATCCCCGGCAATCAGGTTTTCGATCTTGGAAAACCGTCCTTCCATCTGTTGAACCCGCACCGGCCAGCCCAGCGGCGGTAGGCTCTCGTTGAGCTGCTGGGCAAAAAGATATTTCTGCTTTGCAGTGCGCCGTTTGCCCAGGGTGACACCATACAACATCATCAGGTCTTGCAATGTCATATCCGTTCTCCTTCTACAAAAAAGTCCGGCAGGAAGCGTTTTACTCCTGCCGGACTGCGGACCCCTTGCAGGATCAGGCGATCTGATTTTTTTAGAAGATTCCAAGGAATGCGCCCAGCAGACCAAAGATCAGCAGACCGATGATCAGCTGTGTGGGGCGGTTGCCCTTCTTGATTCGCCACATCATGAACAGCACCAGAGCCAAGCTCAGAATGCCCGGATAGATGGCATTAAACAGCTCGGAGACCACGATGGAGGTCTCGCCGATGTTCAGCGTCCAGTTCAGGGGGAAGCCCACGGTGGTTGCCGTCATGGCACCGACCATCATCAGGCCGAGGATGGATGCACAGCGGGTCGCAACGCTCATCAGGCCGCTGTTAAAGACGGTGTCGATGAAGCTTGTGCCCAGTGTGTAGCCCAGTTTCAGCAGGACCCATTTGAGCAGGGACTGCGAAATGCCATACAGCAGGATGAAGATGAAGGTGCCGAGGATGTTGCCCTGCGAGCACAGACCGATTGCAATACCGGCACCGATGACACGCAGGCAGTTGAAGAAGATGGAGTCGAACATACCGGCGGTGGGGCCCATCAGGGAAGCCTTGATGGCATCAATGGTCTCGCCGGGAACTTTACCGTCGTGGCAGTCCTTTTCCAGTGCGTAGCACAGACCTGCGATAAAGTTGAATGCGACTGCATGGGTATTGAAGAAGGACTGATGGCGGGCATAAGCGGCCTTCTTGCCTTCGATATCGTCGCCATAGATACTCTCCACGGCGGGGGCCATGGTCATGGTGAAACCATTGGCTTCCATCTTGGTCATGTTGAAGTTTGCAAAGACCAGATGGCTGTTCCAGAACATCTTTTTGAGGATCTTATTTTCCTCTGCGCTGACAACTTTCTTTTCCATCAGAAGAAATCCTCCTCACTGTTGGCAGGGGCAGCAGCACCCGCAGCGGGGGCAGCAGCCACAGCGTTCTTTGCATCAATGATGCGCTTGTCAATGAAGAACAGGGTCAGGGCGATGGCTGCACCGATGACGGCGATACCAAGGCTGCTCAGGCCCAGGCTCTTGGCGCAGATAAAGCCGACAAAGTAGAACACAGCGATATCGGTGGACCAGATCATGGACAGCAGGATGCCGAAACCGACGGCGGTCATCATGGTACCGGCAGCGGCCAGACCTGTCATGACCCATGCGGGGCAGGCAGCCAGACCAGCCTGCAGACCCTCGATGCCAAAGGCAACGCCCAAGAAGATGATTGCCGCACCGGGCAGGCAGGCGATGAAGTTGACGACCATGGAGATGGCACGGAACTTGTTGGGCTTGCACTCAGAAGCCAGTCTCTCCCAGTAGGGAGCCAGGCCGGCCCACAGAGGCATCAGCATGGTGTTGATGGTAGACATCACGGTACCGATGGTCAGGGACAGAGCCAGACCGGTTTCCATGGCACCGTCGCCGCCCACCACGATGGTATACGCCACAGCGATGATGGAGCCGGACAGGCAGTCGGACGGAATCGAGCCGCCCACAGCAGAGATGCCCATGAAGATTGCTTCCAGCGAAGCACCCATGATGATGCCGGTCTGGAAGTCGCCCAGAAGCAGGCCGACCAGCGGTGCCACCACGATGGGGCGGTTCAGGCACTGCCAGGACAGGGTGTACGGGTCAAGCCAGTTGATGACCGCATACACGACTGCACAGATGATTGCAGCGGTAATTGACATAGCGATTTTTCCTCCTTGTACTTTTTTCTATTTTCAGGCAGAGCACCACGCTCAGCCCAGTACCTTGGAAAGTTCCTGCGGAACATCATCGGGGATGGTCTGCACATTGCAAGGGATCCCGGTTGCCATGACCTGCCGCAGAACCTCGACTTCGTCCTCGTAGGCATACAGATTCTTGGTATAGGTCTTGCGGGCTTCCGTTCCGTGCTTGGGAGCAATGCGGCCATAATTGCCCACATTGATCTGCGGGATATCCTTGACTTCCTTGGCCACACGCAGCAGATTTTCCGGCGTGCTGACGATCAGCAGGATCTTCAGACCGGCTGCACGGGGATCGTTGCAGAGCGAGACCGCCTTATCCACCGTCACGATCGCCGTCTTGCAGGTGGCCGGTGCAGCCATCATCAGGGATTTCTGCATGATATCGCTGGCAGCCGCCGTATCATCTGCCACCACGATGCGGTCAACGCCTAGCGTGCGGCTCCACTTGGTGGCGACCTGGCCATGAATCATGCGCTCATCCAAACGTACCCATTTGATCATAAGTTTTCCATCCTTTCTTTTTATCAGAAGAAGTCGTCGCTGCCTGCCGGTGCCGTGTCCGCAGGAACTTCCGGTTCCACACGGCGCAGATACTCGCGGCTTTCTTCAATGATCTCATCCAGCCGTTCGTCGCTGAGGGTATCCTCGCTCAGAACATTCATCATGAAGCTCATGTTCACACCGCTCACCAGCCGGGTGTTTGGGCGGTCCAGGTAGGTGAACATGGCTTGATTCACGCTGCCGCCGTAAAGGTCGCTGCACAGCAGCACTTCGTCCTCCGGACCGACAGTCTCATAGAACGCATCCAGATGATCCTGCACGCAGCTCTCATCCAGATAGGCATCAAATACGGTCAAATTCTCGCACTCTCCCATCAGGATCTTCAGCGAGCTTTGCATTCCGCTGGCCATTGAGCCATGGGACGAGAGAAAGATTTTCAGCATAACAGGCATCCTCTTTTCGACTACAAGCTAATTATTTTCCTTCGATGTTCACATTTTATCTCTATTTTGCACAGAGTTCAACGCTTTTTGATTTATAGAATAAGTTCAAGTCGTTTTGATTTCATTTTATAAGTTCAAAATGGAGCACAGTTGAACACCCTGTTCAAAACTGTGCGCCATGATTTGGTGATTTTACATAGTCTGCAACGAGCGCCGAAGCCATTCCGCCGCCATCCGGGGCGGGTCTTCCGCAAAGGCTTCCAGTTCTTCCGGATACCGCACAAAAGAGTACAGCAGTGTATTCAGCGCTTTCATCTTCTGCCAGTCGTGAAGTCCGCCGCCGACATACAGCAGTGCCCGGATCTTCCGTTCTCCCCAGAGTGCCCGTTTTTCCAGCGGGTAAAATTCCAGTCGGATCTTTTCTCCTTCTGCGCCCTGTTCCTCCTGAAAGACCACCACGACTTCGCCGCACTGGTACGTCCAGCATTTTTCCCGGATGATCCACCGATTCAGAAGCGCCTGCCGTTCAGCTTCGTCCCTGCCATGTACCCCCGCCAGATACTGGAAGAACTGCTCCGGCGTGTAATACTGGAAGTTTCGGATTACACGATAATTCTCCGGCGGCGGAAGCTGCTGCCGATACTGGTATGCTTCCACCAGCAGGGTGTTGTAAACACGGTCAAAGTCCCGTTCGTTCCGGATCAACAGCAACAGTTCCACCGGGTAATCATACCGGTAGCCGGGCTTTATTCCATCTTCCTGTTCTGCGCCATTTCCCAGCAACACTCCGTCGCATTCTGCCGGGTCGATGCGGCGCAGCTCGTACAGGTTCATTGGCGTGATCTCTTCAATCAGTTCGGGGTAGCGCTCTTTCAGGCCCTCTGTCTGGATCCGGGCATACTCGGTTCCCAGAAAATGGGTGGAGCACAGACGGAGCGGCCGGATGGGATACCGGATCTCGTGCAGCAGACTAAAGAAATAGCAGCTCAGCATTGCCCGCAGGAACCGGTTTGCCCGGAACGGATAAACCGTCTGGATAAATTCGATCACCCGGCGGCTCAGTTCCGCACAGAGCGGGCAATCCAGAAATTGCAGTTCATAAACATAGTCATACTGCACTGCACCATCCATTCCATAGAAATGTTGTGCGATCAGATTGAATAGGATCTGCTGCAGCAGATCCCTTGCCAATGGCAAGGGTGCAAAATCCAGTCCGGTCTCCTGCTTCAGGTAGACCAGCACCCGGTCCCGCAAGCGTCCCGCCTGCCCTGCAAAGCCGGGATGCAGGCTGAACGGGTCCCGCTTCAGGTTCACATCCAGCATACTGAACAGCAGAATGCCCAGAAACGCCACCTCATCCCGGGGCATGGCATAGCACCCGTATTGTTCCTCCAGTGTGTGGTAAATGGACTGTGCCAGCGGATAGAACATCGTTCCGGAGATGCTTTCCAGCCATGGGTCCGGCAGCTGGATCTCATGGCCGTTCTGCACCCGGTTCCGTGCAATGATCAGGTAGACCGCCACACGCTGGGTCGCACTGTCCCGCAGGGAGATCGGGCTTTCCCGCAGGATCTTCAGAAATGTATGCCGGATATCCTGCCGCTCTTCGTATCCGCAGCTGAGCCAGGATGCACTGTCCGGGTCACTGCAATCCAGCGTTTCCTTGTGGAAATGCACACCGGAGACCTCGGTCAGTGCCAGCCTGCGCTTGTACTCTTCTCCTTCCACCCGCATTCCGGTGCCGGGGCGTGAGACGATCCGCAGGCCAAAGCTCTCGCACAGGCGGGTCGCCATGCTCAGTGGCTCCCGCAATGCCGAAGCCGAGAGAAAAAGCTGATCGGCCAGCTGTTCTTTCTTAATGCCGGTTTCCGTGGAGATGATGCGCCGGGACAGATACCGCACCCGGCTTTCCCGGTCGGCGTTCAGCATACTGCCCGGCATCTGCCGGATGCTGGTCACAGCCGAAAAAGTATCGTACGCTTCCGGGTCCAGAACTTCCACATAGTAGCCCTTATGCCGCCGGGAAACCAGCCGGGCACCATTCTCATTCAGGATCTGCGCCACCTGCGGCATCTCATTCTTGATGGTGTGCGCACTGACACCGATCCGCTCCGCCAGTTCCTGCGAAGTCATCGTCTGTTCGGGGGCATTGCTCAACTGGGTCACGATCTGCAAGGCTCTGCTGGACATAAAACCGCTCCTTTTCCCAATCATTCGTGCCTTTATTGTAGTAAAACACTGCCCGAAATGCAAGCCGGAAACCAGAAATGCCGCTCCGAGCTTTTCAGCCCAGAGCGGCATTTCCGGTTTTGGGATATAATTAGAAAATAGCTTGATTGTTAGCATCCTCACCCTCTCCGTCATTGCTTGCTACACAAAAATTATTTGTGCTGACTGCGGCTCTTTTGCATGACACGCTGTTCTTGGATTTTGTGTATGAAGATAGATAGGAGGAGAACACATAATAAACCTGAGGAATTGAGCAGCATTGTGAATGCAGCATTCGGGCTGCGTTGAACTACACCAAAAATTTTGCGATTTCGTGGGTTTACCTATGGGTTTACTGAGAGAGGGAAGCCCGAAAACCTGCATGAATACTGGACTTTTCGGATCAAGGTCAGGTGAGTACGGCCTCAAAGCCGCTCGTCACGCACCTCAGTTCAGCAAGCGATAATCTACAGCTTAAAAATGCTAAAAAAGCACAGAAATACGCCATTTCCGAGCTTTTTCTATGCCTAGAATCACCTGATTCCGATGGTGAAATTTGAGGAAATTTGACTTCAAATTAGCCCATTTTGATGGTTTTACCATGGGTTTACGGCCTATTTTTGAGCCTAATGGGTGGGAAAATGGGTTTACAGAAGGCCATTTTGGAGGGGAAATTAGCCCCATCGCATTGTTCAAAATGGAAAAAAGCAAGAGCGGCAGTCCGGCGCAGGAATATCTATTACTGCGGCAATGACACGTCAACGCAGTTTTTTGCGGCGAGTGTGGCGGAGGAACTGCTGCTGAATACCGAATTGACGGAAGAAAGCAAAGACCATGCAATACATCTGCTGAAAGAATTTGGCCTTTACGAGTACAGGGATGCGCACCCGTCCACCCTGTCCGGCGGACAAAAGCAACGGCTTGCCATCGCCTGCGCCGTCTTTTCCGGCCGCAGGATACTGATTCTTGATGAGTCAACCAGCGGTCTTGACGGGCAGAATTATGCGCCTGATCGCGGAAAGGCTGAAAAGCGAGGTGCGGAGAGGCAGAACCATTCTCGTGATCACCCACGACAGAGAGCTGATCGAGAGCTGCTGCGATAACATTGTGGAGGTTGATAAACGATCATCATGAAACCGCCGAGGACTATTATGGGATATCCGCGCCGGAGGAATCGTTTTCCGCCCCTGCCGGCAGCTCCACCGCGATGGTCGTGCCCTTGTCCGAGCTTTCCTCCACCCAAACGGAGCCGCCGTGGAGATCGGCGATCTCCCACACCAGAGAAAGTCCCAGTCCCGCGCCGCCGTACTCGCGGCTGCGGGATTTGTCTACCCGGAAGAAGGGATGGAAAATGCTCCGCTGATACTCCTCCGGAATGCCGCAGCCAGTGTCGGAAACGCGAATGATGCACTTTTCCTGCCCCTGTGCAAGCTCGACCCGCACCGAGCCGCCGAGGCGGTTGTATTTGACAGCGTTCTCCGTCAGGTTGAAGAGCATACGGTAGATCAGCGCGTCGCTGCCGGTCAGGGCGGCGTCGCCCTCCGCTTCCAGCGTGATGCTTCGCTTCTCCGCCAGCGACGCAAGATCCGTAAAGATCTCCTCGACCATGGGGGCGAGCTGGAGCTGCTCGTTCCGCGCCACCTGCTGCAAATTGCTCATCTCCAGCAGCGTCTTGGTCATCTGCGTCAGCCGCTCCGTCTGCTCGCGCAAAAGCGTGAGGAATTCCGCCGTCTCCGGCCGCACATCGGGATGCTCCGCGGAAAACAGCTCCAGCTGCGCCTGCATCAGCGCCAGCGGCGTGCGCAGCTCGTGGGCGGCGTTGCCGGTGAACTGCCGCTGGGCGGCAAAGGCGTTGTTCAGCCGCTCCAGCATCTGGTTGAACGAGCGGCTCAGCTGCCGGAACTCCGAAATGGAGTCTTCATCGATCCTCATATCGGCAAGATTGTTCAGCTGCACCTGCTCCACCTGCGAGGTAAAGCTGCGCAGGGGCTTGAGAGCGCGTCCGCTGACGAAATAGGCGAGGATGCCGCTGAGCAGCGTTACCGCCGCCGTGATGTACCAGTTGGTGGTGCGGAAGCGCCCCTGCACCCCATCGACGACGATGGTCAACTCCTCGTTGGGCGCTATGAGCTGCGGGTCAAAGCTCGCCGCTCCGCTATCATTCAGAATCACCGTGCCGCCGCCCTGTAAGCTGTCCGCAATGGTGTCCATATAGTACACACCGGAGGAGCACAGCAGCAAATTCATGGCCACGCAGGTGATGCCGATGAGCAGGACGGACATCAGCGTGATGCGCCACTGCAGGGAAAGACGCTTCATACTTCCTCGCCTCCCATCAGATAGCCCTCGCCGATGCGGTTGCGGATGGGGTCATAGCCCAGCACGGCGCGGAGCTTTTTGCGCAGGGCGGAGATGTGGACGCGAATGGAATTGCTGAAGCTGTCCACGCTGTTGTCCCAAACGTGATCCATCAGCTCCTCCTGACTCACGGGCCGCCCCTGATGCACCATCAGGTATTCGAGTATCCCCGTTTCCTTTCGGGTCAACGTCAGCGTCTGCCCATTGACGGCGGCGGTGCGGGAGCGGGTGTCAAAGGTCAGGCCTCCGCAGCTTAGCAGCACATCCTGCTGGGTGAACTGCCTCAATGTCAGGCTGCGGATGCGGGCCTCCAGCTCGGCAAGATGAAAGGGCTTTGCAAGATAGTCGTTTGCCCCGGCGTCCAGCCCCTGCACCTTGTCCTCCACCTCGCTGCGGGCGGAGAGGATCAGCACCCGCGTCTCTCGGTCGGTCTGCCGCAGGGTGCGCAGCACCGTCATGCCGTCCTTTTTCGGCAGATTCAGATCAAGAAGTACCAGATCGTAGCACTCCACGCCCAGCAACTCCAGAGCCTTCTCCCCGTCGTAGCAGTAGTCCACGCTGTAGGCCAGCCGCCGCAGGCTGCGGACGATCGTCTCGCACAGGGCGCGTTCGTCTTCAATTACTAAAAGGTGCATGAGAGCCCTCCTTTTTATTTCTCCGTTTTTGTGTTGTTTTTATTATAGCAAAAATAGATAAGGTTTGCGTTAAGTTTTTGTTCTTAACAGAGACTTTAACTCTCCCGCGCTATGATGGGGGCAGAAAATCGGAA
>OLOR01002909.1_pt1 | contig 12711 bp, 8 predicted proteins | sample 1672521 | NCBI WGS metagenome assembly OLOR01 (sample SAMEA3136695, study PRJEB25190) | human gut metagenome | biome: human gut; feature: human-associated habitat; material: faeces | place: Austria | collected 2013
GACGGTAAGTTCACCATGGGTTCATCCAATGTTGTTCTCACTGGTTCATTTACTGTTCGTCAGGATCTGATTTATACGGTTAACTACCTTGAGTATGGAACCAACAATGTTCTTGCTCCTCAAGCGGTAGTTCAAAATCAAACATTTGATACCACTGTTGATGTCAATGCAATTGCAATTGATGGTTATGCATTGATTGGCGAGCAGACTCAGCAAGTAACTATCTCTGCTGATGAGGCGCAGAACGTTATTAACTTCTACTATGGAGTTGATAACGTAAGCACTGATCCTGCTAACCCTGGCAGCAGTGACGGTGTACCTGACATGTATCAAGCACGCGTTAACTTTGCAGCTGTAAATGGTTCGGTTAATATCCCATTTACTTATGTAACTTTGTATGATGCTGATGGTAATTATGCGGTTGATGGTACTGGTTACTTAACTGCAAACCAGATTGCTGCTGCAACAGCTTATGCTGGTTATGATCAAGCATCACTTACATGGAACGTAACCCCATCGACAACTACACCTATTACGAGTGAAGTAACTTACACAGCAACCTTTACGGCAACACCTGTTGTACCGGTTGTACCTACTCCAACTCCTGTACCTGCAGGCCCTGGTGCTCCTGCTGTTGCTCCTGGTGTACCTACTCCAGCTGCAGCTGCCGCCGCAGCACCTTTGGCTGCTCCTGTTGCAACCATCACTGATGATGCAACTCCATTAGCAGCAGGTGAGACTATTGATGATGAGGACACCCCACTTGCAGCATTTGACCATGTTGATTGTTGGGTACATTGGCTCATCTTGGTTGGCATCATCTTGACTGCAATTTATGGTGCGGTTGTTGTACGCCGTCGCTTGGCAGTCGTTAAAGACGTTGATGATCTTGAAGACGAGGTATTGGATGGTGCTGTAGCGGGAGCTACTCAATCGGCACCTGCTGATAATCGTCAGGCAATTTAAGAGATTCGCAGTAAAAGGAAAGGTTGATCAAAAATGAGAAAGAACAATTGGATTGTTGCAATCGTTGTGGTCATCGCGGCTGCGATTCTCTTAGGACTCTGGTTCGTGCTTGGCTTCTCTCATGTAGACGCACCACTTGATCCGGTATTGACGTTGGTGTGGGCAGTAGTTTTGATCGCTGTTATTGCCGCTATTGTTTGGGCTGAGAATAAGCGTCGTGAGAAAATGCGCACCGCTTTTGTTGGCAATGGTGTTTTGTACTCACCTGAGTTTGGCTTAGTGCAGACTTCTGGTTCTTCTGGAGTTGATGCTTTGCAGCGCACCCTTGCTGCTCAGGAATATCCTGATGAGGTTGCTAAGCTTGACAAGAACAACCGCCCTGCTTTCCGCTGGGTGGTTAAGTCTGAGAAGTTTGACGCTGATCAAGGCGTCTGGTCTGGCAAGGTATTTCGTGCAGGGGATGCAAGTGGTACAGCAATGAGCTTTGCTAACCGTGATGAACTAGCTGCGATTATTGCGTAAGGATTTGCAAAGTTAGCGCGAGGTTTGCGCGAAGCTGAAGCTTGTGTGAGGCTGAGGCCATGAATCGCTGATCAGCAACATATATGTTCCTAGTTGATAGAACTGGGATGCACAAGGAAGGCTGCGGGATTACGTCTCGTGGCCTCCTTGGTTTTGTACGGATGCGAAGACCCTCATCGCCATTCTTTAAATTTTCTAAGATCAATGTAAGAGTCTGATAAGATTTGTAAACCCGAGTCAACTGATTGCGAGTTCAAGCTCATGGTCAATAGAGACAAACCAAAGAACTGGCCTGATCCTGTTCCCCATTATTATCAGGCTGATGGGCGACGCGAGGTTTTTGTACGCAATGGTGACAGGAGCGAGCAGGCATCGACCGAGCACCTTAACGATCTTATTCTTAAAGGGACGCATCAAACGTGGGATGCTCTTGATTCTGGCATCCCTGTTGATCGTGGTGGTTTTAGCGTTTTGAAATCTTCATTTGCCTTTCGTACGAGGAAGAGTATGGAAGGCTCGGATCTTGCTTCTTTTGGGTTACTTACTGCTGATGGTAACTATCTGACGAATGCAGGAGCGTTGCTGGCGGATGAGCCATTGATGAGACATTCTCGTATCTTTTGCACGCGATGGACAGGGAACTTTAAGGACAATCCTGTTGATGATGCAGAGTTTACGGGCAACTTGTTAGTACTCCTTCGTGAGGCTGAAGCATTTATCAAACGGCATAATATCATGTCGTGGGAAAAGAAGCCGACTCATAGGGTTGAGTATCGCTGCTATAGTGAGCGTGCCATAACGGAGGCTTTAGTGAATGCGCTTGTGCATCGTTCTTATATTGAGTTGGGAAGCAAAATCCACATTGATATATATGATGACCGTTTAACTATCAGCTCACCCGAGGAAATGCCGCATGGTAATCTTCCTGCGGATGTTGTAGCGCAAGCAGTTGAGAGTCATCGGCGCAATCCTGTTGTTGCTGATGTGTTTGGGCGTATGAATCTTATGGAGCGGCGTGGTTCAGGGTTGCGAGAGATCTGTTTAGCAACGGCAGCTGAAGCAACATACAAGCCAGAGTTTAAACCGCAATTTGAGAATACGGGTGGCGTCTTTAGGGTTGTTCTCGCCAATATGAAGTATGAGGGTTAAGGCGGTTATGTTTGAATGGCTATGAGCGTTGGTGTCTTGAATAGCGTGTTCTGCTTCTATCCTCTTGAATTCGTTTGAGCGTTTAGAACTTTGATGTTTTGAATAGCCTTCAGTTCTTTTTCACGTTGAGCTCGAGAATTTCTCGACGAGTCGTTCTTGCCGGCAGTAAGAGCAGAGGGTCTCTTCTTTATTTTGTGATTACCATGACCTTCTGAATCTGTTGTGTCTTGCCCGGTATTTTTTGACTCATCATCCAAATCAATAATTGAAAGCTCAAGGTCAAGAGTTCTTAGAATACCAAAGAGCTTATCAAGAGAAATGCCGTTAGGCGTACCTTTTTCAAGACGATAGACCAATGAGCGCGATGTGTTTGAGAGTTTAGCAAGCTGTTCTTGCGTAAAACCCTTCTTTAGCCTTTTGCTCTTGATAGACTGACCAATTTGTCGAGGAATTTCTATTTCGTACATACAAACTATCTCAATTCTTCTTTCAATCTCATAATAATCAGTTTGAAGCATTAAACCTTGTATCAATTTTGAAGCATGAGAGAGTGGGTAATCTCATTGCCTTATATCTATTTGTATTCTTGAGCGATATCTGTCCACTGGTATTGGATTGCATAATGATTTGATATCGACATAAGACGATGATGAGATTCTGTTAAGAAATGCACCCTATTCTTGAAGTATGGATTAAAGCGACAGGAATTATCGCTCTGCAACAAGATGGGGCTATTTATGCAGATAAAAGATATCGAAAATTATAGAGAGAATAATCGGTTAGAGGCTAAAGCTGCACAAGGTGGATTGCCTAAAAGTGTATGGGAAACGGTGTGCGCGTTTGCAAATACAGCCGGCGGCATTGTGATTTTGGGAGCCAAAGAACGTAAAGACAAAACGTTAGAGATTATCGGACTTGCTGATGCTCATAAAATGCTTGATGATTTTTGGAATGCAGCTATGAGCAAGAACAAATTGAGCGCAAAATTTTTGCAGGATGAGAATGTCTATATTGACAGCATTGATGGTAAAGATGTTATTGTCATTGAGGTACCGCTCGCTAAAAGGATATTGCGGCCAATATTTTTGAATAGGGATATATTAGGAGAGACATGGCGTCGAACCCATACGGGGGATCATCGATGTAGTCGTGAGGAGATACAGTCCATGCTTCGAGATGCAGATATAACAAGTGATGATTCGCGTGTTGCTGTTGAGGCTGAAATGGGTTACCTCGATCCTGAAACGATTAGAAATTACAGGAATCGTTTTGAGTTCAGAAATAAAGGTCATATTTGGAATAACGCCAGCAACGAGGAATTCTTGACGTTTTTGGGTGCTGCTGGAAAAGATGATAAAGGAGTTTTGCATCCTACTTATGCGGGACTTCTTATGTTTGGGCGTGATTGTTGGATCACGCATGTGCTTCCGAAATATTTTCTCGATTATCGACAAGAGACCAGTACTGATATTCGCTGGGAAGATAGATTTACTTCTTTTTCAGGCGATTGGTCGGGGAATATCTACGACTTTTATGTCAGGGTGTATAACAAACTGAAAGCTGCGTTAAAGGTTCCTTTTAAATTGGAAGGCATAGAACGCGTTGATGAGACTCCAGCTCATGAGGCTTTGAGAGAAGCAATCGTCAATTGCGTGACTAATGCGAACTTTCATGTTAGCCGTGGCATCGTTTGTGTTTGGAGAGAAGAATCCTTAACCATTGCTAATCCTGGCGTTTTTCGTATCCCGATTGAGAAGGCAATTCAACCGGGTGAATCAAATCCTCGCAATGCTGCAATGTTAAAAATGTTTGCGATGATAGATGCAGGCGAACGAGCAGGCAGCGGAATTTCCAAAATCTTTTATGGATGGGAAGAGGTGGGTTACGCTGCTCCTACGTATACAGAAGAGTTTGATCCGGATAGAACAATACTTACCTTGCCGCTTGTAGCGGTTAATAATTTATGCAGCCCTGATGATGCAAGACCGGTTGGGAAAAACAACAATGATGGTTTCAAACAACAAGATAATCGCAGAGTGGTGTGTGATCAACTAAGTGAAAATGAGCGTATAGCCATTGAGCTCGCAGAAGAGCAAGGACGGGTGACAACCATTATGTTGTCAGAGCGAGCAAATATTTCGAAGTTGACGGCAGGGCGCATTTTAAAAGGGTTGGTCGAGAAGAATATTTTGTCTTGGCAGGGGCGCAATCTCACGGATCCTTTGCAGCATTATGAATTAACCTAGCTCTAAGTTAAGAGTTCGAGTTAAGAGTTAACTTAGTAGTAAGTTAGTAGTAAGTTAGTAGTAGAAAATTGCTGCAAACATGTGCTGTGAACTGGGAAAATGCATAATAATCGCTCAGTATATCTTGCTCAGAAGTTAGTAGTAAGTTAAGAGCTAGGTTAAGAGCTGGGGTTAAGAGTTAAGAGCTAGGTTAGCAGTAAGTTAAGAGCTCACTTTTAAGCTTAGCGTTTGCCCGATGAGCTTTATGGAAGGCGATGAACCCCATCGCCAATAAAATTATTTACACGATACTTCAGATTACTTTTGCATAATTTAAAAGGTTGTTGAATTATGCAAAAATGTTTTGAACTATGTGCTTGTCATGGATGTCGCATGCTCATTCAGAGCCCGGGCAAGCTTCCTGGTGCAGTGACATTGGATAACATCAGGAATCATCGTTTTTCTCGTAATCCCACCATCGCTCGTGTCTTTTCTGCATTTGATTGGGTGCGTGAACTTAATGAGGGAGTAGACAAAATCTTTCAGGAAATGGATGAAGCTGGTCTGCCTGCGCCCGAGTATGAAAATGATAACGATTATTATTTGAAGCTTGTTTTGAAGAATAACCTAACGCAGCGTGTTCCGCGTTTGCGAGATGATCGTACGGCCAATGTCGGTAATCATGACGGTAATGTCGGTAATCATGTCGGTAATCATGACGGTAATGTCGGTAATTATGACGGTAATCCGGCTGCCAATGTCGGTAATCATGTCGGTAATACCAAGATTCAGCTAAACGAAACGGAAGAAAAAGTTCTGGAATTGGTAATCGAAGATCAGAGCTTAAGCGCGCAAAGAATCTCAGAGATACTTGGTGTTGGAAAACGTCAAACAGAACGAACGTTGAAATCTCTTCGTGAGAAAGGTCTAATTTTCCGCGAAGGAGGAACTCGCGGATTTTGGAAGATATTAGAAGTCCCACAGGATCAATAGAGTTGATCGGACGAATCAACGTGCGGTCGGCTCTTTTCCAACAGAGTTGATTAATAGCACATAAAACAAAGTGTGGTCGAGAAGTAAAGAGTGACACCTGCTGGTGCGGAGGAGTTGCTTACCCAATGTATGAGATGTCTCTCTTTCCCAATCTTGCGGACATACTATGTAAAACGATGTGCTCAGGCGGAGAAATTCCCGGATGCAAGAGAGACTGCATTAGCTCAACATACTGATCTCATATTTTCCGCTATTGCCCAAAAAGCTGCAATGAAATATGCCAACATAGAGACATGTAGTCTTTTTGTGTAAGGCTGTGTTTTTATTACAAAGAGTATTGCAAATGTGACAAAAATACTCAATTTGGTAACAAAATAATATTGCATTAGTGACAAATAGGTGCCAAACTTGTACTAACTGTTTATTCGGGCAGCAGTTGGAGATGCATCTATATGTACGCGTCGCAAGAAAACGTACAAACATATGCTTCCCTATCCATACCGAGCGCTCGAGCAGAACAGATTAGTTCTGCTCGATTTGTCTCTACGGCAAAAAGAGCTCACGGGGGGGGGTGCCTTTCTAGCACATTAGCTAGGAGGTATTCACGTGTCCCTATCCTTAGATATCTCTTTTTGGGATTTCGTTCTACAGGATTTCGTTCCACGGGATATCGATTCGTGAGACATCAGTCCCTTGGGTATCAGACCCGTTCCTTTATACGTTTCTTTATAACAACTTTCATATCTTCACTTTGGCGATGGAACTCTTCATTGCATGCGCACATCTGTGCTCTCAGGGGTAAGAGCACACGATTTTGCCAGCATGCGCCCGATGAGACCCATCGCCTTTTTGTTGGTATGAGGGTTTAGACATAGAGACCTTCAAGCACGTAAGACAGGTTGATCGCTTCACGCACAAGTAGGTATCGAGAGAGTTATGAGCAAGCAAGGTACGTAGAAGTAATCAAGTCAGGAGTTAATTATGAAAACGGATACATTGAGAGCAAAGCTACTTAATTGTTTCTTTGCATTTACCCTGGTATTTGGGCTTTGTATTCCCACGTTGGGTGTAACAAGCCCGAGTTCTGAAGCCTATGCAGCTGATGAAACTATGACGGTATATTACGATTTTAAAGAGGTGAAACCGGCAGCAAGTAGGCCAGGCAGTATTGCGGTAAATACTTTGTTGCTTTTTGCACCTACTAGTGTCACAACAGTTTCAACGAGTGAGGCATTTCTTGGTTTGCCATCTGGTTGCGGCATGATGAAGGTAAGCAGCCTCACTAAAGGAAGCAGCAATAGGCAACCTTCTGGCAGCACTAATTTTATTGCTGCTGTAGTGCATCCCGACAATGCACAGAAAGCCATCAACACTAAAGTTGGATTTGATGGATGCAACGGATCCTTCTGGTACACCAGTAGTGACAATACCTATTGGCATTATGCCTGTGATGGAGGCGGCGTACCCAACGCATCGTTCCGTGTTTACACGTACAATCAAGCTACGGTAAACAAGAGCAACCTTACGGCAAAAACTACTACTAAAAAGGAAGTTTCCTCAACAGACATCCATATTCCTAAAAACGAGCTCGCGGTTACGCTTAATGTAAATGGGCGCGTTTTCAACATTGATAGCTCGCGTTGGACCTTTGTGGATGACACCGTTAATTATGTTAAGAACGATCGTCAGATCACCATCCAATTTGGTAATGTACAAGCTTCCTGTAATGTAGATTTCTATGGACAAGCACCTAATCCTCATGCGTATAAGAGTGTAGCGCGTGATACGGGTGCAACGGGCAACCTCAAAGTTGGCGAGAAATTGCATTACAACGTCAAGGTAACTAATGAGGCAACTACGGGCTCCATTTGGAAAGATGTTACTATCAACGATACGCTGCCTGTAGGTCTTGAACTAGTACCAGGTAGTGTCAACTTAGCACGTACGCAGACTATTGATCCTAATGACCATATCCCAAGTATTAGCCTTACGGAATCCAACTATAGATACGATTCCGCCACGCGTACGATGTCACTCACCATTCCTTATTACGTCCTCAATAGCCAGGCTTATGAGCTCACCTATGACGTAACGGTTGATCCTACCGCTATTGCGGGTGGCACTGCTGGTGGTGCCAATGAAACACGTGACCTTACAAATACGGTAAATGTTACAGGTCATGATTCTGACAACAAAATATATAACTGCGATCCTACTGCCTGCTTACCTATCCCTGGAGTAACAAATCCTGATGACGTTAAGGTAGAGCAGGTTGTTCCTGGTAGTGAAAATGACCCTGATCCTGATCCTACCAAGACCGACCCCATCGCCTACCTTGAACATAGCAAGGTAGCAACCAACATGACGGATACTCGTGAAGGTGCAGTCACTCAGGTCTATGACATTATTAAATACACCATGACCATGGAAAATACCAAGCCTGGTTCAGTGTTCCGTGATGCTCAATTTGTTGATCAAATGCCTCAAGGTCTCGACATCCTTTTGAATGATGCTGAGCATCCTATGGCAATTACTAAGGCAAGCACTACAGGCGATGATCGCTACTGGACCGATAGTTGGTCAGAACCCGTAACGGCGGATTCATATGACGCAGCAACGCGCACGCTTACCGCTCCTTGTGGAGACATGTTCTATGGCGAGAAAGTTACCCTGACCTTCTATGCGCAGGTAACTCCTGACGCACTTGGTGGAGATATTGGTAACGTTGGTACCATTGAGGCAGCAACTCCTCAGGTAGACCCCGAAACCAAGCAACCAGTAATTGATCCTGAGACGGGCAATCCTGAAACAGAAAAGAAGACTGACGATATTCCTGATCCAACCTATCCTGATCCCGAGAAGGATAAGCCAACCACTACTGAGGTAGAAAAGCCCGTTATTGATCCTGAAACCGGCGAGCCTAAGGTAGATCCCGAGACGGGCGATCCTATCACTGAGACCGTCACTGAAACAACGGGTGGTGTTGCTGCAGGCGACCCTGATCCTAAGGTAGAGAAAACCATCTCGGTTATCGCCAAAAAAGAAGGTGTTGAGGTAACTGACTCTAATAAGAACGTACCTCAAGTAGGTGATACGGTTCGTACCACTGTTGTTGTTACCAACCTCAAAGAAGGTACCGAGTGGGTAAACGTTAAGGTAAACGATTCATGTAACTCAGCGCTTGAGCTCATTCCGGATTCTATTCGCGTCTTTGACCCTGAAGGTAACGATGTGACTGATCAGTGCTTCAAGCCTGACCCCAATGATCCGCTGAAGATTACGCTTGATATTCCTGCCGTAACAGGTGGAGCTGCTTATACCCTTCAATATGATGCGTTGGTTACTGGAGATGCGGTAAGCAATGATCCTAACGGCCAGCCCAACATTACTGATCCGGTTGAAGTAAATGGTGAAACACCTGATCCATCTGATGACACTCCAGCAACTGCTGAGGATAAGCCAACCAATATGGCACGTCCTGGAGATCCACTTGACTCGGTTATCAAGACCATGAAGGTGCTCGGTTCTAATTCCAACGCTGTTAAAGTGGGCGATACCGTCCAATACACCATTATTGCCGGCAATATGGGCGATAAGACCACGCAAGCTTTGCGTCCAATCGTACTTGATCCACTGCCTGAAGGCGTGGAGTTCGCGAGCGACTATGTCTACGTCACTAAGATGACATTCAACAATCGTTCCCAGGAATGGGAAAAAGCAAGCCCGAGTTATGTGCGCAAGATCGTTCGTTCTAATGTCTATAACGAAGCAGCACGCACGTTAGTTGTGCCGGTAGGTGAGGTCCTTGCTAGTGGAGCTGATCGAGTCTGCCAAGGACAAACGGGATATCAAATTGTCTTTGAGTGCGAGGTAACTTCTGTTGCGTTGGCAGCTCATGAGAATCTGGGCAACATTGCTTACTCTGAGTCTGAAAAGCCTTCAGAGCAGCCAACCCCATCGACACCTGATGATCCAACCAATCCTGATAATCCTGATAACCCCAACAACTATCCTACTGATGACGATGGGGATATTATCAAGACTGATCCTGAGACTGGGGATCCGGTGATTGATCCTGAAACCGGCGAGCCTGAGAAGATCAAAGACCCTGACGGCAAACCTATTAAACCAGGCGATAAACCCGAAGATCACCCTTCAATTCCTGGTGATATTGATGATTACATCAAAGAACAGATTGATCCTCCCATCGTGGTTCCTGAACCTGTGCGTCCAACCTATCCTACGGATGAGGATGGCGACATCGTTAATCCTGATGGCGATAAGGTAAAAGACCCTGAGGGTAATCCTATTAAGCCAGGGGACACCAAAGAAGATCATCCTTCAATCCCCGATGATGTTGATTTGGATGACTACATTCAGGAGCCAACGTATGTTGATCCTACGGTAAATCCTGATCCTGACAATCCAACGCCAACGCCTGGTGCTGAACCAGTTCGTGATCCTGATAGACCTGTTTATCCAACCGACAAAGACGGCGACATCATTATTCCTGAAATTGATCCCACTACAGGTGAGCCTAAAGTTGACGACGAGGGTTACCCCGTAGGTGAGAAAGTAAAGGATCCAGACGGCAATCCTATTAAGAACACCGATACCCCTAAGGATCACCCTTCAATTCCTGGTGATATTGATGATTACATTCAAAACCCAACTGATGAGAATGGCGATCCTGTTGTAGATCCTGAGACAGGCAAAGAGATTAAGGGTACCGATCCAATCCCTGTTGAGTATCCTGTTGATGAGGACGGTGACGTTGTAATTCCTGTTGTTGATCCAGAGACTGGAAACCCTGTTGTTGATCCTGATACGGGAGAACCGGTTTATGAGAAGGTTGTTGGTCCTGACGATCAACCCGTAAAGCCTGATCAGAAAGAAGTACTGGAAGACTTGGATATTCCAAAGATCACAGCACTTCATCAAGTAATCAAAGAGGTAGCTAAATTAGCTGATGATGGCACCAACATCGCAGGTAAGGTTACCTATGACTCTGGTAAGACCGGTACTGATCGCGTAACCACTGAAAACGACACCACCTATGAAGCAGGTGACAAGATTAACACTACCGTTAAGGTAAAGAACCTGGTTAAGGGTACGCGTTGGGCAGGAGCTATCGTTATTGATAAGCCTTCCAACATGATTGTTACCTATTATGAGTTAGTTGATCCTTATGGTAACACGCTCACGGCCTGGGGTGATAAGGGTCAGTATGCTGGTGCAGCTACAGCCTCTACGCAAGCCGCTCAGGCAACCACCCAAAGCGACGTAGCATCAATGCTTGCCAATGCTTCAATGGTGAAAGTTATGCGTAGCGCCTATGCTGACACCCTTGATGCTGGTGTAACACCACGAGCTGCAACCTCCTCAACAGTCGCTCGCTTAAAGTATGATGGCAATCAGTTTAGGCTCTCCGCTGCTGAGATTGTGGGTCTTGAGCAATATCAGGTCTATTATGAAGGCTATGTTCCTGAAGGTACCAAGGCAGGTAACTTAGAAGAACTTATTGAAGATCCAACTTCTAATAATCCTTTAGATGACATTAAGAAAAACGAAGGACCAGAAGTTCCTGCTAATACTCCAGAAGGGGCAAAGCTTCCAGAACCTACTCCTGAAACCCCAACGGTAGCTGATCCAAGCTTAGAAGACTTGCGTATTACCTTGTCTGCTAAAAATGAAATGCGTATGGACGGGGAAACTCAGGTAGGAGATGAAGTAACGTATACCATTACGCTCGAGAATCGCTCTACCCCTGATAAACCTTGGTTAGACGTTGTCGCTCGTGCTGACATCCCCGTAGGTCTTGACTTTGTTCCTGGTAGTATCGTGCTGGTGACTGCAGATGGACAAGTAATCAACGTGCCTGATAATGCCTATGATCCTGAATCGCGTATTTTGGCAGTAAACGTAGGCGACATTACAAGTGGAAAAGATGCTCGCGTTATCTTTAAGGCTGAAGCTACAACTGAGATGGAAAACTCTGATATTGGCATGATTGCTAAAGGCTATGGCACCTTGCCTTCTCAGGTGGATCCCGATGATGAGTCTTACGTAAAGCCTGATCCTGGTACTGCTTTTGTTCCAGAAGAAGGATGGGCAGCATTTGAAGAGAACCATGTGGTAGTAACTCATACCGAGAAGGTCTACCCCAATGAGAAGTCTGAGACTCCTGATCCAGTAGTAAACAATAACAACAACACAACAAAGCTTGTATCGAGTGCTGATAAGCCAAAGACTGCCAAGCTTGCAAAGACTTCTGATACAACAGCTGCTACAGCACTCGGCATTGGTGCACTTGCCTTATTTGCAGCATGCGCTCTTGTAATTGCTCGTCGTCGTATAAAAAGAGACTAAAGAGCCGCTACTGACGCCGCTACTAAAGAGCCGCTACTAACATAAGACAGATTCGTATCTCTGCCCGATAGATAGACCCCGCTTCATCCCCGGGGTCTATCGCTGTTTTCTCTGTTTATAGCTTTCTTTTGCTTGCTGTCGTTCCTTGCTTGTAGGAGCTCCCTACTTGCTGACCCCTTTTGTTTCTTATCGTTCCCTACTTGCAACCGCTCCTTGCTTGATGCCGTTCCCTACTTGCAGCTGCTCTTCCGCTTAATGCCGCTTCTTGCTCGTAGCTTTTTCAACTTGCGACACAGATAACTTAGTCTTTGAGCCATACAGCCCATTTGCTTGCAGGTTTTTTCAACCTACGACACAGGCAGATCAGTTTTGAACTAAGAAACACCCTTTCTTGTAGCTTTTTTCAACATATGACATTTTTGTTGGCGATGGGTCAAAGAGCACTGAAGCAAGAAAAAATCAAAAATCCTGATCATGACACTATAGT
>OLOR01002924.1_pt1 | contig 12682 bp, 8 predicted proteins | sample 1672521 | NCBI WGS metagenome assembly OLOR01 (sample SAMEA3136695, study PRJEB25190) | human gut metagenome | biome: human gut; feature: human-associated habitat; material: faeces | place: Austria | collected 2013
TGCGGAAATGAGTCCTTCGGAGGCAAGGATATTTTTGAAATGTCACAGTTCTTCCGCAACACAGACCCGACCCGTCTGGTTCATTATGAAGGTCTCTGCCATGACCGTAGATACAACGATACCAGCGACATGGAAAGCCAGATGTACCCATCTGTAGAGGCAATCAAGGAGTTCCTTGCAAAAGATGATTCTAAGCCGTTCATCTGCTGTGAATACACTCATGCAATGGGAAATTCCTGCGGTGCAATGCACAAATATACAGATCTGACCGACACAGAACCGAAGTATCAGGGTGGATTTATCTGGGACTACATTGACCAGTCTATCTACAAAAAAGACCGCTACGGCAAAGAGTTCCAGGCGTATGGCGGCGACTTCGGAGAACGTCCGACAGACTACAACTTTAGTGGAAATGGTATCGCATACGGTGGAAACAGAGATGCTTCTCCGAAGATGCAGGAAGTCAAATTTAACTACCAGAACATCACTGCAGAAGTCAGTGCAGACAGCGTAAAAGTCATCAACAAGAACCTGTTTGTGAACACAGATATTTTTGACTGCAAAGTAACTGTTGCAAAGAATGGTAAAGTGATCCACAAGGCTTCTCTTGCAACGGCAGTTGCTCCATTAAGCGAAGGAACCTATGCACTTCCGCTCGCAAAAGAAGAGAAACCAGGCGAATATGCAGTGACTGTTTCCTTCCATCTGAAAGAAGATAAAGCATGGGCAGAAGCGGGACATGAGGTAGCTTTTGGACAGTATGTATACCAGGTTGAAGAACCGAAAAAGACCTGCCCGGAAGGTGTAAAAGTGATCCGCAGTACACACAATATCGGTGTCAGAGGAGCGCATTTTGAAGTACTTTTCTCTGTATTGAACGGCGGTCTGGTATCTTATAAATATGCCGGAAAAGAAATGATCGAGGCAATTCCAAAGCCAAACTTCTGGCGTGCACCAACGGATAATGACTGTGGAAATCTCATGGGAATGCGCTACGGACAATGGAAGATCGCCAGCATGTACTTAAGCCACAAAGACTTCCGTCAGGGACCATACGGCCCGGGAAATGAGCCGGAAGTAGAGGTAAATGAGAAGACTGTAAAAGTGACTTACATGTATCTCATGCCGACCACACCACTCAGCGAATGCAGACTTTCCTATGAAGTATCCGGTGATGGAAGAGTAAAGACAACCCTCAGTTATGACCCAGTCAAAGAACTTGGTGACATGCCGGAATTTGGTGTGATCTTCAAATTCAATGCAGATTATGACCGTGTGGAATGGTACGGACTTGGAGAGGCAGAGACCTATTCTGACCGTAAAAAAGGAGCAAAACTTGGCATCTATGCAAACAAAGTCGCAGACAATATTGCAAGATATATGGTTCCGCAGGAATGTGGTGCAAAAGAAGAAGTGCGCTGGGCAAAAGTAACTGACCGCAAGGGAAGAGGAATGCTCTTTGAGATGGATGAGAACAATGGTCCAATGATGTTCTCAGCACTTCCATACACTCCGCATGAGATGGAAAATGCAATGCATCCATACGAACTTCCGGAGGTTCATTACACTGTTGTACGTGTTGCAAAAGACCAGATGGGAATCGGTGGAGATGACAGCTGGGGAGCACGCACACACGAAGAATATTTACTGGAAACCGATAAAAAGATGGAATTTTCCTTTGTATTTAAAGGACTTTAAGAGGGAGACAACATGGCGAAACAGATGAAATACGGACGTTACCTTCATGGTGGAGATTATAACCCGGAGCAGTGGCTTGACCGCCCGGATATCCTTCAGAAAGACATCGAATATTTCAAAAAAGCACATATCAACACTGTATCGGTAGGGATTTTTTCCTGGGCTGTTCTTGAACCGGAAGAAGGAAAATATAACTTCGACTGGCTGGAAGAGATTATCAATAATCTTTACAAAGAAGGCATCTATACCATCCTTGCAACTCCGTCAGGAGCAAGACCAAAATGGATGGCAGACAAATACGAAGAAGTCCTTCGTATGGACCCGGACAGAACAAGAAGATTTTTCGGAGGCAGACATAATCACTGCTTTACCTCTCCGGTATACAGAGAAAAAGTCCATGCGATCGATAAGAAATTAGCCGAAAGATTCGGCAAACATCCGGCAGTTATGCTGTGGCACATCTCCAACGAGTTCGGTGGAGAATGCCATTGCCCGCTGTGCCAGGCGAAGTTCAGAGAATGGCTGAAAGAAAAATATGGCACGATCGAAAACCTCAACAAGAGCTGGTGCACAACATTCTGGAGCCACATTTACAACAGCTTTGATCAGATCGAAAGCCCATCCACGAAGGGTGAAAATGAACTTCATGCACTGAAACTTGACTGGAAGCGTTTTGTCACAGATCAGACGATCGACTTTATCAAAAATGAGGTTGATGCGATTCGTGAAGGAGGTTCTGAACTGCCTGTGACCGCCAACCTGATGTATGATTTTGACGGTCTGGATTACAAAAAATTCAAAGATGTTCTTGATATTGTATCCTGGGACAACTATCCGGGATGGCACAAAAAAGAGGAATATGTCACAGCTGTTGACGCGGCAATGCAGCACGACCTGATGCGCAGCATCAAGAAAGCGCCGTTCCTTCTTATGGAATCCTGCCCGTCTGCAACGAACTGGAAACCGATCAACAAACTCAAAAAACCGGGAATGCTTCTGGCAGGTTCTCTCCAGGCAGTTGCTCACGGTTCTGACAGTGTTCTGTATTTCCAGCTTCGTCAGAGTCAGGGCGCTTCCGAGAAATTCCACGGTGCTGTGATCGATCATTACGGCAAAGAAGATACCCGTGTTTTCCGTGAAGTAACAGAGGTTGGAGAGGTTCTGGAACAGATTCAGGAGACTGTTGGAACCAACATGAAATCTCAGGTAGCCGTTCTCTATGACCGTGAAAACGACTGGGCGATCGCGGATGTACAGGGACCGAGAAACGAAGATATGCACTATCGTGAAAATGTGCAGAAGAACTACCGTGCACTGAGAGAACAGGGACTGAATGTCGACATTATTGCAATGGAACATGACCTTGCAGACTACAAAGTTCTGGCAGCTCCGATGGCATATATGTTCAAAGACGGATACGAAGAAAAACTCCGCACCTATGTAGAAAATGGAGGAACTCTGGTACTTTCCTACTGGTCCGGACTGGTAGACGGTACAGACAAATGCTTCCTTGACGGAACTCCATACGGACTGATGGACGTAACAGGAATCCGCAGTGCAGAGATCGACGCTCTTTATGACTGGGAAGAAAACCATGCGATCCCACAGGCTGGAAGCCATCTCGGAATCAGCAATGTATATTCCTGCAAGAACCTCTGCGAACTGGTTGAAGTTTCCGATGCGGAAGTGCTGTTGCGCTACGGCGAAGACTTCTATCAGGGATATCCGGTGCTGACACACAAGGCATTCGGCAAAGGCCACGTATACTATGTATGCGCGGATATGGAACTTGGATTCTATCAGGACTTCTACGGCAGAGTAGCTGCAGAAACAGGTCTGAAATCCCCGATCGAATTCATTCCGGAAGGCGTTGCCGTGACCGTAAGAGAAAGCGAAGACACCGAATACCTCTTCATCCAGAACTATGCGCGCAAGCCACAGGCTGTTCCAGTTCCGGCAGAGTATGAACTGCTCTATGGAACCGAAAGCGAAGTCATGGCACCGCTGCAGACAAGGATTTTGAAGAAACACAAATAAAAAATAAGACAGAAAAAAAGTTCCCGGCACTTTGCCAATGCCATCCTTATCTAAATGACATTGGACATTTTGCCAGGAACTTTTTTCTTATGCAGATATCAATGGATAAATATATCTCCAAATACTGACCAATTCTACTTTGACAAGCTGTTTGCATCGGATTGGGCGGGGGATTTGTTTCTCGATGCAGAAGCTATTTTAAATTCAATTCTTTAAGCAAATCTTCCTGAGAAACAGATGGCTGATAATCAGGATCGCCATTTTTATAGGCGTTCATAATTGCCTGTTCGTCGGGATCAGGCACAACTTGTTCGATATTATCAAGAGCAAAAGTGGAGAGAATCAGATCCCAGACTTTTTGCGCATCCTCTTCGCTCATAACAGTAACAGCTCCGAAAATTCGTTCTTTTATACTGGACATAGTATCACACTCCTTTATAAATCTGACCACGGTTTCCGATATCGATGATATCTATTATGATACCATTAACATTAAATAAAACTCTGAAATTTCCTACACGAAGACGATATCCGTCGGTACCCTGTAATTTCTTTATATCACCCTCCAACGGAAGTCTGGAAATGGCTGCTATCAATCTTTTCTGCGAAGGAATATCCTGGCGTTTTAAAAATTTGATTGCCTTTTTGGAATATGAAATTTGAAACAATAGAAAACCTTCCTACATAAATTATAGTCGAATCATATTCAATTTTTTATCTTATGTAGGTGTAGTTTGATTATAAAAAAAACATGAGAATACGTCAATATATATGAAATCTAATTTGGGGTAGTATTTTGTCGAAAAGTTTCTTATGCAGGCATCGCCTCCAGATGTCTAAAAAGTAGCGTATTTTTTTATGAATTCTGATAGTATTTTTATTTCCCATAGCTTTGCATAATGGAGAAAAAGGATGATATATAAAGGAGTATGGATATATGAAATTCGGAAATGGATGCTGGCTGCAGAAGGAAGGAATTGAATGTTTTGCACCGCAGGAAGCTTATTTTGTAAACAAAAATGACCATGAAGTTGTGATCTGTGCACCGACACATCATATTGCACACAGAGGCGATACCCTTGGTGGAATCAACCTTACGATCAGGGTCACAGCACCGGCGGAAGACGTGATTCGTGTGCAGACAAGCCACTATCTGGGAGTGGAAGATCACAGCCCGAAATTTGACCTGAACATGGACGAAAATCGGGCGATGGATGTAGAAGAAACAGAAGATGAGATCCTTGTAAGATCAGGAAATCTTTCCCTTCGCATCAACAAGAAAAACTGGAGCATGTCTTACGAAAGAGACGGTAAAGTCCTGACTGCAAGCAGTGGAAGAGACCTTGCCTATATGCGTACCCAGTGGACTGGTTTTGCATACGATATGGACCCGGAAGGCAAAGCTTACATGCGTCAGCAGCTTGGCATTGATGTAAATGAACATGTCTACGGACTTGGTGAGCGTTTCGGAGCACTGGTAAGAAACGGACAGTCTGTTGATATCTGGAATGAAGACGGCGGTACAAGCACTGACCAGTCCTACAAAAAAAGTTGAAAAATATCGGTTTTAAAATAAGTAAATTGTGCAAAAGGCAAAAGAAACGACATAAAAAAGTTCCTTGTTGAGAAATAGCGAAAGAAAAAGATGCAGGCAGACAGCTAAGATGTTATGATGGAGACAGAGAGTGCCATGAATAGGGTGAATCGTAACAGGCAGAAAATACTGCCGGAGAGGAACGTGACTATGAAATTTTTTCACTTATCAGATTTACATATCGGATTGAAATTAATGAACCGTGATCTGCGGGAAGATCAGGAATATATTTTGAGTAAGATCGTCGAGGCAGCAGGTCGGGAAGAACCGGATGCGGTTGTGATTGCGGGAGACATTTATGATAAAGCCGTTCCGTCTGCCGAAGCAGTCGAAGTTTTTGACCGGTTTCTTGAAGAACTGACGGAGACTGTTCCGAATGCGGTGATCATGATGATCAGCGGAAATCACGACAGTGCGCCGAGGGTCAACTGTTTTCGAAATGTTTTGTCCAGACAGAAGGTATATATGATCGGTCAGCCACCGAGAACAGAGGCAGAATATATAGAAAAAGTCGTTCTGCATGATGCATATGGAAATGTGAATTTTTATCTGCTTCCGTTTGTAAAACCATCTATGGTCAAACAGGTCGTGGGGGTGGACGAGAATGGAAATAATCTTTCTTATAATGAAACCCTGCACAGACTGATCGGGCGTGAGGAAATTGATGAGAATGACAGAAATGTACTCGTCAGCCACCAGTTTTATCTTCCTGTCGGCAAGAAAGCAGATGAGATCGAGCGAATGGAATCAGAGATCTGCACGGTAGGAAATATCGATGAAATTTCCGCAGATGTGTTGGAGATTTTTGATTATGCGGCGCTTGGACATATCCACAAACCAATGAAAGCTGGCAGCGAAAACTGGCGTTATTGCGGAACACCTCTCGCCTGCTCTGTGAGTGAAGCACAGCAGCAGAAAGGGATCATAATGGTAGAAATGGGCGCAAAAGGCGAAGTCAAAACAACAGTCTTACCACTTGAACCACTGCGTCAGGTGAAGGTTGTAAAGGGAACACTGGAAGAGGTCCTGGAAGAATCCTGTGCAGATTATGTAACAGTCATTCTGACAGATAAAGCAGATCTTGATGTGATCGATATGCAGGAGCGCATCCGGCTGGCATTTCCGAATCTGCTGGAGATCCGAAGGGAAAATCTGAGAAAAGCTGATTATACCAGAACGTTACAGACGGAAGAACTGCTTGACCCTTATGAGTTATGCTGCTCTTTTCTAAAAGATCTGGATGAGGAAGAGAAGACGATCCTGCAGGATGTACTTCACACGGTTCAGGGGGTGAAATAGATGAAACCTTTACGCTTAGAAATGCAGGCATTTGGCTCTTATGGTAAGGAAACAGTGATCGATTTTGAGAAAGTAAACCAGAATCTTTTTCTTATTACAGGAGATACCGGAGCGGGGAAAACGACTATTTTTGATGCGATCGTATTTGCTTTATATGGGGAGGCAAGTTCTTCGACAAATAAGAAAGACGGCGTTGTTCTGCAGAGTCAGTATGTGGATTTTGCGCAGGAACCGTTTGTGGAACTTGTCTTTGCAGAGGGACAGGGCGAGACCAGGGAAGTGTATACCGTGCGCCGCGTTCCGAGACATCTCAAGACGATCACCAGAGGTGCGGCGAAGGGAAAACAGAGAGAAGTTACGGGATCTGTAAGTCTCATTATGCCGGATGGGACTGAATATCCGTCCAAAGAAACTGACCGGAAATTACAGGAGATCACAGGACTTACGAAGGGGCAGTTCATGCAGGTTGCGATGATCGCACAGGGTGAATTTGTGGAGCTTCTGCGGGCAAGATCCGATGACAAAAAAGTGATCTTCCGGAAACTTTTTAATACAGAAATGTACCAGGAGATCGTGGCAGAACTGGGTAATCGGAAGCGTGCAAAAGAGAAAGAGATCGCTGTTTTGAAAACACAGTGTCAGAGCGAAGTGAGCAGGATCCGCATACCTGAAATATACGGATCAGAGATACTCAAACAGTTGAAAAAACAACTTGAAGAAGGTGAGATGACACGTCTCACAGATTTCCTGAAAGAGCTGGAAATACTATGTGACTGGCTGGGAAAACATACCCGCGAGGCGGAAAAAGAATACCAGGAAGCGGCTAAAAAAAGAGATGAAAAAAGAGAGGCATATACAAGAGCAGAAGAACTTCTGAAGTGGTTTGTACAGCTCGAAGATGCGGAACAGAAACTGCAGCAATATGCATCTGATGAAGGCAGAATAAAGGAGATGCAGGGGCTGCTCGGACGTATCAGAGATACCTGGGAGATCAGGGAAAACCATATGCTTCTGAGTGATGCCCAGAAACATCTGAGAGATCTGGAAGAAGCACTGCTGAGTCAGGAAAAACGCCTGCCAATGCTGAAAAACGCGCGGGAAGCAGCCGAAAGTGCTGAAGAACAGGCGAAGCAGACATACGATCAGGAGCTGCAGAATCACAGCAGAATATCTGAGAAAGTACAGAAGTCATTAGAGGTTTTAACGCAGATAAAAAACCTTTCTATACAGACAGAAACAGACAGAAAAAGTTACAACGAAGCGACCAGAAAAACGCAGAAAACACAGCAGCAGCAGGAAACTCTGGAGCAGAAAGCTGAACAGTGGAAAATACAGAGTGAAGAGCTGGCAGAAGTGGACAAAAAACTGGCAGTTGCGGAGGGGAAAAAGGAAGAAGCAGATGCTGTTTCGCAGGAAATTTCTGACGTTCGAACACTTGGAAATCAGGCAGAGCAGTGCCGCAAAAAAGCGATCAAAGCAAGAGAAGATTATGTCAGAATAACAGAAGATTATAATGCGGCAAATACAAAATATGAGAGTATGAGACAGCGTTTTTTGAACGCACAGGCAGGTTTTCTTGCGGAAGAACTGGAACCGGGAAAACCATGTCCCGTATGTGGCTCGACAGAACATCCGAATCCACATAAAAGAGCTGTGGAATATGTGGATATCTCCGAAGAAAAACTCCAGAATATGCAGATAAATGTGGATAAACTTCGCAAAAAGCAGGAGAAATCGGCAGGAGATGTCGCGGCGGCAAGAGCAGAATATGAGACACGAAAAACGACCTACATTGGCAGTGTACGAAAACTTCAGGAACGTCTGGGAAAAAGTGTTTCTTCTATAACGGAGCAGTCGAGTGTGACAGAAATGGACCATGTGCTGGAGAACTGGAAGCAGCAGCTGGAAGAAGAACTGAACAAGTTAAAGAAAGACGCGAAACTTCTGGCGAAACTCCGTGAGGCACTTCAGAATATAGAAGAACAGAGACGAAAACTTCGGGAAACGTATACTCAATGTATGACAGAAGAAAAAGAAGCGGCAGAAAAACTGGCAGGCAGTGAGGCTACATTGAAAAATCTGAAAGATTCTGCAGAATTTCAGACAGAAGAAGCGGCAAAGGCAGCTTTGCATCAGGCAGTGAGCAGCAAACAGCGTGCGGAGGAAACATATCAGAAGGCTTCGGCAGAAGCAAAAGAAGCTGTGAATTCGCAAAAGCAGGCAGAGACACTGATCGGCCGTTATCAACAGGAAATTCCGACACAGAAACAGTGCGTGGAAGAACGAAAAACTTCTTATATAGAAATAATGAGCACGAAGCAGATGACGGAAAAAGAATGGAAAGAACTTGCAGAGGCTTACAGCCGTGAGGCGGCAGAAGAATTTCAGAAAACAGTTAATACTTATTATGAAAAGAAAGCGGCACAGCAGGCAAGGAGGGATTCTGCAAAGAATGCAGTTGGGAAGGTCGGACGGCCAGTCCTGGAAGAAATTCAGAAGGAAAGAGATCTGGCCGAGACAGAATATCTGGAAGCAGAAAAGATTTATAATCAACTGCGTATGGACAGCAAAGACGATGGAGAGATTTTGGCTGCTCTTTCATCCAGACTGGAAGAACGAAAGGCAGTTGTGGAGGAACATGCCCGGATCGATGCTCTGTATCGGATGACATCAGGAAATGTAAGTGGAGCACGTATGGATCTGGAAACGTATGTCCAGAGATATTATCTGGAGAGGATCCTTTATGCGGCGAACCGACGTTTTCAGGAGATGTCTGCAGGGCAGTTTGAATTTCGGATGTATGACTTGGAAAAAGCAGGCGAAGGTAAAAATCGCGGACTGGATCTGATGGTATATTCTACAGTCACCGGCAAAGAACGGGAAGTGCGGACACTTTCCGGAGGGGAATCTTTTATGGCGGCATTATCACTCGCACTTGGAATGGCAGATCAGATCCAGGAAAGTTCTGCGGCGGTCAATCTGGATATGATGTTTATAGATGAAGGCTTTGGTTCGCTGGATGAGCACTCACGCAACCAGGCGGTAAAAGTCCTTCAGGAGATGGCAGAGGGCTCAAGACTGATCGGAATCATTTCCCATGTGACAGAACTTAAACAGGAGATAGAAGATCAGCTGATCGTAAACAAAGATGAAAATGGAAGCCGTGTAAGATGGCAGATCAGTTAAGGAAGAAAGAATGACAGAAAATACATTGGAAAAGCTGGCACAGCTTCTGGAACAGGATCAGTTTGAGTTGATTTTTTCAGAAAGCGGAGCTGGCAGAGGACAGGATATACGGTTGGTATACCTGATGAATGATGCTGTGGAGAGCTTTCTGGTCTTCCGGGATGCCCGGATGACAGGCGAATATCATGCGGAGTATGAGGGAGAACTGGAAGCATCTCTGAACAAACAGGGTGAGGAATTTGTGCTGGTGGTGAAACAGGGAAAGACGGTCTTGACGTTGTTTTTTGAAGAGATGGATCTGGAAGTGTATCTGTATGAATATGCATACACCGGACATTTCTGGGTTAAGGGATATGAATATCTGAGGCAGCTCGAATACAGGCTTGCGATTCTGAGAGATAAGTACGATTATCTTGGCGAAGAATACTGCACTGAGGAAGAAAAACGTCTGGCGGCACTTGTAGAGTTTCCTCCATTAAATTATTGCTGCTATCCGGCAGTTCCTGAAAAGTATATCGTGCCGCGGGAGGATCCCTGGGTTCCGTCGGAGGAAGCCATTACTTATATGAAAGAACTCTCTGCGGAGTGCGGAGATATTTCTCTCGAAAAAAAGCTGGAAACATATCGGAAACATCCGACAAAATTCCGGGCAAAAAGAATTGCAGCCATGCTTCATAAAAAGAAACATGCTGCAGTTGTGGATCTGCTGACACGGAGACTGCGGGAAGCAACAGCGGAGTATCCACGGCGTTTTCTTGGGGATGAGCTGGAACGGAAATATGAGAAGATGCTGAAAATGGCGAGAAAAAGACAGCAGGAATTGGAGGAACAGGGATATAAGTCAGATATTCTGAGAGAAGAGCCTTTTACGATCGCGCGAGATTCGCTGGGGTATAAAGTGTATCTTATGATATGGAAAGAAAAAAGGGGCGACGTGGTGGTGGAAGTCGAAGAATATGCCTGTAAATAAAAGCCAGGGGGACGGGTATTGTACCTGCCCCTCCGGCTTTTTTGTTGCATTGCATATCGAGGAGGTGCCAGTGGCCAGTGGCAAGTCCGCTGATTTACTCGTTTTTCATCTGTGAGAGTTCCCTTCTTGCAAACACGACTGCGAGTACAAAAGCCGCCGCATCAGCAATTGGCCCTGCGTACATTACGCCGTCAATTCCCATAAACTTCGGAAAGATCACAACAAGTGGAAGCAGGAAGATCACCTGTCTCGTAAGGGACATGATAATACCAAGTCCTGCTTTTCCTATAGAAGTAAAAAATCCTGCGGACATTGGCTGAATGCCATTTGCAAAAGTGAGAAGCATAAAGATCCTCAGATAATTTTCCGCAAATTTAAAGTACAGATCACTTCCGCCGCCAAACATTCCCACGATCTGATGAGGGAAAAACTGAAAGCACAGGAAAAAGATCACTGCAATGATCGTACAGGCGGTGGCTGAATATTTATATGTCTGTCGAACGCGGTCAAATTTTCGTGCACCGTAGTTAAAGCCCCAGATTGGCTGTGCACCCTGAGCGATTCCGATACAGATTGCCAGGAAGACCATATTTACTTTGGATACGATTCCGACGCATGCGATCGGAATATCACTTCCATAAACAGAAATTGATCCATAATAGCGAAGGATATTGTTCATTACGATCTGAACAGCTGCAATTGCGATCTGATTGATGCAGGAAGCCATTCCAAGTGAAGTGATCGCTTTGAGGTGGTACATTTGTGGCTTTAGCATTTTGCGGTCCAGATACATTTTGCGGAATTTTGTAAAATAAAGCAGGACCAGAAATGCAGATACGATCTGACCGATCACAGTTGCCCAGGCGCCACCTTTGATGCCCCATTTGAAACCAAAGATAAATAACGGGTCCAGGATGGTGTTGATGACTGCTCCGGTAAGGGTGCAAGTCATGGAATAAGTAGGACTGCGGTCAGCACGGATCAGATGATTTCCGCCGACGGATAAAATAAAGAACGGAAGACCGATCGCAATGATGCTTACATAATCTGTTGCATAAGGCATAACAGTATCCGTCGCGCCAAAAAAGATAAGCAGCGGACGCAGGAAAATCAGAATGACTGCGGCAATGGATACTCCGGTGATGACCAGTGTGGAAAGTGCGCTTCCGGCGATCTCGCTTGCTTTGTGCTCATTACCTGCGCCCATTTCCAGATTATAGTTGGATGCACCACCGATTCCCAGAAGCAGAGCGGCAGCAGTTGAGATCGTCGTAACCGGGAATGCAATATTGGTAGCGGCATTTCCAAGCATGCCGACACCCTGACCGATAAAGATCTGGTCTACTATATTATAGAGAGCATTGACCAGCATACTGATAATGGCAGGGACTGCAAATTTGGCAAGAAGACTGCCAACAGGGGCAGAACCCAGTGGATTTGCTGCGGTTGATGTTGAAGGGGGGGATTGCTGTTTCAAGATAAAAACCTCTTTCTTCTATAGTAATGTGATATGTTTGCCCCATTTTGGGGAGATACTATCAAGTATAACACAAAAAAAGAAAAAAAGTGAAAAAAGGTGTTGACATATTGGTTTTATAGTGGTATTCTAACTGAGCTGTCACGAAGAATTGTTTCTTCTGAATAAACAACTTAAACAATTTCAAAAGTTTTGAAAAATGTGAAAAAAGTTGTTGACAAGGAAATGAAGATGTGATAGAGTAGACAAGTCGCCTGAGAGCGACGCGCAAACATCATAAAAGCTTCGGAAAGAAAATGAAAAAAGTACTTGACAAGCGCTGATGAATGTGATAATCTAGATGAGCTGTCGCAAGAGAGCAAAACAAAAGAACCTTGATAACTAAACAGTGAAACACATACGATTCTCGAAAATTCTTTAA
>OLOR01002929.1_pt1 | contig 12671 bp, 8 predicted proteins | sample 1672521 | NCBI WGS metagenome assembly OLOR01 (sample SAMEA3136695, study PRJEB25190) | human gut metagenome | biome: human gut; feature: human-associated habitat; material: faeces | place: Austria | collected 2013
GTAAATTTCCAATATCTTCCTGCTGCTTATATACATCAGCTTATATGCTTTATTATTCTATTATAATTGTATGTTACTCATTATTGCTGTTATTAAATATATCTGGATTTTCTTCGTTAATAGTGCTCTTCGCAGTATCTTTATTATCTGCTCCGGATGAAGCTGTATCAGAAGATGCATCTCCTATTCCCTTCCATATATCACTTTCTGCAGGTCCGCTAAGCGTAGATGAATAACTTCCATCTTCATTGAATGTTACACTCTCGGCAACCTTTTCAGAATGTGTAAAACCTGTTGTGTCAACTGGTTCTGGAATACCTTTGACCTCGCGGAATATCTTCATAAATTCCTTACCTGTAATTGTTTCGTGATCATAAAGGTAATGGGCAATCTTGTCAAGGACATCTCTGTTCTCTATAAGAAGCTGCTTAGCTTCCTCATAACATTCCTTTAACATATTCTTGACTTCTTCATCAATCTGTGCGGCTGTTTCATCAGAACAGTCAAGTCTTGCATTACCATTAAGATAAGGGTCATCAACTGTTGCCAGATTCATAAGTCCGAATCTGTCTGACATACCATACTGTGTAATCATAGCCTTGGCTATCTTAGTAGCCTTTTCTATATCATTAGCAGCCCCTGTTGTAACTTTGCCAAAGACAATCTCCTCTGCCGCACGTCCAGCAACTAAAGTTACAAGTCTTGCCATAAGCTCATCTTTGTTCTGTAAGTACTTTTCTTCTTCTGGAACCTGCATTACATAACCTAATGAACCCATAGTTCTTGGTACAATAGTAATCTTCTGTACTGGCTCTGAGTCTTTCTTTAAAGCTGTAACAAGTGCGTGTCCTACCTCGTGGTAAGCAACTGTCTGCTTCTCTTCCTTGCTGAGTACCCGGTCTTTCTTCTCTTTACCAGCTATGACAACTTCAACTGCCTCAAATAAATCTTTCTGTGATACATACTTTCTTCCGGCCTTAACCGCAGCGATAGCAGCTTCATTAATCATATTGGCAAGGTCTGAACCTACTGCACCACTTGTTGCAAGTCCGATTTCTTCAAAATTAACTGTATCGTCCATAAGCACATCTTTAGAATGTACTTTAAGCGTTTCAATACGTCCCTTAAGGTCTGGCTTGTCAACTATAACTCTTCTGTCAAGACGGCCTGGTCTAAGTAACGCCTTATCAAGAACTTCTGGTCTGTTAGTAGCCGCAAGTATAAATATACCCTTTGATGAATCGAAACCATCCATCTCTGCTAATAACTGGTTAAGTGTCTGTTCTCTTTCGTCATTACCGCCGCCATATCTTGAATCACGGCTCTTACCAATAGCATCAATCTCATCTATGAATATAATACAAGGTGCCTGCTTGGTAGCTTCTTTAAAAAGGTCTCTTACTCGTGAAGCACCAACACCTACGAACATCTCAACAAAATCTGAACCTGCAAGTGAGAAGAATGGTACATTAGCCTCACCAGCTACTGCCTTTGCAAGAAGTGTCTTACCAGTTCCCGGAGGACCTACTAAAAGAGCACCCTTTGGAAGCTTGGCACCAATCTTTGAATACTTATCTGGATTATGAAGAAAATCCACTATCTCTGTAAGCGACTCCTTCGCCTCATCCTGTCCTGCTACATCTTTAAATGTAACACCTGTCTTCTTCTGTACATATACCTTAGCGTTATTCTTGCCGACACCCATGCCGCCCATCATACCGCCGCCTTTGGATATTCTTCTATATACAAAGGCAAATATTACATATATGAATAAGAATGGTAATACATATACAACCAGAAATTCTACTATTGATGAATTAGAATCTGGTATATAACCTGAGAATTCAATACCTTTTCTCTTGAGTAATGGAACAAGTGTGTCATCATTAACATATCCTGTATAGTATGTGTAGCCTAACTTGTTCGCTTCCGGAGTATCCCCTGCACTGTCAACTGGTGTAATAAGAATTCTATCCTGTTCAAGTGCAACGCTCTTTACTTCATCATTATTAACCATCTCTATGAACTCATTATAAGTTATCTCCTTATAAGTAGCATTCTTTACGCGATTGTTAAGCATTGTTATTCCAATAAATGTAATAACCGCAGCAATTATAATAAAGACAATAAGACTGGTGTTCTTAGGCTTTTTATTATTGTTATTATTGCCGCCACCATTATTCCTGTTGTTATTATTACCACCACCGTAATTATTACCGTTGTTGTAATTATCCATTCGGCTTCTCCATTCCTAGTTCTTTATACTCTCATCGTCTGATAACTTACATTAACAGACAATACCCATTATAAAGAAGGAATATTTATAAATCAACCTTTAATAAAAGGTTTCATACTATTTATTTTTTATTAAGATTTAGTTATTCTTTTCATGATACTCAAGTGCCGCGCCAATAAATCCTCTGAATAATGGATGTGGTCTGTTAGGTCTTGACTTTAATTCTGGGTGAGCCTGTGTTGCTAAGAACCAAGGGTGCTCCTTAATCTCTATCATCTCAACAATTCTTCCGTCTGGTGAGATACCTGAAAGCTGCATGCCATTTTCAACAAGAACTTTTCTGTAGTCATTATTTACTTCATATCTGTGTCTATGTCTTTCATTAATAGTTTCTTCGCCATATAATTCATATGCCTTAGAATCCTTGGCAAGCACACAAGGGTATGAACCAAGTCTTAAAGTTCCACCGATATCGTCAATACCTTCCTGATCTGGCATAAGGTGAATTACTGGATGTGTTGTATCTGGCTTTAACTCAACACTGTGCGCATCTTCATATCCAAGAACGTCTCTTGCAAATTCTACGATTGCAAGCTGCATTCCAAGGCACAGACCTAAGAATGGCACGTTATTCTCTCTTGCATATTTTATAGCCTGAATCTTTCCTTCTACACCTCTGTCACCGAATCCACCTGGTACAAGAATACCTGATACATCTGATAATAATTCAGCGGCATTATCCTTAGTAACTGTCTCTGAGTCAATCCATTTGATTGTGACATCAGCAGAATTATATACACCGCCGTGCTTTAATGCCTCAACTACTGAAATATAAGCATCGTGAAGCTGTATATATTTACCTACTAATGCAACTGTAACCTTCTTAGTTGGATTTTTCCAAGCCTTGCACATAGCTCTCCACTCATCTAAATCTGGTTCTGGACAATCAAGCTCTAGACATTCGCAGGCTACCTGTGCAAGATGTTCTTCTTCCATAGCAAGTGGTGCATCGTAAAGTATCTCAACATCAAGATTTTGTAATACGTGTGTCTTTGGCACGTTACAGAATAATGCAATCTTATCCTTAATACCAGGTTCAAGTGGGTGCTCTGTACGGCATACTAAGATATCTGGCTGAATACCCATTCCCTGTAATTCCTTAACACTTGCCTGAGTAGGCTTTGTCTTCATCTCGCCTGAAGCCTTAAGATAAGGAATAAGTGTAACGTGTATAAGAATAGCATTTTCGTGTCCAACTTCGTGCTGGAACTGTCTGATTGCCTCTAAGAATGGCTGTGATTCGATATCACCTACTGTTCCACCAACCTCGATAATTGCAATCTTAGTTTCATCAGTTGAATAATCTCTATAAAAACGGCTCTTTATTTCATTAGTTATATGAGGAATTACCTGAACTGTTCCTCCACCAAAATCGCCACGGCGTTCCTTCTGTAATACAGACCAGTATACCTTACCTGTTGTTACATTAGAATTCTTATTAAGACTTTCATCAATAAATCTTTCATAATGTCCAAGGTCAAGGTCAGTCTCCGCACCATCATCTGTTACGAAAACTTCTCCGTGCTGGATTGGGTTCATTGTTCCCGGGTCAATGTTAATATATGGGTCGAACTTCTGCATAGTCACCTTAAATCCACGTGCTTTTAATAATCTACCGAGTGAAGCTGCTGTGATTCCTTTACCAAGACCTGATACTACACCACCTGTTACAAATACATATTTTACAGACATTATTCCTCCTATCCGCCTTTCGGCTTACACATTAATCAACATTCCTACATTATTTTCAACATTATACAGTCATAAATTGCAAATTTCCACATTTTTTTATAATTAAATCTGTATTAATTCTGATACATTTATTTCATTTTATAATCGTTAATAAAATGTCTTTTCTATGGCAGATATAACGTATTCTGACTTAATATTATTAAGCTGGACGATATTAATATTAGTTATCTTATCTTTATTAATATAACCATTAATAATATCCTCCCCTTTATCATTCTTCTCATATCTGAACTCAGTATCTGATATGGTGAGAGCTATTCCCTGTCCTGTATATTTGGAATATGCTTCCTTTAATGTCCATATTCTAAGAAAACGGTTCTCATCTTCGCCAATCCACCGACATTCATTATCAGTAAAAAATCTTCTGGCAACCTTTAAATAATTCTTTCTTGTATGCTCTATATCCACACCAACTGCATTTTCTGATATGGCACATACAACATAATCTCCTGTGTGGGAAAGATTAAAATGTATATTCTTATCCGCATACTCCGGCTTATTATTCGCCGTAAGTTTGATATCATAATCATAAGCCTTATCATATCCGCTGATAAGCTTATTTATATCTATATCATATTCCGAATTACTTTCCCATAAATGTCCTGCGTGGATATTCTCTCTTTCCCGCTTGGAAGCCTCAATTAGATAATTCTTATCTACACAATTCCCAGTTATATAATTATGAGCTATATAATTCCCAGCTTCATAGTCCTTTGTCGCATAATTAAGAAGAAGCCCTGCAACAAGGCTTCTCCTCTTATCTTCCATATATTGATATCTGTCAATCTTCTCCTGCCTGTACTCTGGCACAAGCATTTTCCCAGTGTTAAACATATCCTCGGTTATATCAGATATGTCCGTTATATACAATCTCATATTCTTCCTATACTGTTGCTGTATCGAACTGGCTCTCATATAAGTTCTTATAAAATCCGCCAGCCGCAAGCAGTTCTTCGTGATTACCCTTTTCTATAATATGTCCGTCTTTCATAACAAGTATAACATCTGCTGACTGTATTGTAGAAAGCCTGTGGGCAACTATAAAGCTTGTTCTTCCTTCCATAAGCTTGTTAAATGCGTTCTGAATTTTTATTTCAGTTCGGGTATCTATAGATGAAGTTGCCTCATCAAGAATAAGCATTGGTGGTCTTGTAAGCATAATTCTTGTTATGCACAAAAGCTGCTTCTGCCCCTGTGAAAGACTTCCTCCGTCCTCACCAATCGCTGTATCAAACCCATTAGGAAGACGCTTTATAAATCCGTATGAGTATGAAGCCTTAGCTGCCTCAATAATCTCTTCTTCTGTGGCATCCGGCTTTCCCATAGTGATATTCTCCCTGATAGTTCCTGCCTTAAGCCATGTTTCCTGTAATACCATACCAAAACCGTGTCTTAATGAATATCTTGTCATATCCCTTATATCAACACCTGATACATCTATGCTTCCTGAATTAACATCATAAAACCTCATTAAAAGGTTGATTACTGTTGTCTTACCACAGCCTGTAGGACCTACAATCGCAATCTTCTGTCCCTTCTTAACGTGAAGTGTGAAGTCCTCTATAAGCTTTCTGTCTGGTGTGTATGAGAAGTATACGTTATTAAGGTCTACCCTGCCATCAATATCTGTAACACTAACTGCTGATGGTGCATCTGGAATTTCTGGTTCTTCCTCTATAAGCTCGAACATTCTTCCTGCACACGCAATGGCATTCTGAAGCTCTGTTATAACGCCTGATATTTCATTAAAAGGCTTAGTATACTGTGTAGCATAACTTAAGAAGCTTGATAACTGTCCAACTGTTATGCCTCCGCCTATTGCAGAAAATGCACCTGCAACAGCTACTGCTGCATACACAAGGCTGTTGACAAATCTCGTCGATGGGTTAGTTATTGATGAGAAGAATATAGCTCTTAAAGAATACTTCTGTAATCTTTTATTAATCTCGTCAAATTCTTCTACTGCCCTGTCTTCATAGCCGTATGCCTTTACAACCTTCTGTCCGCCAATCATCTCATCAATAAATGCCGTCTGCTCACCTCTTGTTTCTGATTGGAGCTTGAACATTGAAAATGTCTTCTTAGCAATAAAGCTTGCAACAAATAATGAAACCGGGGTTATAACAACAACTACAAGTGTAATCTTTACATTTATTGTAAGCATAAATATAAGTGTTCCTGCAATTGTAAGCACACCTGAAAAGAACTGTGTAAATCCCATTAAAAGACCATCTGCGAACTGGTCAACATCGGCAATTACACGGCTTACAATATCACCATATGACTGTGCGTCAATATATTTAAGAGGAAGCTTCTGTAACTTTTCCATAGCCTCATCTCTTATATCTCTTGTAACGTGGTAAGTTATCTTATTATTGCATATATTCATTATCCACTGTGACAGTGCTGTTATGGCAACAACAATTCCTATTGTTATAAGTACCTTTGTTATGCCTGCAAAATCAACATTGCCCGGTCCTATAATATGGTCAATTCCTCTACCAACAAGAATTGGCACATACAATGTAGAAGCAACTGTTACAGCAGCCATAAGGATTGATATAACAAGAAAGCCACTATATTTCTTTATTCTTTTTAATACTTTGCCAAGCGTAGACTTCTGCGCTTCTCTTTTATCCTTATTATCTTTCATAACTAATCTCCATTCTGACCTATGACTTGAACTGTGAATTATATATTTCCCTGTATACTTCACAATTCTCCAAAAGTTCTGTATGTGTACCTATTCCTGCAACCTCACCATCATCAAGCACGATAATTTTATCCGCGTGCATAAGTGATGCTGAACGCTGTGATACTATAAATACTGTAGGATTATTAGGCATCGTTCTTATAGACTTTCTAAGTGCCGCATCTGTAGCAAAGTCAAGAGCTGATGCACTGTCATCAAGAATAAGGACATCTGGCTTTTTAACAACTGCCCTTGCAATTGTAAGTCTTTGTCTTTGTCCACCTGAAAGGTTCTTACCACCCTGTTCAATCATATAGTCAAGGCGGCCTTTCTTCTTATCAACGAATTCCTTCGCCTGTGCTATTGCAAGTGCATCATCTATCTCTTTATCTGTAGCATCTGCCTTAGCCATCTGGATATTCTTTCTTATGCTTCCTTTGAATAATACTGCCTTCTGCATTACTATTCCGACTTTGTCCCTTAACTGTTCTATATTAATATCTTTAACATTAGTTCCATTTATTAATACTTCGCCACTGGTTGCATCATAAAACCTTGGTATAAGTCCGACAAGACTTGACTTACCTGAACCAGTACCACCTATTATACCGATAGTCTGTCCCCTGTAAGCCTTAAAATTAACGCCGGCAATACTTGTATCACCAGCTCCATTATACTTAAGGGCAACATTCTTAAATTCTACGACAGGAACATTTTCTTTATATGCTGATAAATCCATACTGCCATCCTTCATACTTGGCTGCACTTCAAATATTGACTCAATTCTTCCTGCACAGGCAAGAGCCTTAGTTATATTAATTACAAGATTAGCAAGCTTGATAAGCTCAACAAGTATCTGTGACATATAATTGTAAAGGGCTACAACCTGTCCCTGCGTAAGACCACCTTGATTAACTCTTATCGCACCAACCCATATAAGTGCAATTATTGAAACATTAACAACTGTGTAAGTAAGAGGATTCATAAGACCTGAAATCTTACCTACGAACTTCTGCAGATGATTAAGTTCTTCATTCTTATTCTTAAAACGTGCAAATTCATCGTCCTGCTTATTAAATGCTCTTATTACTCTTACACCTGTAAGATTTTCCCTTGTTATTCCAAGGATTGTATCAAGACCTGCCTGTACCTTCTTATATAAAGGTCTTGTTCCTATCATAATTCCAAATACTATAACGGCAAGGACTGGTATAGCTGCGACAAATATAAGTGCCGCCTTGACATCTATTGTAAATGCCATAATCATAGCACCAAATACAATAAATGGAGAACGTAAGAATAATCTTAATACAAGATTAACACCATTCTGAATCTGGTTAATATCACTTGTCATTCTTGTCATAAGAGTTGACGTTCCAATGTCGTCCATCTCCGTGAACGAAAATGACTGTATATGCTTGAATAAAGCATGCCTTATTCCTGTAGCACAGCCAACTGCCGCCTTGGCACTGAAATATTGTGCTGTTATTGAACATACAAGACCTATAATTGCAAGGCCTAAAAGCATAAGGCACATTTTTACTATATAAGCTGTGTCCTGCTGTCCTATGCCCCTGTCAATTATAGAAGCAACTACCAATGGAACGAATAACTCAAAGAGTGCTTCAAGCATTTTAAAAAGTGGTGCTAACACACACTCTTTTTTTAATTCTTCCAGATACTTTAGAATCATCTTCATTACTCTTTACCTCACTTGTCCTTATCTTTAAACAGCCAATGGATTATCTTACTCTAAATCTATAAGCTCTGATAAAAGATTCTCATATGCATACGCTCTCTTGCTCATAAAATATTGATTATACACTTCATAATTATAATATGAATGTTCATACTGTCTTGAATACAGATGAGCAAGGTCTACCTTCCGTGTAAATGAAAGTTCTTTGTTATTATACCACCAGTCAGCAATATTCAGCATTTTAATTGCAATTATTCCAACAATACCGCCCTTGACTTTTAAAAGCAGATTATAATCATATACTGAATCAAGAAAATATCTGTACAGATAATACATAAGAAGCTGTTCATATTCAGTTTCATCTTCCTTGTGGTATTCGTCAAATTCCTTCACAACAGCCCTGAACTGCTCTGCACTTGTACATTCCTCAAAGAAATTATTAACTTCCTCTGTGTATATATTCCAATCTTTATTAATAACTTCCATTCCCTCAAAACTTTCAAAGAACTTTCTTATATGCTTATATGTATCTTTCTTTCCAGCAGCAATACGCCTTGCCCTGTTTAACTTATTTTCCCTGTAGTCTTCCTTGGCAAAACGTCCACATACACCTACTATAAGTTCATCTCTTTCTCTATCAAGATAATCCTGTATATTCCTTGCAAACATCAGTATAAGCACGCATCTTTCCATTATCGTGTAATCTCTGTCCGTGGCTATATTATAAGCTATAATTCTTGCCTGCCTTAACTGTACAAATGTAAGTGCGTCTATATCATTGTAGCTTTCAATCTGTTCCCTGTTCTTTACCTCTCTGAATTTAAGCTCGTCCTTATATCCTAATATAAGCTCACCTGCTGTCTTACAGGATGGTGCAATTCCAATCTCCCTTGTATTACCGTATTCATTAATAAATCTTGGAAACTCTGCACACGTTTCACACAGCTTATCCTTACCAAGCTTGATATAAATCTCACACAAATTCTTCTTATTAAGAAATGGACATCTTCCCTCTTTTAGCGTAAATGTACAACCACCATCTTCAGATGGCACCATAACACTTCTTAACTTATTGCCAAATGACCCAATCACTCTCCTATACTGCTTGTACGACTCTTTATCAACATCAACATCCCAGCCTGCACAGCATGTATCCGTACATTCTCCCGCTATACATTTAAAATTCTTATAATAATCTGGTGTAACTATCTTCATTTAAGCCTGCTCTGCCTTTCTTTTAGTGTTCTTCTGCTTTATATATCCTAAGATATTCATACAATTTAACCCTTTATATTTTCTAATATTCGTGTATTTTCTAAACCTGCTGTGTCTTTCTGCCTGTTATAAGTGAATATATTGAAGTTATTGTAAGCACAGCAAATACTGCCACTCCAATAAAAAATGTATAGAACATATAAGGATTATTCTGTAAAAACACTGCAGCTGACGATGTATACACATCATTAAGTGTCACGCTTACTCCAAGTATATTGGCATACTGTGGATATTTCACCATTGTAAGCATTGCAAAATAATACACAGCTATAAGCTCTGGCACACTGCATACAAGTGAAACAGCTATGCTTATTGTCCTTATAATAAATGTATTATTATTCACCAGCTTTCTTGCAAGCACGCTGAATACTACCGAAGCCACCATAAATACCATAAACATAACATAATCATCAACCATCGAAGCTACCCTGTTAAACATATCTTCTCCGGATATTCCCTTATAAGTAATCATCAGCACATAGAAATTATATATCGTCCTTATTCCCATAAAAAATGCACCAATAATAACAACCCTGAATATAATATTTATAATCTTATTATCATTATTCTTCATATAATTCCTCATCTCCTTTAGTAATCACGCTATCTTTATATTTTACATTATTTCTAATATAATTCAATATTTATAATTTTACTTTTTATCATTGAAATATGATACATAATCTGTGTATAATTATAACATTATAATTAAACGAAAGGATTAAAATGATGAACACTAAAAAGCTCTCAACATTCAAACGCCTTTTTATGCTCTCTGTTGTGCTTGTGTTAAGCCTTGCAAGTACATTGACACTTACTGCCTGTGGCAGTAAAATTCCAGAGAACACTGTATTTTCAGTAGATGACCTTGCTGGAAAGTCAGTCGGCGTACAGCTTGGAACTACAGGTGACATATATGTTTCCGATATGGAATCTGATGGTTCAGGAACTAAGGTTGAACGATACAATAAAGGAAATGATGCAATTCAGGCTCTTAAGCAGGGTAAGATTGATGCTGTTGTAATTGATGCACAGCCAGCTAAAGCATTTGTTGCTGCTAACAACGAACTTATGATTCTTGATGAAGAATTTGTTACAGAAGAATATGCTATATGTCTTGCCAAGAACAATTCATCACTAACAGAAAAAGTCAATGAGGCGTTAAATGTCCTTATTGCCAACGGAACAGTTAATACAATTATCAATAATTATATTGGTGAAAATGCCTCTAAAGAGGCATATGTACCTACAAGCTCAGGTTTTAACGGAACTCTTACTATTGCTGTTAACGCTTACTTTGAACCTTATGAATATTACAGCAATGGCAAGGTGTGTGGTATTGATGTCGATATTTCCAATGCCATAGCTGATTACCTTAATATGAAGATTGATGTTGAAGATATGGAATTTGATTCAATTATTACTGCTGTATCTTCTGGAAAAGCAGATTTTGGTATATCTGGTATTACTGTTACAGAAGAACGTCTGAAGAATATTGATTTCTCAATCCCTTACACAACTTCAAGCCAGGTTGTTATCGTAAGAAATAATGATGTTAAAGCTTCTGGTTCTAGTTTTGCTGATAAATTCAAGAGTGATTTCATTGATGATGCAAGATACCAGTATCTTCTCACAGGTTTAAGAAATACTCTTATTATTGCAATATGTGCCGCACTTATCGGTATTGTAATAGGTTTCCTTATTGCAATCGTACGTTCTAACCACGATAAGACAGGTAAGATGAAGGTGCTTAACTTCCTCTGCAACATTTATCTCACAGTTATACGAGGAACACCTACAATGGTACAGCTGCTTATTATATACTATGTAATATTCAGCTCAGTACATATTAACAAGATTGTTGTTGCACTCCTTGCCTTTGGTATTAACTCTGGTGCTTATGTTGCCGAAATCTTCCGTTCAGGTATTATGTCAATTGACAACGGACAGTTTGAGGCCGCACGAAGCCTTGGTCTTAACTATAGACAGACTATGATTCAGGTAATACTTCCACAGGCATTTAAGAATGTACTTCCAGCACTTGCCAATGAATTTATCGTACTCTTAAAAGAGACATCAATAAGTGGTTATATCGGTCTTAACGACCTTACCCGTGGCGGTGATATTATCCGAAGCATAACTTATGATCCAATGCTTCCACTTTTCGGTGTTGCACTTATATATCTTGTACTTGTTGTGATTCTTTCATCACTTGTAAAGAAACTTGAAAGGAGATTAAGAAGCAATGAACGACACTAATGTAATTCTTGAAGTAAAAAATCTTAAAAAGACATTTGGCGACCACGTTGTACTTAAGGACATTAATACAACTATTACCAAGGGCGAAGTTATTGCCATAATAGGTCCTTCCGGCTGTGGTAAATCTACATTTTTAAGATCACTTAATCTACTTGAAGTTCCTACCTCAGGACATATCATATATGAGGGCAATGACCTCACAGAAAAGGGTGTAAATGTTGATAAATTAAGACAGAGCATTGGAATGGTATTCCAGCATTTTAATCTCTTTCCTAATATGACAATCAAGAAAAATATCACTCTTGCACCTACACAGTTAGGACTTATGAGCAAAGAAGATGCTGACAAGAAAGCCTTAGAGCTTCTTGAACGTGTTGGCCTTTTAGACAAAGCTGACTCTTACCCTGATATGTTATCTGGTGGACAGAAGCAGCGAGTTGCAATAGCAAGAGCTCTTGCTATGAACCCGGAGATTATGTTATTTGATGAACCTACTTCTGCCCTTGACCCTGAGATGGTTGGTGAAGTACTTGCAATTATGAAAGAGCTTGCCGCAGATGGTATGACTATGATGGTAGTTACACACGAGATGGGCTTTGCAAGGGAAGTCGCTACACGCTGTATGTTCATTAATGAAGGTATGATTGAAGAGGACGAAGCTCCTAAGGAATTCTTTGATAACCCTAAGAGTGCACGAC
>OLOR01002930.1_pt1 | contig 12670 bp, 5 predicted proteins | sample 1672521 | NCBI WGS metagenome assembly OLOR01 (sample SAMEA3136695, study PRJEB25190) | human gut metagenome | biome: human gut; feature: human-associated habitat; material: faeces | place: Austria | collected 2013
GGATCGAACCCCTGACCTCAGGCTTGCAAAGCCCGCGCTCTCCCAGCTGAGCTAATGCCCCACGTGGTGCAGTACCTATAGTACCAATTCTGCGTAATTTTTCAATCTATAATAAACACTCCGCCGGCTAACTCGGCTCACGACGGAGTGTTTATCCGTACAATGGTGGGCCCAAGCAGACTTGAACTGCTGACCTCACGCTTATCAGGCGTGCGCTCTAACCAGCTGAGCTATGGGCCCGAAAAATCGCGCTTGATTAATTTACGACAACCTTACAGTCCGGTCAAGAAAAAATGCGGAATTCATACATTTTGACCACTCACCACGTGTAAGCGGCGCACGAGCAGCAAACAAGCAGCACACAATTGTGCACTTTGTCTTCCATTCAGCACAAGATTGGCAACAAACTACCCCCAAACCGTAATCCACACACCTTATTCGTCCCATAAGATGTTACGTTTGAAGCAGCCAAAGAGGCACTCATCGCAAGAACGGTACAATTCATGTGCAATTCTTGCATCACATAGAAGGAGGCGATGAGATGATTCCGCTTACGGTACAAACACTCATTGTCTCGAACTCTAACATGCCATCCGTTTTGGTCATGCGCCCGGATGAGCCACTCAATAGCAGCGGTAACACGCGCGTCATCCCTATCTGGATTGGACTTCCCGAGGCAACACAAATTGGTATTGCCCTTGAGCATCTAGTCATGCCGCGCCCGCTTACGCATGATCTTTTCATGAACGCTATAGCAAGTTTGGATGCTTTTATTGACCATGTTGAGATTTATGATCTTGTAGATACAACGTTCTACGCCAAGCTTTTCTTGCGCCAACACGAACGTTCTGTGGTATTGGACGCGCGCCCAAGCGATGCTATTGCGCTTGCCATCAAGCAGGATGCTATGGTCTATATTGATGAGCCCATTTTAAACCGCGCTTCTTATCCGTATCTGATCAACGACAAAGAGCAAGCTCAACCTCTTAATGAAAGTCAAATCAAAGAATTCCACGACTACGTTGAAACGCTCCGTCCGGATGATCTCGAAGAGGATTAGCTCCTCAACATTTTCAGACTCGTCCTCAAACGTACACAACTCATAAAAAAAGCGCCGCGCATCTCAAACGACACGCGGCGCTTTCATTGTTGCATGTTTGCCTTACAGACTAAGCTATCAGGCTAGGCTGTCAGACTAAGCTGCTTTGCAAGCCTCAACCAAAGAGTTCAACTCAGAACGACTACTAAAAGGCATGGGATCTTTATGAGGGTTGTTTGCTAGTGCAACTTCACCTTCCCACGTATCACCGTCATCCTCAAACTTGGTGGTACGAACAACGCAATCATACTTTGCCTCAGGCATATCTTGTAAATCAAAACCGTACTCAAGCTTAGTGATTACGTTTTGGATGGTAGCAACAGGAGAGGATCCTTCCAAAGAGATGGTGCCCATCTCAGGATTGAAAACAAACCCACGTGCAACAAAGGTTGTACGAATTTGCTCCTTACGCTTTTTCTCAGCCATGGTAATGCCAAGGATTACCAAGCCTACAACTGCCCACCATACAATGGTCAATACCAAGTCGAGCGGATTATCAACCAAGTTGAAGTTGAGCGCATACCACATCCAGAGGAAGAAGATTGAAGCGACAACCAGGATGCCTAAGATTAAATAATTTGACTTTCTCATGGCTTATGCCTCCATCTTCTGAGCAGCTGCGTTTGCAACGTTTTCAGTCTCTTCTACGGTATCCATTGCTTTGCCGGTAGCGTAGTCATCCATCTTCTGGATCTTGCGGCTATAGTTGCTACGACGAGCAATTACGCAACCACCATATACCAAGGTAAGTAAGATACCCAAAATCATGTAATAGTGTACCCAGCAGTTTACATGATCAAATGCTGCCAGTGGGTCTTCCTCGTCACCAATAGCTTCCTCAGCCAATGGAGTTGGCTCATCGCCAATGAGGGCTGCAACAGGAGCAGCGAGTGCTGCTGCTACGGGAGCCAAGGCTGCAGGTGCTGCACCAGGAACAGGACCAGCAGGAGCTGGGGTTGGAGTAGTAGTACCCGGAGTATCTGGGCCAGCAGGAACAACAGGCTGGTTTGCGGTAAAGGTTACAGTGTAGGTTACCTCACCAGTAATAGCGTTCTCTGTTGTAGGAACAACATCCCATGCAAGGGAGTCTTGATCATAACCCTCAGCAGCGGTTGCTACTGCAATTTGCTCAGCAGTTAAATAACCAGTACCGTTTTCAGATGGCTGACCATTCTCATCAAGCAAAGTTACGTAAGCATGGTCAATATTGACAGAACCATTTACTGCAACGTATTGAACAAGAGTTTGATACATATCAGGAATACCATCACCCTGATCTGGGTAAGCTGGATCAGTGCCCACATTGTCTTCCGCCCAGTTAGCTACAAAGGTTACAACTTGGTTCCCTTGAAGAGTTTGAGCGCCAAACTCAGCACCAGTCCAATTGAAGAATACATAACCTTCTGCAGCAGTGGTAGTTACGCCGTCAGCGGTTACATTAACATCTGCGCTTTCTACCGGGTTGCCAGCAGCATCACGAAGGGTAAATACCTTGGTGGTATCGCCACCTACAGTGCCCTGAGTCTCATCAGCGGTTGTGAAGAGTACCGTTGCCTGATATTTATCAGGAACACCGTCACCAGGTTGTGTTGGATCGGGATCCTCTCCTGGATCAACAACATTGTCTAACTCATAGTAAACATTGATTACATTTTTGCTCTCGTCAGCACTGATCGAATCAATCTTATGCTCAGTGCTTGTAAGTGTATAGGTGTTCTCACCCACGGTTACACTTGATGCGGGATCAATTACTACTTCTTCAAGATATACAGCGTTCCCACCAGTAGTTGCACCTTCTGGAGCGTCGCCAAGAACATTGTCAAAGTAGTAGTTAACGGTGTAAGAGAGATCAGTGCGCTTGGTGTAGTAGATGTTGATGACATTGTCGTTTGTAGCAGAGATGGTAATACCTACTGCTTGATCTTCGTTTACTGGAAGATAACCAGGAATATCAGCTGGATAAGCCTGAACGTTTTGTCCTACAGCAATAGGGTTCTCTGGAGTACCGGTAACAGTTTCAGCTTCCTTGAGAGGTGCAACACCTTCAGCTGCTGACCACTTACCGTCTTCACCTTGTACACCTTCAAGATAGTTAACGGTGTAAGAGAGATCAGTGCGCTTGGTGTAGTAGATGTTGATGACATTGTCGTTTGTAGCAGAGATGGTAATACCTACTGCTTGATCTTCGTTTACTGGAAGATAACCAGGAATATCAGCTGGATAAGCCTGAACGTTTTGTCCTACAGCAATAGGGTTCTCTGGAGTACCGGTAACAGTTTCAGCTTCCTTGAGAGGTGCAACACCTTCAGCTGCTGACCACTTACCGTCTTCACCTTGTACACCTTCAAGATAGTTAACGGTGTAAGAGAGATCAGTGCGCTTGGTGTAGTAGAAGGTGATCTCGCTCTTATGACTTCCTTGGACAACCATAGTCAAGTCATCCGGTATAGTCGAATATGGCTTATTTTGACCGTTAATCACAACTTTAGAAAAGTTATAACCAGGAATTTCTACAAATTCGTCCTTAACAGGAACTTTAGAACTGACAGGAGCTTCCTTGGTTACTGTACCTTTTATTTCTTCTTGAGTCGTTGCATCAATAAACTTAACTGTGTATTGTCTAATATTTGGAGAATATTGAACAGTAATAACTACATTATCGTTAGCAGTGCCAGAAACATTACCTTCAATGTTCGATGCACGATTGTATGTTTTGTTGTTAACCGAAATCGAATCAGGGATCAAATTGCTTACATCATAATTGCCACCTTTTACAACAGTTGTAACATTAGGCTCCTTGAGTGAATTGCCCTTATCATCAACATATTTAACAGTAACAGTACGTGTATCGTTTAATGTAATATTCTTATGCCAAGTTCTTGTTTGCTTCTCTTTACCGTTCTCATCTGTACCTGTTACGCCTTTGGCCTTGTTTGCAGCTGTAAGCCTATTAAACTCCCAAAAACCAGACGCACTAAAATCTAAAGGTTTCCCATTGAATTTTGCTTTTTCATTGCCATCCAAAGGAGTGACTTTACCTGTTTTAACCTGTTCATTGATATTTGCATTTACGGTATCAGCATCATTGTCTGCATAGGGCCTATCTTTATATTCATCATCCGTTATCGTATAGCCTTCAGCTGTTCGCAAACCATCAACTTGTACAAACCCGTAGGTATACCAAACTTTAGACCCATCGGTATACTTATATTTATCAGCAATACCGGTAATATTGTCGCCCTGATTCACCTTCAAGAAAATAAAGACAAAATCGCCTTGTGGGTATTTATCAGCGCTATTTTGATTGATGTTTTCAGTGACATAATTGTTGCCATTGTTCCATTGGCCAGCGCGGGCAGCCTTTGCAGGAGCCTGTTCTGCCTGAGCGGCAGTCTCTTGAATGCTCTGTTTCTCAACAGGAGCCAGCTCAGTAGCAGATGCCTTGATGGTAATACCATCGGCAACATCATCAGATTTGATTGTGTACGTACCGTCGATGCCCTCGAGGTTCGTTACCACCTCATCGCCATTTTCAGCGGTTGTAACCAAAGCAACCTCATCAAGCGTGAAGTCCTCAGTTACAGCACTTGCCTTAAATTTCAAATCCTTGCCGGCTGACGCGACAAACGTCTTATCGGCATTAGTGACGGTCTGGTCACCGTACTCGATCTTGGCGTTATCAAGATCAACAGCGACTTTAACCACGTCGGAATTACCACCAAAAATGCCCGAAAGGCCATCGCCCTCAGCGAATGCCGACATGTTGGTGAGCGATAAAACCATTGCGACAGAAACCAATACCGCAATGATTTTTGCGTATGTTGACTTCTTCACATCAGTCAATCGATCCAGCATGCTCATAACAAACACCCTTTCTCAGTCCTACATTCCAAGAATCTCCGCCGCGCTCCTTTGTGGACGCTCCTTTGTGGATACTCCTTTGTGGAGAGCGCGTGAAGATCCATTACAGATTAATTCTCATTTGAAACTTTATCGGAACACATTTGTAAAGTCATTCCCAAAACTGACGCATGTAACAAATTCAAAAATTCACGATATTTTCACGGTTTGGGATTTTAGACGATAGGTCATTTTGCGCGATATTTGGTAATGATCGCCTGATGGGGTTGGAATGAGCGGGCGGTTGGAACGAACTCGCGGCTAGAATGAGCTCAAGACTGAATGAGCTCAAGACTGAAAGCGACACGAATGAAAAGAAGTCCTTTCTAAAGGGGCTTCCTAGTTTTATGCGAAAAGCTCATCGTGACTTCCTGTACGTTGAAAATATGCCTGATCTTTACTCGTCGTCCAAATAAGCAACCAATCACCGGCATTAGCAACATGACATTCAAAACTTCCACCCCAATCCCCTTTGAGTACATGCATATTGTGACGGCGCTTTAGTTCAGACTTAGCTGTTGGGGTATCGTCAATAATAAGCTGCATAACATTCCGCAACGGGATCATATCTATATGCTTTTTCTTTAAACGCTTAACATCTTTTTTGAATCGAGACGTATAGTTGGGTCTAAGCATCTTACAAATCCATAGACTCGAACATATCATCAAGAGAATCATAGCCAGGATGCCCAGACTTTATGAGTTCTTCGGTCTCTTTAAGAGCTTCCAAAGAATCTACGTTTGGCTGAGGATATTCCAAACTAAGAGGGATACGCTGTTCTCTAACAATCTGACGGTAAAATGCTCTTGTAACTGAAGAAAGATCAAATCCAAAGTCTTCAGCAATAGCTGCGGCGGCCTTTTTCGTTTTTTCATCTACGCGAACGGTAACTGATGCAGTAGCCATGGTCTCCCCCTAAGTCGCAAGACAATTATAATACTTTGTCTTACAAGAATCAAAAGATGCTTTGTCCATAGCACCGCTTGGTATACGTACGGTATACGTAAGGACAATCAGTTAAATCACTAGCTAAATCACTTGTAGCGTTGGTATGAATTGATGTGCGTAATACGTTGCCGCATAGAGAGGAATGCTTCGTATTTGATTCTCTTCTCCAAAATTTTTTGCGCTAAAGCGAACTACCTATAAACCAATCAAAACCTGGAAATTATTGTTAGATTTAACATTTTATTCTGGAATTTATTGTCGGATTTGACATTTTTTTCAGGGTTTTGGTGTCTGAAGAAAATTCACAAGGAAATTCGCAGCATATCGTTTACAAGCAAGTTTTGTGGATGAAACAGGTTTACACTCATGCCTCCCTTGTAGATTTTTGCAACTTACGACGCGGATTCTTCTCTTTTAGTTCAAAAATGATTTAGGCGTGTCGCAAGTTGAAAAACCCTGCAAGCAGAGAACGATAGAGGGGGAAAGCACTATACCGATGATCGCTCCTAAAAAACAAACCTAGCAATCGAAAAACTGGACAACTGGGAAGCCTGACATCCCGATAACCTGACAACCCAACAAAATCCTTAAAGACAACGATAGACCCCGGGGATGAGTCGGGGTCTATCTATCGGGCGAAATACGCGCTATGTCTCGAGTTGCTAAACTATTAAGTAAGCTACTAAGCTGCTTACTTCTTCTGGATGCGCTTACGGGCAAGAATGAGAACGATAGCTGCAATAATTGCGATTGCTCCTACTCCAACAGCGGCAAAGCCCATGAAGTCACTTGTCTTGGCAAGCTTTTCTTGTTCAGGAGTTCCCTTCACATGATTTTGTGCAGTCACATACTCTGATGGATAGACCTTCTCAGTATTAGAGATTGAGAAGTGGTCTCTCTCAAAGAGTGCCCAACCTTCTTCAGGAACAAAGGGTGTTCCTGGTTCTGCAGGGGTGTAGTCTTCAGTAATCTCATCAGGCATGGTGCCATAAGCGTGCGCTGTCATACCGATGTCTTTGTTGATAGCCTCTAGGGTTACTTCTGCTCTAAATACTACCTTGGCAGCTTTTCCTCCTGGGATATTACCTACATTAAGTGCAAGGATTCTGTTTTGGTTGTTATACGCTGCATCACTTACGTTGATCTCTTCTCCCTCAATAGTGGTTAACACAATTGAGCCAGGGACAAAGTTCAAACCTTGAGGGATGTCAGCTCTCGCAATAACATCTAACCAGTTGGTATCCTCATCGCCTAAGTTTTCAATATCAATGGTGTAGGTAACGAGATCTCCTACATAGGTATAGCCATCAGTGCGTGTTTCATTTTGAGCAGATAAGGTAATGCGAAGTTCTTCATGCTTTGGTTTAGCAGAGATGATCTTTTCAATGGTAGTAGGAGTTGGATCAGTCCCAGGAATTACCGTTGGAATAGGATTGCCTTCCTCGTCAGTCTTTGGAAGATAGATTTCATCAATATCTTTGGTTGTTTCTTTTTCAATGTCATCCCAAGTCTTATCCTCATCTTTTGGATCATACGGACCAACAGGGGTATCAGGCTTTACTTGCTTGATAGGACGATCTGGGTCATTGGGGTTATCAGGGTTGTCAGGATCATCGGGATCCGTTGGATCAGTTGGGTTAGGAATAAGCGTATCACTTGGTTCTGTGCCATAAGCATAGGCAATGTTGCTTTGGGACTCATCGGTTTGAGAACCCTTAGCTACCTTGACTTCAAAGCTTACACTAGCCTTCTCTCCTCCATAGATATCCCCTAAGCAAAAACCTATAGTTGGAGCATCGGGCGTATAGTCAGTTTCAAAGTCAGTGACTACTTGACCATTAGGGAGCGTGATCTTAGTAGTACCGGGGATGTATTCTAATCCCTTAGGAAGCGGATCTTTTACGATTGCACTATACCAAGCACTACCTGGTTTAGTGTTTTCAATCGTAATGGTATAGCGGATAGTATCTCCTACTAAAGCAACTGACTTGTTATTGCGCTTGTCAAACCCATCGGTAATATTTTCCATGGTCTTAGTGGTAGTAATATCACCATTAACTCGTGGATCAACATCGTCAGGGATTACGACAAGATCATGGTCATCTCTGTCTTTTGGATCTACCGCATCAGGTTCCTTGTATTCTTCAGGAATAGGAACCGTGATGATAACATCTTTGGTTGTGCCCTTGTCAGGATCGGTTGGATTATCAGGATCAGGAGTCCATACCTTTACCGGGATTTCTACCTCAGTAGCATCAGGGTCTTCTTCAAGCTTTTTCTTGATCTGATCATCTAATTCATCTTGAATGTCATCTGGAGTGGTGGGATTATCCTTATCCCCAAACTTGATAATGCGATCCCCTGGCTTGATAGGATCATCAGCTGGCTTATCAGGATCTGCTGGCTTGGTTGGATCAGTTGGATCAGCCATTGTTGCACCACCAAACGGAGTGTCAGGGCCCAAAGGATTGTCAGGATCAGGAGTACCTGGAGTAGGATCGTCGGGATCAGGTGCTGGCTGCTGCACCTCTACTCCCGGCAGATCGGGATCAGGGTTGTCAGGGTTATCCGGGTTGTCAGGATCTGTTGGTGTTGGATCGACCAAATCGCCACCTAAAATCTCTTCAGCACCCGGCTTTTGAGGTTTAGGAGTGGGGTTAGGATCAGGAAGCGTGGGGCTTGTTTCAGCCGTTGCCTCTACCGCAGGCAAACCTTCTGCAGGAATACGATCATCCCACGAGAATTTGTCGGGATTAACGCCATAAATGCCGTTAACTGCTGCTTTGCAGGTAAACGCATCGTCACCTTCTGCCTTAATAGCGTCAGGAGTAGCCGTGGTGGTCACCACAAACTTGAAGCTTTCTCCGCCAAAGAGAGTTGGCAGCTCGTTGAAGGTAAGCTTGCCGTCTTTGAACTCGTACTTGGGATTGTCGACCTTGTTGCCTGATGCGTCATAGACCTCAACTTTGTTGAATTCCGTGGCAGCAGGAATATCGATGGAATAAACCGGGTTAACGAGCGCCGAGTCGGGCGTAGTGTTGGTGGCCGTTGTGGTGTAGACAAGCTTGTCGCCCGGGCGGATAGAGCCGTCAGTACGCGAATCATCGCGCGCGATCATGGACGCCTCGAGCTTGGGCTCCTTGGCAAGATCCGGGAACATGTAGACATCAAAAGACTGGGTCGCACCACTATAAGCACCCGTTCCGTTGATGGTCGCTGTGATGGTAGTCATACCTGCGGAGTGAACAATGGCCTTAGCACCAATGCCGTAGTCAGTTTTGTTGGTCACATACTCGCGATCAGTTGTCTTGTCAACAGGCTCAATAGTAATGACACTGGGATTCGAGCTGGTAAAGGTGATATTGCCGATGGAGTTCGTCTGAATGTAGAGCGGGAACCAATTGTCATGCGTTGCGGTGACGTTACCCGCATCATCGGTCTCATCGCGATAGGCTGAAACGTCGGTTTGGAAACCGGGCTTGTCGCCTGCCATGATACCCTCGGCAGTGACCTTTTTGTCGTCAGTATCAGTGAGGATTAATTTGTTTGTGTTGGCGGCATCGGTATTACCGGGAACAAAGCCTGTTCCTGCTTCATTGTAGAGCGTGAAGTCAGGAGAGGTGAGTTCGATCTCAACAGGCGTTGTATCACTTTGGGATTCGTAATAGTTGGTATAGGCTGAGTCGTTGTGTGCCGGGATGAAGTCCTTGGTTGAGGCATCATCGGCTTGGGCGGTAGCGGCTGTATCAGCGGCTGCGGCTTGGGCAGCTTGAGTACCGGCGTCGTCGCCTGCTGCAGGATCACGCGGATCGGCGTTTTCTGCTGCCGATGTGTATGCGACGTATACATCATGCATATTAGACGCATCGGACTTGTCCTCAAGGCCGAACGCCTCGAGCTGAGAACGCGTCAGGTCGAAGTAGGCTATCACGTGCTCGCGGTTGTTGTCAGCCGCGTCCTTTTCTACCCAATAGGTTGTATCGCCATTAAGCGCCTTGGGGTTTGCAGGATCGGTGCGATCAAAGCCGATGGTTTTCACGCCACCTAAACTTGCAGGCACTGCTTTACCATCAATGTAGAGTTGCAAACGACCCGTTGGAGCAAGACACGTGGGGCGCGACATGTCTGACCCATCGTCATACTTGTCGCCGTTAGGAAGCTTCCAACTGGTGATATCAACGGGGACGATGAGGTGATTGTTTGTTGCGGTATTAAAGTCTTGACCGGTGCTCTCATCTCTATCTTGAATCCAGGTTGGCGTATCGTATTGCTTGTCTTGGCCATTGACTTCGACAGTAATGGGATTTTTGAGCTCAAAGGAAGTCTTTGACATAACCGGTGAAATTTTTGCTTCAGCGGTAGCAACATGACCCCAATACGTTTGAGCAAAGGTTGTGTCATTTTGATACTGTTCAGAGCGAACTTCGATGTTGTAGATGCCCGCATCAGCAGGAGTAGCCGTTCCTGTTACTGACGTTGCTAGACCTTTGTTGTTCTCATCGACAAGCTGATAGTTGTATTTAATACCAGTATTGCTGTCGAGTTGACCATTAGCTGGGTTATTAACCTTAATAGGATGAGCTGCAAGATCAATAGCAGCAAGAGGATTACCGTCATAGTACTTATTCCAATTTGCTTCAATGTAAGCACGATGATCTGGATCATCCATCAAGCTAAACTCTTCCCACTCCTTAATGACATCTCCTTTTCCTCCGGATGGAAGTGTTGTTTTGGAAGTAAGCAGTTTATCGCCAACATAGTAGGAAAAGTTTGCATCAATTTGCTGATTGCCTTTCGTACCGTCAGGAAGCCACAAGTACAATTTGCCATTATCAAGACGCGATGGGGCTCCATATATAGGGTTGGTCGGCATTTTATCAATTAAGAACTGCCATGATTCAAGGTTCGCATAAAGCAAGGTGTTTTTATTGGCATCCCAGTCAATCCCTTCACTTTCTGCCATTGCCTTAATCTTGGGAGAAACATCAATAGTCACCATAGAAACTTTAGTTTTATGTGCGGCATCACCGTATGCTTTACCATCATTGTCATTGCCTTGGAAGCGCGTACAGTACACGGATCCACCTGTAATAACTACGTAGCCACTTGCTCCACCAATCTCAAGAAATGACGTATTTCCACCCCAGTGAGGAAGAAGCGTTCCGCCGGTTACGAGAATGGTTTTACCTGTATTGTTACCACTGCAACCTTGTCCAAAAGCATTCGAGTGCCATGCACCAAAAGCCTCAATATAGCCACCATTAATGGTAATATCACCAGCAATAGTGTGATTAGCATTTCGAGAAACAATAGCATCGGGCAAAGGATAGGTAGGTTGGCTGCCTCGAGACATACCACCAATATAAGTACATCCACCACCGATAGCAGCACCATGATAAGAAGCATAAGCGGTTACTCTACCACCATTAAATACAGTAGTCGTACCACCGCCTGCATGACCGCCACCGATACCGCAGCCCGCACCGTTATCTCCACTAGATTCATTGCCTGCCTTGCCATTTGCATGGGTGTCAATGATGCCACCATTGAAAATAAGTTCACCGGAATTCTCGAGAGGACCACCACCTATGGCAGCTGAACGAATACCTCCATACGTATGCAAGGTTCCAGGATTGCGACTTTCAAGATTTGAAAGGCTTGATTCGAGATCATCCCCATCGCCTGTAGAGGTCTTAACGTTACCGTCTTTATCCGTATAGGTAAGGCCTCCTGGAATAATGCCATGCTCAGGCGTGATTGCTTTGCCACCTGTCGTTACATTGCGAACGCTATCATCAATAGTAAGCACAGAGCCCTCACCGCAACGGAGAGCAGGGAATTGATACGAAATATGACTACCGCCTGAGGAGACACTCGCATAATAGGTACTGTACAGGGTATTATTTGTTCCATCAGCCAACGTTAAATGCACGTTTGTCTTATTGCTAACTTCACTTCCTGTTACCTCATTCGTCAACGTTCCTGCTGCATTAAGAGTACTATTAGTCACCATATTGAATGGCATATTACTGCTGATGTTAACGCCTTCAAAAATAATGTCTGCATGAACGCCAGGATTCACCTTAATAGAAGTTCCTACAGCAGTTGCTACGCCAGCTGTATTCTTTATGTGGTAGGTGCCGTTTGCTTTGATAACGATCGACGGAATTGTTGTTGAAAATGTTCCTGATACGGGAATATTGCGCCCGTTGTCTGAGGTACTGTTTTCTGTTTCCCATCGGCCTTTACAACTATAAGTAACATTTTCATATCCGTAGTCCGTCTCAGGAGTTCCACCCTTGATGGAAAGACCGTTGTAGTCGGTATAACCCTCCGCATCGGTTGCAAAGGTTTGGACTTGATCTGCCTGCTGCTCAACTACACCTTGCTCGGGGTTAGCCGTAGTGTCTGCGCTATCAGGATTTGACGTGTTTGCAGCGTCCGGAACATCAGTTGCGCCAGCTGCATCATTTCCTGGTTGGTCAGCGCCTGACGTGATTCCGTCCGATGAATCACTCGGAACGCCTGGCACAGATACTTGATCATTGCCTGACCCTGCGGTCTGATCTGGTGCCGCCGCTGTGACCTCGCCTGTTTGCATCGTGGTGTACGCTTGCGCGTTATCTGCGGTTGCGCCAGTTGGTTCCGCATACGCATACGATGCGATTGAAGGCACACAAAGTCCTGTGACCAAAGTCAAGGCAAAAAAGCAATTAATAAGC
>OLOR01002938.1_pt1 | contig 12625 bp, 9 predicted proteins | sample 1672521 | NCBI WGS metagenome assembly OLOR01 (sample SAMEA3136695, study PRJEB25190) | human gut metagenome | biome: human gut; feature: human-associated habitat; material: faeces | place: Austria | collected 2013
AGCCATTAACCGGTTGCTTCCTGTTCCTCTTTGTGATACAGTTTTCCATCTACGATCCGCACAACTCTTTGTGCTGCTTTTGCTACTTCCAGATCATGTGTGATCATCACAATTGTATTGCCCATGGCATTTAACTCTCCAAACAAACGAAGTACCTCTTTTCCCATCTTACTGTCTAATGCGCCGGATGGTTCATCTGCAAGCAGGATGGCAGGCTTTCCGACTAATGCTCTTGCGATCGCAACACGCTGTTTTTGCCCACCGGATAATTCATTTGGTTTATGGTGTAACCGTTCACCAAGTCCGAGAAGCCTTATCGTATCCATACACATGTCTTCGGCTGTCTTATGATCGATACCACGCATTAAAAGCGGCATAATGACATTTTGTAATACTGTATATGCCGGAATCAGATGATAATTCTGAAAAACAAAACCGATCTTTTCATTGCGGATCTGTGTCAGTTCTTTTCCGTTTAACGCATGCATCGGCATACCATCCAGATAATATTCTCCTGTGTCCCATTGGTCCATACAGCCGATCACATTCATCAATGTGGATTTACCAGAGCCGGACGGTCCGAGTATGGCTACAAATTCGCCCTCGTCTACCGTAAAATTAATATCTTTTAAGACATGTAATGACTGCTCTCCCATCTGATAACTTTTGTTTAACATACGAATATCAATCTTATGATCTGTTTCCTGTAATTGTCTGATCATTTCTCTTTTCTTTTTTTTTGCAAACATACTGCTCCTCCTTTACACCATCCAGATTCCTACGATTACTTTGTTTCCATCCTGATCCGTCTCAACGATCATCTTTATCACGTCTCCATTTGACAAACGAGAAAAGGTGGTCTTGTTTCCAAGAGAAGTGATCACGTCTGTTCCAACCGGAATGGTCATCGTTGCTGACTTATTTGTAGAGGTATACATGGTCATGCTCTTCTTTTTGCTGTTTGTGTTCGATTTGCTTTTCGAAGTGGATTTGCTTTTGCTGCTGTCCGATCCTGTGCTGCTATCGGAATTGCTATTTTGCTGATCTTGCATGCCATTGGCATCCGGTGGGTTTCCTGGTGCATCGCCCTGTCCTCCTGACGGCATCTGTCCCTGACTGCTGCTTCCGTTTTGCATTGCCAGCATTCCTCCCGATCCATTACTGCTATCATTATCGTTGCTGCCTTGATCCGATGCATTGCCCGAATTGCTGCTGTCATTGCTACTACTGCTTTGATCCGGTGTATTTCCTGCATTACTGCTGTCGTTGCCATTACCATTCTGATCCGGTGCATTGCCCGAATTGCCACTCTTACTCTGGTCAGAGAAACTGCTCTTTGCAGACGCTTTCTTTAGGATCGTATAGGTCATCTCATTGCCTGCTATTTCCGTAATCTTACCGATCACGATCTTTTGGTTGCTTTTCAATTCGACAGAAGAAATATCTGTTGCATCAGAAGCATCACTTTTTCCACATCCGCTAAACAGAAGACCGGCGATCAAAAACAGCATTGTTATTTTTCTTTTTTTCATATAAGCCTCCATTTCTAACCTTCGTTTAATGCTTCTACCGGTACCAGATTCGATGCTTTCAATGCCGGATAGAATCCAAATACCGTTCCTGTCACAAGAGCAAAAACAACGGCTAAGACAGCCCCTAAGACCGATAGTTCAACCCGGACACCAAAATGCTCTAAGATCGGTGTCAGACCAAGTCCTGCCAACACACCCGCGATACCGCCAAATATACTGATAAAACTTGCTTCTAACAAAAATTCCAATAAAATATCTCTTTTCGTACAACCGATTGCTTTTAAGATTCCAATTTCTTTTGTTCGTTCTTTGACAGAGACAAACAACACATTCATAATGCCGATACCACCAACGATAAAAACGATCACAGCCATAGAGATCAATAAAGTTGTAAGAGTATCATTTGATGCAGAAGCAGCTTCCATCTTGCTTCCGGCATCTGTGATCGTAAATTCCGCATTCGGATACGAGTCAGATAAGATTGTCTGGATATTTTCCATGGCAGCATCTACTTCGTCCACATCTTCCATGATCACCGTGATTGTCGGAGAAATACTGCTTCCGACAATGTATTTAACACCGGTACTGTATGGTAAAAAGATCGAATCATCCGGACTGATCCCAGAAGATACCGTTCCCATTTCTGCAAGAACTCCATTGACAACATATGCCCTGCTGTCAATATAGATCGTACTGTCGTAAGCTTCTTCAACACTGCCAAAGATCTCTTTTGCCACTGAATAACCAAGCACACAGACTTTTTCTTTATTTTCCTCATCCGAGGAAGAAATAAAATCACCAACTGCCATCGAAAGATTACTCATCGATGCATAATTATGCTTGACTCCGGCAATTGTATAACCGGTCGCGTCATCGAGATCACCACCCTCTACATCGGATTTGGTATTATAAGAGATCGTGATCTTTGAAATTCCCGGTAAAAAGGTCTTTAGGTCATCGACATCATCTTCTGATAATGTGATCTTTTCCTGATTCATTCTTGACGAATCATCGCCATTGCTACCACCCATGATCATGTCGCCACCCGGACCGCCACCATTACCCGATCCACCCGGACCGCCTTGTGAACTGCCACCGAAACTGCTGCCATTTGCATTGCCTGCTCCACCGTTACCTCCTCCCGGCATACCGCCACCGGAAGATCCTTTTTGTGTTGAGGAACCACTCTTTTTGGTACTGCTGCCAAAATTCTGAAAACCACGCCCACCGGAAGTCTTTACAGAATCCATCAGACTGCTTAATTCACTTGACATTTCATAGGAAATATCAATCGCGCCTGCATTTAAGTTTTTAAATTGTTCTTCTACTTCCTTTTGTCCTCCACGGCCGATCGCAATGACCATCATAATCGTTGCCGCACCAACTACAATACCGATCGAAGTTAAGATCACTTTGAATTTATTCTGGATCAGATTGATCCATACCAATCGAAGAATCTCATTTACTTTCATTGGCTCACCTGACTTTCTATCAAAACAGTATCACCCTTTTTGAGACCGCTTTTGATCTCAACATTATGACCATCGGAAAAGCCTGTCACAACTTTGGTCTTTTTCGTTGTACCATCTGCTTTCTTTAACGTAACATACGACTTTGTTCCTTCTGTTGTGATTGCTTTGTTTGATACATAAGTCACATCTTTTACTTCCTTTGATACAAATGTAACTTCGCTGCTCATACCATCATATACTTTCGACACATCTCCGCTTAATGTTACCACAACCGGGTAACTGACTGTCGTGTCTCCTGTGGAAGAAGATGAAATAGAAGTTACCGTTCCTTCAAAAAGTTCATCTTCATATGCCGACAGATAAATATTGACATTATCTCCTACTTTAATATTCGAAACATCATCCTGTGCTACCGATACGGTAATATTGACTCCATCCGTATCCACATAAGCAGCGATCGCTGTTGAACTGTTTAAACTGTCCCCCTTGCTATAACCAACTGATGTCAGCTTACCGGTATATTTTGCTGTTACCTCGTTATTTTTTGTAAATGCGTTGAATGCTTCTAACTCTTCTTTTGTCTGGTCATAGGTTTCTTTGGCTGTATCCACATCATCATTGACACTGCTTAATGCAACCGTATATAACGCTTTTGCATTCTTTGCTTCGATCTTGCTTTCCTCATATGTCTGCTTTGCCGTGATCTTGCCTGTTTTTAATGCTTTCTTAGCAGAAGTATATTGTGACTTTAAGCTGGTCAGATTCGAACGGTATTCACTTAATTGTGTCTGAAGCTGTGTCAGTTCCTGCGATAATTGTGTAACGGTTGAAGAAGACTGTGTAGAAGATGTAGTATTCGTTCCTGTTGTCGTATTGGAACTGCTTTGTTGTTTAGTATTGTTTACACCATCCATTACACCGGATGCACTCTTGGCTTTTGCAATCTTCTTTTTTAAACTTGCCATCTGTGTCGGAAGTGTTTTGATCCCGTTTTGTGCTTTCTGATATGCCGCTTTTGTACTGCTTACATTGGCTTCTAAGCTTGCTACCGTTGCCTTATAGGTTGCTAATGCACTCTTTCCTGTTGCAATTCTTTGTTTGTATTCATATTCTGCGGACACTTTTGCTGCATCTCTTGTTGTCTTGGCTTCGTTATAAGCGATTCTTGCTGCGTCATAATTTTCCTGATAGCTCTTTTTCGCACTCTCTACACTGCTTTTGGTCAAAGTCAAAAGAGTATCTCCTTTTTTGACGTTCTGTCCGGTCGAAACACATACTTTCTTTACTACAAGTTCTTCCTCGGAAGAAGCAGAAGAATTCTGTGTCGATGAATATGCTGTACTCTGTGTCGAAGAGTCTGCTGTACTCTTTGTCGAAGAAGCACTGTTTTTTGTACTGCTGCTTTGTTCTAAAGAGGCATTATCTGCTGACTTCGTACTATCCGAAGAACCGGACTTGGTTGTCGTAGCACTTGATGTTGAGCCGGATGAAGAAGTTGATGTCGAACTTACGGAAGTCCGGCTTAAAGAATACGATTGTGTCAATGTGTCGATCGCAACATTACCACTCTCTGTAATGCCGACTGTCAGATTGCCTGATTTGACTTCTGTTTCTTTTGTCACTACTTTTGTATCACTCTTTTTTCCTTTTTGTACCTGATAATATCCAAAACCTGCTACAATCGAAAGAATCAGCAGACATACTATTCCAATGGTTATCTTCTTTTTTCCTTTAATTTTTGAAATCAACGACATAAGTATCTCCTTCCTTTAAACCACTCTTTAACTCTATGAATTGTCCGTTATCTTCACCGGTCTTTACTTCTACCTGTCTGGTATTTCCATCTGTCAGTTTGGCTGTCACATAACTCTTTCCGCTTTTTTCCGTGACTGCTGAGACCGGAACATATAAAACATCTTTTAATGTATACTTTGTAAAGGATACGGATGCTGTATCATCACTCCGGATCGAACCGGATGCATTGTCTACTGTCACATTGACGGTATATGTTACACTGGATACGCTTTCGGAAGAAGAGGTTGTTTCCATCGAAGCGACCGTTCCGGTTAATGGTTCACGTGATGAAGATAAAGAAACGGAAACCGAATCTCCGACTGCAATATATTGCATATCTGCCTGATCGACTGTTACCGGGATCGTAATACTGCTGCTATCACTATAAGTAGCGATCGATGTTGTTGTAGATAATGTATCACCGGCACTATATCCGACCGCTGTTATTGTGCCATCCTGCATAGCTTTGATCGTATTGCCGGTAATCATCTTTTCAAAAGCTTTCTTTCTTGCCTTTGCCGATGAAGCATTGTCTTTTGCACTTTGTAACGTATCTTTTGCACTTTGTAATGCCGCTTCATAGATTGAGCTGGCATTCTGATAGGTACTCATGCTCTGTGCATAAGTCTCTTTTGCACTGACTTTTCCTTTTGTCTGTGCTGCTTTTGCTTCATAATAGGCTGCCCGGTACGATTTTAAATTTTCTTTTGCTTCCGATAATGTGGTTTTGGATTCTGTCACTTTCTGCTTAAAGCTGCTCAGACTTCCTTTTGCTTTTGTCTGCTCTTCCTGTGTTTTTGCCTTTTTTGTCTGAAGCTCTTCATAAGATTTCTTTGCTTTTTCATATGCTGTTTTTGCACTTGCTAACGCTGTTTTTTCTTCTGTAAGCTGTGATGTGATCTCTTTTTTTGCTTCTGCGACATTTGACTTTCCATTATAACTTTCTAAATACTTTGCTATCGTATCCAGATTCTCATATTCTTTTTGTAATTTGTCATATGCTGCTTTTTTGCTTTCATATGTTTTCTTTGCTGTTGCTTCTTTCTTTGCAATGGTTTCTATGTTTTGCTGATACGATGTGATCTTCTTTTTTAATGTCTTAATCTTTTTTTGATACGATGTAATGGTTTCAGGCATTTCACTGATCGTCTTTTGGGCTGCTGTCAGATCTTTTTTGGCACTTTTTTCTGCTGCCTCATAGGTATCTAAACTATTTTGATAATCCAATGCTGCTGTTGACAGCAAGGACAGGTTCGTCCGGTAATCGAACTTTACCTGTGCCACGGCTTCTTCATAATCTACTTTTGCCTGCACCAGATCGGTCTGATAGCTTTCTACAGCACTTTCTAAGATCTGTCTGGTCTGATCGACACTGCTTTGTGTTAAAGTAAGAACCGTACTGCCTTTCTTTACGGTATCTCCTTCTGATACATTGACCTTTGATACGACCAGACTGCCACTTTCTGACTCGCCGGTAAGGTTTAAATCATACAACTGATACGTTGCTCCATTTGTTGTCGTACCACTGACCGTTGTTGTCATTTCTATATTTCCTTTACTGACATAACCTTCCATTGTCCGGCTCTCTTCCTGTGTATCTTTTGCAAACCATGTCGGGTAGATCACAAGCTTTGTTAAAACACCTCCTGACACCAGAAAAAGTACGAGCACGATCGCAAGGATTCCTTTCCTTTTAGCTGACCATTTCTTTTTTATTTTCTTTTTTTCATCGGATGCATGTTTCTTCCTGTGAAACCACATATTGACCTCCTTTGCGCCATCTGTCTTTTATTCGATTTCTTTCATTTCTAAATGTCTGTGCTCAGATATACCATATCTGTCTGTTTATCATTTGACTATATTTATCATACGATCCGGCTGTGAAAAACCTTTGAGAGAAATGTGTGCATTTTGTGTTTTCCGGTCATTTTGCCGATATTCCTTTCCATCACTATAACCGTTCTCTGATTCACAAGATGGCATTTCGCATAATTTTGTCTGTTCTGCCATATGGTATATAAGAACAATGAAACAAACCGCACCAAACGAAAGGCAGGATATACTATGACGATCTTTCACAAAGACAGATATTCCTCTTACCGCCCTGTGCATCATTTTCATCTGTCTCGTTTCCACTACATTACATTGCTTCTTTTTTTGTTTTCTTTTCTATGTGGAAGCTTTGCTGCCAATTTATTTAAAGAAACACTTTGTAATGATATCCTGCACCTGTTTACGTCTTCCTTTGAAAAGCTCCATTCTTATGAGATCAAAAAAGATGCTCTTTTTTATTTCAGCATAAAAGAACATCTTAAATTTTATATTCTGATCGTTTTCTTTGCTTTTACGAATGTCTGGCATTTCTATTATGCACTTGCCATTTTGTATACCGGTTTTTCTAATGGTATGCTTTTTTTGTTCTGTACATTTGTCAAGGGCTGTTCAGGTGTATTATATTATCTGGGAATCCTTTTCCCACAATGTCTGCTCTTTGTCCCTTTTTATCTCTATGCATTGCATCATCTTGATCTGTTACATATCGAATGGTTTGAAGACAATACGCAAAAAAACACCCGTACTTCTTTTGTTGCAAATAAAAAAGGACAGTTGCTGCTTATACAACTGCCTCTTTTTCTTCTAGGTATTCTGTTGTTACTTCTTGGTTCGTTTCTTGAAAGTTATATCAATCCGTTAGTTATACTACATATGTAGAAAGATTATCTCTATTCTTGTTCTGTTCTTTCTGACTGTGCTGTTTTGATGATCACGGCACGCATTTCTTCTTTGCCCAGTTCAAAGCAGTCTAAAAGCTTAGGATTAAAGCATCCACACTGCCCGTCTAAGATCATCTTTTCTGCATTGACCTGTGAATAGGCATCACGATAACTTCCTTTTCGTAACAATGCTGCATACGCTTCGGCTACTGATACGATCTGAGCCGCGATCGGAATCTCATCTCCTGCCAATCCATGCGGATAACCGTTTCCATCATAGCGTTCATGGTGATACAGACAAATATCACTTGCATATGTTAATGTATCGGAATCTGCGATCACATCTAAATACTTTAACACCTCCACACCTTTTTTTGTATGCTCTTCCATGACAGCCCGCTCTTTTTTCGTTAATTTACCCGGTTTCTTTAATATATCATCTCCGATCATGAACATACCCACATCATAAAAAACAGAGGCTTCAATAATCTTTACTACAATCTGTCTTGTCAGATGATATTCCGGATATTCCTGCATCACATATTTACACAAAATTTCTGTAAATGCTTTGACACGTAAAAGACAATTTTCATTACCGGTTTTTCTTGATAGGATCAAACAGAAACGTTCGCTTGCATCCTTATATTTTTGTACCAGATCATGAAATTTGGTCCGTTCTTTTAAGATCGTCTGTTCTGATCTGGTATAACGATCACCTAACTGCGTGCATTTTTGCTCTAACTCCTTATATGCTTTTTCTAATTGTGCATACTGCTCTTTTGATTTCTGATTTTCCTTTTCTAATAATGCATATCGGTCTTTTAATTCCAGATTTTCGCTTTCTAAACGAATCTTTTCTGTCGCCTCAAAACAAGGTTTCTCAGATATTGTATTCTGTTTTTCTTCCATTGCCAACTGCCCGGTCGTTTGGAATGTTTTTGTAGTATTTCCTGCTTTCTGTGTCTTCTGCTCTTTTTCGAGTTCTCTTCTTTTGCTTTCATACAATTCAATCGTATGATATACTCTGCGTCTTGTAATCCGGATATCAAAAGGTTTCATTACAACTTCTGCAATATGGGACTGGTATTCTTTTAACTCTGCGATTGTTTCGATATCACCTGTTATCAAAATAACAGGAATGTTTTCATCAATAGATGCATTTTCCATAAAATGAAGGACATCATATCCATTCATGTTTGGCATAATAATGTCTAACATGATCAAAGCTAATTCTTTTTCATGCCCATTGATCTGCTCGATCGCTTCTAAGCCGTCCTCTGCCTCTAAGATGATAAACTGGTCTTCTAACAGTCGATGAAGTATCGCCCGGTTTGTCTCCTGATCATCTACAATTAAAATAGTATTACGCTCCTGCATGTTTCCTTCCTCTTTGTATCAATTCATATTCTTTTATTAAATTCTGCTTTAACTGTTCAAGACTTCCATTATTATCAATCACCTTATCACATCTTTTGTAAAAAAAAGCATCACTTTGCTGTCTTTCCATAATTGCCCGGCTTTTTTCATCCGAATATCCTCTGTTTTGACGCAAACGTTTTTTTCGTGCATCTGCTGAGACAGCAATATACCAGATCTCATCACAAAATGCATCACAACCTGTCTCAAACAAAATAGCATTTTCCAGTATCAAAACGCCTTCTTGGTCTTTCCTGTCATCTATATATTGACGGATATACGCTTTTACTTTCGGATGAATGATCCCATTAAGCAAAGCAAGCCTTTCTTTATCATGAAATACTTTTTCTGCCATCACGGTTCTGCTGATCTGACCATCTGCATCCAGAATATCTGTACCAAACGATTCTATGATCTCATCATATCCGGCTGTGCCTTTTTCCATCGCTACATGTCCTAATTCGTCGGCAATTAAAAGTTCGGCACTTGCAATCTCTTTTAATAAGCAGGCTGCCTGTGTCTTACCACTGCCAACTCCTCCTGTCATACCGATCACATACATTAGTGTGCCTCCTTCCAGTCTTTTCCGCTAAGCACTTCAACTTCTAACGGAACGGATAATTCTACCGCACGAGGCATCTCTTCTTCTAATATCGTTTGAACCGCCTCAACCTCTTCTTCCGGCACTTCGACAAGCAATTCATCATGAACCTGTAAAACAATACGAGCCTTTCTTTGCTCTTTCTTTAACCGGTCTGCCACACGGATCATCGCAAGCTTAATAATATCGGCTGCTGTTCCCTGGATCGGTGAATTCATTGCAATTCGTTCTCCAAACGAACGCTGCATAAAATTATTCGAAGCCAGTTCCGGTACCGGTCTTCTTCTGCCAAACATTGTACCGGCATATCCCTTTTCTTTTGCTGTTGCAACCAGAGAATCGATGAATTCCTTGACTGCCGGATACGTTGCAAAATACTGGTCGATATACGCCTGTGCTTCTTTCTTTGATACATTCAGATCCTGACTAAGACCAAATGAACTGATTCCGTATACAATACCAAAGTTGACTGCTTTTGCATTTCTTCTTTGCAAATCGGTTACCTGATCAAACGGAGTATGGAATACTTTCGATGCGGTACTTCTGTGAATATCCTGATTATGACGGTATGCATCGATCAGCTCCTGATCACCTGACATATGCGCAAGCACCCTGAGTTCGATCTGCGAATAATCGGCATCTAAGAAAACACAACCCTCTTTTGGCTTAAAAGCTTTCCTGATCTCTCTGCCAAGCTCCATGCGGATCGGAATATTTTGCAAATTCGGATCGGTACTGCTGATACGTCCTGTCGCTGTAATCGTCTGGTTGAACTTTCCGTGAATCCTCTGATCCGGTTCGATAAAAACGACAAGCCCATCGGCATAGGTAGATTTTAATTTGCTGACCTGACGATATTCTAAGATCTTATCAATGATCGGATCTTCTTTTCGCAATTTTTCCAAAATATCAGCAGATGTCGAATAACCGGTCTTTGTCTTTTTTGCAAACGGAAGCTTCATTTTTTCAAACAGGATCACACCTAACTGCTTGGGTGAATTGATATTAAATTCTTCTCCCGCAATATCATAAATATCCGTTTCTAATGCAAGCACTCTGCTTTCTAATAATTTCGAAATATTCGAAAGCTCTTCTTTATCCACATGGACACCTTCTCGTTCCATCTGGTACAGATAATACGAAGTCGGTATCTCAATTTCTTCAAAGACTCCATACATTCCGGTTTCTTCTAATTCTTTTTGAATGGCATCCTGTGCAAGCAATGGAATATAAGACAAATTGGCAACATATGGGATCAGCTTCTTTCCAATCTCGGAATCTTTATCCTCTTTTACTAAAAACTCCTGCCATTCTTCTTCCTGCATTGTTTCATCGATTCTTTTCTTTCCAAAGCAATCCGCATACGAAAGGATCGTCTTACCAAGATAATCTCTTGCAATATCATCTACCTGATACGAATCTCTCATCGGATTGAGCAGATAACCGCCTAACGATACATCAAATATTTTCGTAAAAAGAAGCTGTGTCTTCTCATAATCACGATCATCAAATGCCTGTTGCATCGGAGCTGTTTTCTCCGGCGACAACTGCTCTACAGGAGTAGTTAAATGCATAATATTTTTCCAGTTCAATAAAATAATCTTCTTTGCATTCTGTTCCATTTCACAAAATGCCTCTAACAATATCTGCGACTCTAACGTTTCTGTCACAAAAGCAACTGCCGTACAGATTTCTTCGTTCTTACGATATGACAGACTGATCGCCTGAAACGGATAATCATATCCACTTTCTTCTTCCTGCTGTCCGATTGAAAGATCCATGCTGTCCTGATCAAAGACAAGTTGAAGCTGTCCTGCCGCTTTTTTCTTTGCTTTCTTTTTAACGGCACCGGTATTCGTCCATTCATCTCCTAAGAAACCGACCGCAAAGACTTTTTGCTTACTTTTTCGAAATGTATCCACAAAATGTCTGAGATCTTTCTTTTCTTTTAACAATGTAATATCCATTTCCACATTGACTGCTTCTGATATAACGGACGGATCAAATCTTTTTTCTAAAGAACGTAGTTCTAATCTTTTGATCCATTCAAACGCTTCTTTCGTAAAGATATTCTCGTATTTTGCATCTTCAAAAGAAAAGTCGATCTCACAGTCGGTTTTGATCGTTGCAAGTTCTTTGCTTAACATTGCAAGCTCTTTATTTGCACGAAGAAGCTCTCTTGCTCTCTTTGGCTCGACTTCTTCGATATGCTCATAGGCTTCTTCAACAGACGGAAACGCAGCAAGTATCTTTCCTGCTGTTTTTTCACCGATTCCCGGAACCCCCGGTATATTATCTGCACTGTCTCCCATCAGACCTTTCATGTCGATGACCTGCTTTGGAGTGATCCCATACCGATCGATCACATCCTGCGTATGGTAGTTTTCAATCTCCGTACCACCACGTTTTGTCTTTGGAATGCGGATCAGTATATGCTCAGAAGCTAATTGCAAAAGATCTCTGTCACCGGATACTAACGAAACTTCTTTTCCTTCTTTTTCGGCTCTGGTTGCGATCGTTCCTAAGATATCATCTGCTTCATATCCTCCCTGCATGATCACAGGGATTTGCATTGCTTTTAGCACTTCCTGAATCACAGGGACCTGCTCGGATAACTCCGTCGGCATCGGTTTTCGCGTGCCTTTGTACTCTGTATACATCTTGTGACGAAATGTCGGCTCTTTTACATCAAATGCCACGGTCAGATAATCAGGCTTTTCTTCTTCTAATATCTTTAACATAATATTGATGAAACCATAGACCGCATTTGTATGAAGACCTTCTGCATTTGTCAGCTCCGGCACACCATAAAATGCTCTGTTTAAAATACTATGCCCATCAATTAAGACTAATTTTTCACTCATTGTTTTCCTCATTTCCTCTATTTAATCACACCATTTCCAACACACATCACACTCCGCCAAAACTATCCTCACAAAACAAAATCTTCAAATGCGTCATGTCGTTATAAATTGTGCTATATTTCTATTTTTTTGCATATTGGAAAGACACGCCAGCTGATTAGATTTTCTGATTTTTTAGCTTTTTTGCTGATTGGGCGCGGGTCATAACTATAGGGGCGACTCAGCCTGAGTA
>OLOR01002940.1_pt1 | contig 12601 bp, 9 predicted proteins | sample 1672521 | NCBI WGS metagenome assembly OLOR01 (sample SAMEA3136695, study PRJEB25190) | human gut metagenome | biome: human gut; feature: human-associated habitat; material: faeces | place: Austria | collected 2013
ACGGCGCATAGGCGGTCGCGCCGGGCACCAAGCCCGCCGCCACTACCAGCGCAGCCCCACCGCCGCACAAGACCCAAAGCCCGGCCAGTGCCCGGCCGCGGGATTTTGTACCTTTATAATGGTAGTGCGCACCGCGATACTGGTAGTTGCCGTTCAGGTCTTTTTCAAAGTCGTCCAGATAGGCGCGCTTCTTTTTGCGGTCCGACATTATTCCAGCCCCGTCAGGTCGTAGTGGTCCAGCCAATCCTTGGCGGTCTCGCAGACGCCGCGCAGGCAGCTTTCCTCAAAGGGGCTGACCAGGTCGGCGTTTTTCAGCAGCTCGGTAAACACACGGCTGCCGCCCTGGCGGGTGTAGGCCATGTAGTGGTCCCATGCGTTGGCGCGGTTCTTCTGCATCAGCGCCCAGATCTGCAGGCTGACGGTCTGCGCCAGGCAGTAGTCAATGTAGTAGAACGGGCTCTGGTAGATGTGCATCTGGCGCTGCCAGTACTCGCCTGCACCATAGAAGGGGATCTCGCCGTCCAGGCGCATCCAGGGCTGGTAGATGGCGGCCAGCTCCTTCCAGGTCTCGTGGCGCTGGGCCGGGGTCATATTCGGCTTTTCGTAGACGATATGCTGGAAGTGATCCACCATCGTGCCGTAGGGGATGAAGGTCAGCGCCCCGGCCAGATGGCTGTAGCGGAACTTGCGGGCATCCTTGCCAAAGAAGCCCTCGGCCCAGGGCCAGGCCAGGAACTCCATCGACATCGAATGGACCTCACAGCCCTCCATGCTGGGCCATACGGTGGAGTAGGGGATGCGCTTGCGGTTCATGTAGGCAGCAAAAGCGTGGCCAGCCTCGTGGGTGACGACCTCGACATCGTGCTGGGTGCCGTTGAAGTTGGCAAAAATAAACGGCACTTCGTAATCATCCAGGCTGGTGCAGTAGCCGCCGCCCGCCTTGCCGGGGGTGGAGAGCAGGTCCATCAGCTGGTCGTCCAGCATCTTGTGGAAGAACTCGGCGGTTTCGGGGGACAGCTCCTCGTAGAACTTTTTGCCCTGAGCCACGATGGCATCGGCATCACCGCAGGGTTTGGGGTTGCCGCTGCGGAACATCAGGGCGTTGTCGGCGGCGTTCATCGGGTACTGCTTGCCCAGGCGCCTGGCCTGCTCGCGGTAGATGCTGTCGGCCACGGGGACGAGGTATTTCACCACAGCAGCGCGGAATTTTTCCACATCAGCCTTGGTGTAGCAGTTGCGGCCCATGCGGTAGTAGCCCAGGGTAGTGTAGCCTTCGTACCCCAGTTTTTTGCCCATGGTGTCCCGCAGGTGGACCATCTTGTCGTAAATGGAGTCGAACTCCTCCTGATGCTCCTTATACCAAGCACCCTCGGCTTTCCAGGCGGCCAAGCGGCGGGCATCGTCGGGGTCGTTTTTGAAGGGAGAGAGCTGGCTTAGGGTGTAGACGCCGCCCTCAAAGGGGATCTGAGCCGAGGCGATCAGCTTGCCGTACTGGGTGGAGAGGTCGTTTTCCTGGGCCATCTCGTCCAGGATCTCCGGCGAGAAGGCTTTCTGGGCGATCTCGGCGTTGAGGAACATCAGCTCGCCGTATTCCTCGCCCAGCTGTTTGCGGTAGGGGGACGCCAGCAGGGCGGCGCTCCAGGTATTCTGGCACTCCTGGATCTGCGGGGTGGCAGCGTTCCAGAAATTCATCTCATCATCGTAGAATTCATCCCGGGTATCGATGGTGTTGCGGATGCTGGCCAGGTTGGCCAGCGTGTCCACGTGCTTGTTCAGGGTCTGTTCGTCCAGAAAGGCGACCTTGGCGGCGGCGTAGTCTGGCGCGGCGGCAAAGCGCTGGGTCACAGCAGCAAACTGCGCCTTGATCTCGTCCAGGTTCGGGCGCTGATAGGGCATCTCAGAAAATTTCATGAGCGTATTTCTCCTTTGTGCGTTTTGTAGGCATTATAGCATAGAAGCGCAAAAAAGGCAAAGATATAAATAGATACAAAAAAGCCTCCCTTGTGCAAAGGGAGGTGGCACGGCGAAGCCGTGACGGAGGGATTGTAACCTTATGTGGTAGACCGATTTGCAACGCAGACAGGACAATCCCCACCACTTCGCGGAGCCCCCTTTACACAAGGGGGTCTTTATGCGTCGTTAAATCCTGCGGTATCTCCGCTTCAAATTCTGCAGCAGCGTATGCTTGGGCCGGCTGCGGATCAATTTCCACAAAAAGCTGCTCAACGCGCGCTCCACGCGGGCATCGGGAGCCTGGCCGCCGTAGACGCAACGCTCCAGCAGGGCGCAGGTAGAGTGCCTTTTCCTGCTCGGTGGTGACGGTAAGCATATTACGCTTACGTATAACATCCGGTCCGTGATCCTGCAACAGAAAATCTGCATTTTTCGCTACTTTGTCTTATACTTCGACAGTTGTGCACATGTGTTGGAATTTAACAATGCCACTTTTTTGGCAAGTTGCCGCAAATTTTGAAAACGCACGGTTTTCATGTTTTGCAAAACGCCAATTTATGCCCACACAAGCAATTCAAAATTGACCACAGTAACTGTTATATGGTAGAATATATCTATATATTATATGCTGCACCAGTGCCATTTTTAGGAGGGCCTTATGCAGAAAAATTTCACTCTAAAACGTATCGTCTGCCTCCTGGCAGCCCTTTGCCTGGCCGCTGGGCTGGTGGGCTGCGCCGATATGCCCGCCAGCAGCAGTGAGGAAAGCAGCCTGCCCACGATTTTGGTGGGCAGCGATGTCTACCCGCCCTTTAACTATATTGGCGAGCACGGCGCCCCCACCGGTATCGATGTGGAGCTTGCCAAAGAGGCATTCCGGCGCATGGGCTACCGCGCCGAGTTTACCATCATCGACTGGGAGCGAAAGACCCAGCTGCTGGAAACCGGCGACATTGACTGCGTGTGGGGCAGCTTTACCATCAACGGACGGGAGGATGACTACCGCTGGGCTGGCCCCTACATGGCCAGCCGCCAGGTGGTGGCCGTAATGCCCGGCAGCGATATTGAAACCATTGCCGACCTGGAGGGCCGCACCCTGGCTGTGCAGAGCACCACCAAGCCGGAGGAACTGTTTCTGACCGACGCCTCCCTGCCCGCCCTGCGGGACCTCTACTGCTTTGAGGACCGGGAGCTGATCTACACCGCCCTGGGCAAGGGCTACGTGGACGCCATCGCCGCCCACGAAGTCTCGATCCTGCAGTACATGCAGGACTACAACACTGAGTACCGCATTTTGGACGAGCCTTTACAAGTGGTGAGGCTGGGCGTCGCCTTTGGCAAAAACGACGTGCGCGGGCTGGAAACGCAGCTGACCGCCACCCTCGATGAGATGCGGGCGGACGGGACTTTAGCCGCCATCATCGGCAAGTATCTGGCAAACCCCGAGAAATTTTTGGAGGTGGACGGCCTTGTCGAATAGAAAAGTATCTTCCTTCACCGTCCGCTTTTTCTGGCCCCTGATGCTCTGCCTGGGGCTGGGGCTGATGGCGCTGGTGGGGCTGATGTCCTACCGCAGTGACCTGCACCTGGCCAGCCAGAACCTCACCGATGCCACCCAGTACGTCAAGCAGCAGCGTACAGCCTACGACCGGTTCAACGATACCTCGGTGACCAAAAGCCTGATGCGCGTCATCGAGAACGCCCAGCAGATCGACCGCGAGATCCAGTACAAGATTGCCCTGACCGGCGAGGCCACGCTGAACACCGACGACCTGCGCCGCTATACTTACGAGCAGCGGCTGACCGGCATCATCCTGATGAACGAGCATGGCGTCGTCCAGCGGGAGTACAGCACCGACGGGCTGGACTACGCCGCCCTGCGCGGGTACGTCACCAAGGACACCGTGCTGGGAACCGCCCAATTCCCCATTAAGACCTACACCGCCCGCATCCGGCTGGACGATGGCTCCCACGTGGACCTGGCTGCCCACGGCCGCACCGACGAGCCGGGCGTGATCGTCGTTTATTATCATACCCGCGCCGAATATGCCACCGACTACAACCTGATCATCCAGAACTTGCTGGAAGGCTACGACCCCGGCACCGAGGAAACGCTGGTGGTCACCAGCGGCGACAGCATCATTGCCGCCAACCGCGAAGGCCTGGCCGGGCAGAACGTCGACGACGTGCCGGTGCTGCGCAGCATCCGGGAGAACGCCCACGGCGGCGAGATGACCCGCGTACGGGCCGGTTCCGGCGACGGCGAGTGGGTCTACTGCATGCTGGAGCGCGGGCGGGACTACTACGTCTACGCCTACATGCCGCTGACCCGCGCGCTGGACACCACGCCCAAGAACCTGCTGTTCACGCTGGTGGCCTACGCCATGGTGCTGTTCATCGTCATCATGATCCGCTGGCGCCTCAAGCATGGCTACCAGGAGGAACAGCTCCGCCGGGAGCAGAGCTACCAGCAGCAGTTGAAAGACGCCGCCCGCAAAGCCGAGAGCGCCAACCGCGCCAAGACCGAGTTTTTGCAGCGCATGAGCCACGACATCCGCACACCTATCAACGGCATCCGCGGCATGGTGGAGATCGGCGACCATTACAGCGAGGACCTGGCCAAACAGGCTGAGTGCCGCCGCAAGATCTGGGATGCTTCGACTCTGCTGCTGGAGCTGGTGAACGAAGTGCTGGATATGGGCAAACTGGAGTCCGGCGAGATCTTGCTGGAAAGCTGCCCGTTCAACGTGATAGAGCTGAAAGACGGCATCCGCCAGACGATGGAGCGCGCCGCCGCCGAGCGCGGCATCACGATGACCGACCGCACCGAGGTCAAACACACCACACTCATTGGCAGCCCGCTGCACCTGAAGCGGCTGCTGATGAACATTTGGAGCAACGCCATCAAGTACAACAAGGACAACGGTTCCATTGACCTGACCTGCCGCGAGGTGCGCAGCGACGGCAAGATTGCCTGGATCGAGTTTATCTGCGCCGACACCGGTATTGGCATGAGCGAGGAATTCCAGAAGCACCTCTACGAGCCGTTCACCCAGGAGCACAGCGACGCCCGCACCTCCTACAACGGCACGGGGCTGGGCATGGCCATCACAAAAAGTCTGGTGGAGAAGATGGGCGGAACGATAGAATGCCGCAGTAAGCTAGGGGAGGGCACGACCTACTGCATCACGATTCCCTTTGCCATCGACTCCAGCGCTGCCCCGCGGGTAGAGGAAACCGCCGCCCTGCCTGCCGCCACGCCGGAGGGCATGCACGTACTGCTGGCCGAGGACAACGAGCTGAACATAGAGATCGCCGTGTTTGTGCTGGAGAACGCCGGTGTCACGGTGACGAAGGCCGTCAACGGGCAGGACGCGCTGGACCAGTTTGCCGCCAGCGCCCCCGGCACCTTTGATGCCATCATCATGGACGTGATGATGCCGGTGATGGACGGCTACCAGGCCACCCGGGCCATCCGCCAGCTGGACCGCCCCGACGCGGGCAGTATTCCCATCTTGGCCATGACTGCCAACGCCTTTGTGGAAGACCGCCGCCGTGCCTACGAAGCCGGCATGAACGAGCACCTGACCAAACCGCTGGAGCCGGAGGTAGTGCTGAGGACATTGGCGAAATATCGGAGTAAATAAGCAGGAAGGCCCCCTCACAGAGGGAGCCTTTAACGCAAAAAAGCCGCACATCTGTGCGGCTTTTTTGCGTATTATCATTATTTAGTCCCGGCTATACAAATCTCTCGTATACACCTTCCCGGCCACGTCGGCCAGCTCGGGGGCGGCGCGGTTGGCGAGGATCACATCACACTCGGCCTTGAATTTGTCCAGATCTTTCTCCACGCGGTCGCCGTAGAAAGTATCCTCTTTCAACGTCGGCTCATAGATAACCAGCGGCATGCCCTCGGCCCGCAGGCGGCGCATAACGCCCTGGATGCTGGACTGGCGGAAGTTATCACTGCCCGCCTTCATCGTCAGGCGGTAGATGCCGACGGCCTTCGGCTCGCGGGAGAGCACCTGCTCGGCGATAAAGTCCATACGGGTGGCGTTGGAGTCCACGATGGCCTGCATCAGATTCTGCGGTACATCGTTATAGTTTGCCAGCAGCTGCTTGGTATCCTTAGGCAGGCAGTAGCCGCCGTAACCAAAGGACGGATTGTTATAGTGGTTGCCGATGCGCGGGTCCAGGCAGACGCCGTCAATGATGTCACGGGTGTTCAGGCCGCGCACCTGGGCGTAGGTGTCCAGCTCGTTAAAATAGGCCACACGCAGGGCCAGGTAGGTGTTGGCAAACAGCTTGATGGCCTCGGCCTCGGTCAGGCCCGGGAAGAGGGTATCCACATTCTGCTTGATGGCCCCCTGCTGCAAAAGCCCCGCAAAGGTACGGGCACGGGCGGCCAGTTCCCCGTCCCCCGCCGGGCAGCCTACCACGATGCGGCTGGGGTAGAGGTTATCGTACAGCGCATGGCCCTCCCGCAAAAACTCTGGGCTGAAAAGGATATGCAGGTTGTGGAATTTTTTCCGTACCGACGCGGTATACCCGACGGGCACCGTGGATTTGATGACGATGGTCGCCTCCGGCGCATACTGCCCGGCTAGCGTCAGCACAGCCTCCACGCTGGAGGTATCAAAATAATTCTTCTTGGGGTCGTAGTTGGTGGGGGTGGAAACCACGATGATGTCCGCGCCGGTGTAGGCAGCGGCAGCATCGGTGGTCGGGTGCAGGTCCAGCTCTTTTTCGGCTAAATACCGCTCGATCTCCTTATCGGCAATGGGACTTTTGCGGGCCGCCAGCAGGGCCACTTTCTCGGGCAGAATGTCTACAGCCCATACCTCGTTGTGCTGGGCCAGCAGCACACTGATGCTAAGGCCCACATAACCGGTACCGGCAACGGCGATTTTCATAAACAGGCGCTCCTTTAATAGTGATATTTATTGTAAGTATACCATGGTGCGGGGCCAGCCGCAACGGTTTTTACCGGATTTCCTTTTCTGTCCTCTTGTACCCCGGCCCAAAATGCGATATAATACCTATGTTTACTTTGAGTTTTGAGTATTCCCACGGAGGTTTATTAAAATATGAAACGTACCCGTACCCTTGCCCTGCTGACCGCGCTGGTCTGCCTGTGTGTGTCGCTGACGGCCTGTTCCCCCAAAGAAGTGTTGAAAAGCGCCATCCTGAAAACCACCACTGCCCTGGGCCTGCGCCAGGAAACCAGCGATGAGGACGAGGTCGACGATCTGTCTTACGCCACCAGCGGCGGCGACGTGACCTTCCCCGAAACGATGGACACCACTGCCTCCAAGCTGGTGTCCGAGGTGGACGGCGACGCCCTGTATGTAGCCTTTAACGGCATTCAGAACCGCAGTACCGACTACTTTGTGGCGGGTTCCGACAGCCTGTCCATCACCGGCTATGCCACCACTGAGTCCACCAACGAGAACTTCCAGACCTTCAAGATTGCCTTGTGGGAGCTGTCCGACGACAAGACTTCCACCAGCTATGTCATCGGCTCTACCGTTTACTACACCACCGACGGCACCTGCTACCAGTACAATGTTTCCGGCCTTACCCCCGGCAGGCAGTACAAGGTCTACATCAGCTATGACTCCACCCGTTACTATATCACCGGCGGGCTGAAGGTCCAGGGCCTGGGCAGCGAGGAGCTGACCACCATCGAGAACGAGAACACCGTCCAGTAACCACAAAACAGCACCGCCCGCGCCGCGCCAAGACGGTGTGGGCGGTTTTGTTGTAGAGGAATTTTTAGAGGAAAAAGTAACGTAAAAGGGGAAGTTTATGCCAAACGTACAATTACGCAATACCCTGCTGCTGATGGGGGCTTCCTTCATCTGGGGCACCGCTTTTGTGGCGCAAAGCGTGGGCGCTGACCACATGGGCCCTTACAGCTTTCTGGCGGGCCGCAGCTGGCTGGCCTGTGTGTTTCTGCTGGGGCTGATGGCCGTGCTACGCAAAGCCGGCAAGACCAACTCCGCCGCCGAGCCGGGCTTTTGGCAGAACCGCAAGGCGCTGGTAAAGGGCGGCACCTGCTGCGGCATCGCGCTGTTTGCGGCATCGGCTGCGCAGCAGATGGGCATTGGCACCACCAGCACGGCCAAGGCCGGGTTCATGACCGCTTTGTATGTAGTGCTGGTGCCGGTGTTCGGCGTGCTTTTTGGCCGTCGCCCCGGTGTAAAGCTGTGGTGCTGCGTGGCCGCCAGCGTGGTGGGCCTGTATCTGCTATGCCTGGCCGGGCACGACAGCCTGGCCCTGACCGGCGGCGAATGGCAGCTGCTGGGCTGTGCCTTTTTATTTGCTACCCAGATTTTGCTGGTGGACCACTTCAGCCCCAAGCTGGACGGCATCCAGCTGAGCTTTGTGCAGTTTTTGACGGTGGCGGTTATTTCCACCGTGTTTATGCTGATTCTTGAACAGCCCACCATCGAGCAGTTCCGCCTGGCGGCGGTGGCCATCGCCTACTGCGGCATCATGTCCAGCGGCGTGGCCTACACACTGCAAATTGTGGGCCAGAAAGCGCTGGACCCCACCATTGCCAGTTTGGCTATGTGCTTGGAGAGTGTGTTCAGCGCCTTGGCCGGTTGGCTGATTTTGGGCGAGACGCTTTCCACCACCGAGCTGTGCGGCTGCGGCCTGATGTTTGCCGCCATCGTAGCCAGCCAGCTACCGGACAAAAAGAAAGTTTAAGTAAAGGCCCCCTCTGCGAGAGGACTCCCGCGAAGCGGGTGGGGTAGAGACTTTCCCAAGGCGCTCTCCCTCAGTCGCCTCCGGCGGCAGTTCCCTCCCAGAGGGGGCCTTTAATAGGAGTATCTATGAATGACCTGCGCTTAATTTTCCGCTATGGCAAGCCCTACCGCCGGGACTTTTGGGCGGCTGCCGGGCTGATCTTTATTGAATGTATCTTTGAGATGGTCATCCCCGTGCTGATGTCCACCCTGGTGGACGAGGGTGTGCCCAGCCACAACATGGCGATCATCCTGCGGCAGGGCGGGTTGATGGCACTCTGCGCGGTGCTGGCACTGATCACCGGCCTGCTGTATGCCCGCTATGCCGCCCGGTTCGCCAACGGCTTTGCGGCCGAGCTGCGCCTGGCCGAGTACGCCGCCGTGCAGAAATTCGACTTTGCCAACCTGGACCATTTTTCCTCTGCGTCTCTCGTCACCCGCATGACCACCGACGCCACCGTGCTGCTCAACGCCATCAACGCAGGCCTGCGCCCCTTTGTTCGCAGCCCGGTCATGCTGGCCATGGGTCTGGGCATGGCATTTCTGCTCAGCCCCAAGCTGACGATTGTTTTCCTCATCACAACGCCTATTCTGACCATTTTGCTGACGCTCATTGTGTGCAAGGTCGGCCCGCTGTACGGCCGCCAGCAAAGCGCTGTCGACCACCTGAACAGCCGCATCCAGGAATCCCTCACCGCCATCCGCGCCATTAAAGCGTTCGTGCGCGGCGATTATGAAAACGAGCAGTTCAACGCCGTCAACGCTGAGCTGAGCGACGCCAGCACCGAGACCTTCCGTTACGCCGTGCTCAACCTGCCCGCGTTCCAGACCATCATGTACACAGCCATCGTCTGCATCATGTGGTTCGGCGGCGGGTTCATCCTGCAGGGCGACATGAGCGTCGGCCAGCTGACCGCCTTTTTGAGCTACGTTTTGCAGGTGCTCAACTCGGTCATGATGTTCTCCGGCGCGTTTTTGCAGATGACCCGCTCGCTGGCCAGCGCCCGCCGCATCCGCGAGGTGCTGACCGAGCAGCCCGACCTGGCCAATGCCGCCGATCCGTTGGAGACTGTGCCGAACGGTCAGATCGACTTCGAGGGCGTCAGCTTCAAGTATAACGCTGCGGCACAAAAAAGTGCCCTGTCCGACATTACGCTGCACATCCCCGCCGGGGCGACCGTGGGCATCATCGGCGGCACCGGCTCGGCCAAGACCACGCTGGTCCAACTGATCCCCCGCCTGTACGACGCCACCGAGGGCACCGTGAAGGTCGGCGGCCGCGACGTGCGGGACTACGACCTGACCGCCCTGCGGGACGCCGTAGGCATTGTGCTGCAAAAGAACCTGCTGTTCTCCGGCACCATCCGGGACAACCTGAAGTGGGGCAACCCCGACGCCGCCGAGGAACAGCTGTGGGCCGCCTGCCGCGCCGCTCATGCCGATGAATTTTTGGACCGCATGCCCGACGGCCTGGATACCGACTTAGGGCAGGGCGGCGTCAACGTCTCCGGTGGGCAGAAGCAGCGCCTTTGCATTGCCCGTACCCTGCTGAAGCACCCGAAGGTGCTGATTTTCGACGACTCCACCAGCGCCGTGGATACTGCCACCGAGTCCGGCATCCGCCGCGCCCTGGCCGAACTGACCGACGTGACCAAGCTGATCATTGCCCAGCGCATCTCCTCGGTGCAGAGCGCCGACCTCATCGTGATCTTGGAGGATGGCCGCCTGCACGCCGTGGGCACCCACGCCGAACTTCTGAAAAAAGATACGATCTATCAGGAAATTTACCATTCCCAGATGAAGGGAGGCGACCCCGATGGCGAGTAAAAAGAAAGTCACCGGCGGCAAGCGCCCGCAGAACCTGCGCCGCACGCTGGGACAGTTCAGCGCCTATCTGGGCCGCCACCGCATCATGATCGGCCTGGTGGCGCTGCTGGCGGCCATCAGCGCCCTGGCCGCACTGTTTGGCACCTACATGATCCGCCCGGTAGTCAACGGCCTGCTGGAAAACGGCAGCAAAGCCTACCTAGCCGGGGCCGTGGGCCTTACCGCCTGTATTTATATCATTGGTGCGCTGTCCACCCTGGGCTATACCCAGCTTATGGTGCGCGCCGCGCAAAAAGTACTGCAGGAGATCCGCCAGGATCTGTTTGCCCACCTGCAGACCCAGCCGCTGCAGTACTTTGATACCCACCGCAACGGCGATTTGATGAGCCTTTTCACCAACGATGTGGACACCATCTCCGATGCACTGAACAACAGCTTTGCTGTCGTTATCCAGACCTTTATCCAGGTCGTGGGCACCCTGCTGATGCTGTTTATCCTCAACTGGCGGCTCTCTCTGCTGGTGGCGGTGGGTTATGTGGGCATGTTCTGGTACATCAACTTTTCCACCCAGCACAGCCGTGCCTACTATGCCAAGCAGCAAAGCAGCCTGGGCGAGCTGGACGCTTACATTGAGGAAATGATCGCCGGGCAGAAGGTCGTGAAGGTGTTCAACCACCAAAAGTCCGACCTGGCCGAGTTTGCCGCCCGCAACGAAAAGCTGCGTCTGGCCGGCACCGGCGCGCAAAGCTATGCTGCCACGATGGTGCCCGCCGTCGTCAGCATCGGCTACATCAACTACGCGGTCATCGCGGTGCTGGGCGGCCTGATGGTCATGAAGGGCTGGACCGACCTGGGCAGCCTGGCCAGCTATCTGGTGTTTGTGCGCCAGACCACCCTGCCCATCAACCAGTTTACCCAGCAGGGCAACTTCCTGCTGGCGGCGCTGGCCGGTGCCGAGCGTATTTTTGCCGCCATGGAGCAGCCGCCCGAAGTGGACGAAGGCACGGTAGAGTTGGTGAACGTGCAGAAGAACGCCAACGGCACCCTGACTGCCTGCCCCGAGGTCACCGGCCGCTGGGCCTGGCGTGATTCCGCCCACCCGGACGTAGCGCTGGAGCCATTGCGCGGCGATGTGCGGTTCCATAACGTCAGCTTTGGCTACACGCCGGAGCGGCTGATTTTGCAGGACCTTTCGCTGTACGCCAAGCCGGGGCAAAAGATTGCCTTTGTCGGCTCCACCGGCGCGGGCAAGACGACGATCACTAACCTGATCAACCGCTTTTACGATGTCACCGCCGGTTCCATCACCTACGACGGAATCGATGTGCGACTCATCCGCAAAAACGCGCTGCGCTCGTCTCTGGGCATCGTGCTGCAGGACACCCACCTGTTTACCGGCACCGTGGCGGACAACATCCGCTTTGGCAAGCTGGATGCCACGCAGAAGGAAATCGAGAAGGCCGCAAAGATTGCCAACGCCGACTCCTTCATCCGCCGCCTGCCCCAGGGATACGACACGATGGTCACCTCCGACGGTGCCAACCTGAGCCAGGGCCAGCGCCAGCTGCTGGCCATTGCCCGCGCCGCCGTAGCCGACCCGCCGGTGCTGATTTTGGATGAAGCCACATCCAGCATCGATACCCGCACCGAGGCGCTGATTGAAAAAGGCATGGACGGCCTGATGGAGGGCCGCACGGTGTTTGTCATCGCACACCGGCTTTCCACCGTGCGCAACGCCGATGCAATTATTGTGCTGGAACACGGCCGCATCGTAGAACGCGGCACCCACGATGAACTGCTGGCCCAAAAAGGCGAGTATTACCAGCTGTACCACGGCATGTTTGAACTGTCGTAAACGGACGCGGCGGTGGTTTCTCCAGCTTTCCCAGCTTTTGGAACACGCCGCGGCCCCGTGGCCCGGATTTTTGAAAAAAATTCTGCAAACCTGTTGACATATGTCCACGGTTGTGCTATTATACTATAGCACTCCGAAACACGGAGCATATATCGCGGGGTAGAGCAGATGGTAGCTCGTCGGGCTCATAACCCGGAGGTCGCAGGTTCAAGTC
>OLOR01002962.1_pt1 | contig 12530 bp, 8 predicted proteins | sample 1672521 | NCBI WGS metagenome assembly OLOR01 (sample SAMEA3136695, study PRJEB25190) | human gut metagenome | biome: human gut; feature: human-associated habitat; material: faeces | place: Austria | collected 2013
CCCTTCTAATAGTAACATTAATTCCGTATTTTTCAAGTTTTATTTTGAAATTCTCCACAGCCTGTCGAGTAGACCTCACATAGGAACGCTCCTTGATCGGATTAACCGGAATCAGATTCACATGACAGTTAATCCCCTTAATACGGCCGGCCAGCTGTTTTGCATCTTCCTCACTGTCATTCACACCAGCCACAAGGCTGTACTCAAAAGTGATCCTTCTGCCTGTTTTGTCGAAGTAGTTTCTGCAGGCATCCAGAACCTCATCCATGGAATATTTATTGGCGATCGGCATCAGTTCCTGACGTTTCTCATCATTAGGCGCATGAAGAGAAAGCGCCAGCGTGATCTGCAGTTTCTCTTCTGCCAGATCATACATTTTCGGAACAATGCCACAGGTAGAAACCGTTACATTCCTCTGACTGATGCCAAGTCCGTTTTCGTCGGTAAGTATCCGGATAAAACGGACAAGATTATCATAATTGTCCATCGGCTCACCGGTTCCCATCACTACCACGTTTGCCACCCGTTCTCCGGTATCTGCCTGTATCCGGTAGATCTGGTCCAGCATCTCGGAAGGTTTCAGGCATCTGGTCAGGCCTCCGATGGTAGAAGCACAGAACCGGCAGCCCATACGGCACCCTACCTGTGAGGAAATACATACAGAGTTTCCGTGATGATATCTCATAAGAACACTCTCGATCACATTTCCGTCTTCCAACTGGAACAGGTATTTCCTGGTTCCGTCGATTTTTGAAATTCTCACATCTGCCTGGCTGAGTGCTGTGATCGGATAAACCGACAGTTTCTCGCGGAGGCTTTTGGAAAGATTTGTCATTTCATCCCAGGAGGTAACCAGCTGCTGATGAAGCCATGCATAGATCTGCTTTGCGCGGAAAGGCTTTTCGCCAATCTCTGTCATCAGATTTTTCAGTTCCTCCATTGTCATGGATTTTATATCTGTCATTTTTTATTATTTCCTTCTGAATCTGGCAATAAAGAATCCGTCTGTCTTATGTATTCCCGGCAGAAGCTGCAGATACCCGAGTTTTGTGGATTTGCAGTGAAGTTCTTCCGGAATATACGGGTCCAGACTTTCCAGTCGAAACGGATAGTTCTTTAAAAACCATAATACATTTTCTTCGTTTTCCTCACGGGCAATGGTACAGGTGCTGAAGATCAGTGTTCCATCCGGCTTCACATATTTCGCCGCCTTATCCAGGATCATTCTCTGGAGCATTACAATTTCTTCCTGTTTCTGTGGTGTTGCCCGATATTTGATCTCCGGCTTCTTACCGATAACTCCATATCCGGAGCAGGGTACATCTGCGATAACGATATCCGCTGCCTGCTCGGAATCCGGATCATATACGGTCGCATCCTGAACCTTCGCATCTACATTGATCACACCGGTTCTGTGGATATTCTCCTTGATAAGGTCTGCCTTATACTGGCTTACATCCCTTGCATCCACATTTCCATAATCACCCATTTTATCGGCAGCATGAATACTTTTTCCACCCGGCGCCGCACACATATCGATAATGTAATCGCCCTTTTTCGGACTGGCTGCCTCTGCCACCAGCATGGAGCTGATATCCTGCACAAGGATCTTTCCCTGGAGGAATGCATCCAGTGTCAGGATATGATTGTAATCCGAAATCTTCAGGGCATACGGAAGGTATGGTGCCTGCTGTACTGTCACTCCCTGTGCTTTCAGGCTTGTAACAATCTCCTTAAGAGAAGCCTTATGCGTCCGGCACCGCACAGTGATCGGTCTTTCTGTCAGAAAATCTTCCAGGATCTTCTCGGTTGTCTTCACACCGTAGGCAGCTTTCCATTTTTCTACAAGATATTCCGGCATGGAATATTTCACAGAGAGATAACGTACCTCGTCTTCCTCTCTGGATGGAAGTTCCAGTTTTCCTATTTCCCTGGCAATCGTGCGAAGTACACCGTTAACAAAAGGTTTCAGATTATAAAAGCCTTTTCTCTGTGCCAGCTTTACAGCCTCATTGCACACAGCACTGTCCGGAACACTGTCCATAAATTTCAGCTGATATACCGCACTTCTTAAAATCTCACGGATCTGTGGTTTCATCTTATTTACAGGAACCTTGGAAAAAGAATCGATCACATAATCAATGTAGATCCTGTATTCCAGGGTTCCCTCACATACTCTCGTTATAAAACTACGTTCCTGTTTTGGAAGGAACTGATATTTGGAAAGGGCATTGCGGATCGCAATGTGGCTGTGCTCGCCTTCCTCCTCAATCTCCAGCAGGATCTCAAGAATCAGTTCTCTTGTATTTACTCCGCTGTTAATCACGATCTCTACCTCCTGCAAGGATAATCAGTCTCAGAAGCTGTAAAATCGATGCTGCCAGAGCTGCCACATAAGTAAGCGCTGCCGCTGTCAGTACTTTTCTTGCTCCTTTTTTTTCATCTGTACCCAAAATCCCGGTACTTTCCAGCATTTTCAGCGCTCTGGAAGACGCATTGACCTCAACCGGCAAAGTTACCAGCTGAAAAAGTACTGCCAGTGAAAACAGAACAATTCCCAAAGTCACCAGAGGACGGATGGAAAAGATCAGTCCCGCAATAAACAGCGGCCAGGAAAGCTGTGAGCCGATATTGGCTGCCGGTACAATGGCAGATCGGATGTTCAGAGGCGCATAATTGATGGCATCCTGGATCGCATGTCCGCATTCATGGGCTGCCACGCCTACTGCTGCCAGTGAATTTCTTCCATAAATATCCTCAGAAAGGGAAACTGTTTTTGTTCTTGGATCATAGTGATCGGTCAGGCTTCCCCTGATCGGAACCACCTGCACATCCGTGATACCTGCTGCCCTTAAGATCCTCTGTGCAGCTTCCGCGCCAGTGATCCCGGAATGATTCCGAATCTTTTTATAAACAGCAAACGTACTGTGCAGTTTCGCGGATGCAACCAGAGAAAGCAGCATTCCGATCACAAGCAGCAGAACCGTGGGGTCCATCCCCCAGCCATAATAACCATATCCGTACATCGCTTATCACTCCCTGGAATCTTTAAACATGTCTCCTGGTTTCAACTGATAGCCCCGCAGAAAAGCATCTACTTCCATCCGTTTCTTGCCTTCCAGCTGTACTTCATGAAGTACCAGCACATTCTGTCCGCAGGCTACCTGAATTCCTTCTTTATCTGCGGCAAGTACAGTTCCCGGTACTTTCCCGGCCTGCGTTTTCAGTACAGAAGCCTTCCAGACCTTCAGCGTTTTTCCATTGATAAAGGTAAAAGCACTCGGCCACGGGTTGAGGCCTCTTACCAGCCGCTCCAGTTCTTCTGCACTTTTTCCAAAATCCAGAAGTCCCATTTTTTTGGAGATCATGGCTGCATATGGTGTCGGGCTTTCTTCCGGCTGTTTTTCGCGGGTGGCAGTTCCGTCAAAGATAGACGGCAGTGTCTGTACCAGAAGCTCTGCTCCTGCCACAGCAAGCTTATCAAACAGGCTTCCTCCTGTCTCATCCTCTGAAAGTGGCACTACGATCCTGGAAATCATATCCCCGGTATCCAGGCCGGTTCCCATCTGCATGATAGTAACGCCGGATTCTTTTTCTCCGTCGATCACAGCCTGTTGGATCGGCGCTGCTCCACGGTACTTCGGAAGAAGGGATGCATGGATATTGATACATCCGAATTTCGGCATATCAAGGATACTCTTTGGAATGATCTGTCCAAATGCCGCTACAACGATAATATCCGGTGCAAGACTTTTAAGCTTCTCCACAAACTCCGGATCTCTTACTTTTACCGGCTGCAGTACCGGAATCTCATGTTTCAGTGCTTCTTCTTTTACAGGGGTAGGCATCATGGTCTTACCTCTGCCCTTAGGTTTGTCCGGCTGTGTGATCACTGCCTCGACCTCATATCCGTTCTCTACCAGCGCCGCAAGTGGTGCCACCGCAAAGTCCGGAGTTCCCATATAAACAATTTTCATATTATCCCGCCTTTAGTCTTCTTCATCATAAGTTACCTTGTGAAGTTCTCCCTCCACAAGCTCTGTATACATTTTTCCATCAAGATGATCGATCTCGTGGCAGAACGCTCTTGCGAGAAGTCCCTCTCCCTCATAGATCTGCTCTTCCATATTTACATCAAGAGCTTTTACTTTCACATAGTTCGGACGTGTTACCTGTCCTGCCATTCCAGGAACACTTAAGCATCCCTCATCACCGGTCTGCTCACCGCTGGTCTCAAGGATCTCCGGATTGATCAGGACAATCGGGCCTTCCCCTACATCAATTACAACAATACGTTTCAGGATTCCCACCTGTGGTGCCGCAAGGCCTACGCCCATTGCATCATACATGGTATCCAGCATATCTGTAATCAGTTCTCCGATCCTTGGTGTCATTTTGTCCACTGTGCGGGATTTTTTTGTCAGTACAGAATCACCCTGTACACGAATTGTTCTAAGTGCCATTTTTTCTTCTCCTTTAACTCATCTGCAGCGATTTCCTTTCTTTATGAAATCGTTACATCATATCATATTGTATATATATTTTCCGGAATCCGGAATTTATCTCTATATATTTCTCCAGCTTTTCTCTGACTGCTGTGAGAAAACGTATATCTGCATGCTTCAGATGGATCACCTGACGGTAAACATCTTTTACTTTTCCGACAGACGCCGCCGCAGGGCCGATCATATGAAGCTCCTCCTTCGGACTTACCCTGCGGATAAAAACTTCTATATAATACATGGCTTTTTTCAGAAGTTCCTCATCCTGACACGCGCCAAAAACTGTCATCATATGAGCTGCCGGCGGATAATCCAGAAGCATCCGGTACATCATCTCTTCTTTATAAAATTTCTCATAGTCCTGAATGGCTGCTGCCTGAATACTGTAGTGCTCCGGCTGATACGTCTGTATCACCGCATGCCCCGCCTTATTTCCTCTGCCGGAACGCCCAACCGCCTGGGTAAGGAGCTGAAATGTCCGTTCCCCGCAGTGATAATCATCCATGTTCAGTGAAAGATCTGCAGCGATCACACCTACCAGCGTCACATCCGGGAAATCATGTCCTTTAACGATCATCTGCGTTCCCACCAGAATGTCCGCCTCATGTCTGGCAAAAGCTGCCAGGATCTTCTCATAACTGTCTTTTGTCCTTGTGGTATCAAAATCCATTCGAAGGACACGGGCTTCGGGAAATTCTTTTTCCAGGACTTTCTCGATCTGCTGGGTTCCGGCTTTAAATCCACCGATATGCGGAGAACCACAGGAAGGACAGGATTCTGGTTTCGCAATTTCATATCCGCAGTAATGGCAGACCAGACGGTTGCCATTATGTTCACTTAAAGACACATCACAGTGCGGACATTTCATCACGTGCCCACATGCCCTGCAGGAAACAAAACCTGCATAACCCCGCCGGTTCAGAAACAGCATAACCTGTTCCCTGTTCTTAAGTGCATGATCCATCTGCTGTTTCAGTTCCATACTCAGCACGGAACGGTTACCTTTTTTTAATTCTTCCCGCAAATCAACAATTGATACCTGGGGAAGCGGCCGTTCTTCATAACGAGCGTTTAATCGTACCAGAAGATATTCTCCGTCACAGGCATGACTGTAAGCCTCCAGTGACGGTGTTGCAGATCCCAGAACAATACGGGCATGTTCCATGCCTGCTCTCTGAATGGCTGTTTCCCTGGCATGATACCTTGGTGTATTTTCACTTTTATAGGTGGGTTCATGTTCTTCATCGATAACGATCAGTCCCAGATTGGAAAACGGGGTGAACAGCGCAGATCTGGGTCCCACCATCACCTGCACCTCGCCACGTTTCGCTCTTTTGAACTGGTCATAACGTTCTCCCTGGGAAAGTCTGGAATTCAGGACAGAAACTTTATCTCCAAACATGGCATAAAAACGCCGGACTGTCTGATAGGTAAGTGCAATTTCCGGAATCAGCACAATGGCCTGTTTTCCCTCTTCCAGTACTTCCTGGATCAGCCTCATGTAAACCTGCGTCTTTCCGCTTCCGGTCACTCCAAAAAGAAGTGCAGGTCTCGGTTCCGGTTTCTGCCATTCCTGAAAAATCTCTGCAACGGCTTCCTGCTGTTCCTGATTCAGAGAAAGTTCCCCGTCCTCTTTTACCAGTCCACTGTTTTTCGGAATGCGGTACATTTCCTGGCTTTCAATCTTTATAAGGCCCTTTTTTTCAAAAAAATCCAGGACAGAAATACTGGCTCCAAGCTCTTTTGACGCATAGGTATAATCCAAACTTCCTGCCTCCAGAATTGCCCTCAGAAATCTTTCACGAGCTTTAAAGCGACTGCCTTCCAGTTCTTCCAGAAGCTTCTGTGCACGCGCTTTCTCCCCGGTAAAAAAGATCAGCTTTTTTTCTTTGGCTCTTACTTTATCTTTTACAGGAAGTACTGTTTTCAGTGCCTGGATCATGGTAGAACCATACGTTTCTTTCATCCATGCCGCAAGTGCGATCAGTCTGGATTCCGTTGTTTCACTGTCCGTGGACACTCCCTGGATTTCCTTCGTCTTCGAGGCATCATATTTGGCTTCTGTAGAAGTTCCGATCACATAACCCTTTCGGAGTGTATTTCCCTTCCCGAACGGTACAGTAACCACAACGCCTGGTTTTATGGCCGGTTCCAGTTCTTCCGGAATGCGGTACTGAAAATCCCGGTCAACTTTCTCATGAGAAATGTCAATGATCACATCTGCATAGACCATCCGATTACGCTTTCCGATCTTCTTCCAGGATTTCCCGGATCAGAACTCTCTCATCCATCGGATATTTCTTACCCTTGATCTCCTGGTAATCCTCATGTCCTTTTCCTGCGAGGACAATGATATCTCCCGGTTCTCCATGATGGATCGCATAGGCAATAGCCTCCTTACGGTCAGGGATCTCTACATATTTACCATCGGTTTTCGCCATTCCGATCTTGATATCATCGATGATGGCCTGAGGATCTTCATCACGTGGATTATCAGAAGTGATGATCGTGAGATCTGCCATCTTGCCGGAAACCTCACCCATCTCATAGCGGCGGAGCTTGGAGCGGTTTCCCCCACATCCAAACAGGCATACCAGTCTGTGCGGGTTATATTCCTTCAATGTTCCAAGAAGGCTCTCAAGCGCCATGGCATTGTGCGCATAATCGATCATCAGCGTAAATTCGTCGGATACCTTGATCATCTCAATACGACCTTTCACCTTGGCTACTTTCAGCGCTTTGATGATATTCTCTTCAGATACTTTGAAATGACGGCAGATGGCGATGGCTGTCAGGGAATTGTAAATACTGAATTTGCCAGGAATATCGATCTCCACCGGAAAATCAAGAAGTCCCTTTACATGGTAGGAAATTCCAAGATATCCTTTTCTTCCCACCAGTTTCGCATCTTCTGCACGGAGATCCGCTTTTTCAGAAAATCCGTATGTCTCAAGCTCACAGGTATGGCCATCGATAATACGTTCAAAATGTTCATCATCACGGTTTACGATACCAACCTTACATTGTTTCAGAAGCATGGATTTACAGTGAAGATAATCATCGAAATCTTTATGTTCATTCGGTCCGATATGATCTGGCTCAATATTTGTGAAAATTCCAAAATCAAAGACAAATCCCTGGGTTCTGTGGAGCATCAGTCCCTGTGAAGAAACCTCCATAACTACCGCGTCGCAGCCCGCTTCAACCATATCATGGAAATATTTCTGAACCATATACGATTCCGGTGTTGTATTGGCTGCCGGGATATGTTTCTCTCCAATAATGGCTTCGATCGTTCCGATCAGGCCAACCTTATATCCTGCATTTTCAAGGATAGACTTCACCATGTAAGTGGTGGTTGTCTTACCCTTGGTTCCCGTGATTCCGATCGTTTTCAGTTTCTTCGCCGGATGTCCGAACCATGCTGCGGAAATAAACGCCATGGCAAAACGGGTATCTTCCACCTGGATCACAGTTACATCTGCCGGAGCTTCCACCGGTTCTTCTACGATGAGAGTTTTTGCACCTTTTGCCACAACATCCGGCACGAATTTATGGCCGTCCACAACTGCGCCTCTGATGCAGATAAAAAGACTTCCCTCTTCTACTTTACGGGAATCATACACAACAGAAGAAACTTCCTGGTCTGTATTTCCCTGAAGGCATTTGTATTCAAGATGTTCTAATAAGGATAAAAGTTTCATTTTTTCTCCTCCATTTTCCCTTTTTCCGGCTGCCAGATGACAGTCAGGATACGGGAAGGCATACTGTTCTTATTTTGTGTACATACCATATAGAATAGCACACCTGCCCCCTGTTTTCAACGTTTCTTTACGCCAGGACACTCCCTGTAAAAAGCCAGTTTATTATTGTTTTCACCAGAACACGCAATGTCATTTTCCGCCATAGATCCGGGCATATTTTCTTCGCAGCCAGAGAACTCCCATCCCCGTCACCCCAGCACTCACTGCCAGCAGTACAAACAGCGACGGCTCCGTATTGTCGCCCGTCTGTGGATGAGAAGATGCTGCCCTTGCCATTTCTTCCTGTCCGGAAGAAGAATCTCCTCCTGTCTTTTCCTCAGGGCTTTCTTCTGGTGTCGGTGTCTCGTTTCCTTCTACTGTGATCTCGGCGGATGCCTCCATCTGTTTCTCACCGGTTTCCTGGCTTGTGACGGTTACCTTGTTAAAAAGCTTCTGATTTACCGTTTTTTCCGGGATCTTCACCTCTGCCTGAAGGGATACTGCTTCCCCTGGCGCTATTTTTTCGATCAGAGCTTTGGTTTTCGTACTGTTTAATGTAATCCCTTCCTGTTCCACAAAACGAGCCTCAATCCCCTCTGCCTGAAAACGTTCTGTCCCCACAACAGAATGAAGTGTTTTTTCCCCGGTATTGATGATGCAGATCTGATAAGTGACTGTTTCTCCTGGCATTGCAGTCTCTCTGTCCGCTGTTTTCTTTACAGAAAAATCTGCTTTCAGCGGCTGCAGCGGACTGACCATCTGCGCATTCCGAAAAATCATCTCCTCCGGCCGTCCCTTTACTTTCGCACCTGCTTCTACTTTATGTTCCAGATCTTTTTCCTGTTCATTTAAAAGCGGTGCCAGAATATAAAAACTCCGCTTCTCGCCGGCTTTCAGCTCTGCCACCTCTGCATCTGCACCTTCTCCGTCAAGTCCCTCAGCCTCCTCCCACTGCTGTGTGATCTTCGGGCAGGAAAAGCTGCTGGTCATTTGTATATCGATCAGATCCACATCGCCGGTATTAGCAAGGTCCACACGGTAGCGGATGGTCTTCCCTGCTTTCATTTCTTCCGTCTCTGAAGTCAGAGAAAGTGTCATATCTGCTTTTTCTGTGTCTGCATCCGCAGAAGGCGAAATTTCCTCCGGTTCTTCTTCCGGCATTTCCTCAGGTTCTTCCGCGTCTTCCGTATCTTCGGACATATCTTCCTCCATATCCATATCTTCCTCTTCAACACCTTCCAAAGGCAGTGCAGCACTTTCTACATTTTCTCCTCCGGTCTCCGTTCTCTCCTGTGTGCTCTCACTCTCTTCCTCCGGCGCTTCATTCTCTTTGCATACTGTTTCCCCGGATGCCAGCTCCTCCATGTGCTCATATCCATCCTCCTTTTCCCGGTCATCTGACAATTCCTGTCCCGACTGAAGTTCAGAATCCGCAGCCATTCCCGGTTGAACACTTCCAAACAGCACAGTTCCGGCCACTGCAGCCGCAACTGTGATCTGCTTTATCTGTTTCCATATTCTGTTTTTCATTTCAATTCTCCATTTCTGCCTGTTATGGCATTATCTTTTACACATTCACTTTTAACAGAAGCTTACTTTTCCACAGACAAAGGCATCCCTCCCCGGAAAAACGGTGCATAACCGTCGGCAAAACAATATTTATCAGTAAAAATAGGATTTCTGCATCGAACTGATGCGTGAATATATTCCGCAGAACACGGACTTAAGACTCTTCCAATGTAGCACATTCCTCAATCAGGTGCAACCAGATATAAAAATTATAAAGTTTGTTTAAACTTTCTTTATAAATTTTCGATTTCTTTTAGATTACCGACATAATTTAAACATATTTCCTCTATATAATAGGTCTTGGATAGATGAAAAACCACTCTCTATCTCCCCCCTCAAAAAATAGTAGGAAATGAACCGCCTGACCGAATCAGGCGGTTTTTCCTTGTCTGAAAATTCACGGCCTGACAACTATCTGTAAACCGTATTCATCTAAAATTCTATTGCATTTCCAACATAGGTCTTTTATAATAAAATATAATACTCGTTACTATTGAACAGTAACCAATTTTAAAGAGAAATGAGGTATTTCCTATGAGCGAAAAAACTGTAGTAGTTGCATTAGGCCACCGAGCACTTGGTACCACACTTCCTGAGCAGAAAATCGCCACACGTCTTGCAGCGAAAGCAATCGCAGACCTGGTTGAAGAGGGAACACGCGTAGTAATTTCCCACAGCAACGGTCCGCAGGTAGGGATGATCCACACCGCAATGAATGAATTCGGCAAGGCACATCCTGATTATACATTTGCACCAATGTCCGTATGTTCTGCCATGAGCCAGGGTTATATCGGCTATGACCTTCAGAACGCCATTCGTGCGGAACTTATTTCCAGAGGAATCTATAAACCTGTCAGCACCATTCTCACACAGGTTGTCATTGATCCATATGATGAAGCATTTTCCGAACCGGAGAAGATCATCGGTCGTGTCCTGAATGCAGAAGAAGCAGAAGCCGAGGAAGAAAAAGGAAACTTCGTCACAAAAGTAGGGGAAGGACAGTACAGAAGAATCCTTGCAGCACCGAAGCCACAGAAGATCGTGGAGATCGAGACCGTGAAGGTTCTTTCCCAGGCAGAGCAGATCGTTATCGCAGCAGGCGGTGGCGGAATCCCGGTTCTTGAGCAGGGTACCCAGCTGAACGGTGCCAGTGCTATCATCGAGAAGGACCGTGCAGCAGGACTTCTTGCAGAGGAACTGAACGCAGATACTCTGATGATCCTTACAAGTGTTGAGAAGGTAAGCCTTAACCACAACACCGATCAGGAATCTTATCTGGATACCATCTCCACAGAAGATGCGAAGAAATACATTGCAGACGATCAGTTCGCTGCAGGCTCCATGCTTCCGAAGATAGAAGCAGGTGTTTCCTTCGTTGAAAAAGGCACCGGACGCCGTACCATCATCACCGATATGGCTCACGCCAAAGACGGATACTGTGAGAAAACAGGAACCATCATTAAATAATTATCTATAAACACAGAATATAAAGTGAAATATAAATATCCACTTTGCCATGACAATATCCCGCAGAGAACTGCTGATCCTGCCAGCAGCTCTGCGGGATATTTTTTATACCGGAAAACTGGCGCAAAAAAACACAGATACAGCGCATAATGCCATATCTGTGTATTTTTATAATCTATGTCTTAATCTGTATCCGTTCAGACAGGCATCAAAAATCCATACTTTACTGCCTGGCTCCGCATCAGAGAACGGTTCCTCTGCCAATCTGTCCGGCCATTTTACATGGATTTTCGCTCAGCGATCTCCGCCATCTTCGCCTCATTCAGACGGGTATCTCCATGAACACGGCTGTAGGAAAGATATCCGTTCATACGGTCGATCTTCGTCAGGTTTCTGGAACCGCAGACCGGACACACATCCATCTCCAGCTCCTCGTGACCACAATCATCACAGTATGCGAGAGAAAGGTTCACGCCCTCATAATACCCCAGATCCATGGCTCTGCGGATCAATGTACGGATGGCTTCTTTATTGTAGCCGATCGGATAACGTACATACTGGATCTTACCGCCATTGCAAAGCTCCCAGAAACGACCCTCCAGATCCTGTTTCTCGATCGGGGTTACATCCTCGGTTACATGGCAGTGGAAACTGTTGCTCACATATGGTCTGTCAGAAACACCCTCAATGATTCCGTACATCTTACGGAACTGTTCTACCTGAAGGCCGCAGAGACTCTCTGCCGGTGTTCCGTAGATTGCGTAAAGATAGCCATCTTCCTTCTTGTACTGATTTACCTTGTCATTGATATATTTCAGGACTTCCAGGGCAAACGCACCATCCTCTGCAATGGATTTTCCATTGTAAAGCTCCTGCAGCTCGTTGAGTGCTGTGATACCAAAGGAAGCTGTCATCGGCTTCAGGATCTTGCCGATTTTTTCATTCGGTTTCAGATGTCCACCGTAGAAACCACCCTCACAGTAGGCAAGAGGATTGGTAGACGCACGCATCTGTCCCAGATACTCATACGTACGAATATGCAGATTACGGATCATTTCCAGATAGAAATCCAGAACTTCATAGAAATCTCTGCTCTCCGCCCTGGCCTTGGCAAGGATCATCGGAAGATGAAGGCTTACCGCACCGATGTTAAAACGGCCCACAAAAACAGGCGTATCATTCTCATCTGCCGGTTCCATACCGCCACGCTCATACCACGGACTTAAGAAAGCACGGCATCCCATCGGGC
>OLOR01002968.1_pt1 | contig 12514 bp, 8 predicted proteins | sample 1672521 | NCBI WGS metagenome assembly OLOR01 (sample SAMEA3136695, study PRJEB25190) | human gut metagenome | biome: human gut; feature: human-associated habitat; material: faeces | place: Austria | collected 2013
TTTGCAGCACCGCCGTGACCGCCGCCCCGGTCAGCAGCCCCGCCACCGGGTTTGCGGTGCACCGCGCCAGCAGGCCGCGCAGACGCCTGCCCGCTCCCTGCTGCACCGCCCGACACAGGCTGTCCGTCCCGTACAAAAACAGCGCCAAGCCGCCGAATACCTGTAACAACACCTGGAATCCCTGCTCCATCCGCACCCTCCGTTTCTGCCTGTCCTTTATTTCTATGCAGCGAGAGCCGGTTTGCGCATTGACAAAACCTACAAGTTTTTTGTGAATTTTTGTTTAATATTTCCCTATCCTCTTGCAATCCGGCTGCAAAAAGAATATGCTTATCAGGCGTTAATACTTAACAACTGTTAAGTATTTGAAAAATGCAAACGAGGAGGAACTGTTATGTCCGAGCCAAGCACCCCCAGCTTTCAGGGGATGTGCCACTATATCGGGCAGCTGAGCAAGGCATCCAAGGCCGGGATACGGGCGGCGCTGGCCGATTGCCCCAAATGCCATTTTAATATGCTGGAAGGCCTGCTGCATTCCATCAACTGCCACGGAAAGGACGGTGCCATTTATGTCTCCGACCTTGCCCGGGAGATCCGACAGCCGCTGCCGGCGGTCTCGCGCGGGCTGCGGCTGATGGAGCAGGACGGCACCGTGGTGCGGGAGCCAGACCCCGCCGACCGCCGCAAAACGCTGGTGCGCATCACCCCCAAAGGGTATGAGCTGTGCCACCAGTGTGAGCAGGCTCTGCGCGACTACTTTGCCAGCGTGCTGGCACGGTTAGAGCCGGAGCAGGTAGCTCAGATGGACGCGCTGCGCGGCGCGCTGATGGATGCCATTCTTGCGGAAAATGCCGCGCGCAACATTGACCCGAAGGGAGAAACGAACCATGACAAAGATCTTTAAGCAGCTGGCCCGACACTGGGCGGTCTGCCTTGTGGTGTTCGCGCTGCTGTTCGTGCAGGCGTACTGCGACCTTGCACTGCCGGACTACACCAGCAAGATCGTGGACACCGGCATCCAGCAGGGCGGCATTGAAAATCCCCTGCCCCAGACGGTGCGCCAGAGCACGCTGGACACGCTGAGCCTGCTGATGAGCGAAGAGGATGCACAAAAGCTGCAAAACGCCTACCAGTACTACCTGCAGGACGATGGCGTGCTGCAGCTGCGCTCTGACCTGACCGAGGACGAGCGCACCGCACTGGAAGATGCCGTGACCACCCCGGACATCGTGCTGTATATGGCTGCCGCACAGGCCGCCAACACCCCCGCCGGGCAGAGCAGCATGGGCATGACCGGCCTTGCCGAGATGCCCTCTGCCGCTGCGGACACCGACACCGAGACCGTTACCCCCACGGCAGCAGATCTGGATACGGTATGCAGCCAGTTTGCCGCCATGAGCCAGATGCCCGGTTTTGACCGCAGTATGCTGCAAAAGCAGCTGGACAGTGCCATGAGTCAGCTGGACAGCACCCTGCTGGAAAACCTGAAAAGCCAGTCTTTGCTGCTGGTGCAGCTGGAATACGAGGCACAGGGCGTTGCACGGAATGTGCAGATGGGTTACCTGTTCCGGGTGGGCGGCCAGATGCTTGCGCTCACCCTGCTGATGGTGGCCGTGGCTGTGGCCGTGGGCTTCCTTGCCTCCCGGGTGTCCGCTGCCATCGGTCGTGACCTGCGCCGGGAGACCTTCTCCAGCGTCATCGGCTTTTCCAACGCAGAGATTGAGAACTTCTCCACCGCCTCCCTCATCACCCGCACCACCAACGATATCCAGCAGGTGCAGTTCGTCTGCGTCATCCTGCTGCGCATGGTGGCCTATGCGCCCATTCTGGGCATTGGCGGTGTGCTGCACGTTGTGGGCAGCAGCTCCGGCCTTTCCTGGATCGTGGTGCTGGACGTGGCCATCCTGCTGTTGCTCATCATTTTCCTGATGAGCGTTGCCATGCCCAAATTCAAGGTGATGCAGCAGCTGGTGGACCGGCTGAATCTGGTCAGCCGCGAAATTTTGACCGGCATCATGCCGGTGCGCGCCTTCAGCCGCGAAAAGTTTGAGGAGCAGCGCTTTGACAAGGCCAACCGGGAGCTGATGTGCACCCAGCTGTTCACCAACCGCGCCATGGTGGCCATGATGCCCTTTATGACCCTGATCATGAACGGAACCAGCCTGCTCATCGTCTGGTTCGGCGGCAAAGCCATGGATGCCGGCACCATGCAGGTGGGCGAGATGATCGCCTTTATCACCTACACCATGCAGATCGTCATGTCCTTCCTGATGCTGGCGATGGTGGCCGTCATGCTGCCCCGCGCCGGTGTGGCTGCGGATCGTATCGACGAGGTCATCCGCACCAAAGCCACCATCCACGACCCGGATGAAGCCGCCGCAAAAGCTGCACAGGCACACACCGACTGGCAGGGCGTGGTGCAGTTCGAGGATGTGAGCTTCCGTTACCCCGGTGCAGACAGCGATGCACTGGAACACATCAGTTTTACCGCAAAGCCCGGCGAGACTACCGCCATCATCGGCTCCACCGGCTGCGGCAAATCCACCCTGCTCAACCTCATCCCCCGCTTTTACGATGTGACCGGCGGCAAGGTGACTGTGGACGGCATTGACGTGCGCAAGATGCCGCAGGCACAGCTGCACGACCTGCTGGGCTATGTGCCCCAGAAGGGTGTGCTGTTCAGCGGCACCATTGACAGTAACCTGAAATTCGGCGGCGAAGATATCACCGATGCGCAGGTACAAAAAGCTGCTGCCATTGCGCAGGCTACTGATTTTATTGAAGCAAAGCCGGAGGGCTACCAAAGCCCCATCGCACAGGGCGGCTCCAACGTATCGGGCGGCCAGAAGCAGCGGCTTTCCATTGCCCGGGCAATTGCCAAGGACCCCAAGGTCTATCTGTTTGACGACAGCTTCTCGGCACTGGACTACAAGACCGATGTAACCCTGCGCCGCGCTTTGAAGGCACAGACCGACAACGCCACTGTGATCATTGTGGCACAGCGCATCTCCACCGTGCTGCACGCAAACCAGATCCTTGTGCTGGACGAGGGCAGGCTGGTGGGCAAGGGCACCCACGCCCAGCTGATGGTCAGCTGCCCGGAATATCAGGAGATCGCCCGCAGCCAGCTGAGCCAGAAGGAGCTGGCGCTGGATACCCTGAATACAGAAAAGGAGGGTGAGTGATATGCCCAGACCCGGACGTCCCACCACCGAGCGCGCCAAGGACTTTAAAGGCACGCTGCGGCAGCTCATCCGCACCATGAGCCACTACAAGCTGCCCCTTGCGGCAGCCATGCTGTTTGCTGTTCTGTCCACCATCTTCAACATTGCAGGCCCCAAGGTGCTGGCAAAAGCCACCACCGCCCTTGCCACCGGCTGGATCGCCCGGCTGCGCGGCACCGGCAGCATCGATTTTGTGTATATCGGCCGCATCCTGCTGTTTTTGCTGGGGATGTACCTGCTGAGCAGCGCTTTCAGCTTTATTCAGGGCTGGCTGATGACCGGCCTTTCCCAGAAGATCTGCTACGACTTCCGCCGCCAGATCAGCGAAAAGATTAACCGCCTGCCGCTGGCGTACTTTGAAAAGCGCACCGTGGGCGAGGTGCTCTCCCGCATCACCAACGATGTGGACACGCTGGGACAGAGCCTGAACCAGAGCATCACCCAGCTGATCACCAGCGTGACTACCATGATCGGTGTGCTGGTGATGATGCTTTCCATCAGCCCCCGCATGACCCTGATTGCCCTGCTGATCCTGCCGGTGTCGCTGGCGCTGGTGCTGGTGGTTGTCAAGTTCAGCCAGAAGTACTTCAAGGCACAGCAGGCCACGCTGGGCGTGGTCAACGGTCAGGTAGAGGAGGTCTACGCCGGCCACAACGTGGTCAAGGCCTTCAACCGCGAAGCCGTGGTGCTGGCAGACTTCAACGCCGCCAACGATAAGCTGTACGAATCCGCATGGAAGAGCCAGTTCCTCTCCGGCCTGATGATGCCCATCATGAACTTTGTGGGCAACCTGGGCTATGTGGCAGTGGCTATCGTGGGCAGCATTTTTGCCGCAAACGGCGTTATCACCATCGGTGATATTCAGGCCTTTATCCAGTACGTCAAAAACTTTACCCAGCCCATCCAGCAGCTTTCGCAGGTGTCCAATATGCTGCAAAGCATGGCCGCTGCCGCCGAGCGGGTGTTCGAATTCCTGAACGAGCCGGAAGAAGAGCAGCTGGCAGACCCCGCCCACCGCGCCGACCCCGCCGATATTGACGGACAGGTCACCTTTGACCATGTGCGCTTCGGCTACACCCCGGACAAGACTGTTATCCACGATTTCAGCTGCACGGTGCAGCCCGGCCAGAAGGTAGCCATCGTGGGTCCCACCGGCGCGGGCAAGACCACCATGGTCAAGCTGCTGATGCGCTTCTACGATGTGGACGCCGGTTCCATCACCCTGAACGGCCACGATGTGCGGGACTTTGACCGCAGCGCCCTGCGCGAGGGCTTTGGCATGGTGCTGCAGGACACATGGCTGTTCAAGGGCACCATCATGGAGAACATCCGCTATGGCCGTCTGGATGCTACCGACGAAGAAGTGATCGCCGCCGCCAAGGCTGCCAACGCCGACCACTTTATCCGCACCCTGCCCGGCGGCTACCAGATGGAGCTGAACGAGGACGCCTCCAACGTGAGCCAGGGCCAGAAGCAGCTGCTCACCATCGCCCGCACCATTCTGGCCGACAACCGCATCCTGATTCTGGATGAGGCCACCAGCAGTGTGGACACCCGCACCGAGCAGCGCATCCAGACCGCCATGGACCGCCTGATGGAGGGCCGCACCAGCTTTGTCATCGCCCACCGCCTTTCCACCATCCGGGACGCCGACCTCATCCTTGTGATGCGGGACGGCGACATTGTGGAGCAGGGCACCCACGACCAGCTGATCGAAGCCGGCGGCTTCTACGCTGACCTGTACAACAGCCAGTTCGAGGATGTTGTAGACTAAATAAATTCTGCGCATAAAAAACAGCTGCCGCAAAATTTGCGGCAGCTGTTTTTGCTTTAAGCTTTTATCGGCTCCAATTCCATCCCGAACAGCTTTTGTGAGAGCGGCGGCAGCTGCTCCTGCAGCGCATGCACATATGCCATGACGGTTGGATCATCGGCTTTCTGCCCGATCACGATGCCAAACCGGTGTCCCCTGCCCCAGTCCAACACCCGCGCAAAGCTAAAGTCCGGCCGACGATAATAAAACAGCGGCGTCATCTTTAAGATCGGGTCCCCATAGGGCGAGCTTCGCACGGCTCCAATGGGCGTATAATCCACCCCGCGGCTGATCCCTTCCTGCAGCAGGCTGGATTCGTAGATCGTCTCCATCATCTCTTTGGCTGGCAGCCATCGGTATTGCAAAGCCTGTTCCAGCGTCAGTTTCCCGGCGGGCATATCCGCCGGTGCGTGGATCGGGATGCAGAGCTCCGGCATGTAAAACAGCGGCACGAACGTCAGGCCCTGCGCATAAAACTCGGCGCTTTCCAGCTGGAACGAAATATCCGTCTCGCCCCGTTTCAGGCTGCGCCACACATCGTTCCGGTTGGCACAGTCGTACAAGATCGGCGCATACTGCAGGCACAAATCGCTCGTCAGCGCAAATACATCAAACCCGAACATCTGCATAGCTGGATGACAGCCGCCGATCAGCAGATGCTTCAGCGGCGGCGATGCCATCTGTTTGAGTGCACGGGCATGAACCACGGCTTCCTGATAAAACGCCACCATCTGCTTTGCTTTGGGATAAAAATCCTGTCCTTCCGGAGTCAGCAGCACCCGGCGCGGCACATGCCGGAACAGTTCAAACTGCAGCTGCCCTTCCAGCGTGCGGATCTGCTGGGAAAGCGCAGACTGCGAAATATACAGTGCATCCGCCGCAGCGGAAAAACTGTTCAGTTCCACAATGCGCACAAAACCTTCCAATGCGCTTTCATTCATAGCAGTACCCTCTCCCTGCAAAAGATTAGCTTATCCTAAATTATAATATAAGACAAATGAATTGTAAATAGTTTGTCAATGCGATAAAATCGTTAAGGATTCGGCAAAGTGCCTTTTGCTTTGCCGCACGATAAGAAGGAACACAAAGAAGAACAAAAAAGAAAGAGAGCGTACCTATGAACAAGATCTCCCGTAAGGGCTTTATCAAGATCGCCGCTGCCGCCGCCATGAGCGGTGTGACCGCCGGTGCTCTGGCCGCCTGCAATGCCGCTTCCGGCTCTGCTTCCGCTTCCACCTCCGGTGCTGCCGGTCAGTACATTCCCGGCACCTACGAAGGCACTGCCGAGGGCATCTCCTCCACCGTCAAGGTCACCATGACCTTCTCCGACAGCGCTGTCACCGACGTGGTGGTGGACACCTCCGGCGAGACCGCTTCCTTCGGCGCTGCCGCTGCTGACGAACTGCGCGAGCAGCTGCTGGCTGCCGGTTCTGCCGAGATCGACGGTGTTTCCGGTTCTACCATCACCTCCGACGCCGTGATGAAGGCTGCCAAGAGCTGCTACGCACAGGCTAAGGGCGAGGCCGTGGTCTCCAGCGTTCAGCTGCCCACCGGCGATGCAAACGACTGGCTGGGCAAAGAGCCTGATATCGACGAGGCTGCCATCACCGAGACCGTGGACACCGACATCCTGATCGTGGGTGCAGGCAACGGCGGTATGTTCGCTGCCGCCTATGCTGCTGCCAACGGCCTGAACTTCCGTGTTATCGAGCAGAACGCCAACGTGCAGGACACCCGTCACTGGTACGGCGCTGTTGATTCTGCTGCCGCTAAGGAGGCTGGCGAACCCGCCACCGATAAGGCAAAGCTGCTGAGCGAGATCTCCCGCTACGCCTCCGGCAAGTGCGACCAGCGCGTGGTCAAGACCTGGATCAACGAGTCTGCCGCTATGCACGACTTCATGCGCAGCATTCTGGAGGATAAGTACGGCTGGGTGTGCGATTTCACCTCCGGCAGCGAGGCTGCATGGCCTGCAGAGAATGCCGAGCACAACACCGACTACCTCTACCCTGTGCAGGAGCACAACTACATGGCCAGCGAGAGTGCTTCCGGCACACCCCGCAATGAGCTGCTGCTGCAGTACATTCAGGAGCTGGGCTACGATGTAGACTTCAAAACCAGTCTGGCCAAGCTGGAAAAGAACAGCGATGGCCGCATTACCGGTGTCATCGCCCAGAGCACCGAGGATGACCACTTCATCCGCTACAACGCCAATCAGGGCGTGCTGCTGGCCTGCGGCGGCTTCCCCGGCAACCCCTACATGATGGAGCAGCTGGACCCGCTGGGCACCAGCGTGACCACCGCCTGCTCCTACTCCCCTGCCGACAAGGGCTACGGTATCCGTGCAGCAGTGTGGGCAGGCGCTAATCTGGACAAGGAAGCCGCTCCCATGCTGTTTGACCGCGGCATTGTTGCCCCCGGTGTGGATGCCGGTTATGTGGACAGCGACTCCGCCTTTGGCGGCAAGGCTTTCCCCGGCAAGATCCGCCAGTATAACCCCGGTACTCAGCCCTTCCTGAAGGTGAACCGCAACGGCGAGCGTTTTGCCAACGAGAGCTGCCCCTACAACGATATCGTCTACGCCGCTGCCCACCAGCCGGGCCGCGTCTACGCACAGATCTGCGATGCCAACATTTTGGAGGACGCAAAGCGTTTCCACACCATCGGCTGCTCTGCCCAGACCCGTAACGGCGGCGAGAAGTACATTCAGGGCAAGATGGACGAAGCTATCGAGGCCGGTGCACTGTTCAAGTGCGATACTCTGGACGAGCTGGCCGACAAGATGGGCTTTACCGGCGCTGCCAAGGATACCTTCCTTGCTACCGTGGAGCGCTACAATGAGCTGTACGATAAGCAGAACGACGAGGACTTCGGCAAGCCCGCTTACCGTCTGAGCGCCATCCGCACCGCTCCCTTCTACGGCTGCTGGCTGGGTGCTTCTCTGCTGACCACCGAGCAGGGCATCGCCATCAACGAAAAGGGTCAGGCTCTGGACACCAACAATCAGCCCATGGAGGGTCTGTATATCACCGGCGATATGTCCGGCAGCTTCTTTGCCAACAACTACCCCTGCCTGATGGCCGGTGTGGCTATGGGCCGTACCCTGACCTTCGCCATGAAGGCCATCAAGCAGATGGCAGGTCTGGAGAATGCCTGATAAAGCGCAGTTCTCCGGCATACTCTAAGCGTTTCTTCTTTTCTTCTTTTTCATGTGAAGAGGGGCGGTCCCATTTGGGGCTGCCCCTCTTTGCGTTTTTTACCCCGCACGCCCCCTACACAAATGGCCGCAATTGTGCTATGATAAGCGTGAAACCGGGCAGTTCACCCCACCCGGTCAGAGATCGAGGTGTTTGTACAAATGTCGGATATTCTGGATATCTTACGGCAGGAAGGGGTGGACCCCGCCCTGCTTACGGCGGTGCAGGAATACCGCGCCGCCCATCCGCTCAGCGAGACGCTGCGCCCGCGTATCCCCGCCCCTGCCTTTATCTACTACGGCAAAGAGGTGTGGGAGCAGGCGCTGGCGGCTATCCTCTGCGGCGAAAACCTGCTGCTGGCCGGCGGAAAGGCCACCGGCAAAAACGTGCTGGCAGAAAATCTTGCCGCCGCCTTTGGCCGTCCCGCGTGGGACATCTCCTTTCATGTAAACATGGACGCCGCCTCCCTGATTGGCATGGATACCTTTGCGGGCGGGCAGGTAGTGTTCCGTCCCGGGCCGGTGTACCGCTGCGCACAGTGCGGCGGCTTTGGCGTGCTGGACGAGATCAACATGGCCAAAAACGAGGCGCTGGCGGTGCTGCACGCGGTACTGGATTTCCGCCGCGCCATCGACGTGCCCGGGTACGACCGCATCCCGCTGGCTGAAGAGACCCGCTTTATCGCCACCATGAACTACGGCTACGCGGGCACCCGGGAGCTGAACGAAGCGCTTACCTCCCGCTTTGCGGTGGTGCAGATGCCCACCATCACGCAGGATAATCTGGAAAAGCTGCTGCGGGCGCAGTTCCCGGATCTTGCCGCAAAGTATGTGCACCAGTTCGCACTGCTGTTTCTGGACCTGCAGAAAAAGTGCGACAGTGCAGAAATTTCCACCAAGGCGCTGGATCTGCGCGGTATGCTGGACGCGCTGCGGCTGATCCGCAGGGGCATCCCCGCCGGGGCGGCGCTGGATATGGGCATCACCAACAAGGCCTTTGACTCCTACGAGCAGGGACTGATCCGGGACGTGATCGCCGCGCGCATCCCGACCAAGCTGGATGCCGGAAAGCTGTTTGCCTGATGGACGCCCAGAGCTACACCGCGCAGGAGCGGCGTGCGGCCAATCAGGTCTGGGCCGCTGCAGGTGCTTACGGCTTCGAGCCGCTGTTTCTGGCCCGCAACACAGACGGCACCATTGATTTTTACATGAACTGCATCGTGGGACTGGTGCACAAATACTACGGTGACGCGCTGATCCGGGACATTTTTTCCGCATGGGAGGGTGACACGCGCCAGCCCATGCTGGACGATATGGCGTGGCTGTACTTAGAAAACGCCGCCTACCGGCTGGAGCTGCCCCGCCGCCCGGTGCTGGAAGCGCTGCGGTTTGCCCACGCGGACTACTTTTTTGCCATTCAGTACAAGCTTTCGCGGCAGGAGTGGATGGCGAAAAACCAGCTGGTGTACACCATGCAGGCTGCACGTTGGCGCAGGGTGCTGGGACGCACCGCTCCGGTCATGACTCCTTACGAGAGCAGCCTTGCCGCAGCGCTGGCACCGGAGAACATACCAGAGCCAGCACAGCTCAAAAACGACCTGCTGGCGTTGTTTGCAAAGTTCGCCCTGTTTGACGGCAAGGTGCGCCAAAAGCCCGCGCTGCACCTGCGGCTACAGGGCTTTTGGGCAAAGCTGGCTACCAAAGCCATGCCCACCCAGATGATCAAGACCGACCGGGTGACGGTGGAGCATTCCGGCGCGGTGGATGCCGCAGGCAGCGGACTGGCGGTGGACAAGCGCCGGGCAAACATTACCCTGAGGCAGCGCGCCGCGCAGGATCGCGCCTACATTGAAAGCTGCTTTGGGCGCTGTTTCTACCCGCCGGAGCAGCTGAGCAAGGCCGAGCAGGAGTTGTGCACCGGGGTGCATCTGGGCTGTCATCTGTGGTTCAGCGCCGGTGTGCCCAGCCCGGCGCAGGCCCCCACCCCGGAGGCGCGGCAGCTGGCACAGCAGGCCGAATTGCAGGCCGAACGCAACCGCGCCTACTATGCCAAAAATCAGGAGCTGCACCGCAGCGTGGTGCTGCGCCTTACCGAGCAGATCCGCAACTGCATTCTGGTGCATCAGCAGCCCGACCAGCGGATAGCGCGCAGCGGTGATCTGTGCGCCGGGCGGGTGTGGCGTGCCCCTTACCTGAACGATGACCGGGTGTTTTTATGCCCGGAGGAGGAGAACTGCCCCGCCTTTACAGTGGATCTGCTGCTGGATGCCTCCGCTTCCCGCCTGCACTGTCAGGAAGTGATCGCGGCGCAGGGTGTTATTCTGGCCGAAAGTTTGGCCAACTGCGGCATTCCGGTGCGGGTAAGCGCCTTCAGCAGCCTGCGGGGCTATACGGTGCTGCGGGTATTGAAAAGTTTTACGGACAAGAACCGGCAGAACATTTTCCGCTATTTTGCCTCGGGCTGGAACCGGGACGGTCTGGCGCTGCGGGCGGCGGGCGACCTGATCCGGTACGCCCCCGGCCCCGCCCCGCGCCACCTGATGATCCTGCTGACCGATGCCAGCCCCAACGACAGCCGCCGCATCCCGCCCACGGCGCAGAACCCGCTGGGCTGCGCCTACGAGGACGCCGCCGGTGTAGCCGATACCGCCGCACAGGTGCGCACCTTGCAGCGGCAAGGAGTGCGGGTGTCTGCTGTTTTTATGGGCGAGGACAGCAGCGCCGGTGCCGCCGCGCAGATCTACGGCAAAAATATGGCACGCATCCGCGGCATGGATCAGCTTGCCCGCGCTGCCGGACGGCTGATCCAGAACGAGATCCGGGAACTTGGCGACTGAAAAAATAAAACGACCCCTGTGGGAGCAGTTCCGGCCTTAGCCGGCATCTCCCGCAGGGGTTATTTTTTACAACCGCACATCTCAGTGCACAACCATACTTTGAACTTTTGTTTGCAATGCGCTGTAGATTTTTGCAAAAATTTGTTGTTTCGGAAAACTTACAGTTGTTTTTCATCCAAAAGTATGCTATACTACGTTCAGAGAAGTTTTATGCAGCCTGACGGCCCGATCACCCGGCTGGCGTTTTTACAACGTTTCGCTGTTTGCTTTTATCGCAAGGCAAGAAATTAGTGCAACATTCAAACAGCATATTTGCGATATGCAATTCAACGTTGTTGCTGTTGCATTAAAAGTTGAATTGCTATAGGAAGGAGATCAATCATGGACGCTTCCCGTTATTTTGACGCCATGCACAACGCCATGTCCACCCTGCACGCCGGTGCGCAGCTGCTGCTTACCGTCCGTTTGCAGGATACCTGCGGCAACGATGCCTATCTTGAAGTAAAACAGCTGCCCGGGGAGCAAAGCGCCCTTGTGTGCTACTCTACCATGGGGCGGCGCTGCCTGAATTTCCAGCTGTTCCGCAAGGGCTGGCAGCTGTGCCACAATGCGGATGGGCAGCTGACCGGGCGTTTTCCGTCCAGTGCCGACAGCCTGCTGAGCCAGACCGACTTCCGCGCCTACTGCCGGGAGGATCGGCTGGATGCCGCCCGCACCCAGCGCCTTATGGAGGAGCTGGGGCAGCGCGCCGGGACCAACTATGTTGGCTCCATCCCGCAGAATGCCCGCACCGGTGCACAGATCACAGTGGAAAGTCACCTTGGCTGCGGTGCACGCTGGAGCTACTGGAATCAGGACACTTCCCCCTGCCTGCCGCTGGCCGCAATTCTGTACTGGCTGGCAGATTTTCTGGCCGGGAACGAGCGCCGCGCCCTGCAGTCTGACCCGCAGGCCGCTGCACTGGCTGCGCAGTGGCTGACAAAGGACACTGCTGTGTTCTTCTGCCCCTCCCCTGCCCTGACGGTATCCTCTGCAACCGGTCATAGTGCCCCTGCTGCACGGCGCACCCGCCCCGCCCCGGTGCCTGCCGCACGCAGCAAGAGCTGGCAGAGCGTTTTGGCTGCCATGGCTGCGGTGTAAGCTGGTACCTTTTCAATCTGGTTTACATATAAAAGACGAGTGCTCGGCAAAACCGAGCACTCGTCTTTTTTTACAAAATAACAGCAAAAAAGCACCCCGCCAACCGTTTCCGGTCAGCAGGGTGCTTAGTGCTTATAGTATACGGTTCAGCTTACGCTGCACAGCACAGGGAGGAAATCACTCCTCGATGTAGCCGTACTGGAAGTACCAGTAGCCGTAGGGGCTGTGCCAGACGCCCTTCAGAGAAGAGCTCTGCAGCCAGAAGTCGTTGTAGTAAGCAACGGGGATGCAGCCCATATCCTCC